>Ga0308158_10001587_pt1 | contig 23875 bp, 23 predicted proteins | sample PhyBR2_FD_201038 | JGI IMG/M metagenome (GOLD analysis project Ga0308158, IMG submission 201038) | Phyllosphere microbial communities from UC Gill Tract Community Farm, Albany, California, United States - DLSLB.R2 | ecosystem: Host-associated > Plants > Phyllosphere > Unclassified | place: USA...
TCCAGGTCTGCAGCTCTTCGTCGTATTTGCGGTTACGCAACACGTTCATTGCCTGCTGATCGCGGGCCTGCTCGGTGTTGTCGGTCGCGCGGCGGCCGAGTACCTGCAGAACGTGCCAGCCGAACTGAGTCTGGAATGGACGCGAGACCGATTCCACCGGCGTCGAGGCCATGGTTTCGCGGAACTCGGGTACCAGCGACTGCGGGTTGACCCAGTTCAGGTCGCCACCGTTGAGTGCCGAGCCCGGATCTTCCGAGAAATTCTTCGCCAGGGTGGCGAAGTCTTCGCCGTTCTCGATGCGCTCGTACAGTTTGCGCGCCAGCTCTTCGGTCTGCGCCGGGCTGCGAATCTCGCTCGGCTTCAACAGAATGTGGCGTACGTGCACTTCGTCGACGGTCTGGGCGCCGCCGCCGCGCTTGTCCAGCACCTTGAGGATGATGAAGCCCACGGGGGTGCGCACTGGCTGCGTCACATCGCCGACCGGCATGGTGCTCAGCATGCGATCGAAAGGCGGTGGCAATTGCGCCGGCTTGCGCCAGCCCATGTCGCCGCCCTCGAGGGCGTTTTCGCTCGACGAACTGGCGATGGCCAGCTTGTTGAAGTCGGCACCCTGCTTGAGTTGACGATAGATGTCTTCGGCCTTGCTGGCCGCTGCCTGGATAGCCGCCGAGCTGGCGCTTTCCGGGACCTGGATCTGGATGTTGGCCAGATGCAGTTCCTCGGACAGCTGCATCTTGCCCAGGTCCGAGGCGAGGAAGTTCTTCACTTCCTGCTCCGACACCTGGATGCGCTCGGCCACGCGACGTTGACGCACGCGGCTGATGATCATCTCGCGCTTCACCTGCTCGCGCGCATCGTCATACGACAGGCCGTCATGCGCCAATGCGGCGCGGAACTGCGCGGTCGACATGTTGTTGCGCTGGGCGATGGTGGCGATGGCAGCGTTGAGTTCTTCGTCGGTGATGCGAATGCCGGAACGCTCGCCGATCTGCAGTTGCAGATTCTCGACGATCAGGCGTTCCAGCACCTGCTGTTGCAGGACGCTGGCTGGAGGCACGCCACCACTACCGCCACGCTTGGCGATGGTTTGCTGCACTTCCTTGACGCGCTGGTCGAGCTGACTTTGCATGACCACGTCGTTGTCGACGATGGCCACGACACGGTCCAGCTGTTGCACCGCGGCGTGCGCCGTGGTGCCCAGCAGCATGGCGCCCAGCACGACTGGGCGCAGCAGATCACATAGCTTGGTCTTCACGTTCACGATAACCTTGAATGCCCTTGTCGAGGAAACCCTCAACCTTATTGCCTACCACGCCACCGAGGCCCTTCAGCACGATTTGCAGGAAGATGCCATGGTCGCCTTTTTCGTTCTGCGGGGCGGCCTGGCTGTATTCGTCGTAGTCAACCCAGTAACGGTTGATCAGACGCATCTTCCAGCAGCAGTTGTCGTATTCGAAACCACCGAAGGCTTCCAGCGTGCGGTTGCGGTTGTAGTCGAACTGCCAGCGGCTGATGACGCTCCACTGCGGCACGATCGGCCACATGACCGAGAAGTCATGCTGCTGGATCTTGTAGTAGTCCTTCACGTAGTTCGGATCGCCCGGCTGACCGTAGTCGCCACCGAAGGTCCAGCGACCGGTCGCCGAATCGTAGTGCACGGTGTCGTCGCGGTAGCGATAGCCCAGATTGACCACCTTGTTGGGGTTGTCTTCAGGCTGGTAGTGGAACATCGCGCTGCCCGAACGAGTGCTGCGGCTGTCTGGATCCCAGTTGAAATCCGAGCTGAAGCGCCAGTCGCGGTTGAAGCGGTATTCGTATTCCAGGGCGTACGGCGAAACGTTGGCTTGTGCATCGTCGCGGGTCTTGAAGTCGACGCCCGGCAGTTGCACTTCGCGATCCCGGAAATACAGGGCCTGACCGACGCTGACACGCTGACGCTCGAAACCGTTGTCTTCGATCCAGCGGCTGGTCACGCCCAGCGACAGCTTGTTCTCGTCGCCCACGCGGTCGGTACCGGTGAAGCGGTTTTCACGGAACAGCGAGCTGTAGCTGAAGGTAGTTTCCGACGTGTCGAACACGGGAATGTCGGTCTGGTCTTCCTCAGGTACATAGAGGTAGAACAGGCGCGGTTCCAGGGTCTGGCGGAAGTTGGTGCCGAACATCTGCGTGTCGCGGTCGAAGTACAGGCCGCTGTCGATGCTGGCGATCGGTACGCCACGGTTCTGCGAGCTGCTGAAACGCTCGTCAGCCAGCAGGGTGTTCTTGCCGCGGCTGTCCAGATCCAGGTCGTACTGGGTGTACATGTACTTGAGCGACGGACGCACGAAGCCCCAGTTCCAGTTCAGCGGGAGGGCCACACCAGGCTCCAGGTTCAGGCGGTTGCCGTTGGCGCGGGCCAGACCCAGAACGTTGTTGTCGATGCGATTCTCGCCGAAACCATCTTCGTTGATGAACGTACCGGTGCGCAGATCACGCTCGAAACGAACGATCTCGCTGTTGTACGTGAAGTCCAGACCACCCGGATGGTAAGGCAGTGCACCGTTGAAGGTGATCTGCGGCATGCGGTTGTACGGAGTGATGTCCGCCACGGTCGCCAGCTTGTACGCCTGAACGTTCAAGCGTGCGGTGTAGGTATCGCCACGATAGGTCAGGGCACCCTGCTGGTTGATCCAGTCGTGGCGCTCGACGCCGATCTGGTCGGACTGCAGGTCCTGGAAGTAGTAGGGATCGCTGATGTCGGTGTAGTCGACTTCGGTGGTCAGACGCGAATCCAGGCCGCCTTTGTGCTGCCAGTTGACCATCCAGCGGGTCTTGTCGTAGTCGGACTGCAGACGGCGATCGTCGTTCTCGTCATTGAGGTACGCACCGCCGAACTGGCCTTCGCTGGTCTTGGTCAGGTAGCGGAATTCGCCTTCCATCATCACGCCGCGCTTGGCCATGTAGCGCGGATACAACGTGGCGTCGTAGTTGGGCGCCAGGTTGAAGTAGTACGGCGTGACGAGGGTGAAGCCGCTGTCGGTGTCGGTGGCGAAGGACGGCGGGAGGAAGCCGGACTGGCGACGGTCGTCGATCGGGAAGTAGATATACGGTGTGTACAGCACCGGAATATCCTTCACGCGAAGGGTGACGTTGGTCGCGGTGCCGAAACCGGTGGCCGGGTTCAGCGTGATGTTGTTGCCCTTGAGCTGCCAGGCGTTGCTGTCCGGCTCACAGGTGGTATAGGTACCGTCCTTGAGGCGGATGATCGCGTTTTCGGCACGCTTGGCGTACAGCGCACTGCCGCGGATGCGCGACTTGTGCAGCACGTATTCGGCGTTGTCGACCTGGGCTTCGCCGGTGTCGAGCTGGACCTGGGCGTGGTCGCCCACCACCAGCGCACCGTTGTCGCGCAACTTGACGTTGCCGTTGAGCTCGCCACGGTTCTCGGCCTGATGCAGGCTGGCCTCGTCGGCCTCGATCTGCATGCTTCCCTGGCGCATCACCACGTCACCGGCCAGCGAAGCGATCTGCTCTTCGGTCTGGTAGCGCGAAGCCTTGGCGCCGATGAAGGTCGGAGACTCGCTCTTGGGCGTGTTGTCGCTCATGCCGGGACGTACGGGTTCGATGTACGCACCGGAGCAGTACGGTCCGGTTTCGGCCAATTGCGCGGCAGTCAGCTTGCTGCGCGGTACCCAGTCCAGGTGGCTGTAGTCGGCACTGCGCGAGGTCAGGCCACGGCCCTTGCTCTGGGTGACGGCCACCGGGCCGACGGTCTTCTCTTCACGCGAAGAGCCGCCGCCACTGCCTGCCACCGCCGCGCCGTCGTGCACGGGGCGTGGCGGCAACTGCGCAGCCGGGGCCTTGGGGTTGCAGTCCCAGGCACCGGCAGCGGAGACTTGGCAGTCGAATTGCTCTGCAGCAAAGACGAACTGGGTGGCCATGGGTTGCATCACCAGCAAACCGCCAGTGACCAGCAACGGAAATTTTTTACGAAACGCGGGGGATTTCAATGCCATCTTATTAGTCCGGGCTTCCTGCGTGCCATCTTGCCCGCGGGGGGGCCGCACGCCTCTCGATGGTCTGAAAAAGATGCTGGATAATAAAGCATGACCCGCTTGACGGCTAGCGCCGTCGGAGACCCTTGCAATGCCTGATCAAGATGTACGCCTGCAACACCTCAAAACTTGGCTCGACGAGCAACTGGAGAAACTCTTCCAGGCTCGTGAATGGGGCGCCGTACCCCCGGCCACGTTGACTGCGGCCAGTAGCGATGCCAGTTTTCGTCGATACTTCCGCTGGCAGGGCCAGGGTCGCAGTTTTATCGTCATGGACGCGCCACCGCCCCAGGAAAACTGCGCACCGTTCGTGAAAATCGACGAGTTGCTGGCGAGCGCCGGCCTCAATGTACCGCAGATTCATGCCCAGGACCTGGAGCGTGGCTTCCTGCTGTTGAGCGATCTTGGCCACCAGACCTACCTGGACGTGATCGATGCGGACAACGCCGATGCGCTGTTCGCCGACGCCATCGATGCCTTGCTGGCACTGCAGAAACTACCGGCCAGCGGCGACCTGCCCAGCTACGACGTGGCGCTGCTGCGGCGCGAGCTGGAACTGTTTCCGGAATGGTACGTTGGCAAAGCCTTGGGCAAACAGCTGGACGCCGAGCAGCTGGCGGCCTGGCAGCGCGTGAGCACGCGCCTGATCGACAGCGCCCTGGCGCAGCCCAAGGTACTGGTGCATCGCGACTTCATGCCGCGCAATCTCATGGTCAGCGAGCCTAATCCAGGCGTGCTGGACTTCCAGGATGCGGTCTATGGTCCGGTTACCTACGACATCACGTGCCTGTTCAAGGATGCTTTCCTCAGCTGGCCCGAGGAACGTGTACAGACATGGCTGCAGCGCTACTGGGAGCAGGCGGGCGAGCAGGGCATACCGGTGCAGCTGGACTTCGCCGAGTTCTGCCGTGCCAGCGACCTGATGGGTGTGCAGCGCCACCTTAAAGTGATCGGCATTTTCGCCCGTATCTGCCATCGTGACGGCAAACCCCGTTACCTGGCCGACGTACCGCGTTTCTTCTCTTATATAGAAACGGTACTGGCGCGGCGTCCCGAGCTGGCTGAATTGGGTCAACTGTTCAAAAGCCTTGGAGTGTCCTCATGAAAGCCATGATCCTGGCGGCAGGCAAGGGCGAGCGCATGCGTCCGCTGACCTTGACCACGCCCAAGCCGTTGCTGAGCGTCGGTGGCAAAAGGTTGATCGAATACCACCTGCTCGCCTTGGCCAAGGCGGGCTTCAGCGACGTGGTGATCAATCACGCCTGGCTGGGCCAGCAGATCGAAGACTACCTGGGTGACGGCGCGCGCTACGGTGTGGCCATAGAGTATTCGCGCGAGACCGAACCGCTGGAAACCGGCGGGGGCATTCGTCAGGCGTTACCGCTGCTGGGTGATGCACCGTTTCTGGTAGTCAACGGCGACATCTGGACTGACTACGATTTCACCCGGTTGCGCGGTCCATTGGCGGGCCAGGCTCATCTGGTACTGGTCGACAACCCGGCCCAGCATCCACAGGGTGACTTCACCCTGCTCGAAGGCCAGGTGCGCGACCAGCCCGGGCTGACCTACAGCGGCATCGCCGTGCTTGACCCCGAGCTGTTCGACGGCCACGGCGAAACCGCGTTCAAGCTCGCGCCTTTGTTGCGCCGTGCGATGGACGTGGGGCAGGTGACCGGCGAGCACTACCGGGGCCAGTGGATCGACGTCGGCACGCCGGAGCGGCTGAGCGACCTGGATCGATTCCTGGCCGAGCGAGGTTGATATGCTGTGGCCCGCAACGGTAGCCGGCGCAGCGGCAGGTTATGCCATCGCCGACATTCCAGGGGCGCTGCTGGGCCTGGTGCTTGGTCAGGTGCTCGATCGCCACCTCAGGTTGAAGACGTGGGGGGAATTGCTGGATCGGCTCAAGGGCAAGTCGGTGCTGCGCGACGAAGAGTTGTTGTTCGTGCTGCTGGGTCGGGTGGCCAAGGCCGAAGGCCAGGTGGTGGCGGCGCATATCCAGCAGGCGCGCTTGGAAATGCGCTCTTTGAACCTCAACGAGCAGGCACGTCGCCGCGCCATCGGTGCATTCAATCGGGGCAAGGCGGGGGGTGATCAGTTGCGCGGGCACCTGCTGCGCCTCAAGCATCAACCCAATTCCGCCGAAGGCATGCTGCGTGCCTGCTGGCGGATGGTCTGGGCCGATGGTCGCGCCGGAACCGCTGAACGCGAGCTGGTGGTCACCTGGGGCAAGTGGCTGGGCTGGTCGTCGGCGCGGGTGCAGGGGCTGGGGCAGGACTACGAGCCGCGCCACAGACCGGTGACCAAGCGTGGCGGTGCCTACGAAGAGGCGATGCGTTTGCTGGGAGTTTCCTCGACCACCGAGCCGGATCAGATCAAACGCGCCTACCGGCGCCTCTTGAGCCGACATCACCCTGACAAGCTGGTAGGCAGCGGCGCAACCCCGGCGCAGATTCGCGAGGCGACCGACCGCACCCGTGAGCTGCACAACGCCTACAGTTTGATCCGCGAGCGTCGCGATCTGCGTTGATGGCCGGTCCGCTGGCGAGCGCGCAATCGTCTACTGTGCGCTCAAGGCACCCTTGACCCGCCGGAACAGCTGCTCGGCCTGTGCATCCCTGTCCGGCATCGATTTGAGTGAAACCTGGGAATACACCGCGCCCTTGTTGCGCTTGCTGGCTTGCAGACGCAGTTGCGCAGCAGCGGCCGCCGCCTGACGATCGCTGTAGAAAATGTCCGTGGTCGGCACCTTGAGCAGTGCGGCCAACTCGTCGATCTGCTGGGGTGCATTGTCCGGCGTGCGCGTGTCCACCAACACCAGTCGCTGGACGTGTGCAGGTTGCCGTTCGGCCATGTAGCGGGTCGCCCAGTAGGCACCGCTGCCATGGCCCACCAATACGATGCTGCGCGAGTTGTGTTGCTGGGCAAAAGCGATGCCTGCTTCGATGCGCGCAAAGATGCGCTCGGCGTCCACCTTCATCGGGTCTTGCAACTGCACCTCGGGGCTGGCCGCTTCGGCATCCTGCGCTGTGGCCTTTTCCACCCCGGCGCCGGCATCCGGCGGCGTCGCCTGGGTTTCGGTAGTCACCGGTAATGGCGGCTTCTCGGCTGGCCTGGCCGAAGGCATCTGGCTGACCAGGTCCGGCAAGCTGAGGCTTAAGGTGTTGAACGCGGCGTCCGGCAACTTGCGCCGCAAGGGCCCCACGCCCTGTGGCCAGTCTGCGGTTTCCCCGGCACCTGGCACGATGATGACCGTACCCTGCGCATCGGCAGTATTGGCCGGACGCCACAGCGACAGGAACTCATCGCTGCCGGCTTGCAACTGTTGCTGCTCGCTGGCAGGCAGTTGACGTTCCAGTGCCTGAGCATCCTCTACACTGCGCTCAGGCAAAGGTTGACGAACATCCGCCGCTTCCTTGGCCGGTACGGCGTCCTCGGCCAGCGCAACGCCGTGCAGCGGAACGAGCAATGCCAGGCAGACCGCTCTGATGTGAACAGCTTTCATCGGTACTTTCCGTCCAGATCAATGATTCTTGTGTTCGACACCGGTTGAAACTCCAAGCCTATAGCTTAGTGCCATCCACGCAAAGGTCGTTCACAGCGAATGTTCCCCCATTGCTCTGCCCCCGGTTCTGCAATGCGTTCCAGCGCGATTCGCCCGCCCATCGCACCTGAGCTACAATGCGCGCCACCGTGATTCCAGCCTGAATAGGTGCGCCATGCAGCCCTTCGCAATTGCCCCGTCCATCCTCTCTGCGGATTTCGCCCGCCTGGGCGAGGAAGTCGATAACGTACTCGCCGCGGGCGCCGATATCGTCCACTTCGACGTGATGGACAACCACTACGTCCCCAACCTCACCATCGGCCCGATGGTCTGCGCGGCGCTGCGCAAGTACGGCATCAGTGCGCCCATCGACGTCCATCTGATGGTCAGCCCGGTCGACCGCATCATCGGTGACTTCATCGAGGCGGGTGCCAGCTATATCACCTTCCATCCCGAAGCGACCCAGCACATCGACCGCTCGCTGCAATTGATCCGCGAAGGTGGTTGCAAGGCCGGTCTGGTCTTCAATCCGGCGACCCCGCTGAACCTGCTCGAATACGTCATGGACAAGGTCGACATGATCCTGTTGATGAGCGTCAACCCCGGTTTCGGCGGACAGAAGTTCATCCCCGGCACCCTGAACAAACTGCGCGAAGCGCGCGCGCTGATCGACGCCAGCGGGCGCGACATCCGCCTGGAAATCGACGGCGGCGTCAACGTGGGCAACATTCGCGAGATCGCCGCAGCCGGTGCCGACACCTTCGTCGCCGGCTCGGCCATCTTCAACGCGCCCGACTATCGCCACGTGATCGAGCAAATGCGCACGGAACTGACGCTGGCCCGCTCATGAGCGCCCTGGAGCGGCTGTTTCCCGGCAGCCTGCCTCGCCTGGTGATGTTCGATCTGGACGGCACCCTGGTGGACTCGGTGCCTGATCTGGCAGCCGCCGTCGATACCATGCTGGCCCAACTGGGCCGTGAACCGGCCGGAATCGAAGCCGTGCGCGAATGGATCGGCAACGGTGCCCGCGTGCTGGTTCGCCGTGCGCTGGCAGGCGGCATCGATCACCAGCATGTCGGCGAGGCGGAAACCGAACACGCCCTCGAGCTGTTTTCAGCAGCCTATGCCGCAAGCCATGCCCTGACCCAGGTCTACCCGGGGGTTCACGAAACCCTCAAGTGGCTGCACAAGAAGCGCGTGAAGATGGCCCTGATCACCAACAAGCCGGAACGCTTCGTCGCGCCCCTGCTGGACCAGATGGGCCTGGGACGCTATTTCAAGTGGATCATCGGCGGCGATACGCTACCCCAGCAGAAGCCCGATCCGGCAGCCCTGTTGTTCGTCATGAAAATGGCCAAGGTCAAGGCGCAGCACGCCTTGTTCATCGGCGATTCGCGCAGTGACGTGCAAGCCGCCAAGGCTGCGGGCGTGAACTGTATCGCGCTCAGCTACGGCTACAACCATGGCCGACCGATCGCCGAGGAATCACCGGCACTGGTGATCGACGATCTGCGCGCACTGATGCCTGGTTGCTTCGATCCGGCCACTGGGATAACGTTGGCCCACGGCAACTCCCCCGCTCATAGAGATTCCATCGTGGTGGTCACTCGCAAACTCTGGATGAAAGTCATCAAGGCCCTGGCCCGCTGGCGTTGGCGCGCCTGACTTTCCCGTTCCAGCGTTTGCCCACAGACCGTTCGACCCCTCCATCACGAGGCTGAATCATGACCCGCGAAGAATTCCTGCGCCTGGCCGCCGAAGGCTACAACCGTATCCCGATGGCCCACGAAACCCTGGCCGACTTCGATACACCCCTGTCTATCTACCTGAAACTGGCCGACCAGCCCAATTCCTATCTGCTGGAATCGGTGCAGGGCGGCGAGAAATGGGGCCGCTACTCGATCATCGGCCTGCCGTGCCGCACCGTCCTGCGTGTACACGGCTACCATGCCAGCGTGACCTGCGACGGCGTCGAGATCGAAGCCTGCGATGTCGAAGACCCGCTGGCCTTCGTCGAGACCTTCAAAGCCCGCTACAACGTGCCAACCATCGCCGGCCTGCCACGCTTCAATGGTGGCTTGGTGGGCTATTTCGGCTATGACTGCGTGCGTTACGTCGAGAAGCGTTTGGGCCAGTGCCCGAACCCGGATCCGCTGGGCGTTCCGGACATCCTGTTGATGGTCTCCGATGCCGTGGTGGTGTTCGACAACCTGGCTGGCAAGATGCACGCCATCGTCCTGGCCGATCCTGCGCAGGCCGATGCCTACGAGCAGGCCCGCGATCAGCTCGAAGCCCTGATGGACCGCCTGCGCCAGCCCATTGCGCCGCGCCGCGGGCTGGACTTCAATCGTCCGCAGGCTGCCGACCCGGTGTTTCGTTCCAGTTTCACCCAGTCCGACTACGAAGGCGCCGTCGACACCATCAAGGAATACATCCTGGCGGGCGACGTCATGCAGGTGGTCCCTTCGCAGCGCATGTCCATCGACTTCAAGGCAGCGCCGATCGATCTGTACCGCGCGTTGCGCTGCTTCAACCCAACGCCCTACATGTACTTCTTCAATTTCGGCGATTTCCACGTGGTCGGCAGCTCGCCCGAAGTGCTGGTACGGGTCGAGGACGACCTGATCACCGTACGGCCGATTGCCGGAACCCGCCCACGCGGCGCGACCGAAGAAGCCGACCATGCGCTGGAAGTCGACCTGCTGTCGGATGACAAGGAGATCGCCGAGCACTTGATGCTGATCGACCTGGGCCGCAACGACGTGGGCCGGGTATCGGAAGTCGGCTCGGTGAAGCTGACCGAAAAGATGGTCATCGAGCGTTACTCCAACGTTATGCACATCGTGTCCAACGTGACCGGCCACCTCAAGCAGGGCCTGACCGCCATGGACGCCCTGCGTGCCATCCTGCCGGCTGGCACCCTGTCCGGTGCCCCGAAGATCCGCGCCATGGAAATCATCGACGAGCTGGAACCGGTCAAACGCGGTGTCTACGGCGGTGCGGTCGGCTACTTCGCCTGGAACGGCAACATGGATACCGCGATCGCCATCCGTACCGCGGTCATCAAGAACGGTGAACTGCACGTGCAGGCTGGCGGCGGCATCGTGGCCGACTCGGTGCCTGCCCTGGAATGGGAAGAAACGCTGAACAAGCGTCGCGCCATGTTCAAGGCCGTGGCCCTGGCCGAGCAATCGCCAGACTGATACCGGACCCGGCAAGCCAGTGTTCACCGGTTCCAGACAACCGGTGACCCGTCAGCAGATTCGAGAGGTTAAGCACCATGTTGCTCATGATCGACAATTACGACTCCTTTACCTACAACGTCGTCCAGTACCTGGGCGAGCTTGGCGCTGACGTCAAGGTCATCCGCAACGATGAACTGACCATCGCCGAAATCGAGGCCCTGGCCCCGGAGCGCATCGTCGTTTCGCCTGGGCCCTGCACACCCAACGAAGCCGGTGTGTCCCTCGACGTCATTCGCCACTTTGCCGGCAAGCTGCCCATCCTCGGCGTCTGCCTGGGCCATCAGTCGATCGGCCAGGCCTTCGGCGGTGACGTGGTGCGTGCTCGGCAGGTCATGCACGGCAAGACCAGCCCGATCACCCACACCGACCTGGGTGTATTCGAAGGTCTCAGCCACCCATTGACCGTCACCCGCTATCACTCCCTGGTGGTCAAGGCGCAGACCCTGCCCGAGTGCCTGGAGCTGACGGCCTGGACCACACACGAAGACGGCACGGTGGACGAGATCATGGGCCTGCGGCACAAGACCTTGAATGTCGAGGGTGTGCAGTTCCACCCCGAATCGATCCTGACCGAGCAAGGCCACGAGCTGTTCGCCAACTTTCTCAAGCAGACCGGCGGCAGCCGCCAGGGCTAAGGAATACCCATGGATATCAAGAGCGCGCTGACCCGTATCGTCAGCCAGCTGGACCTGAGCACCGAGGAAATGCGCACGGTGATGCTCGACATCATGACCGGCCAATGCAGCGAAGCGCAGATCGGCGCCTTCATGATGGGCATGCGCATGAAAAGCGAAACCATCGACGAGATCGTCGGCGCCGTGTCGGCGATGCGCGAGCTGGCGAGCAAGGTCGAACTGCGGACCTTGGACAAGGTGGTCGACATCGTCGGCACCGGTGGCGATGGCGCCAACATCTTCAACGTGTCCACTGCCTCGGCACTGGTCGTAGCGGCGGCCGGTTGCACGGTGGCCAAGCATGGCAACCGCGCGGTCTCGGGCAAGAGCGGCAGTGCCGACCTGCTCGAAGCTGCCGGCGTCTACCTCAACCTGGACGCCACTCAGGTCGCCCGCTGCATCGACAGCGTCGGCATCGGCTTCATGTTCGCCCAGGCTCATCACAGCGCCATGAAACACGCAGCCATCCCGCGCCGCGATCTGGGCCTGCGGACCCTGTTCAACATGCTCGGGCCCTTGACCAATCCGGCAGGCGTCAAGCATCAGGTGGTGGGTGTGTTCACCCAAGCCCTGTGCCGACCGCTGGCCGAAGTGCTGGCGCGCCTGGGCAGCAAACACGTACTGGTGGTGCACTCGCGCGACGGTCTGGACGAGTTCAGCCTGGCCGCCCCAACCTTCGTCGCCGAGCTCAAGGATGGCGAAGTCACCGAATACTGGGTCGAGCCCGAAGACCTTGGCATCAAGAGCCAGAGCTTGCACGGGTTGGTGGTCGACAGCCCGGCGGCTTCGCTCGAATTGATCCGCGATGCGCTGGGTCGGCGCAAGACCGAACATGGCGAGAAAGCCGCCGAAATGATCGTCCTCAATGCCGGTGCGGCGTTGTACGCGGCCGATGTGGCGAGCAGCCTGAAAGAGGGCGTGGCCATGGCGCACGATGCCTTGCACACCGGCCTGGCCCGCGAAAAGCTCGAGGAGCTGGGTGCCTTTACCGCTGTATTCAAGCAGGAGAACGAAGCATGAGCGTGCCTACGGTGTTAGAGAACATACTGGCGCGCAAGGCGCAGGAAGTGGCCGAGCGTCGCGAGCGAGTCGGCCTGGCCGAACTCGAGCGCCTTGCCGCCGCAGCCGATGCGCCGCGTGGTTTTGCCCAGGCCTTGATCGCCCAGGCCGCTTCGAAGAAGCCAGCGGTCATTGCCGAGGTCAAGAAAGCCTCGCCCAGCAAAGGTGTCATCCGCGAGCACTTCGTACCCGCCGACATCGCTGCCAGCTACGAGAAAGGCGGCGCTACCTGCCTGTCGGTACTGACCGACATCGACTTTTTCCAGGGGGCCGACCTGTACCTGCAACAGGCGCGCGCTGCCTGCCAGCTGCCGGTGATCCGCAAGGACTTCATGATCGACCCCTATCAGGTGGTCGAAGCGCGCGCACTGGGTGCCGACTGCATCCTGCTGATCGTTTCGGCACTGCAGGATACGCAGATGGCCGAGCTTGCCGCTGTGGCCAAAGGCGTCGGCCTCGACGTGCTGGTCGAAGTCCACGACGGCGATGAACTGGAGCGCGCGTTGAACACCCTGGACACCCCGCTGGTCGGCGTCAACAACCGCAACCTGCACACCTTCGACGTCAGCCTGGAAACCACCCTGGACCTGCTGCCGCGTATTCCCCGTGATCGCGTGGTGATCACCGAGAGCGGCATCTTCAACCGCACCGATGTCCAGCTAATGGAAATCAATGGGGTCTACTCGTTCCTGGTCGGCGAAGCGTTCATGCGGGCCGAAGATCCAGGCACGGAACTGCAGCGCCTGTTCTTCCCCTGATCCAACGGCCGTCTGGGCCTTCACTTCGCACGAGTCTCGCCCCATGCTTCAGCATTTGCCTACGGAACAGGGTTTGCGCGCCGAGCAGGATCTGCTCGGCAGCGTCTGCAAGGGCGAGCAGGCATGGGGCCTGCTGTTCTGGTGCCCCACCGATCGCACCTTGGTGATGCCGCGACGCATGAGCCGCCTCGATGGCTTCGAGCAGGCCAGCCTCGCATCGGCTGCCAGCGGCTGGCCCGTGCTGCTGCGCGAGACCGGCGGCGAACCGGTGCCACAGTCGCCCTCGACGATCAACGTCGCGCTGGTGTATGTCGCCCCGCAGCAGGAAGGCGACCAACACCGTATCGAAACGGCCTACCGCCGCCTGTGCCAGCCCTTGCTCGATGCCCTCGAGCGCCTTGGTGGCAGCGCGTCACTGGGCGAAATAGAAGGCGCCTTCTGCGATGGCCGCTTCAACGTCAATCTCGACGGCCGCAAATGGGTGGGCACGGCACAGCGCTGGCGCCAGGGCCTGAGCGGCACGCGTCCGGTGGTATTGGTTCACGGGGCGATGTTGATGGAGGACGAGCGCGAATCGATGGCGGCCGCCGTCAATCTGTTCAATCAGCAGTGTGGGCTGGAGCAGCGCGTCAAGGCCTCCAGCCATGTAGCACTGCACGAGCGTCATCCCGCACCGGATCTGATCGACGAGCTGCAAGTGGCCTATACCCAAATGCTAACAGCACTGGCCTGAGCCTGACGGGTCAGCGGGTTCCGTACACCACCATGGTCTTGCCCTTCACGTGGACCACGCTGCGCTCTTCCAGGTCCTTGAGAACCCGTCCGACCATCTCCCGTGAACAGCCCACGATGCGGCCGATTTCCTGACGCGTGATCTTGATCTGCATGCCGTCGGGGTGGGTCATCGCGTCGGGCTGCTTGCACAGATCCAGCAAGCAACGAGCTACCCGCCCAGTCACATCGAAGAACGCCAGGTCGCCCACCTTGCGCGTGGTGTCGCGCAGACGTTGCGCCATTTGCCCACCCACTGCATAGAGCATGTCCGGCTCCTGCTGAGCCAATTCGCGAAACGCGGTGTAGCTGATCTGCACCACTTCGCATTCGGTCCTGGCACGTACCCAGGCATCGTGTGCCTGTGCGCCATGGGGTGACTGAAAAAGGCCCAGCTCACCAAAGAAGTCTCCGGCATTGAGGTAGGCAATCACCAACTCCCGGCCTTCCTCGGCCTCGATCATCACTGTTGCCGAGCCCTTGAGAATCAGCGAAAGGGTGTCATCCCGTGCACCGGCCGCGATCAGCGTGGTCTTCGCGGCAAATCGATGGCGCTGACCTTGCGCGAGCAGCTTTTCGAGGTTCTTGATCTTGTGCGCGGCAGCAGTCATGGCTTGGTTCCGGAAAGGGCAATCGATCTTGCATGAATCACGGCAATACGCCAGTACATTGGCGTCAGCTTATCAGACACATAGTGTGGTCACACGGCATTTGACTGCAGAACGTGAGATTTGACCGTTTCGACCTCGCGAATTGTTACAGGTGCGCTGTGTTAAGCTCACCCGCTTTATGAACACGGGAGTCCGGAAAGATGAAGGCGCGTATTCAGTGGGCCGGCGAGGCCATGTTTCTGGGCGAGTCGGGTAGCGGCCATGTCGTGGTCATGGACGGACCTCCCGAGAGCGGCGGCCGCAACCTCGGCGTGCGCCCCATGGAAATGCTGCTGCTGGGCCTGGGCGGCTGCAGCAACTATGACGTGGTCAGCATCCTCAAGAAATCGCGCCAGCCCATCGAAAGCTGCGAAGCCTTTCTGGAAGCCGAACGCGCTAGCGAAGACCCGAAAGTCTTCACCAAGATCCACCTGCACTTCGTGGTCAAGGGCCGCGGCCTGAAAGAAGCTCAGGTCAAGCGTGCAGTGGAGCTGTCGGCAGAGAAGTATTGCTCGGCATCCATCATGCTGGGTCGCGCCGGCGTGGACATCACCCATGACTACGAAATCGTCGAACTGGGCTGACTTCAAGAACAAATGAAAAGGGCGCTCATCGAGCGCCCCTGTTCTATCTGCCGCAAACAATCAAATCCGGTAGGTGCTCTTGGTCATGACCTTGGCCAACAGGCTCATGCCAAAGCGCAACGGCGCCGGAAACCTGGCCCCGCCTGCGTCGAGCGCCGATTCGGCATGGGCTTGCTCATCACTGCGCATCTGCGCCAGGATCGCCCGCGACTTGACGTCTTCGGCGGGCAGTTGCAGCAAGTGCTCATCCAGATGCTTGACCACCTGATGCTCGGTCGCTGCCACGAAACCCAGGCTCACCCGGTCACTGATGACGCCTGCTACCGCGCCGATACCGAACGACATGCCGTAGAACAACGGATTGAGCACACTGGTGTGGCTGCCCAGTTGCCGAATGCGCTGCTCGCACCACGCCAGGTGGTCCACTTCCTCTTCGGCCGCATGCTCCATGGCCTTGCGCACCTGGGGCAGCTTCGCGGTCAGGGCCTGGCCTTGATACAGCGCCTGAGCGCAGACCTCACCGGTATGATTGATGCGCATCAGGCCGGCCACGTGCCGACTCTGCTGCTTGTCCATCGTCACCTCGGGCTGGACGAGCGCCGGCGAGGGTCGCGATGGATGTCCGCTGAACGGTAACAGCGTGCGCATGGCCGTATCGGCCTGCAGCAGCAAACGATCAATGGGCGAGTAGTGACGCTGGGTAGCCATGGGCACCTCCGTTGAAAACCTGGCCTGCATGATTGCCGCTCAACCGGGTGGCCAGTTCATCTGGCGCTGTCCCAGTACATGCATGTGTATGTGGTAGACGGTCTGACCGCCCAGTTCGTTGCAGTTCATGACCACCCGAAAGCCCTCTTCGCAACCCAGTTCCTTGGCCAGCCGCTGGGCGGTGAACAGGATATGTCCAGCCAGGCCCTTGTCGTCTTCGGTCAAGTCGTTGAGCGTGCGGATGGGTTTTTTCGGGATGACCAGAAAATGCACCGGGGCCTGTGGCGCGATATCGTGGAAGGCCAGTACCTGATCATCCTCGTAGATGATCTTGGCCGGAATCTCCCGGTTGATGATCTTGGTAAACAAAGTATCCACAATGCATCTCCATGGCAGTCGAAGGTTCAGTGTACTGAGGCTTGTGTCCAGCGCCCAGCCTTGCCGGCTTCAATGGGGGGCGAAAGCCTTGTTGATCCATCCACTCACGATGCGCGTCAGCCACCGTGAGCCTAGCCGCGGGGCCCTGGCCAGCCAGGCATTGCGCCGCCCGGGCACGATCACCGCGCGATTGCGGGCCAGCGCTCGCACCGTCTGCAGCGCTACCTGCTCGGCGTCCAGCACCAGCGAGCTTTGCGCAAGGCGCGCAATGCGCCGCTGGCTGGAGCGCACCGGTCCAGGACACAGCACCGAAACCTTCACCCCGGTCTGCTTGAGTTCCTCGCGCAGCGCTTCGGAAAAATGCAGCACATAGGCCTTGCTTGCCGCATAGCTACTCATCCATGGGCCGGGCTGGAAGGCGGCCAGTGAGGCGACATTCAGGATCTGCCCACCACCCTGCACGGCCATGGCATTGCCCAGGGCGTGACAGAGGCGGGTGAGGGCCAGCACGTTCAGTTCGATCAGGTCCTGTTCCTGGCTCCAGTCCTGAGCCAGAAAATGCCCGTAGGAGCGCACGGCCGCGCAGTTCACCAACAGGTCGATCTGGCGTTCGCTTTCCTCAAGCTCCAACAGGAACCCCGACAGCCGCAGGGGTTCGCCCAGGTCGCAGGCACGAAACAATACTTCCACACCAAAGCGCTGCGTCAGTTCAGCGGCAATGATTTCAAGCTGGTCACGCTGGCGCGCTACCAGAAGCAGGCTGCGCCCACGCCTGGCCAGGGCTTCGGCCATGGCCAGGCCCAAGCCTGCCGACGCGCCTGTGATCATGGCATAACGGGTCATCGAATTCTCCATACCCCCGCCAGGCAAGCTGGCGCGGTTTCATATGGGCATTCTACCGCGCGCGTTCACGTTTGGGCTCACAGCTTGTGCGTGACCTCAGAACGGCTTGACCACCACCAGGATCACCACAGCCAGCAGGATCAGCACTGGAATTTCGTTGAACCAGCGGTAGTACACATGGCTGCGTTTGTTCTCGCCACGGGCGAAGCGCTTCATCTGCGCGCCGCACACGTGGTGGTAGCCGGTCAGCAATATGACCAGGGTCAGCTTGGCATGCATCCATCCCTGGCTCATCCAGCCCGGCGACAGTGCAATCAGCCAGATACCGAAGATGAACGTGGCGATCATCGCCGGGGTCATGATGCCGCGGTAAAGCTTGCGCTCCATGACGGCAAAGCGTTCGCGGCTGACGGTATCCTCGCTCTGTGCGTGGTAGACGAACAAGCGAGGCAGGTAGAACAACCCGGCAAACCAGCAGACAACGCTGACGATATGCAGAGCCTTGATCCATAGATAAAGCATTTTCGGTCTTCTCAGGTTCACGGTAGCGTCGATAGTAGAGTCTGTCGGCGTTCGCGTCATCTCAACGGTTGTGACTCAAGCCCCAGGCCCCTATCATCGAAGGCTTTCCAGTCGCATCGTGAAGAGGGCAGTGTATGGTCAAGGTCGGTATCGTCGGCGGCACGGGTTACACCGGAGTCGAACTGCTACGTCTGCTGGCGCAGCATCCGCAGGCGCAGGTAGAGGTCATCACCTCCCGATCCGAGGCTGGCCTGCCGGTTGCCGACCTGTACCCCAACCTGCGCGGTCACTACGACGGCCTGGCGTTCAGCGTCCCGGACATCAAGACCCTGGGTGCCTGCGACGTAGTGTTTTTCGCCACCCCCCACGGCGTCGCCCACGCCCTGGCCGGCGAGCTGCTGGTTGCGGGTACCAAGGTCATCGACCTGTCCGCCGACTTCCGCCTGCAGGACGCCGATGAATGGGCCAAATGGTACGGTCAGCCGCACGGTGCGCCGGAATTGCTGGCCGATGCGGTCTACGGCTTGCCCGAGGTCAACCGCGAGCAGATCCGCCAGGCCCGCCTGATCGCCGTGCCAGGCTGCTACCCGACGGCCACGCAGCTGGGCTTCCTGCCGCTGCTCGAGGCGGGACTGGCCGACAACACGCGTCTGATCGCCGACTGCAAGTCAGGCGTCAGTGGCGCGGGTCGCGGCGCCAGCGTGGGTTCACTGTTCTGCGAAGCTGGCGAAAGCATGAAGGCCTATGCGGTCAAGGGCCACCGTCACCTGCCCGAGATCACCCAAGGCCTGCGTCGCGCCGCCGGTGGTGAGGTGGGTCTGACCTTCGTCCCCCACCTCACGCCCATGATCCGCGGTATCCACTCCACACTGTATGCCACGGTCGTCGACAAATCGGTCGATCTGCAGGTCCTGTATGAAGAGCGCTACGCCGATGAACCCTTCGTCGACGTCATGCCGGCCGGCAGCCACCCCGAAACCCGCAGCGTGCGCGGCGCCAACGTCTGCCGCATCGCCGTGCACCGCCCCCAGGGTGGCGATCTGGTGGTCGTGCTTTCGGTCATCGACAACCTGGTCAAAGGCGCGTCGGGCCAGGCCGTGCAGAACATGAACATCCTGTTCGGTCTGGACGAACGCTTCGGTCTGTCCCACGCCGGCATGCTGCCCTGACCATTTCCGCAGCATCGCCCAGAGGCCCGCATTGCGGGCCTCTTTGCTTTAGCCACTGGCTAATTCTTGACCATTTTCGTAGGAGAAGAGGATAATGCCGCCATTGAGCATTATGACGGCGTACGCCGGGAGAACTTCTACATGAGCGTCGAATCCTTTACCCCCATGGCTTTGCAATTCACCCAAGGGGCTGCCATCAAGGTCAAGACCCTGGTCGATGAAGAGGGTAACGATCGTCTCAAGCTGCGCGTCTTCGTCACCGGCGGCGGCTGCTCGGGCTTCCAGTATGGCTTCACCTTCGATGAAGACGTCGCCGAAGACGACACCATCGTCGAGCGCGAAGGCGTCAGTCTCGTGGTCGATCCCATGAGCTTCCAATACCTGGCCGGTGCACAGGTCGATTACCAGGAAGGCTTGGAAGGTTCGCGATTCGTGATCAACAACCCCAACGCCAGCACCACCTGCGGTTGCGGTCAGTCCTTCTCGATCTGATCCAGCACCCATGAAAAACGCCGTGCATTTGCACGGCGTTTTGCGTTTCAGGTATCTAGTTTCACGCCGGGTAGATGGCGCCCAACACGCGCAGGCCTCGCGCGCCGGTCACACTAGGCCGGTTGGCCGCAACGCCTTGCAGGCAGCAATCAGCCAGCCAGGCAAAAGCCATGGCTTCGACCCAGTCCGGATCGACACCCGCCGCTGCCGTGCTCTCGACCCGAGTTCCCGGCAGCAAGGCTTGCAGTCGCGCCATCAAGGCCTGGTTGTGAGCGCCGCCACCGCACACCAGCAGTGCATGAGTGCTCGGCTGGGCGACACCCAGCGACTGCACGATGCTTTGCGCGGTCAGCTCGAGAAGCGTTGCTTGAACGTCGGCGTCATCGAACGCAGGAAGGCTGCCCAGTTGTCGTTGCAGCCAGCTCAGGTTGAACACCTCGCGCCCCGTGCTTTTCGGGCCGCTGCCAGCGAAGAATGGATCGCTTAACAAGGCACTCAGCAAATGCGGTTGCAGCGTACCGGTCGCTGCCCAAGCGCCTGCTCGATCATAGTCTTGGCCACGCTTGAGCTGAATCCAGGCATCCATCAGCACGTTGCCAGGTCCGCAGTCGAAACCGCTTACTGGCTGATTGCCGCCGATCAGGCTGAGATTGCTGAAGCCGCCCACATTGAGCACTGCACGCGCCTCGCCTTCGGCACCGAACAGCGCTTCGTGGAAGGCCGGAACCAAGGGTGCACCCTGACCGCCGGCGGCCACATCGCGTCGGCGAAAATCGCCCACGACGGTGATTTGCGTCAGCTCCGCCAACAACGCCGGATTGCCGATCTGTACGGTGAAGCCCCGAGCTGGCTCGTGCCTCACGGTCTGTCCGTGGCTACCAATCGCTCGGATGTCAGCAGGTGCAAGATGCTGTGAGGCCAGCAAGGCAGAGATGCCATCGGCTGCCAGTGCTACCCATTGGTTTTCGGCGACGGCAGCTCGAGCGATTTCATCCGGCCCGCTGGCGCACAGTTCCAGTAGCTGGCTGCGCAATGCCTCGGGCATGGGCACGTAGTGTGTTGCCACGAGCCGAGTGGATTGATCCTGCTCGATCAGGGCGATGTCCAGCCCATCGAGACTGGTGCCGGACATGACCCCAAGGTAGTACGCCATGGCTCAGCGCTTGCTCGCCAGCAGGGTGCTGCGCTCTACGTCCATCTTCGCCATCAGCGGCTGGCTCAGCTGGTTGAAGCGCTGTTTCTCGGACTTGGCGATCGGGTCAGCCATCGGCAGCTTCTGGCCCAGAGGATCGACGTGTACGCCGTTTACCTGGAACTCGTAGTGCAGATGCGGACCTGTCGACAGACCGGTGGTACCGATGTAACCGATCACCTGGCCTTGCTTGACGCTGCCACCGGTCTTGATGCCTTTGGCAAAGCCCTGCATGTGTCCGTATAGCGTGGTGTAGCTGTTGCCGTGCTGAATGATCACGGTGTTGCCATAGCCGCCACGACGACCGGCCAAGGTGATCTTGCCGTCACCGGCCGCCTTGATCGGCGTACCGCGCGGCGCAGCATAGTCAACGCCCTTGTGCGCACGGATCTTGTTCAGAATCGGATGCTTGCGGCCCATCGAAAAACGCGAGCTGATGCGGGCAAAGTCCACCGGGGTACGGATGAACGCCTTGCGCATGCTGTTGCCATCGGCGGTGTAGTAATTGCTGTTGCCCTGCTTGTTGGTATAGCGCACTGCGGTATAGGTCTTGCCGCGGTTGGTGAAGCGCGCAGCGAGAATGCCGCCGGTACCGATGACCTTGCCGTTGAGTACACGCTGCTCGTAGATGATGTCGAACTCATCGCCCTGGCGAATATCCTGAGCGAAGTCCACGTCATATCCGAAGATGCTGGCCATATCCATGGTCTGGCTATGGGACAGCCCGGCACGCGCCGCTGACTGCGACAGCGAGTTCTTGATCACGCCATGGGCATACGCTTCCCGAGTCACCGGCTTGCTGGTTTCACGCTCGAAGGCGAAACCCGCGCCAGCCTTGGTCAGCCGGATGGTGTCCAGGTCGCTGACCTTGCTGTGCAGGCTGAGCAATTCGCCTTCTGGCGACAGTTCGAATTCCAGCAGTTGTCCACGCTTGAGCTGGGTGAACTGTTTGGCCTTCTTGTCACTGCCCATGACCTCAGCCACGGTCGACGCCGGCAAACCGACCTTCTCGAACAGCGTGGAAAGCGTGTCGCCCTTGGCAACCACCACCTGACGATGTCCCGGCTCTTTCTTCGCGGCAGCGACTTCCTTGGCAGCGGGTGCTTCCTTGGTTGCAGCAACGTGGGGGGCTGGATGCTCGGATGGCTGTGCGGCGTGCTCAGTGTCGGTCGAGGCAGGGGTTTCAATCTGGGCGAAGGGTGCAGGGGCTGCCTGCTCGGCGATCGGGGCAACCGGGGTGTCTTGTTCGGCGTCCTTGAGCTGTTCGACGGGAGCCGGCATCTCCAGGCTCATGTTCGTGCGTTTTGCTTCTACATCGCTGGAAGGAAACACCAGCAAGGCAAGGCTGAGGAGGGCGGCCAGGCCGCTGGCAGCCACAAGGTGGCTCTTCGGATAAAGCGGCGGCGCTTTAGGCGGTTGCTTTGTCATAGGTGATTTTTTGACTTTTAAAGATGGAAAGATGAGATGAATGACATGATGAAGATGAAATAACTGTATAAAATATAACCAAAACCCCTCCAAAGCAAGCTCGCAGACGTTTGCTTGGCGCCAATGAGTCACATCTGTGCCCGCGCCTTGTATTTGACCCGTGATCTTGTATCGTTGAGCCTTTTGAATCCGAGCGTTGTAGGACCTTATATGAAGTCTGTTGAAGAGCAGCTGGCGTTGATCAAGCGCGGCACTGAAGAGGTGCTGGTCGAATCCGAACTGGTCGAGAAGCTCAAGCGCGGTCAGCCCCTGCGTATCAAGGCAGGCTTCGATCCCACCGCCCCGGATCTGCACCTGGGCCACACCGTGCTGATCAACAAGCTGCGGCAGTTCCAGGAGCTGGGTCATCAGGTCATCTTCCTTATAGGTGACTTCACCGGCTCCATCGGTGACCCCAGTGGCAAGAGCGCCACACGTCCACCGCTGACGCGTGAGCAAGTGCTGGAGAATGCCGAGACCTACAAGGCCCAGGTGTTCAAGATCCTGGATCCTGCCAAAACCGAAGTGGCGTTCAACTCCACCTGGATGGACGTCCTTAGCCCAGCTGACTTCATTCGCCTGGCTTCGCAGTACACCGTGGCCCGCATGCTCGAGCGCGATGATTTCGACAAGCGCTACACCAGCAACCAGCCGATCGCGATTCACGAGTTCCTCTATCCTCTGGTCCAGGGTTATGACTCCGTCGCCCTGCGGGCAGACGTCGAGCTGGGCGGTACCGATCAGAAATTCAACCTGTTGATGGGGCGTGAGCTGCAACGCTCTTATGGTCAGGATGCCCAGTGCATCGTCACCTTGCCGTTGCTGGAGGGCCTGGACGGTGTCAAGAAGATGTCCAAGTCGCTGGGCAACTACGTGGGCATTCAGGAAGCGCCCGGCATCATGTACAGCAAGCTGGTCTCCATCCCCGATGCCCTGATGTGGCGTTACTTCGAGCTGCTCAGCTTCCGCAGCATGGATGAGATCGACGCTTTCAAGGCGGATGTGGAAGCCGGCGCCAACCCGCGTGACATCAAGATCAAGCTGGCCGAGGAGATCGTTGCGCGCTTCCATGGCGAGGAGGCGGCACAGAGCGCCCACAAGGCGGCGGGCAACCGCATGAAGGATGGTGAGCTGCCAGAGGATTTGCCGGAGGTGGATGTAGCAGCCACTGAAGACATGCCCATCGCGGCTATCCTTAACAAAGCAGGGCTGGTCAAGAACGCCGCAGGCGCGCGCGACCTTCTCAATGCCGGAAGTGTTCGCGTCGACGGTGCTGTAGTAGACCGCGCATTCATCTTTCCGCTGGGCGCAACCCATGTCGTACAGGCCGGCAAGAAGGCCTTCGCCCGTATTACGCTGAAAACCGAATAATTCAAAACAAGGGCTTGACGGCGAATTCGAAGTGTCTATAATTCGCCCCACTTCCGGCGCAGCCGAAACGATAAACGCCTTGTTAATCAATGAGTTAGTCGTTTAGGTAGTGAGGAAGTGCTTCGATCTTCAAGGTCGGAAGCGGTGGAAAAAGGCAGTTGACAGCGGTTTGAAACGCTGTAGAATTCGCCTCCCGCTGACGAGTGATCTAGGCGAGTCAAGTGTTTGAAGTTGTTCAGGTTTCTGGAAAAATACTTCGAAATAAACGCTTGACAGAATATGAGGCTAGCGTAGAATGCGCGCCTCGGTTGAGACGAAAGAATCAACCCACCGCTCTTTAACAATTGAATCAAGCAATTCGTGTGGGTGCTTGTGAGTTAAGACTGTTAGTCAACAAGATTATCAGCATCACAA
>Ga0308158_10001588_pt1 | contig 23849 bp, 18 predicted proteins | sample PhyBR2_FD_201038 | JGI IMG/M metagenome (GOLD analysis project Ga0308158, IMG submission 201038) | Phyllosphere microbial communities from UC Gill Tract Community Farm, Albany, California, United States - DLSLB.R2 | ecosystem: Host-associated > Plants > Phyllosphere > Unclassified | place: USA...
CTGTGCCAGTTGCTCGTTGAGCATGCTCATCTGCTGTTGCAGCGTGCCGACACGGTCATTGGACGAGCCATAGATGGACGCGGTGGCGGTGCTGATGCAGCTGCGTTCGGCTTCCAGCGCCTCGGAGGGTGTCGCGCTGGCGGGCAGCGCCCCGGCCGGCGGGCTTGCCGTGGTGCCGCCGGATGCCGCGCCGCCTGCTGCCGCCTGCTCGCGCAGCTTCATCGGCTCGGCGCGCGCATCGCAGGGATGCTCGGAATACATGGTCTCCCCGGATTTTCCCTTGCACTTGTACACCTGCGCGGCGGCGCTGGCCGGAAGCAACAGCAAGGACAGGGTCAGGACGAGTAAGCGCATGGGGCAGCGGGCTCGGAGTATCGAAGGGGAAGACAGCGTCCCCGGCCATCCCGGCCGGGGCGGAGCGGTCGCGTTTACTTGGTGCGGCGGACCTTGGCACGGGTATTGAGCCCGTCGATCTGCAGGTACCACACGTTCATCAGGCCAGGGGTGATGCGTACCTTGGGGGCTTGCTTGCGCACACCGCTGGCGCCGGTGTCGTCGGTCTGTTCCCAGATCTGGCCATTGTCCAGGGTGTACTGGCGGCCTTTGCTGAAGCCGCGGAATTCACCTTCCAGCACCGCCTCGATCGGGTCCTTGGAACCGAAGTCATAGAAGCCGCGATTCTTGACGATCACTTCCTGGCGGCCTTCTTCGCGCGCCTGCTCCACGGCAACGCTGGCGGCCTGCGCCACCTTGCCCTGCAACCAGTTGTTGAGCGTGACCAGTTCTTCGGCGCTGAGCTTGTTCAAGCCGGCGGCATTGAATTCGGCAGCGGACATCTGTTGCTGCAGATCCCCCTCTACCACGCGTTGCGCGCGTGCTTCGGTGAACGGGAAGGACGATAAAGCGGTGACGGCAAGCAGGACAGCAAGGCGGGGCAGCTTCATGAACATTGTTCCCAGAGAGGGTGGGCGCTAGTGTAGGGGCAACCGCCCGCAATTGAATGCTGTGAACAGTTCCCCCACCCCCGGTCTGGCCGCGCTGCTGCAGCGCGCCTCCACCCGCGCCCTGTCCGAGCCGCTGCGCGAGGCCTTGCTGGCCAGCTGGCAGCAGCCGGACACGGATGTGTCACCGCGCCTGTCCTGGCCGGTACTCGCCGATACCCTGGATTCACTGGCGCTGCTATCGGCCGATGAAAGCGTGATTGTCGCGGCGCTGTTGTTCGACCTGCCGGGCTTGCGCGCGCGCGCGGCCGAATTGCCGCTGGGCGCGGGTGCGGCAGCTGTCAGCGGGCTGCTGGATGGCCAGGAGGCCGCCGACCAGGTGTGGGCGCTGCACGCCGGCCGCGATGCCGGCCGCAACAGCGAAGGCCTGCGCCGGTTGTTGCTGTCGATCATCCACGACCTGCGGGTGGTGCCGATCCTGCTGTCCCGGCAGCTGGCCTGCATGCGCGCCGCCGACAAGTTGCCGGCCGAAGAGCGCCGTGCGCTGGCCCAGTTGACCCGCGACATCCACGCGCCGTTGGCCAACCGGCTTGGCATCTGGCAGCTGAAATGGGAACTGGAAGACCTTGCGTTCCGCTTCCTGGACCCGGAAACCTACCGCCACATCGCCCGTGAAGTCGACGAAACCCGTGTCGCGCGTGAGCGCTACGTGGAGACGGTGAAGAACAAGCTGTCGGCGGCCCTGGCCGAGCAGGGCATCCGCGGCGAAGTCAGCGGCCGACCCAAGCACATCTACAGCATCTGGCGGAAGATGCAGAAGAAGCAGCTGGCCTTCGAGCAGCTGTACGACCTGCGTGCGGTGCGGGTGATGGTGGATGATGTGGGTGCCTGCTACGCCACATTGGGTGTCGTGCATGCGTTGTGGACACCCATCCCCAGTGAATTCGACGACTACATCGCCCGGCCCAAGGCCAACGACTACCGATCACTGCATACGGCGGTGATCGGCCCGGAAGGACGCACGATCGAGGTGCAGATACGCACCCACGAGATGCATGCGCAGGCCGAGCTGGGCGTGGCCGCGCACTGGAAGTACAAGGAAGGCGGCAAGGGCGCGGAGAAGGCCTTCGACCGCAAGATCACCTGGATGCGGCAACTGCTGGAGCAGGCGCAGGATCCGGGCAGTCCGGATGACCTGGCCGGCGCGCTGGATGCCGAGCTGGTCGAAGACCGCGTCTATGCGCTCAGCCCCAAGGGCGAGGTGATGGACTTGCCGGCCGGAGCCACGCCGCTGGATTTCGCGTACCACGTGCACACCATGGTCGGTCACCGCTGCCGTGGGGCCAAGATCAATGGCCGCATCGTGCCGCTGACCTACCGCCTGCGCAGCGGCGACCGCGTCGAGATCCTCACCGGCAAGGAGGCCGATCCACGCCGCGACTGGCTGCTGCAATCCAATGGCTTCCTCGCCAGCGGCCGTTCGCGCGAGAAGGTCCGCAACTGGTTCCACAAACTCGACCGTGCCCGCAACGTGCAGGCCGGCCGCGAACTGCTGGACCGCGAGTTGAAGCGGCTGGGCCTGCAGCATTCGGACCTGATGGTGGCGGCGCGCAAATTCCACGCCGACAGCGTGGACGATCTCTACATCCAGGTAGCGCTTGGCGACACCGGCCCCAACCAGGTCAGTCGCGCCCTGCTGGAAGCGGAGAAGGCCGCATCGCAACCCGCGGCGCCCGTGCTGCCACGGCCAACCGCACGCCGTGGCAGCATCGGCAAATCCGATTTCACCGTGCAGGGCGTGGGTAACCTGCTGGTGCAGCTGGCGCGCTGCTGCCAGCCGGTGGCGGGGGAGCCGATCACCGGTTACCTGACCCGTACCCGTGGCGTCACCGTGCATCGCATGGATTGCGCCTCGCTGGCACGCCTGTCCGCCGCGCATCCGGAGCGGGTGCTGCCGGTGGAATGGGGGCGGACCGGTTCCGGTTACGAGGTGGACGTGATGGTGCGCGCGGTGGACCGGCGCTGGCTGTTGAAGGACATCACCAACCTGATCGCGCAGGAAGATGCCTATGTGCTGGAGATCAACAGCGACAACCTGCGCGAGAGCGGGCGGGTGCAGCTGCGCCTGCGTTTGAAGGTCAACGACTACGGCCAACTCTCCACCCTGCTGGGCAAGCTGGATGCCTTGCCCGGCGTGGATGATGCGCGAAGGCTGGGATAGGTAAGCTTGGCGCATGGAGAACTGGCGTCAGCGCGGCCAACAGGGATTGGAGACATTCGGCGACAAGCTGCGGCTGTACGGGCGCTGGTGGGTGGCGCGTGGCTGGAACAGTCCGCGTGCCTGGCGGTCGATTGCCATTGGCGTGGCGGGCTTGGCACTGGTACTGGCGCTGTTCCGACAGCCGCTGGCCGATTGGCTGTGGCCGGAAACCAAGATCCAGAAGCTGCTTGATGATGGTCGTTCGGCGCTGCGCGAAGGGCGCTTGAGTGCTGCCGACGGGCACGGTGCGCGCGAATTGTTCGAGGCGGCCGCCGCGCTGGACCCGGACCGCAGCGACATCCGCAATGCGCTGGCGCAGACCGCACAGGCCGCGCTGGCACAGGCGCGCCGGCAGTTGCAGGCCGGTGACCGCAAGGCCGCGGCGCAGAGCCTGGCGTTGGCGCGGGAGCTGCAGGCCCCGTCAGCGGATATCGATCCGCTTGCGGCCCAGCTGCAACAGGCGGTGCGTGGGCATGACGGGATCGAACAGCTGTTGCAGCAGGCCGAGGCAGCACAGGCGCAGGGCCGCCTGGACGATGCAGCGGACGCGGCGCTACCGCTGTATCAGCGCGTGCTGGCACTGCAGCCCGACAAGATGCAGGCACTGGAAGGACGCGATGAAGTACTGTCCGATCTGTTGACCCAGGCGACGCGGGCGGCGGATCGCGGCGACCTCGCCGCTGCCGCGGACTTGCTGCAACGCGTGGAGCGTTATGATGCCGGCCACGCCAATCTGCCAGCGGTGAAGGCGGTGATGAATGCCGCATTGGAGCAGCGACGGCAGCAGGGTGAACGCGATCTGGCGCGCGGTCGCCTGCAGCGTGCCGCCAGCGCGTTCCAACAGGTATTGGCAGCGGGCGAGGACCCGGCCGCACGCCAGGGCCTGCAGCGCATTGCACATGCACAGGTGCAGGAAGCCGTGCGTCTGGCAGCGGATTTCCAGTTTGAGGCGGCCGATCGTGCCCTTCAGCATGCGCGCGAACTGGCACCTGACAGCGCCGAGCTGGCAGCGGCCGAGCAGGCCGTGCAACGCGCACGGCAGGCCCGGCAATCGATGGAAGTACCGGTCAGCGCCGCCGAACGCGAACGCCGCTTGAAGGCGTTGCTCAAGCAGCTGGACGAGGCCGAGGCCCGCCAGCAGTGGCTGCTGCCACCGGGCAGCAGCGCCTACGACCGCTTCAAGGCGGCGCAGGCGCTGGCGCCGCAGGACCCACGGGTCAGGCGTGCGGCGGCAAGAATCCTGCCTGCCGCGCGCACCTGCCTGGACGACAACCTGCGCGGCAACCGCCTGCGCGCGGCGCGTACCTGCCTGGATGCATGGCAGGCGCTGGCGCCGACCGATCCGGCATTGGCAGCGGCGCGCCGGCGCCTGGCACAGCGTTGGATCGCGGTGGGCAGTGAGCGTCTGGGCGGCGGTGATACCGCGTTCGCCGAACAGGCGCTGGCGCAGGCGCAGCAGATCGATCCGGCCACGCCGGAGATTGCCGGTTTCAGCGAGCGCGTGCGCAACGCCTTGCGCTGAACACGGTGCGGTCGCGCGCTGGCGGCAAGGTCTCTGCAGGTCTGCGCAGGCCTGATAGCGTCGAGTCCATTCCGCGCTGGGGCGCTCCCGGCAAGATGTGCAGCGCAGCTGCGCGCTGGCGAACGGCGTGTATTGCGCCGTGTTCGCTGTCTCGCTACACGGTCTTCAGCGGGTGATCTGCCGCAACACCTGTGCGAGTTTTTTCACCGCGACCTCAAGTTCGGCTGGCGAGTGTGCGGCGAACCCCATCAGAAAGCCGGCTGTCGCGGTCGCACTGGACGCGTGCAGGGCGCTCAGCCCGAGCAGATCGATCCCGGCACGGCGCGCAGCATCGATGGCGCGCTGCTCCGGGATGTCGCGGATGAAAACGCAGGGCATCTGCATGCCGCCATCGGGTACACGCGGCTGGACGAAGTCCTTCAGGTGCCGGCGCACCAGCGCCGCCAGCACGTCGCGCCGTTCGCAATACAGCGCGCGCATGGCGCGCACATGCGCGCCGAAATGCCCGCCCTGCATGAAACGCGCCAAGGTCAGCTGCGGGATCGGTGCGCTATGCCCATCCAGCAGGGTGCGGGCAATGGTCATCGGTGCGACCAGCTCGGTCGGCAGGATCATGAAGCCGATGCGCAGGCCGGGGAACAGCGACTTGGTGAAGGTGCCGATGTAGATCGTGCGCTGGTGTGGATCCAACCCCTGCACGCAGGCCATCGGCCTGCCGGCGTAATGGAACTCGCTGTCGTAGTCGTCTTCGATGATCCAGGCCTGCTGCTGGCGGGCCCATTCGATGATCTCCAGGCGCCGCGCCAATGCCAGCGTCGCTCCGCTGGGGAACTGGTGCGAAGGGGTCAGGAACGCGGCCCTGGCCGGCTGCGTGGCCTGGTGCAGCCGTTCCACCTGCATGCCGTCGGCATCCACGGGCACGGGAATGCTGTCCAGGCCGGCCGCATCAAAGGCCTTGCGCGCGCCATGGTAGGCCGGGTCTTCAATGAAGATGCCCTCGCCGGGGTCCAGCAGCACGCTCGCGCACAGGCTCAATGCCTGCTGCGAGCTGGTCACCACCAGCACCCGCTCCGGGCTGGCGTGGGCACCGCGCTCCAGGTTGACGTAGTCGGCGATCGCTTCCCGCAACGCTGCCATGCCCTGCGGCGGACTGTGCAGCAGGGCGGCGCTGCCCCATTCCTTGAGTACCTGGCGTTGCAGCCGCTCCCAGGTCGACAAGGGGAAATTGCGGGTCTCCGGTACGCCCGGGACGAATGGCCGCGGCGCGATGAACTCGCGCAGCCCGCCGTTGCGGTACATGGCCGCGCCGCGTCGACTCAGTCGCAGCGTTTGTGTTCCAGGCGCAGTGCGGCGGGAGGTGCCGCGTCCGCCCAGGCGACGTGCGCCGTCGGCGACGAAACTGCCACTGCCAACCCGGCGTTCGATGAAGCCTTCGGCGTGCAACTGGCCGTACGCCGCCTCCACGGTGTCGCGGGAGACGCCCAACGAGCCCGCCAGGGTGCGCGAGGCCGGCAGCGGCCTGCTGGCATCCAGCGCGCCATCGAGGATCAGCTGGCGCACCGCGCGCTGGATGCGCACGTGCAGGGGCAGGCTGCGCTGCGCCGGGTCGACGACCCAGGCTTTCACTGACTCAAGCTGCGCGTGCTTGAACAATTGGTCTGGCCTCCATCGGCAAAGTGGCTGGATATATCAGTCCATTCTACGTCTATAAAAACGGACCCGGCAGGCCCGTCGCCGGCCGCCACCAGGAGTCCGAACTTCGCCATGCCGTCCGCTGCCTGCTCCCGGGCCATCCGCCCGGCTGACCTGATCCATCCCATCGTCGCGGGTCTGGTCTCGGTGATCGTCAATTACGGTGGCACCTTCATCCTGGTCTTCCAGGCGGCCAAGGTGGCCGGGCTCAGCCCCGAGCTCACCGCGTCCTGGGTGTGGTCGCTGTCCATCGGGGTCGGCGCAAGTGGCCTGCTGTTGAGCTGGTTGAGCCGCGAGCCGATCATCACCGCATGGTCCACGCCCGCAGCCGCCTTTCTGGTGACGGCGCTGGCGACCACGCCCTACAACCAGGCCATCGGCGCCTACCTGATCAGCGCCGCTGCGTTCGTGGTGCTGGGCCTGTCGGGGTGGTTCGATCGCCTGATCCGGTTGATTCCGGTCGGGGTGGCCGCGGGCCTGCTGGCCGGCATCCTGCTGCAGTTCGGTACACGGGCGTTTGCCGGGCTCGCGGTCGATCCGCTGCTGGCCACTCTGCTCATCCTCGGCTATCTGCTGCTGAAGCGTTTCAGCGCCCGCTACGCCATCGTCGGCATCCTGCTGCTGGGGCTGGCCCTGCTCTGGGGGCAGGGGCGGCTGGATCTTTCGGGCGTGTCACTGCAGTTGGCCAGGCCGGTCTTCACCGTGCCCGCGTTTTCGTTCAATGCCCTGCTCAGCGTGGCGCTGCCCTTGTTCCTGATCACCCTGACCGGCCAATACATGCCGGGCATGCTGGTGCTGCGTAACGACGGCTTCCGCACCAGCGCCAATCCCATCGTGGCGGTCACCGGCCTTGGCTCCCTGCTGATGGCCCCGTTCGGTTCGCATGCCTTCAACATCGCCGCGATCACTGCAGCCATCGCCACCGGCCGCGAAGCGCATGAAGATCCCGCGCGGCGGTGGGTGGCGGGGGTTGCGGCGGGGCTGTGCTACATCCTGGTCGGGGTGTTCGGAGTGACCTTGGCCGCAGTGTTCATGGCGCTTCCGGCGACCTTCATTGCCACCCTGGCCGGACTGGCATTGCTGGGCACGATTGCCGCCAGCCTGGCCACCGCGCTGGCCGAACCGGCCAGCCGCGAAGCGGCGCTGATCACCTTCCTGGCAGCCGCGGCCAACATCACGCTGCTAGGCATCGGTGGCGCGTTCTGGGGATTGTTCATCGGCTTGATCGCGCACGCGCTGCTGCATGGGCGCTGGTCACGCGCCCATCTGTCATCCCGGACCGGCACTGGCGAACAGGAGCAGGCCAATGTCTGAACCCTCATCCAGTTCCCGCTTCCCTTCACTGACTCTGACCCCGACCCGGCACGCACGTCATGGACGCTATCCGCAGGCGACGACGGTCGAGGATTTCCGTCGCAACCTGGCCGCGGTGCGCGCACGCATGGACGCAGCGTGCGTGCGCGTGGGCAGGAACCCCGCGCAGGTCAGGCTGTTGCCGGTCAGCAAGACCAAGCCCGAGGCCAGCCTGCGCCTGGCCCATGCCGCAGGATGTCGCCTGTTCGGCGAAAACAAGGTGCAGGAGGCAGCGGGCAAATGGCAGGCAATGCAGGATCTGGAGGATATGCGCTGGTCGGTGATCGGCCATCTGCAGACCAACAAGGCCAAGCTCGTGGCCCGTTTCGCCAGTGAGTTCCAGGCGCTGGACAGTCTGCGGTTGGCCGAAGCACTGGAGCGCCGGCTGCAGCTGGAGGGGCGATCGCTGGATGTGTACGTACAGGTGAATACTTCGGGCGAAGCCAGCAAGTACGGCTTGGAACCGGACGCGGTGGCAGCCTGCCTCAAGGCGCTGGCTGCCTATCCCTGCTTGCGCGTGCGTGGCCTGATGACCCTGGCCCTGTTCTCGGCCGAGGCCGAGCATGTGCGTCGCTGCTTCGTACGCCTGCGTGAACTGCGCGATCGCCTGCGCCAGGATGCACCGGCGGGCATCACGCTGGACGAACTGTCGATGGGCATGTCCGGTGACTTCGAGATCGCGATCGAAGAGGGGGCCACGGTAGTCCGTGTCGGTCAGGCGATATTCGGCGCGCGGCCCTTGCCGGACAGCCATTACTGGCCCACCGGCGATGACAGCGGGGCATTGGCCCGATGAAGACCGCCCTTGCCATTCGCCATCTGCATTTTGAAGACCTGGGCAGCTTGCAGCCGCTGCTGCTGGAGCGTGGTTACACACTGCGCTATCTGGAGGCCGGCACGGACGACCTGCGCGATGCCGCGCTGGCTGACCTGCTGGTGGTGCTGGGCGGGCCGATCGGCGCTTTCGACGAGCAGCTGCATCCCTTCCTGCTTGACGAGCTCACGCTGATCGAACGGCAACTGCAGCAGCAACGGCCACTGCTGGGCATCTGCCTGGGCGCACAGCTGATCGCCCGTGCGTTGGGTGCGCGCGTAGCGGACATGGGTTTCAAGGAAATAGGTTTCGCGCCACTGACCTTGAGCGTGCAAGGCCGGGCATCCGTGCTGGCCGGCCTGCAAGGAGTGCCGGTGCTGCATTGGCATGGTGATCGCTTCGAGCTGCCGGACGGAGCGATCCCCCTGGCGGGAACCGCGCTGTGTGCGAACCAGGCATTCAGCGTCGGGCGGCACGTGCTTGCACTGCAATGCCACCTGGAAGCGCAACCGCAGCAGATCGAGCGCTGGTTGATCGGACATGCCTGTGAGCTCAGCCAGGCCGGCATCGATCCGCGGCGCTTGCGCTGCCAGGCCGCTGCCGTGGCGTCGTCGTTGCCAGCGGCGGCGCAGGCGGTGTTCGCAGCCTGGCTGGACGCGCTGCCGCCAAGCCCGGGCAAGGCCAGTGATTGCAGTCAACCACCCACGTCCAGGAGCACACATCATGTATGACACGCCCATAGATCTTGCCGACTTCGATCCTGAACTGGCCAGCGCGCTGCAGGCGGAGGCGCGCCGTCAGCACGATCATGTCGAACTGATTGCGTCGGAAAACTATGCCAGCCCCTTGGTGATGGCGGTCCAGGATTCGGTATTCACCAACAAGTACGCCGAGGGTTACCCCGGCAAGCGCTATTACAGTGGCTGCGAGTACGTGGATGTGGCCGAACGTCTGGCCATCGAGCGGGTCAAGCAGCTGTTCGACTGCGACTATGCCAATGTGCAGCCGCATGCCGGTGCGCAGGCCAATGCGGCGGTGTTCCTGGCCCTGGCCAAGCCGGGGGACACGGTGATGGGCATGAACCTGGCACAGGGCGGGCATCTGACCCATGGCAATCCCTCCAACTTTTCCGGCCGCCACTATCGGATCGTGCCTTATGGTCTCGACCCGCAGACCGGCTTGCTCGACTACGAGCAGATGGAGCGCATCGCGATGGAAAGCCGCCCGAAGCTGTTGATCGGGGGCTTCTCGGCGTATTCGCGGCACAAGGACTGGGCGCGCATGCGTGCCATCGCCGACAAGGTGGGGGCTGTGTTCTGGGTAGACATGGCGCATGTCGCCGGCCTGGTGGCTGCTGGCGAATACCCGGATCCGCTGCCGCACGCGCATGTTGTGACCAGTACCACGCACAAGACCCTGCGCGGGCCACGTGGCGGCATCATCCTCAGCAGGGGACAGCCTGGGGATTTCAACAAGCGATTGGACTCGGCGGTGTTTCCGGGCATCCAGGGCGGGCCCTTGATGCATGTGATCGCGGCCAAGGCGATTGCGTTCAAGGAGGCATTGCAGCCCGGGTTCAAGACCTACCAGCGGCAGGTGATCCGCAATGCGCGGGCGATGGCGGCGGTGCTGCAGCAGCGTGGTTACCGCATCGTTTCCGGTGGCACGGACAACCACCTGATGCTGCTTGACCTGTCCAGCAAACCGTTCACCGGCAAAGAGGCGGACGCCGCGCTGGCCCGTGCGTGGATCACCACCAACAAGAACTCGGTGCCGAACGACCCACGCTCGCCGTTCGTGACCTCGGGTGTGCGGATCGGCACACCGGCAGTCACTACGCGCGGTTTCGGCATCGCCGAGTGCGAGCAACTGGCCGACCTGGTTGCCGATGTGTTGGATGGATTGGAGGCGGGCAGGCTTGATCGCGTGGTTGGCGAGGTGCGAGCGCAGGTGTCAGCGCTGTGTCGGCGCCATCCGGTGTATCGCTGAGAGTTGTTGCGCGGGTTGGCACCGCGCAGTCGCCTGCGACCGCGCGGCCAAGGTTCATCTGCTGCGCTTGACCAGGGAGATGAGGGTTTCCCGTAGTCCGCTGTGTGCCTGCTTCTCGCTGAGGTCGCTGGCCACTGTTGCATGCGACTGCGCTTCTGAGGCAACCCCGCATTGCGCACCTCCGGGATTTCACGCCCCTGGGTCACCATGCAGTTGATGCAACTGCGTGGTGACCCAGGCGATTTCCTTCAAGCCGGGTTTTCTGGAGGCATTGGCAGCCCTGGTGTTCCGGGTGAAGGGGCCTGGATTGGCAGGCCCCTTCAGTAAAACCCTGGTCAGCCTCACCTCACCGCAGCCACCATCGATTCGGCCAAGTTGGCTTTTGTATCTGGTCTGCACCTGGCTGCAGTGGTGGGCGGGACCCTGATGCATGAAACGGGCGATGAAGGCGGTGGGGTGCAGGTTCAGGGCGAGTCGAAGAACACCCGTTGCACCGCCTGACGTGCGGCATCCATCGAAAAGTGCCTGGCGATGTTCGCCAGGCCGTTGTCGGACAGGCGTTGCCAGAGCGCTTCGTCGTCATAGAGCCGCAGCACGGCTGCGGCGAATGCCTGGCTGCCGTCGGCGACCAGCACATCCTGGCCATCGTGCAGGTGCATGCCCTCCACGCCACAGGTGGTGGCGACCACCGGTTGCCCATGGGCCATGCTCAGGTTGACCTTGCCCTTGACCCCGGCACCGAAGCGCAGCGGTGCGACTGCAACGCGCATGCCGGTCATGAACGGCACGACATCTGGTACATAGCCATGCACCTGTACGCCGGGGCTGCCGGCGGCCAGTGCATGGATGCTGTCGGGCACATCGGCGCCAATGCAGTGGAAGCGGATATCCGGGCGTTGTGCGTGGATCAATGGAAACACTTCGCCGATGAACCAGGTCATCGCGTCCAGGTTCGGCGGATGGCGGAAGCCGCCGACGAAGACAAGGTCATGCCGCTGTGCCCAGCGTTGGCCCGCGCCGGCAACTTCATGCAGGTTGGAGATGAGTTCCACCCGCACCTGGGGCGCGTCGGTGGCCAGTTGTTCTTTTTCCGCAGCACTGACCAACAAGGTCACATCGGTGGCCGCCATGACCGCCAACTCGCTGGCGCGGGTGCGTTCGGCACTGCGCAGCAGGCGCTGGTCGCGGGCCAGTTCGGCGCCGCGCCGCTCGCGCAGGTAGTGCAGGTCGACGGTATCGAACACGGTACGTGCCTGCGGAGCGAACTGTTTCAGCAATGGCAGGCAGGCGTTGGCAACGTGGTAGCGCACCAGCATGACCACCGCAAAACGTTTGCCGTTGTCGCGCAGCCAACTGCCCACGCGATCGAGGAAGGGGGCGTGCCAGACTTCCACGCCCATGGCCTGCAGGGTGCGACTGGCTGGACCGGCAGGTTCACCGCGGGTAGGCAGGAACACCACGTGCGCACCTTCTGCCAGCAGCATGCGGATCAGGTTGAACTGACGCAGCGAGGCCGAGTCGCGGTCGGGCTGCGGCAGGCACTCATCGATGATCAGGATCTGCCGCTGGTGGCGATGCAGCAATGCAGGTGACGGCACGCTGCCGGGTGCCGGCTGGGTGGCCAGGGCGTCCCGCCAGACCTCGGCGAATACGGCTTGATTGCGGACCTGATAGGCCTTGACGCCAGTGCGGGTGTCGGTGCCATTGCTGGTGCCTTCGTCATGCACGACGCGGCTGGCGGGCTGTACCAGCACGCGGCGTCCGGCCGCGCGCACCTTGAAGGCAAGGTCGGTGTCCTCGTAGTAGGCCGGTGCATAGCGGCTGTCCAGGCCACCCAGCTCTTCGAACAACAGCCTGGGTATGGCCAACACTGCACCGGAGCAATAGTCGGCATCGCGCAGCGCGCTGTAGCGGGGATCTTCGGCCGATTCGAAGCGACCGTAGCTCCAGCAGCTGCCATCGGCAAACACCACACCACCGGATTCCTGCAGGCGACCATCCGGATACAACAGCTGGGCGCCGACCAGGCCGGCCTCGGGGACATGGCTGAAGGTGTCCAGCAGCGCATCCAGCCAGCCGGGCTGCGGGATGGTGTCGTTGTTGAGCAGCACCACGTAGTCGCCGCGGCTGAGCCGCAGACCATCGTTGCAGGCCGCGATGAAGCCGCCATTCTGCGCCCGCAGGTGGTAGCGCAACCCCTCGATCTGCTGCATCCAGGCCGTCGTGCTGTCGCTGCTGCCGTCGTCGATCACCAGGATCTCGCAGCTGGCGACAGGCGAATGCGCGGCCAGGGCGCGCAGGCAGGCCAGCGTATGCGCGCACTGGTTGTAGACCGGGATGACGATGCTGGCGGCCGGGCGCTCGCTGCGCGGCACGCGGAACGGTGCAAAAGGAGCATTGTCAGGGACGTACAGCGGCTCGCGCTGGGTGGGCGGCTGGCGCCGGGTGTGCACGCCCACCCGGTGCAGGGTCGCCCGCCAACCCCGGGTGCGCAGGCTGGCCAGGCCCCGGCGTATCAGGCCGACGATGCGGTTGACGGCGTAGCGCGCATCGGCCAGCGAAATCGACATTCCTTTGGAACTCCAGCTTAAGCGGGGAACTGACAGCCAACGCCCCCGGCGATGCGGCTGCGTTAGACTCATTACAAACCACATTCTCGCATCCCTGTGCCACGACGCCACGATTCCGACGAGTTCGACGACGATACCGACGGCAACAGCCCTGTGTGGCGGAGCCGCCTGATTACCTGGGGACTGGCCGCTGCCGCGTTGGGGCTGGGCTTCATGATTCCCTATACGCTGTACCTGAACAGTCAGGTCAGCCAGCGTTTTGGTGAGCTGCGTTGGCAGATCCCGACCCGCGTCTATGCGCGCCCGCTGGTGCTCAGCCCGGGGACGGCGATGAACGCCAATACCCTGAAGACCGAGTTGGCGGCGTCCGGTTACCGGGACGATGGCGCCGGCAACAGCCCCGGCACCTACAAGGTGCAGGGCGGCAGTTTCAGTATTTCCAGTCGCGGCTATGTCGACGTCGATGGCAACGTCGCCGCGCGCAAGGTGGACGTGGTCGTGTCGGGTGGACAGGTGGCCTCCCTGCGTGATGCCGGCAGCCGCAAGGCGCTGAAGGCTGCGCGGTTGGATCCGGCGCGTATCGCCACCTTGTACGGGCAGAAGCAGGAAGAGCGCCGGCTGGTGCGCGTGCGCGAAGTGCCGGAACTGCTGGTCACCGGCCTGCAGGCGGTGGAAGACAAGGATTTCGCTCGCCATCACGGTATCGACCTGAGCGGTATCGCGCGTGCGGTCTGGGTGACCATCCGCAGTGGTGGTGAGACCCGGCAGGGCGCCAGCACCCTGACCCAGCAGCTGGCCCGCAGCGGCCTGCTTGGCATCGGCAAGGAGCAGACGCTCACCCGCAAGTTCAACGAGGTGTTGTACGCGCTGATCATGGAGGCGCGCTACGACAAGGAAACCATCCTTGAGGCCTATCTGAACCAGGTCTACCTGGGCCAGCGTGGCAAGCAGGCCATCCACGGCGTCTCCTCCGGTGCCGAGTTCTGGTTCGGCCGCGACCTCAACGCGTTGAGCAGCGAGCAGATCGCGCTGCTGATCGGTCTGGTCAAGGGACCGTCGTTCTACGACCCCCGCCGCAATCCCGAGAACGCGCTGGATCGCCGCAACTTCGTGCTGGGCAAGCTGCACGAGAACAAGCTGATCGATGACGCCGAGTACCAGCGTGCCCTCAAGGCACCGCTGGGTGTGTCCAAGACCGCGGGTATTGCGGCGGCAAACCGCTTCCCGGCCTATGTCGACCTGGTCCGCCGGCAGTTGGGCAACGACTATCCGGAAAGCGTGCTGCAGGGCGCCGGCCTGAACGTTTTCACCGGCATGTCGCCCTCGGCCCAGGCCTATGCCGAGGGTGCGGTGGCACACACCATCAAGGCGCTGGAAAACAAGCGCCGCCCCGAGCTGCAGACCGGCCTGGTGGTCACCGACGTCCACAACGGTGACGTGCTGGCCGTGGTCGGCAGCCGCGATGTCTCCGAGCCCGGCTTCAACCGCGCCATCGAGGCGCAACGGCCGGTGGGTTCGCTGCTCAAGCCCTTCGTCTATCTGCTGGCGCTGGCCCAGCCGGACCGCTTCTCGCTGGCCAGCTGGGTGGATGACTCGCCGGTCACGGTCAAACTCAGCCGCGGCCGCAACTGGACGCCCGGCAACGCCGACAACCGCAGCCACGGCACCGTGCGGTTGATCGATGCGCTGGCCCGCTCCTACAACCAGGCCACCGTGCGCGTCGGCATGCAGGTAGGGCCGGAACGGCTGACCCAACTGATCAATGTGCTGGCAGGCCTCAAGGCGGAGTCCAATCCGTCGGTGATCCTTGGCTCCACCGACCAGAGCCCGTATGGCATGGCCCAGCTGTACCAGTTCCTTGCCTCCGGCGGCGAAATCCAACCGTTGCATGCGGTGCGTGGTGTGGTCGATGCGCAGGGCAAGCTGCTCAAGCGTTACGACAAGAGCCCGGCACCGGCACAGGAGGGCGACTCGATCGCAGCCAACCTGATCAGTGTCGGTCTGCAGCAGGTGGTCTCCAGTGGTACTGCCTCGGGCTTGAACGCCGCAGGCCTGTCGCGGCTGCAGGCAGCCGGCAAGACCGGTACTTCCAACGACGGTCGTGACAGCTGGTACGCCGGCTATACCGGCGATCATCTGGCGGTGATCTGGATGGGCAACGACCAGAACGAGCAGACCGGCCTGTTTGGTGCTTCCGGCGCGATGCGGGTGTGGTCGGGAATCTTCCGCAACCTGCCCAGCAAGGCCCTGCATGTGAACAACAAGGGCCTGGACTGGCAGTACGTGGAAGCGGCGGGCAGCAATGCCACCGACGAATCCTGCCCGGGCGCGCGTCGCTTCCCGTTTGTGGTTGGCTATGCCCCGCAGTACGTGCCGTGTGCACTGCCGGCCGAAGTGCCGTTGGAAGAAGGCGGCGAAGGCACGCAGGAGCAGTCCGGCGGCGGTTGGCGTGGCTGGCTGGGCCTGGATCGCAAGGAACCTGAACCGGCTGCGGCCCCCGCTGCGCAGACGCCTGCGCGATAATCCAGTCCATGAACACGAAGTCCTTGATCCGCTATGCGCTGGTTGCTGCTGCAGCCTCCTTGTCACTCGCCGGCTGTATCAGTGCGCCTCCGGCCAAGCCGGCGGTTGTTGACACCACCACGCCGGCACAGCGCCTGGCAGCGGTGGATGCCATTGCCGGCGTCGACGACACCGAGTTGTCGGTGCAGCCGCTGCGCGATGCACAGGTGGACGACCTGCGCCAGGCCGCCATCGCCAAGCGCAAGGCCGGGGATCTGGCTGGCGCAGCCGAAGCCTTGAACGAGGCGCTGCTGCAGGTGACGGACGACCCGGGCATCCTGCAGGAGCGGGCTGATGTTGCCCTGTTGCAGGCCGACTGGCAGCGCGCCGAGACCCTGGCCAAGAAAGCGCTGGATCTGGGTTCGCGCACCGGTCCGCTGTGCCGTCGCCATTGGGCGACCATCGAACAATCGCGCCTGGCCCGTGCCGAAAAGGAAAACGCCGTCTCCGCGCACGCGCAGATCGAAGGCTGCACGGTGCCGGGAATCAAGCGTTTTTGATTTGTGCCGGGAATCGGGAGTTGGGAATAGGGAATCGATAAGTCTGAGCGCTGGGCGAAGGTGGACGCCGCCATTGCCGTGGCGCGATCAAGGTTCCGAGTGCGGTTCATCCCCATTCCCCGTTCGCGATCCACCATTCCCAACGCTCAAGCCATGTCCTCCCTAGTCACCGCCAGCTGCGAAGCACTCAGTGAAGGCGGCGCGCTCGCGCGCCAGCTTGATGCCTTCGTGCCGCGGCCCGCGCAGTTGCGCCTGACCGGGGCAATCGCCGAGACCTTGCAGCAACGCGATGTGCTGCTGGCCGAGGCCGGCACCGGCACCGGCAAGACCTATGCCTATCTGGTGCCGGCCTTGCTGTCCGGTTTGAAGACCATCGTCTCCACCGGTACCCGCGCGCTGCAGGACCAGCTTTACCACCGCGATCTGCCGCGCGTGCGCGCCGCATTGGGCGTCGGTCATCGATCCGCGCTGCTGAAGGGGCGGGCGAACTATCTGTGCCGCTACCGGCTGGACCAGGCACGCGGCGAGCCGCGCTTCAGCTCGACCGAGCAGGTAGCGCAGTTCCAGCGCATCCTCACCTGGTCCGGCCGTACCCAATACGGCGACATGGCCGAGTTGGATGGATTGCCTGACGATTCGCCGCTGCTGCCGATGGTCACCTCGACCGTGGACAACTGCCTGGGCAGCGATTGCCCGTTCTGGAGCGATTGTTTCGTCGTGCAGGCGCGGCAGCGGGCGCAGGAAGCAGACCTGGTGGTGGTCAACCACCATCTGCTGCTCGCCGATCTGGCACTGAAACAGGAGGGCTTTGGCGAAATCCTGCCCGGTGCGCAGGCTTTCGTCATCGATGAGGCGCACCAGCTGCCCGAGCTCGCCGCCAACTTCTTTGGTGAAGGGTTCGGCATGCGTCCGTGGCAGGAGCTGGCACGCGATTGCCTGGCCGAATGCCGCAGCGTCGCGGGTGCGCAGGCTACCCTGCAACAACCGGTGGCGACGCTGGAGTTGGCGCTGCGCGAACTGCGCGAGGCAATGGAGAAACTGCCGCAACGCGGCACCCGCTGGCGCGCCCTGGCAGTGCCGGCGGTAGCCGAAGGCTTTGATGCGGTTGCTGCGGCGATGGCGCAGCTGCGCGATGCATTGAGCTTTGTGCGCGAGGCCTCACCCGGACTGGATGCCTGCCATGCCCGCGCGCTGGAAGGCGTGTCACGGCTGTCGCGATGGTTGGATGACGGCGATGGTGGCGCGGTCGATGCGTGGGATATCGATGAGGTCGCGGTCGCGCCGGGAGAGGAGGCGACGCCGGCGTTGCCAGCGGGAAGTGACTCGCTGTTTCCCGTCGATGATGGCAACGATGTGCTGTGGTACGAGCTGACCCCGCGTGGCTTCCGCTGCCAACGCACGCCGATGGATGTGTCCGGTCCGCTGCGCGAGCACCGTCTGCGCTCGATGGCGGCCTGGGTGTTCACCTCGGCCACGCTGACCGTGGATGGCGGCTTCGACCATCTGGCCAAACGCCTGGGGCTGGATGACCCGGATACGCTGGTGCAGCCCAGTCCCTTCGATTGGCAGCAGCAGGCACTGTGCTATCTGCCGCAGCAACTGCCCGATCCGGCGGCGCGTGGCTATGGTGCTGCCTTGATTGCAACCCTGCGACCAGTGCTCGAAGCATCGCAGGGTAGGGCATTCCTGTTGTTTGCCTCGCACCGGGCGCTGCGTGAGGCCGCCGATGCGCTGCGCGATGGGCCATGGCCGCTGTTCGTGCAGGGCGAGGCGCCGCGCGCCAGCCTGCTGCAGCGTTTCCGCGAGTCCGGCAATGGCGTGCTGCTGGGCGCGGCCAGCTTCCGTGAAGGCGTGGACGTGGTGGGGGACGCGCTGAGCGTGGTGGTCATCGACAAGCTGCCGTTTGCCGCACCGGATGATCCGGTGTTCGAAGCGCGGCTGGATGCGATCCGACGCCAGGGTGGCAATCCGTTCCGCGACGAACAGCTGCCGCAGGCGGTGATCGCGCTCAAGCAGGGCGTGGGCAGGCTGATCCGCAGCGAGACCGACCGCGGCGTGCTGGTGCTGTGCGACCCGCGGCTGCTTTCGCGCGGCTACGGCCGCATCTTCCTGGATTCACTGCCGCCCTTCCGCCGTACCCGCGCATTGGCCGATGTGCAGGCCTTCTTTGCGCGACAATGGGCGCCGGAGGCGGATTCCGCCAGTGCGACGGCCTCGGCCGACGCTGGTTCCGAAGCGCCACCGTTCTCCCTTTCCTGATGTGATGCCATGAAGCTGCTTGCCTTTGAAACCGCCACCGAAGCCTGTTCCGTCGCCCTGTATGTGGATGGGCAGGTATTGGAGCGGTTTGAAGTAGCGCCGCGCCGGCATGCCGAACTGAGCCTGCCGTGGGCAGAGCAGTTGTTGGCCGAGGCCGGTGTCGCCCGCAGCCAGCTCGACGCCATCGCGCTGAGCCGTGGACCGGGTGCATTCACCGGTGTGCGCTTGGCTATTGCGATCGCGCAGGGCATTGCCTTGGCACTGGACCGGCCCTTGCTGCCGGTATCGACCCTACAGACCTTGGCACTGCGTGCACCGGCAGACGCGCCGCGCGTATTGGCCTGCATCGATGCGCGCATGGGCGAGCTTTACGCGGCGCGCTACCTGCGTGATGCCGATGGCGAGCTGCAGTTGCAGGAGCGTGAGCTGCTGGTCGCGCCGGAGCATGTACAGCTGCCGGCCGATGACAGCATCTGGGCCGGTGTTGGTACTGGTTTCGCGGCGGGCGAGGGTGTGTTGAGCGCGCGCCTGCAGCCACGCCTCGGCAGCGTGGATGCGCAGGCCCTGCCCAGCGCTGCCGATGTGCTGAAGATCGCGGTACCGGCAATGCTGCGTGGCGAAGCGATCGCCCCGGAGCTGGTGCAGCCGGCTTACCTGCGCGACAACGTCGCGCTGACGCTGATCGAACAGCAGGCGCTGCGCGATTCCAAGCGTTGAAGCGATCGCGGGGTGTGATGGTTGTGGGAGCGGTGTAAACCGCCAAGCTCATGGACCATCAGATGGCGATCAGCATGGTAGTTCGGGCGTTGCCAGCTTCGCGGCTTACGCCGCTCCCACAAAACCAACATACAGGACTGGTTGCTCAACGATCGTCGTGCAACTGCCCGCCGGGCAGGAACATCCAGGTGCGGGTGACCTGCAGGATGTCGATATCGTCGCTGGTTTCCGGCAATGCCGGGAACGGCTGCGCCTGCTCGATCACACGCAGGGCGGTGGCGTCGAGCAAGGGCACGCCGCTGCTGCGCAGCACGCGGCTGCTCTCCACGCTGCCATCGCGGCGCACGCCGACGGTGATGACCACCTGGCCGGCAAGCCGGCGCTGGCGTGCTTCGTCGGGGTAGTTCAGGTTGCCGACGCGTTCGGCGCGGTCGACCCAGGCGCGCAGATAGTTGGCATAGGCGTATTCGCGGGTGCTGGCCGAGACGAACTTGCGGTTGGGACGCTTGGCGTACTGCTCCGAGCGCAGATGCACCTCGGCGGCCAGGCGTGCCATTGCCGCGTCGCGCTGTTCGCGCGCGTTCATCGGCGCGTTGGCATCGGGACGATCCGGCAGCGGCTGGGTCTGGGCGGTCGCAACCGGGTCCTTGCCCTGGGTGCTGGTGATGATGCGTGCCTGCGGTGGCGGTGGTGCGGCTGCACTCTGCGCCTGCAGCGGTACCGGTGCCAGGCCGTCCTGCAACTGCGGCACGATGCCGGCCTGGGCGTCGCGCGGACGCTGCGCCTTGTCGTGGTCACCGCCGCCCTGCTGGTTGGCCTGGGCCAGGAAGTCGGCCTGTTTGGGCGTGAGCGGGGTGCTGGTCTGGCTGAAGATCACGTCCAGCGTCGGCACCAGCGGGGCGTTGTCGCTCACCGCGAAGCCCACCCCGAGGATCAACAGGCCATGCACCAGTGTGGACAGCACCAGGGTGGCGGTCAGGCGTTGCTGTTCGGTTGCCCGCGGTGCGGCGGGCAGGACATCAGGCTGGGAATACATCAGGCCGCGTCAGCTTCAAGGGCATCAAACAGCTGGCCGGCGATGTTCAGGCCGTACTGTGCATCGAGTTCGCGCACGCAGGTGGGACTGGTGACGTTGACCTCGGTCAGGTAGTCGCCGATCACGTCCAGGCCGACGAAACGCATGCCGCGGCGCTTCATCTCCGGGCCGACCTGGGCGGCAATCCAGCGGTCACGTTCGCTCAGCGGACGGCCTTCGCCGCGGCCGCCGGCGGCCAGGTTGCCGCGGAATTCGTCGCCCTGCGGAATGCGCGCCAGGCAATAGTCCACCGGTACACCGTCGATCAGCAGGATGCGCTTGTCGCCGGCGCTGATGTCGGGGATGAAACGCTGTGCCAGCGCCAGGTGGCGGCCGCCGTCGGTCAGCGTCTCGAGGATGACGTTGAGGTTGGGGTCGCCGGTGCCGCTGCGGAAGATCGAGCGACCGCCCATGCCATCCAGCGGCTTCAGCACGGCCTGGCCATGTTCGAGCACGAAGGCCTTCAGTTCGCGGGCATTGCGGCTGACCAGGGTCGGCGGGCAGCACTGCGGGAACAGCAGCGCGGCCAGCTTCTCGTTGAAGTCGCGCAGGCCCTGCGGGTCGTTGACCACGCTGGCGCCGGCCTGTTGGGCGATGCCGAGGATATGGGTGTCATACAGGTACTCGCCGTCGAACGGCGGGTCCTTGCGCATCAGCACGATCTGGCCGGGGCCGAATACCAGGGGGGCGAATTCGCCCAGGCTGAACCAGCCTGCCTTGTCGTCGCGCACCTGCAGCGGGGCCGCCTCGGCCTGGGCCTGGCCACCGTGCAGCGACAGCCCGCCGGGGCGCACATAGTGCAGGCGGTGGCCACGACGCTGGGCTTCCAGCAGCATGGCGAAGGTGGTGTCCTTGGCGATCTTGATGTCGGCGATGGGGTCCATCACCACGATGACGTCTAAAGGCATGACTTGAATCCAGCAGATCTGGACGAGGATGTTAGCGGTTCGGGGCAGGGCCGCACAGCGCGGAAAGCGGAACGCTGAGGCTGAATGGCGTTGCGCTTTTATTGCGAACCCGGTCACATTATCTTGGCGATCGGCCAAGTCCTGCGGGCATCGCTTGACAGTTCGCGGCTGGGCTGGGATATAGATGCGCTTTCGCGGCAATATCGCGTTTGATATCGGTCGCGCGTTCGGGGAACAAAAATGGTTGAAAACATGGCTGCGGGTGGGGAACTCGCAGGGCTGAAGGTGATGGTGATCGATGATTCGAAGACCATCCGACGTACGGCTGAAACACTGCTCAAGCGTGAAGGTTGTGAGGTCGTGACCGCCACTGACGGTTTCGAGGCATTGGCCAAGATTGCCGACCAGCAACCGCAGATCATCTTCGTCGACATCATGATGCCGCGTCTGGATGGGTATCAGACCTGCGCCTTGATCAAGGGCAACCAGCTCTTCAAGTCGACACCGGTGATCATGTTGTCATCCAAGGATGGCCTGTTCGACAAAGCCCGTGGCCGCATCGTCGGCTCCGAGCAATACCTCACCAAGCCATTTACCCGCGACGAACTACTAGGTGCCATCCGCACATACGTCAACGCCTGACCAGGGGGAAAGGCAAAAATGGCTCGAATTCTTTTGATCGAGGACTCACCGACCGACAGGGCGGTGTTTACGCAATGGTTGCTCAAGGCAGGGCACGAGGTGTTGTCGGCTGACAATGCCGAGGACGGCCTGCAGATTGCCCGTGAGCAAGGGCCGCAGCTGGTGCTGATGGACGTGGTGTTGCCGGGCATGAGCGGTTTCCAGGCGACCCGCGCGCTGTCGCGTGACGAGGCCACCCGTGCCATTCCGGTGCTGATCGTCAGCACCAAGGGCATGGAAACCGACAAGGCCTGGGGCATGCGCCAAGGCGCCAGCGATTACATCGTCAAGCCGCCGCGCGAGGATGATCTGATCGCGCGGATCAACAAACTGGTGGGTTGATGCGTTCTCCATTCGACATCCTTGAAGCCTACGAACGCCGCAGTCTGGCGCACGCGGTACAGTTGCCCGAGCGCAGCTTTTCGCAGGATGTCTGGCGTGGCGTGGGCTACCGCGTTGGCAGCCGGCATCTGGTCTCGGATTTCCGCGAAGTGGTGGAAATCGTGCCAATGCCGCCAGTGACTCCGGTTCCCGGCGCGCAGTCCTGGTTGCTGGGCGTGGGCAACCTGCGTGGCAACCTGTTCCCGGTGGTGGACCTGAAGAACTTCCTGGAAGGTGAGCGCACCGCGCCACAGGAAGGCCAGCGCGTGTTGATCATGCGCCAGAGCGGCGGCGACGTGGCACTGGTGATCGACGAGTTGTATGGCCAGCGCAGCTTCGAGGCGTCGATGCAGGTGCCTGCCGGCGATATCGCGCAGGGCCGTTACACGCATTTCGTCGAGCGAGCCTTCCATGATGAGGGCCGTGACTGGGGCGTTTTCTCGCTGTCACTGCTTTCCCGCACCCCTGAATTCCGGCAAGCGGCCGCCTGATCGGCACGCTTGCCTCTTCGTATTGAGACCGAGGTCGAACGATGAGTACTGCTCCTGAAGCCGCCAAGGCCGGCAAGCTTGGCAACGTAAGCACCAACTTCTGGTTGGGCTTGTTGGTACTCTCGATGGTCGTGTTCGGTGCCAACACCGGCGTGGCCACCTGGCAGGGCAGTCGCCTGGCCGGTGCCAGTACCGGCGCCGCCGATCTGCAGGTGCTGTCGCAGCAGCTTGCCAACCAGGGCCGTGAAGCCGTGGCCGGTAGCCGTGAGAGCTACGCCGCGTTCAAGGACACGCGCAGCAAGGTGGAAAGTACGGTCAGTGAGTTGCAGGGCCGTTACGGCAACGAGAGCGGCGTGTCCGGTCCGTTGGGTGCGCTGGTCGATACCTGGAAGCCGCTGTCCAAGAACGCCGAGCAGATCGTCGCCTCCGAGCCGGCCGTGCTGGCGCTGGCCGGTAACGCCGACAGCTTCGTCGGTGCGGTGCCGCAGCTGCAGGCGCAGTTGAACGAAGTGGTGCGTGCGATGACCGCCGGTGGTGCCCAGTCCTCGCAGGTCTACAACGGCCTGCAGCAGGTGGTGGTGGTTGGCACCATGGCCCGTCGCGTGACCGAAATCCGCGCAGGTGGTCCTGGCGCAAGCGGCGCCGGCGACGCGCTGGCACGCGACATGGTGGTGTTCACCCAGGTGCTGGAAGGCCTGCGCAACGGCAATGAGGAAATGGGCATCGCCGCCGTGCGCAACGCCAACGCCCAGGTTGCGCTGGAACAGTCCGCCAACCAGTGGGCAAAGATGAAGAAGGACGCCGACGCCATCCTGGCCAGCTCGCGCAACCTGTTCGCCGCACAGTCCTCGGCCGCCGCACTGGCGACCGGTTCGGACAAGATGCTGGAGCGCAGCCGCAAGCTGTTCGATGCGTTCTCGGCCTTCGGTTCGGCCCGCGATACCCGTATCTTCCCGAACTTCTGGTGGAGCGTGATCTTCGGCGGCCTGTCGGTGCTGTCGATCATTGGCTTCGTCTGGAGCACGGTGCGTACCCGTTCGCGTGAGCAGGACGTGCGTTACCAGACCCAGGTGGAATTCAACAGCCGCAACCAGCAGGCGATTATGCGTCTGCTGGACGAAATCAGCTCGCTCG
>Ga0308158_10001590_pt1 | contig 23827 bp, 23 predicted proteins | sample PhyBR2_FD_201038 | JGI IMG/M metagenome (GOLD analysis project Ga0308158, IMG submission 201038) | Phyllosphere microbial communities from UC Gill Tract Community Farm, Albany, California, United States - DLSLB.R2 | ecosystem: Host-associated > Plants > Phyllosphere > Unclassified | place: USA...
GTCCGATGAATCGATTTCATCAAAAACTCGAAGAATGGGTGATTGATTTTGATCATGTGACGGAAATCGAATTACCGGAAGTCGACCACGTTTACTGTGCGCTGGGGACAACGATCAAACAGGCTGGGTCGCAAGAAGCGTTTCGTCTCGTGGATTATACATATCCAATTGAAGTGGGACGGGAATTGCTTGATCTAGGGGCTACTCGATTTGCTCTGATTTCGGCACTCGGAGCCCATCCGAACGCGAAAACATTTTATAACCGTGTCAAAGGGGACGCGGAAAATGGATTACGCGTACTCGGTTACGATGCCTTACTTATTTTCCGCCCTTCGTTATTGTTAGGCGAGCGGGATGAATTCCGTTTTGGCGAACAGGCGGCGGCCCGGGTATCCACTGTGTTACGTCCATTGTTGCGGCGCAGCCCGTACGCACCGATTGAAGCGGCGAAGGTCGCGCAGGCGATGATTCATCATACGCTGCATGAACCACCGGGAGTAACGATTGTTGAATCAAAAGAGATGCAGACTTGAGTGAGCGGATTTTTCGTATCACTCTTTTTTGTGTACCGAAATTAATATTTGACTCCTCAAATGATTTACGGTTGAATGATATAGTGCTGTCTCACAAACAAAAAAAGAAGTGAGACAATTCAGGCAAAACAGTGTATTTGCGTTCAATTCGTTCGTTCATGCTTATCGTTTGGGGAAAGCGGGAAAAAGATTGGACAATGTGCACATATCGAAGGTAGACGAAAGGAGCCGTTCATATGGCAGAGTTTGATCGCGATCAGGTCTACAAGACTGTTCCGCAAAAAGGATTCTTCGGAAATCCAAAAGGACTGTTCACGTTATTCTTTACTGAGTTTTGGGAGCGCTTCTCCTACTACGGGATGCGTGCCATCCTTATCTATTATATGTACTACTCTGTAAAAGATGGTGGTCTTGGAATCGACGAAAAAATGGCGTCTTCCATCATGGCGATCTACGGATCATTAGTTTATATGTCCGGTGTCATCGGCGGATGGATAGCCGACCGTTTATTAGGAACATCACGGACTGTATTTTACGGCGGTGTATTGATTATGACTGGACATATCGTTCTGTCCTTACCGGCAGGCGCTACAGCACTGTTCTTCTCAATGGGTTTGATTGTAATTGGGACAGGGTTATTGAAACCAAACGTTTCAAATATTGTAGGTGATCTGTACAGCAAAACGGATAGCCGACGTGATGCTGGTTTTAGTATTTTTTATACAGGAATCAATGCAGGTGCATTCTTATCTCCGATTATCGTAGATGGAGTGCGTTTGCAGGCAGGTTTCCATGCCGGTTTTGCTGTTGCGGCAGTAGGTATGTTTTTAGGACTGATTGTCTTTGTATTGACAAAGAAAAAAAATCTCGGACAAGCTGGTCAATACGTATTAAATCCGATGTCAAAAGAAGAAAGAGTACACTTTTATAAAGTAGTTTCTTTCGCTTTGATTGGTATTGTGGTTCTTGGCTGGATTGCTTCAACAATCGGTTGGTTGACGATTAATACGTTTTCGTTTGTTGTGACGATTCTTGGAGTCATCATTCCAGTCTTTTACTTCTATTTTATGTTGCGTAGTCCTAAAATTAATTCTGATGAAAAATCAAGATTGTATGCATACATTCCATTATTTTTGGCAGCTGTTATTTTTTGGGCCATTCAAGAACAGGGAACATATGTATTATCTAAATTTGCCGATCAACGTACGGAGTTAAGTTTCCTCGGATATGAATTTAGCCCGGCACTTTTCCAATCCGTCAATCCGCTGTTTATTATTGCACTAGCACCAGTCTTTGCAAGTATCTGGATTAAGCTTGGGGATCGCCAGCCGACAACACTTCAAAAGTTTTCGTTTGGTTTAGTATTTGCCGGCTTATCCTTCATCGTCATGATGATTCCAGGTCTATTGTTCGGAACAGAAGGGTTGGTCAGTCCGCTTTGGTTAGTATTTAGTTTTCTGCTAGTTGTGATCGGTGAACTTCTTCTTTCTCCAGTCGGTTTATCGGCGACGACAAAACTGGCTCCATCTGCATTTTCGGCACAGACGATGAGTCTATGGTTTATGACAAATGCTACAGGACAAGCCGTTAATGCTCAAATCGTTAAGTTTTATGATCGTGATACGGAAGTCATGTATTTTGGTATCACAGGCTTAGTTGCAGTGTTCTTCGGATTGCTACTGCTTGTTTTTTCGAAAAAACTCCAAGTTCTCATGAAAGGAATCCGTTGATTTTATACTGATGAGGTATGGAAAATGGTCTGTTTCAATGCTTCTGGTATTGTGAGACTCAATCGAATAAAAAAAGGTACTGTACAACGTCTACTATGACAGACAGTTAAAACAATCAAACTGTCTGCTATAGTAAGGATTTTTATTTTTCGTGATGAATATTTTACTTCGAAAATAGATCAAAAAAACTCCATATTCGTACGAGGGTACTGAAAAACTTCAAAAGAAAAAAAGGCGATTGACCCGACTAACTCGGAAATCAATCGTCTTTTCTCTTGATCACGCTCAAAGAGCACGAGGTTTTTCAGTGCTCTCTATTCGTACTGGAGTTGTTTTATAGGATTTCTGTGTAAGCTGTTATTTAGTAATACTGATCTTACCTTCTACATTATATTTTTTTTTGATTTTAATTGTTTTTGTTTTTCCCGTCTTACTACGATGACCATCTGTAGTAAACCATTGATTGTATTTTTGTGTATAGTTCTTGTACACAATACGAGTCTTAAAAGTGCCTTTTTTCCCTTTTGGAATGTATTTTTCAGAATTCACCGTTATAGTTTTATCTTTACCGAAGAATCCTTCTAAAGATCCCTTAATAGAACCCCTTGAAATTTCACCTGCCCCAGTAACACTCCAATTGGTTTTTACTTTCTCGGATACAATCATTTTCTGTGGACCGTGCATTGTCTTAGATTCGACTTCCCATGCACCGTAACTTTTTGATTTGTAAACAGGGGATGCCGCAGGAGCATAATAGAAATATGTACCTTCATTTCCACTTAATGCCTGAGTATATTTAGGTCCTACAAGTACAAGAGAAGTCGATAAAAGTAGGGTAGCGCTTAAAATCTTTGTGATTTTTTTCATCTTAAACCTCCAAATGCTTATTTTTAACTGTTTTAATATAACATTTAAGGTTTTTTTTGCAATTCAATCATTTGTACGAATATGACGTAAAGATTCTGCGAGCAAGGCAACGAGTGTTCCGAGGACGAGACCGTTCGACATCAATGTCGTGACGAGCGGAGGCAAATCGGAAGTGGCACCTTTCGGAAGAAGCAGGGCACCGATTCCGACTAGAACCGGTAAGCCGACCGTAATCATGGCGGTCTGGCGATTCAATTCCCGCGAAGCTTCCGTGACCCCGATAATCGCCATTCCGGCGACGATTGGAGCAACCATTGCGTATCCGACAGCGACCGGAATCTTTGCAATCAGTCCGACGAACGGAGTGACGACGCTGAGGAACAGACAAATGGCATTGGCAATCGCAAAGGCCTTCCGATCCGTATTATCGGTTGAAGCGATGAAACCGGCTGTCCCGGAAATCGCAACGGGACCGACCGTTCCGAACATTCCCGCGAAAATTTGCCCGATTCCGGCTGTGACGCCGGCTGTCGCGACTTGTCCCTTCACTTGCTCACCACGTTTTGCACTGATGATTCGTTCAATGACTTTGATGTTCGCCAAGACGTTTGTCATCAGCAACAATGAGATGATCAGTGCTGTCGGGAGTAAGCTCCAGTCGAGTTGAATACCACCGAACGGCATCAAATCAGGGAAGGTAAAGAACGGACCGTCGAACGTCGGCATTTCGGCACGACCAATCAAAGCAAACATGCTCCAACCAACGAGCAGGGTGATCAATAACGCATACTGACGCAACCGATCGCTACGTTCTAAATAAAGTGAGATGATGACGGTTAAGACAGAAATGACGGCAGGAAGCACCTGAATCTTTCCGTCTTCGATATTTAGCAATCCTTTCATGACCGAACCGGATAATTGAGCCGATAACAGTAACATATAAACACCGATGACTTGTGGTGTGAACAGAGGAACGAGTCGACGAAGCACCCCGGTCAGGGTGAGAATGATACAGATGATCCCGCTTAAGATGAGAAGAAAACCTAACGACTGTAACGTGTTGGAGTAACTGCCGTACAAGGTGATTCCGATGGAAGAATAAAGCGCGAATACTCCCCACCAAATACCGGCAGGGCCTTCCATGATCGGCAGACGGTGGCCGAATAACACTTGAATGAGACTTAAAATCGCAAAAACGAATAAACAACGTGAGAGGAAAGCGAGGGTATCTGCACTTGATAGTTCAAATGAGGCAGCAATCGCGAGTGGCGGGGCAATGTTAGTACAAATAATAAACAAAAACCACTGAATCGTGGAGACAACAGTACGTGGCAAAACAAATGATTCCCCTTTCGAATAACGAATGCTTTTTTAATCTTAAACCAAATATTGAAAAAGAGATAGATACGCTTACATTAACTGAAAATTCAAAATACTACTTTCATATGTGATTGTGCACATTATATTGGGTATCATAAAAGAGGAGGGATGAATATGAAAAGATGGTTAAAACGAATCAGCATCAGTCTACTGATTCTGGTAGGGATCTTAGTTGCAGCATTCATGATTTGGGCTCAATTTGATTACAATCCAACAAAAGAAGCAAAACAGTATTTCGGTGAACCGGTCGGACAAGGTTATCAGTTCGGAGACGACACGAGTGAAACGGGCTTCATTTTTTATCAAGGGGCCAAAGTGGATCCCGCTGCATACAGCTATTTCGGTCACCAATTGGCACAAGAAGGATATTATGTCGCCCTGCCGAAACTGCCGTTTAATATTGCGCTGCTGGACTCTAAAAAGGGATTATCGATCATCGAAGAGCATCCAAAAATCAAGCAGTGGTATTTGATTGGTCATTCGTTAGGCGGAAGCGCCGCTTCAACGATTTTGGAAGACAGTCCGAAAATCAAAGGCATGATTTTTTTAGCTTCTTATCCGATTGATGTAATCGATACTCCGTCGCTAACCGTCTACGGTGGAAGGGACGGGGTTTTACCGGTCGAGGATATTGAGGACAGTAAACAGGATGTCCGTTCTGATGCAGTGTTTCATCTGATCCAGGATGGAAACCATGCCAACTTCGGGATGTACGGCAAACAAAAAGGGGACAATGACAGTCCGTTGACGCCAAAAGAACAACAGGATGAAACGTTGAAGGTGATCCGGGAATTCGTATCTGCACAGTAAAAAAAGACCCGCTCTTCTGTCTGATTGGACAGGGGAGCGGGTTTGATGTCTTCTCATATATGTTACGTCAACCGTCGTGAAACCTCGTCAAGCGTTGGCAAAGCAACCATCGCGCCTTTGACCGAAGCGGCTAAACCTCCGGAAATCGCAGCAAAGCGGCCGATATCCTGTAATTCGTTTTCATCCCAGTCAAACGAAAACGAGCGGATGGCACATTGATGGAGGAGACCGGACATGAACGCGTCACCTGCTCCCGTCGTATCAATCGCATCGACAGAAATCGCTTGAATCTCTGCCATCGAGCGGTCGGTATAAATCAGAGAACCTTCCGCGCCACGCGTTACAGCCAGTAACCGAATCGGATATTCTGCGAGTAGTTCGGCAGCCCCTTCATCCAAATTCGTCTGGCCGGTTAAAAAGGTCAGTTCTTCCTCCGCCAGTTTCACGATTTGAGCATCCGGTAAGACGGACCGAATCGTGGAACGGGCAGCATCTAAATCAGACCATAACGATTCACGTAAATTCGGGTCGTAAGAGATCGGGACATTATTGGCTTTCGCCACTTCAATCGCCCGCCGTGTCGCTTCGACCGCATCTCCGGAAATCAAGGAGATTGATCCGATATGCAAGAGGTCCGCCTCGGCGAGTGAATCCGGAATGTCTTTTTCATGAAAACTCATGTCCGCACGATAACTGTTGATGAACTCGAATGACCGTTCACCGTCGGCTGCATTCGTAACGAGGACAAGGCCGGTCTTATGTGTCGGATCAAAAACAAGATGATCCGTCTTAACACCGTAATGATGAAGTGTATCCTTTAAAAAGTGTCCCATCGAATCGTCACCGACGGAACCAAGGAAATAACTGTCGGCGCCGAGCCGTGCTAATCCAACGGCGACATTGGCCGGTGCACCACCCGGATTTTTTTGGAACGTTACATTATCGGCATCGAGCGGTATTAAATCGATCAATGCTTCACCAAGACTATAAATTTTCATAGGAGATACCCCTTTCAAAATCTGGCCGGATCCGTTCCACGTGAAGAGCCATATAGCCGACTTCGGATTGCGGCACAGTCGTCTGTAATTCTTGTTCCAACCAGGACGCCATGTTTTCCGCACAACGGAAAGCGTCCGTATAACGGGTTTGAACAGCGGATAAGATGACGTCATCCATGTCATGTAACGTTTGCCCTTGTTCGATCCGGGCTAAGACGAGTTTCATATGGGTGAAGAACCGGTAATAGGTCATCGAGGTCGTTTCAATCGTTTGACCGAAAAAGGCTTCGATTTGTTCACGCAACTCATTTAATAACGTAGCCGTCTGGAGGGCGGTTGCCATATTAGGATGTCGTTGTCGTGCATTATACAAGTGAAGGGCGATGTTCGCAGCTTCTTCTTTCGGTAATGAAACGGCTAACTGTTGTTCAATATGGGCGACTGCCCATTCTCCAATCTGATATTCCGCTGTATACAGTAACCGGATTTCTTCCGCCAAGCGATTATGGACGACCAGTTGTTCACGGGCAAGCCGGACGGCGTGGGCGAGGTGATCGGTCAGACTGACATGAATGTAGTCATGAAAAGGTGTTTTCAGTTCGCCTTCTGCATAAGAAATGATCTGTTCCGACAAATCGATGATATCCAGTGGAGTCGTCGTCAGGATTTCCTTGAACTGTTCGGCATTTTCAAAAGACGGGATGAACATTTTTTCAATTTTTGTCGGATCAACAGGATCCTTCTTTTTTTTACCAAAAGCAATGCCGGGTCCCATGATGATCCGTTCCTGACCTTGTTCTTTTGTGACGATGGCGTTATTGTTGAGTACTTTATGAATGATCAGTCTGACTACCTCCTTTCTACTTCCATTATACGGGTTATCGGCAATCTAGGAAAACTGACAAATGCGACCCGAAGAGGATTCTCAAGGGGTCGCATCGTTTAATTAAGCAGCCAAATCCGTCTGTTTTTGTTTTCGTGTATCGAGACGCATCAAGATGACGGTAGCGACGAAGGCCGTTGCGACAGCAATTGCGAAACCAACCAAATAGTTGATCAAGTTGGAGGCGCCGAGCGGAGCGACGATGGCAATCATCGGAATACCGGTTAATCCGTAAGCGTTCGCTGCGACTTGTGTCAAGACGACATATCCGCCGCCAATCGCGCCACCAATCGCACCACCGATAAACGGTTTACCGAGTCGAAGGTTGACCCCGTAGATGACAGGTTCCGTAATCCCGAGAAATGCGGAAAAAGCAGACGGGAGAGCGAGTGCTTTGAGTTTGACGTTTTTCGTCATGAAGTAAACGGCAAGTCCTGCTCCGCCTTGGGCGACGTTTGCCATAGACCAGATAGGAAGTAAGAAGTTTTTACCGATACTCTTATCGGCAAGTAATCCCGCTTCAATCGCATGGAAACTGTGGTGCATTCCTGTGATGACGATTGTCGAGTACAGACCACCGAATAAGAGACCGGCGACGACCGAGAACTGCTCATAGAAGAAGACAAGAACAAACGAGATTCCCTTACCGAGCAACGTGCCGATTGGACCGATGACGATGAGTGCGAGGAAGCCTGTCACGAGAATCGTCACGAACGGTGTGACGAGGAGATCAAGTGTTTCTGGTGTCCGTTTACGGACTTCTTGTTCAATCTTAGCCATGACCCAAACTGTCAGAAGAACCGGGAAAACCGTTCCCTGATAGCCGATCAATTCAATGTTCATGCCGAGGAAATGCATCACTTCCGGTTCACTGTTTCCGAGTGTCCACGGATTTAATAACGATGGATGGGTCATGATTCCACCGATGACGGCACCGAGGTACGGATTCGCACCGAATTCACGGGCAGCCGAGAAACCGATCAGAATCGGTAAGATGATGAAAGCGGAAGACGAGAACATATCGAGCAACTGGACGATTGGCGAATCACCGCTGACCCAGCCGAATGCCTTGATCATTCCGAGCAGTCCCATTAACAGACCGGCAGCGACGATAGCCGGAATCAGCGGTACGAAGACGTTTGATAATGAGCGGGCAAGACGGGCAAACGGATTCAATTTTTGCGAAGCTGCTTTTTTGACATCAAGCTGTTCTTCTCCGTCCGGCCTTACACCAGCGAGTGGGGCGAATTCAGCGAAGACCTTGTTGACAGTACCTGTTCCGAAGATGATTTGATACTGACCTGAACTTGAGAATGCACCACTGACACCGTCCAAGTCTTCGAGAGCAGGCTGATTCACTTTGGATTCGTCATGCAGGACGAGGCGGAGCCGTGTTGCACAATGGGCGGCCGTAATGATGTTTTCCCGGCCTCCGACGAGTTCGAGGACATGTGCTGCAGTTTGTTTGTAATCCATCTTGAGTTCCTCCTTTAGGAAAGGCGTGCAGTTGCAACAAGCCACAAAAAAAGGCAAGACCGAACAGCATCTCCACGAACGAGATGCTGAATCGGTCTTGCCAGCCGTACTGTCACAATCCGCACTATTTGCTTGTTGCCCTCATCATAAGGAGAAAAGAAAGCGTTGTCAACCGTTAAATGGGTTCTTTTTGAATCGAGATATCGACTTCGACACCAAAGTGGTCAGAAACAACCGGTGCGAACACCCCGTCAAAGACGACTCCGACGCGATCGACGTCGATTTTTCGGTTCGATAAGACCAGGTCGAGACGTAATCCTTGTTGATTTTCTTCCCACCCGTCAATTTTGCCTTCGACCGTTTCAATACCAACAGTCTCTTGAGCCAACAAAAAGACGTCGTGGAGGCCGCGTTGTATCATATGGTCATAGCCGGCCTCACGTTCCAATGCATCATTGTTGAAGTCGCCTAAGAACATCGTCCATTCAAGAGGGTCCATTCGGGCAATCAAATGATCGAACTGTTCACTGAACGGCTCATCCGCATCTTCCCACCAACCGAGGTGACAGGAATTAAACGTGATTTGTGTCCCGTCGATATCGATGGTTGCCCGGACGATTTTGCGGGACTTCCAGTCCATCGTGTCCTGACTTCTGCTGACGTAATAACTGTCTGATTTTAAGATGGGGTGTTTCGTCAAAAGAGCGAGACCTTCCTCATACGCATCATATCCGATATGCGAGAAGTCCCAGACGAACGAATAGTCGAAACCTTGTTTCGCCAAGGCTTGTTGAATCAAGTAAACAAAATTATCTTCACGGATGTTGTCATAAAGGATCGGAGTATCCATCAATTGACTCACTTCCTGTAAAGCAATGACATCATAATCCTGTTGGATGATTTGTGTAACGATTTGATCGAGTTTATCGAGTTGATTGGTTTCCTGCCAAGAATGGCAATTGAGCGTAAGTAATCGCATCTGTTGATCCTCCTGTTTTTCAATAAAGAAAGGTGAAACTCAAGGAGAGCTTCACCTTTTCTTATTTACCCTAAATCATCTGGTTTATGCGCCGATTCGATCTTGGATATCTGATTTCAAGACATCCGCTTTAGGACCGTAAATAGCTTGCACGCCATTATTTTTTAGGATTAATCCAAGTGCACCATTGGATTTCCAATCAGATTCCGGTGCGACAAGACTTGGATCTTTGACCGTGACGCGCAGGCGTGTCATACAGGCATCGACTTCCTCGATGTTTGCTTGACCCCCTAATAATCCGATGATGCGTGAGGCTTGTGATTGATCGTTTGTTGCAGCCGCTTCGTTCGTAGCTTGAGTGTTATCTGAAACGACGACATCATCCAAGTAGTTTCCGTTACGGCCAGGTGTTGCATAGTTGAACTTTTTAATAACGAAACGGAATGTAAAGAAGTTCAAGAAGAAGAAGAACACACAAACACCGATGAAGCGGATCAAGTCACCGATCAGTCCCGCTTTTGCAATCAGCGGAATCCGTGTCAACAATTCAATCGCTCCGAACGCATGGATCCGGAGATGCATGACGTCAGCCAAAGCAAATGCAACACCTGTTAAGACAGCATAGACAACGTAAAGGACAGGTGCGATGAACATGAACATGAATTCGATCGGCTCCGTGACACCTGTTAAGAAAACGGCAAGACCGGCAGATAGGAAGACCGGTTTATAAGCTTTCTTTTTGTCTTCATCAACCGACATGTACATGGCAACAGCAACACCGATTAAAGAAGCCAGGGAAGTAACGACTTGTCCTTCTTTAAAACGTGCCGGGACGACACTGTTGATCAAATCGTTGTATCCTTGTGTGTTACCTGCTTGTTTTAAGTTAACGAGATCGGTAATCCAGGCGAGCCATAACGGATCTTGACCTGCGACCGTCGAACCTTGCGCTGCCCCCGTTAAAATTTTATACGTTCCACCGAGTTCCGTGTAGTTCATCGGAACCGTCAGCATGTGGTGAAGACCAAACGGTAAGAGCAGACGTTCCAGTGTTCCGTAAACGAATGGAGCAAGGATCGGTGCCGTATCGCGTGACGTCGCGATCCAGCGTCCGAAGTCATTCAATAATCCTTGGACGAATGGCCAAACGAGTGATAAAACAAACGCTGCAACGACGGATCCACCGATGACGACGAATGGAACGAATCGTTTACCGTTAAAGAATGCAAGTGCATCAGGCAACTTGCTGAAGTTATAAAATTTATTGAAGAGTACAGCTCCAAGGAAACCGGAAATGATTCCGACGAATACGCCCATGTTAAGCGCCGGAGCACCAAGGACAGAAGTGAAATAATCTTTTACAATTAAATCAGAACCAAGTAAAGACGTGACGGTTGCTTTTGGATCGGCAAGCATCGTCGAGTTGACACCGAAGATAGCACCGGTAACACGGTTGACTAAGATAAAGGCAAGTAAGGCAGCAAATGCTCCGCCGGCACGTTCTTTTGCCCACGATCCACCGATCGCAACGGCGAACAAGACATGCAGGTTAGTAATGATGGCCCAACCTAAATCTTCAACAATTCTTGCAACCGTTTGCATAAACACGATGTCGCCACCGTACATTCCGATCAACTTCCCGATCGAGATCATGATTCCGGCAGCTGGCATGACTGCGATGACTACCATTAAAGCTTTTCCTAGCTTTTGCCAGAAATCAAATGAAATCTTGTTTTTCATGTGGTTTCACTCCTCTATGTATCTGTTATCTGTGTAATTAGTGCAAAAAATGTAAGCGATTAATGCAACCGCTTGCACCTAGAATTGTAAGCGATAACTTTTTAAAAAGCTAGTTCTTTTTTATGATTTTTTTGAAATTATATTTTAGAAAATGAATATTATGAACAGGAGGAGTGTTGAAAAATGAAAATCGGGAATAAGTTAACAGGAAAGAAAGCGGAGCGTCATGTGCTTAGAAAAAGGAGACGAAATCATGAGTGAATCGATCATTCCTCTCACGAACTATGGAGAACGAATTCGAATGTTACGGAACCGACAGGGCATGGAGCTCGAACAACTCGCGGAACTGACGGAAACGACACCTGAAATGATGAATCGGATTGAAAAAAGCCTGGCATATCCATCCTTTTCGATGATCGAACGGTTGGCAAAGGTGTTAGGTGTTCCGTACGAACATTTACTTCGGGATATCTGGCCGGCGCAAATGATTTTTCAACAAGAGGAAGATCAAAAAATCATTGATTTGCCTTCGAGTTAACGATAGAAAAAAAGGGCTGACTCAAAAGTCAGTCCTTACAAAGAAAAGGATGGCAGATTCTAATTCTGCCGCCCTTTTCTCGTTTAAACAGGAATCACTCGTTTCACGCAACTCCTACAGGAAAAAGCGCATTTTTGTGCTGTCAGAGACAAACAAGACCCGCTTTCCTGCCTGAATGAGGCAGGAAAACTGGCTTGTGTCTCGCCTGAGGAAAGGGCGTGAAAAGACGAGAGATTCCTTTTTGAGTCAGCCTCTTTTACTGTATTATCGATTATCGATGGTTTCGGGATATAAATCATGATTAAACAGACGGTGCTCTGCCATCTGTTCATATTTCGTACCCGGTTTACCGTAGTTGTAGTATGGATCAATTGAAATCCCGCCGCGTGGTGTGAATTTTCCCCATACTTCGAGGTAACGGGGTTCCATCAGTTTGACAAGATCCTTTCCGATAACGTTGATGCAGTTTTCATGGAAGTCACCATGATTACGGAAACTGAAAAGGTACAGCTTCAACGATTTTGATTCGACCAGCTTCTCGTCCGGGATGTAAGAGATGTAGATGGTCGCAAAATCCGGTTGATTCGTAATCGGACAAAGGCTCGTAAATTCAGGTGCATTGAATTTTACGAAGTAATCATTTTCCGGGTGACGGTTCGGGAAGGCTTCAAGCACTTCCGGTTGATATTCAAAAATATACGGAACAGACTTTTGACCAAGTAAGGACAAATCGTTTAAATCTTCTGGACGCATAATTAATCTCCTTAAACGCCGCGATCGTTTGCGAAAACGAGGGCATGTAGTTGTGGAAGAACCCGTGCATGATTAAATCGTTCGTCAGTTGCGACGCGTTCCCATAAAGTTTTTAAGCCGGATAACATCCGCGGTGCAATCGTACCTTCTTCCGCAGGATCAGGATTACCGAGTGACAGATATAAGGTTTTTAAGGCGTAGCGTTCTGAAATGGCAGCAGCAAAGTCAAGATCCGCCTCATCAAAGATGACGATTTTAACGGCGCGTTGCTGTTCAGGCAATCGTTTGAAAAAGACATCAAGGCGGTCATAATCAACGGTCATGCCACTCGACGGCGGTTTCGGACTGATCGTGACGTCTTCGATATCGAGCACCCAGTTTTGCCAGTAAGAACCTTGTGTTTCGACCGACATCGTGATGCCACGGCTCTTCAGTGCGTCGACGAGTGTCCCGATCGATGCGTGTAACAAAGGGTTACCGCCGGAAATCGTGACATGACCATACGAACCGAGGGCATCGAGTTGCGTCAGGATTTCTTCTGCTGTCAGTAAATCCGGTTTTTCCGATCCGTCCCAAGTGAAGGCCGAGTCACACCAGGCACAGGAATAATCACAGCCACCCGTCCGGACGAACATCGTTTTTTGACCGATCGAACGTCCTTCACCTTGAAAGGTTGGACCAAAGATTTCAAGAACAGGAATCTTCGGTATTTTCTTCAGTTGACTCATGACTCGAGCATCCATTCCCGGCGGACTTCTGCAAAAGCAGTCGGTGTTTCATACAGTTTAACGAACTCGACACGCAGACCGCGTTCATCCGGCAGATGTTTACCGAGTGTTTCAAAAATCCAGGCCGACATGTTTTCAGCCGTTGTATTCATGTAAGGAAGCGACTCATTCAAGTAACGGTGATCGAGTAACGGTTCGAGATGCTCTTTGAAAATTTTCTTCAAATCGCCAAAGTCTAGTGTCATACCGCGGTGATCAAGGAATCCGCTGATGCCGAGATCCACGTGATACGTATGGCCGTGCAGGGCGCGGCACTTGCCATCATAGTCATACAGGTGATGGGCTGCGTCAAACGTCAATTTTTTGACGATCATGACACGTGATTTTGTATAAATAAGCGAGTCGCCGGTCGGGCGCTCGACTGTTTCGGGTGCTTCATAGTTGAATTTCATGTGTGTTGGACCTCCTCGATGTAGGCATCTAAGCCTTTTTTCCGTAATTCACAAGCAGGGCAATCGCCACAGCCGTCTCCAATGATTCCGTTGTAACACGTTAATGTCCGTTCGCGGACAAATTCAAACGCGCCGAGCGAATCAGCTAATGCCCATGTCTCTTTTTTGTCGAGCCACATGAGCGGAGTATGAATCACGAATGGATAGTCCATCGCGAGGTTAAGCGTCACATTCAGTGACTTGATGAAGGAATCACGGCAATCGGGATAACCGGAAAAGTCTGTTTCGCATACACCGGTAATGATATGGCGGATGCCACGTCCTTTAGCGAGGACGGCTGCGAAGGACAGAAACAGGTGATTTCGGCCATCTACAAAGGTAGAAGGAAGCCCGTCTTCGTTTGTCGTGATCGATTGTGAGTGGTCAGTCAGAGAATTGCTTGTCAATTGACTGAGGAGTGAGAGATCGAGCTCGTGATGTTTCACACCGAGTTCAGATGCGATTTCGCGAGCGACATCGAGTTCTGCGGCATGACGTTGCCCGTAGTTGAAGGTAACGACTTCAACTTCTGAATAGTCGGCAAGTGCCTGAAACAGGCAGGTCGTCGAATCTTGACCGCCACTGAAGACGACAAGAGCACGTTCATTTTTCATTGGATACACTTCCATTCCTAGTTTTTGTGACGGAGGAGGTTACGAACTCCGGAGACACAGTCTCAACTATTCACACTAGCAGAAGGTGACTCAAAAGTCGACTGACAATCGAGGATTTTGTAAGACAAAAAAAACACCCTTGAACGAAAGGACGTCCAGGGGTGCGGAAATTATAACGGATAGTGGTAATAGCGTTCTTTGACGAGCAAATCACGGATGTTCGAGTCTTCTGAGATGACTTTCATCAAGCCGCCTGTTTGTGATGCATGCGCTTGAAGGGCAGCGATTTTTTGATCGGTATAGGCACTGACATCATGGATGAACGTTCCTTCACCGAGTTCGTCACGTGTATTGTTAGCGAAGGCAACCGCTAAAAATTCAGGACGCTGACTTTCGTCAATCGCACGAAGTGCCCGGACGACGGCACGTGCTGTCGCTTCGTGATCCGGATGGACAGCATATCCCGGATAAAACGAAATGACCCGTGTCGGTTGCGTTTTCGTAATCAATTGTCCGATTCGTTCAGCAAGCATCACTTCGTCTTCGAATTCGACCGTTTTGTCGCGGAGTCCCCACATTTGTAAATCGGAAATCTTCATTTTTTCAGATGCGGCAATCAGTTCGTGTTTGCGGATCGTCGCGAGCTGTTCGCGGTTCGTAAAGACAGGACGCCCCATGTTGCGTCCCATTTCACCGAGTGTCAGGCAGGCATATGTGACGGGTCCGCGGTTCTCTGCATGTTCGATAATCGTTCCAGCCGAGCTGAACGCTTCATCATCCGGGTGAGGGAAGATGACGAGGAGATGATCTTGTTCATTGTAAGCCATTATTCTACCTCCTCTGCGCCTTGCGCGAATGGAGTCGGACTGAGTTCGAAGGCAATCGCAAGGCGTCCTTCCATGTCGTGTCCGGCAATCAACAGTTGATCGCCTGCAAATTCATAATCCGTTAAGCCTTCACCGTACAACCAGCCGTGGGAGAGTTTCAGTCCGATCCGGTACGGACCGTTTCCGGTAATCAGACCACGTTCGTACGTAATCTCGGCGTTGCGGAAAAACATGCCGGCACTGTGGAACGTCGGATCCTGGTGGGTCGCGTACGCCCCGTTCGTCGTTTCGACGTGGACATAAAGTGGTGTATTGGCATGCTTGTCGATATAGTCTTGTACAGCGGTTAAATCAAGTGCTTGCATGATGAATCCCCTTTCCTATACAGAAAGAAGTCCGCGATCAGTGCGCGGACTTCTTGAGCGATTAAGACGTTACTGTTCGGTGAGCAGCATGGTCAGTCGGGCCGACATATTCATTCAGGCGGAATGAATGACGAATCGCAGAAGTGATAAACGATTTCGCTGTACGGACCGCTTGCTCCACAGAAGCTCCTTTTGCGAGTTCAGCTGTAATTGCAGCAGAGTAGGTGCATCCTGCTCCGTGCGTATACGGTGTCTCAATACGCTCGTCCTCAATTAGGATAAACTCTTTTCCGTCATAAAGCACGTCAACTGCTCGTGGGTGGTCAATCTTACTGCCACCTTTGACAAGAACGTATTGCGCGCCTTTTTCATGGATCCGTGCAGCTGCGAGCTTCATTTCATCGATGGTCGAAGGTGTTTTTCCAAGACCGGACAATTGACCTGCTTCAAAAACATTAGGGGTCACGACCGTTGCGAGCGGTGTCAAGACATCGCGTAAAGCATTCGCGGTATCGGGATTCAGAACTTCATCTTCACCTTTACACACCATGACCGGATCGATGACGACGTTTTTGACACCAGATGACTTGATTTTTTCAGCAACGACTTCAATGATTTCGACAGTCGGGAGCATACCCGTCTTCATCGCATCTACACCAATTCCTCCAAGGACCGTATGGATTTGTGTCCGGACGAGTTCGGCATCGATTGGGTAAACCGCATGGTGCCAAGAATGATCGGGATCTTGAGCGACGATGACCGTCAGTGCGTTCATCCCGTAGACTTCAAGTTCCTGGAACGTCTTCAAATCAGCTTGAATACCAGCACCGCCACTCGTGTCAGAGCCGGCAATCGTTAACGCTTTACGTTTTGTCATGTGGAATTCCTCCTAAATAAAATAAGCATATCTTCTTGAATAAAATAAGCATATCTTCTTGCCATCAATCATAGCGAATTCTAGTCCAAGCGACAACTGCAGGGGCTCAATTGAGACAGAAAATCCCCACCTAGCTGACTAGATGGGGAATAAGATCATTTAATGAATAGGAAATCTAAGATGTAGTAGATGAGCGCCGCCACGGCCATTGAAATCGGCAATGTGATGACCCATGTAATCAACATCCGTTGTGCTGTTCCCCATTTAACACCTTTTTTCCGGTGTGATGTACCTACACCGAGAATGGCAGAAGAAATAACGTGTGTCGTTGAAACCGGTAAGTGAATGGCTGTCGCACCAAAGATGATGGCAGCAGACGTCAAGTCAGCCGCAACCCCGTTGACCGGACGGATTTTCATGATCTGTCCACCAACGGTCTTGATGATCCGCCATCCACCGACGGATGTACCTAGACCCATTGCGACCGCACACGATAGTTTAACCCAAAGTGCGACTTCGTGATCGGTTTGGAAACCGGAAGAGATGAGGGCAAGCGTGATGATACCCATCGCTTTTTGTGCATCATTCGTTCCGTGTGTATACGATTGAAGTGCGGCTGTTGCAATTTGCATATGACGGAAACGACGATTCGTCTTCGCCAAGTTTCCTTTTTTGAAAACTACTTTAAAGATTCCATAGACGATAAATCCAAGCGTGAAGGCAAGAATCGGTGAAATGATCAGTGCCTGAACGATTTTTAGAATCCCTTTAGCTTCAATTCCGCCAAAGCCGACAGATGCGATAGCAGCACCGGCGATTGAACCGATCAGCGTGTGCGAAGAACTCGACGGAATACCGAAGTACCACGTTAAGAGGTTCCAAGCGATAGCAGAGAGTAAAGCAGCGATGACGACATAACTTCCGTGCTCAAGCGTCGACGGATCGACGATATCGCTGGAAATTGTTTTAGCAACGCCAGTAAACGTGATTGCACCTAAAAAATTCATCGTCGCGGCAAGAATGATGGCGTGACGTGGTTTCAAAGCACGAGTCGACACCGAAGTCGCAATCGAGTTCGCTGTATCGTGGAAACCATTAATGAAGTCGAAGCTAAGTGCGAGAATGACGATTATGGCGGTGATGATAAAAAGACTATCCATCTCGTTAGCTCCTCACTTATGCGTTTTTCATGATGATCGTTTCAATGACGTTTGCTGCATCTTGGCAGTAATCGGCGATTGATTCGAGCGATTCATAAATTTCTTTGTATTGAATGATTTTGATTGGATCTGTTTCTGTTGCGAACAATGCTTTGATTGATTTACGACGCAAGTTATCGCAGATGGTTTCCTGCTCTTTCACTTTGATGACGTGTTCACGCATCGGTTGGAGTTTACGTGCTACTAACAAATCCATTGATAAAGCGAGCTCATTGACGGCAATGTGGATTTCATCCACGAAACGAATCATATGCTCGTCTGCTTGTACGATATTGTAAATTTCGAAGATAGCTGAACACTCTTCAAAACCATCGAGGACATCGTCAAGTGAATTAGCAAGTGCTAATAAATCTTCACGGTCGATTGGTGTGATGAACGCGTTGTTTAAATCGATGATCAATTGATGCATCAAATCATCACCAGCTGTTTCAAAATCTTTTACTTTATGGGCGAATTCTTTGACATCGGCAATACCATTGATTTTAAAGTCGACGAAAAATTGTGACGTTTGTTGCAGGTGTCCTGCAATCTCAGATAATTTAACCGCGAATGGATCTTGTTTTTTACTGAACATTTCTTCTGCCTCCATATTAAGAACAAGAATAGAATAGTGAAATGACTTCACGAGTTCGATTGTATCAGACGCTATTGTAAAAGAATACAACTATGTCCCGTCTTTACGAAATCTTAATAAATCTTAATACTAAGGGGATTGTTGATTTAATAAAGAATTAAAAATTGCAAAAATAAGATGGAATTGCTTCTTAATCTTGAGGGAATTTGTGTTTTCTCTTGGCTCCTGTAAGGGAATAGAAGAAAAGCAGGAGAAGGAAGAGCGGAAGCGAATAAGAAATTAAGTTAGAGCGTTATGTAAATCAGGTATAATCATGTTAAAGGAAAGAGGAGGACGTTTTGTATGCTCGTTCAAAGTTTGTGTATTCCGAAACACCAGTGTGTCAAGATTTTAGAAACCGCTACGATTCGAGAAGCGTTGCAGACGCTAGAAGAAACAGGATATCGTTGTGTCCCGGTTCTTGATCAGACCGGTCAATTGTTCAAAGGGAACATTTATAAGATGCATATTTACCGTCACGGGATGAACGGTGGTAGTTTAGATGATAACGTCATGACGTTAATCAAAAACACGACGAAGTTCATTTACACAGGCAGTAACTTCTTTGAAGTCTTTTTCTCAATCAAAGAATTGCCTTACATCGCAGTCTTGAATGATGATGGACAGTTCTTCGGCATCTTACCACACGGAAAGATGCTTGGTATGCTCGAAGAAGCATGGAATCGTGATTCAGGAAGCTATATCTTAACGGTTGCACTCAGTGAACAAAAAGGTGCCCTTGAAAAGATCGCTAAAATCGTTAATAAGTACTCAACAGTGGCGAGTTTGATGACACTTGATGCGAAAAGCAGTGTCATGCGCCGGGTCTTGATCACATTACCGACTGACTGTGATGAGAAAACGAAAAAGAAAATCGTCAAGAAATTAAATGAAAAAGGACTCCGTGTCGTTGCTGTGGAAGACTTGGCAGTTCGTGTATAATGACTAGGAAATCTGAAGGGACCAGTAAGTGGTCCTTTTTTTGTTGGGAGGAATAACAATGAAAATTTTAATGGTAGGGGCAGGTTCGATGAGCGAGTCCTTAGTCAAAGGATGGCTTGATTCGGGTATCTCCCCTCAAACGATCACGATGACCAATCGAACAGACCGGACACGTCTGTTTGCTTTGGCGGAGCAGTACGGTGTTCGGACGACGGCCGAGGAACAGGTCGAACAATTTGATGTCGTTGTTTTAGCCATGCAGCCGGACGGAGTTCTCGACTACATCAAACAAAAGACTTGGACGGACCAACTGGTAGTGTCCGTCGCCGCGCATATTACACCGGCAGACATCGAGGCACACGTTTCATGTGGTGCTGTCTGTGCGATGCCGAATACACCTGTCGCATTTCGGACAGGGATGACGGGACTTTGGTTTGGTGACCTTATCTCGGATCAGAAAAGACAACAAGCGACGACATTGTTTGAACGAGTGGGTCAGACGGTTGAAACGAATGCGACAACGATGCCTTATTTGATGGCTGCAGCAGGATGCAGTCCGGCTTTCTTCTATGAAATCGTCGGCGCGATGACACCTGTTTTAACGAAAGCGGGTTTTGATGCTTCTTCTGCCCGGCGGATCATTGCGCAGGCTATGAAAGGATCGGCGGAACTGCTGTTACACGAAGAACGTCCGACAGAGGAACTGATTGATGATGTAGCGGCTCCGGGTGGTCCGACGGATCGAGGAGTCCGTGTTCTGCGTGAACATCACTTAGCACAAGCGATATATGCTGCTTTGATGGAAAGTGCGCGGGAAGATCACTAAAGATTACTTGAAACGTCTACCGGTTCTCGATTCGAAGAGTACGGGTAGACGTTTTTTTTCATGTTCGGCTCATATAATACGAAGCGTTTCACGTGAAACATTGATTTAATCTTGCAAAGCGGGACAGAACTTCGTATATTTAAAAAAGAAACCGTCCAGACGGTACAGTAAAATGGAAAGGAGAAAGATGATGGTCAGTATAAAAGCGTTAGAAACGCGACGTCGAATCACGGATGCAACTGTTCAAGTCATGCTGACTCAAGGGTTTCCACAACTGACACTTGAAGAAGTGGCGAAACAGGCGAATGTCTCCAAAGGCGGATTGTTGTATCATTTTTCTTCCAAAGAAGAATTATTGATGGGTGTGATTGAAGAACAGGAACGGCGTCAGTTTCAGCAATATCAGACGTACCGGGAAGAGGGATTTGGTCCAATGGAAGCATTCGTCCTGCTGCAAGCAAGACGGGATGAAGAATTTTGCCTCGACATCGATACGGTATTGTTCTTATTGTCCTTATTAAAGGAAAATGCCGCTTTTGTGGAAGAACGAAAAAAACAGGTTCATCAGTTTTTTGATCAATTGATGGAACAGGCAGATCCTGTAGACGCGATGATGATTCGTTTTACATTGGACGGCTTGAAAATGTCGGAACATTTTCAGTTCGGTCAACCTGCACCTGACGTACGGCAGGCCTTGATTGAACGGTTATTGAAACAAGCACGCAAGATTGATCAAGCATCAAAATAACAAGATGGAATCGAAAAAGAAGAGAGAGAAGGCGGATTTTTACCATGAAGCGTATCATTCAATTTTCAGTCAATAATAAGTTTGCCCTTTGGTTACTGACGATTATCATCACAGTCGCCGGAATTTATGCCGGAACGACGATGAAACTCGAGACGTTGCCGGATATCACGACACCAACCGTGTCCGTGACGACGATTTATCCAGGAGCAACACCGGAACAAGTACTCGATGAGGTCAGCCGTGAACTTGAAAGTAAGGTCGAGAACCTTGGCGGAGTCGAAACCGTCCGCTCGTCCTCTTTCCAAAATGCCTCAAATTTACAAATCGACTACAGCTTCAGTACAGACATGGACGAAGCGGAACAAAAAGTCAAAGAAGCACTGGCCAATGTTGAATTGCCGGAAGGAGCACAGGAACCTCAGGTTTCCCGAATCTCCTTTGATGCCTTCCCGGTCATCGGATTTGCCGTATCGGACGAAAAACGTTCATTATCCGACTTGACGAAACTGGTCGAAAACGAACTTCAACCAAAACTCGAAGGAATCGAAGGCGCACAGACGGTTCAAATTGCCGGTCAGGAAATCCGTCGAATCGAGATTCAATTTGATGAAAAGAAATTACAACAGTACGGATTGACGGAAGAGAACGTCAAACAACTGATTCAAGCGAATGATTCCCGCTTGGCACTTGGGTTATATGAACTAGGTGATAAAGAACAGGCCGTTGTCCTCGATGGAAAGGCAACGACAGTCACTGAACTGAAGAATCTCCGTTTGCCGTACACACCACAAGCAGCAACAGAGTCACCTGAAGCCAGTGCCGGACAAGGACAGACGCAAGCACCTGCACAATCGGCGCCGACAGATGCGGCTCCGGCACAAGCAGCGAGTCCGGCTGCGGCGGCACCAACGCAAGTCCCGACCGTTAAATTATCGCAATTAGCGACGATTGAAGACAAAGGAATCGAAGAATCGATTTCCCGGTCAAACGGGGAACGTTCGATTGGCGTCCAGGTGACGAAGTCACAAGATGCAAATACGGTCGAAGTCGTCAATGCGGTCAAAGAGACGATTAAAGACTTTGAGAAAGACAATGCCAGCGTAAAAGCGTCGGTCACGCTCGACCAAGGGAAGCCGATTGAAGAATCGGTCTCAACGATGATCAGCAAAGCATTGATTGGTGCCTTGTTCGCTGTCGTCATCATTCTCTTGTTCCTGCGTAATGTCAAATCAACGATCATTGCCGTTATTTCGATTCCATTATCTCTGTTGATGGCGATTTTGGTCTTGAAACAGTTGGACATCTCCCTCAACATCATGACGCTTGGGGCGATGACAGTTGCGATTGGTCGCGTCGTGGATGATTCGATTGTCGTCATTGAAAACATTTACCGTCGCTTGACGGATCCCGCTGAACCGTTAAAAGGGAAAACGCTCATCATTGATGCGACGCGTGAAGTATTCATTCCGGTCGCTTCATCGACCATCGTCACGATTGCCGTCTTCCTGCCGCTCGGATTTGTCACAGGATTTGTCGGTGAACTGTTCCTTCCGTTCGCGTTAACGGTCGTGTTTGCACTCTTTGCCTCATTGATCGTGGCGGTAACGGTTGTTCCAATGTTTGCTGATTCACTCTTTAAACGAGGGAAGGCACCAAAACCGGAAAAAGAAGATGGCGGAAAACTCGCCAATTGGTACCGTGGTGTACTGAATTGGTCGTTAAACCATAAACTCGTCGTGTTCGGACTTGCCGTCCTGTTGCTGATCGGCAGTTTCGCGCTTGTTCCGACCATCGGCGTCAACTTCTTGAATCAAGAGAGTGAAAAAACGTTTTACGTGACCTACAATCCGAAACCGGGTCAAACGTTAGAAGATTCATTGAAGGCTGCCGACTTGGCAGAAGGATATTTCGAAAAGCAACGTGATGTGGATAATCTTCAATTTACAGTCGGTGGAGAAAATCCATTGAATCCCGGAAATACAAAGCAAGCTGTCTTCATCGCCCAGTATGATCCGGATACAGCTGATTTTGCCGATGTAAAACAACAGGCAATCAAACAACTGAATAAAGAGATTCCGACCGGCGAATGGAAAGAACAGGACTTCAGTGGAGGAGCTGCTTCTTCCGGCGTTTCGTACTCGGTTTATGCGAATTCAATCGAAGATCTACAAACGATGACACCAAAATTCGTCAAAGCGATTGAAGGCGAATCGAAATACGTGCGTAAAGTAACAACCGACTTAAAAGAGTCGTATACGCAATACACGTTCGAAGTTAATCAACAAAAAGCCGCTGAATTCGGTATCTCGACAGCACAATTGGCACAAGGAATTGCCAATGTGCAAGGCGAAGAAAAACCACTTTCTACTATAAAAGTAGACGGCAAGGAACTTGATGTCATCGTACCGAACGAACAGACGACATATGATTCCATCAACGATTTACAAACAACAGATGTCACGACGCCGCTTGGTGTCCGGAAACTGTCGGATTTTGTCTCCGTTAAAAAAGGAACGACACCGGATTCACTCAGTGAACGGGACGGCAAATTGGTCGCGACGGTCACTGCAGAATTAAAAACAGACAAAGCAACAGAAGCTTCACAAGCCATCGATAAAACAGTCAAAAAAATTAATCTTCCGACAGGTGTTTCGTATAAAGCAGGTGGTGTGACGGAGCAAATTCAAGAGTCGTTCACGCAACTCGGACTTGCGATGGCAGCAGCAGTCGCCATCGTCTATCTTGTCCTTGTCGTCACCTTTGGAGGCGCATTGACACCACTGGTCATCTTGTTCTCGCTTCCGTTTGCGATCATCGGCGGGTTACTTGCCCTGTTGATTACAGGCGAAACGATTTCCGTTTCTTCATTGATCGGTGCATTGATGCTGA
>Ga0308158_10001592_pt1 | contig 23803 bp, 17 predicted proteins | sample PhyBR2_FD_201038 | JGI IMG/M metagenome (GOLD analysis project Ga0308158, IMG submission 201038) | Phyllosphere microbial communities from UC Gill Tract Community Farm, Albany, California, United States - DLSLB.R2 | ecosystem: Host-associated > Plants > Phyllosphere > Unclassified | place: USA...
CGCCAGTTGATCCCCTCGTCATTGTAGCCGCTGTCGAACCAGGTCGGCACGGTCTCGGTGAACACGTCGCGCACCGTGCCCGTGGCCGCATCGGCGATACGCATCGTCTCCACCTTGTGGTCGCGCGAGGTCGACACGAATGCGAGCGTCCGGCCGTCCTTGGCCCATTGCATGTCCTGCGGACCCTCGCCGCACACCACGTCGTCGCACAACGACGACCGGTGCGGATCGGGCGACATCTTCAGACGGACCACAGTACCATCGCCCACATCGACGATGACGCGCTGGATATGGATGATCTCCTTGTCGCCGACGAACGGGTATTTCCACGTATCGGTGCGGGAGTGGCCGACCTGCGTCGTCGTCGTCGTGAAGTCGGCCACCGCGCGCTGATCCTGCTGAAAGGTCGCGACCTTCTTCGAGTCGGGCGACCAGATCACGATCGCCTGATCCGAATGTTTCCAGCCGGCATTGTCCGTTGCGTAGCCGAAATCCTTGACGCCATCGGTCGTCAGCTGCCGCTCCGCCCCGGTGTCGACGTCGCGTACCCACAAATTCCAGTCGCGCAGGAATACCGCACGCTTGCCGTCTGGGGAGGCGACCGATGACGCCCGGCTGCGCTGCGCCGGGGCGGCTGCGACCTGCTTGCCCTGCACGCCAGCCGTCTTCGTGCACTTGTAGGGCTGCGTCAGCGCGCACGAATACCGCTCGCCACCAACGCTCACGATCGCGGTGTTCGCCGCAAAATTCGGCTCCAGACGCTCGACGAACAGCTTCTTCGCGTCCTGCTCCTTTAATCCAGCCGCATTGAGCGATGCCAGCAGCGCCGCCGTCTCGAAGGCCGGGGCCTTGGTGCCCTTCGCCGCATCGCCCAGCATGATCGTCGGCACGCCGTGGCTGGTGTCCGCATACCAGAAGTGCCGCGCATCTATCCAGTGCGCGGTCCGCACCGCGTGGTCGACCAGCGGCGACGTGTACGGGCCCAGTTGGTGCATGGCGCGATCATAGTCGGCGGCGGTCACAGCCGGTCGCTGCTGCGCGGCCGCCGTCCCGGCAATCGTGGAAGCCAAAAGCAAGCAGGCGATCAACCGCATCAGGGAGCTTTCTGAAGGTTAGGAACTGACGAGCCACGCAACGAAACGAGGGGTCGTCGTCCCCCCGCTCACCCTGCGCATTTCGGTCCCACTAGGACTGGGCATGGCTATCATGCAGACCCGCGGCGGTGATCACAATAGCGCTGGCATCAGATGACGCGCCGACCATTCACGCCTGGACATTCCCCGTCCGGTAGCTCGCTCGTCTCCAACGCAAGCGCCCGGCACCGCCGTCATGCGTCACGCGAGCGCGCGGCCCAATTGGCTATCCGTGCCCGTCGCGATATCAGCCTGCGTGATCGGGACTGCTATGTCCGGCCTGACACCCCGGTCGGGTTGCGGTGTCGTCGGGAACCGGCCGATCAGCGGCAGGTCGGCTTCGAGCCCGGTCTCGGGCAGACGCACGAAATAGAAGCAGCCACCATTGATCCCGCGCCGGTTGCCGCCGGTCGTCTCGCCGATCAGCGTTGCGAGACTGTTGCGGCGGACGAAATCGGCAAACTGGAACGTCGCCGAGCTGTTCTGCGGCCCGATCAGAACGCGCACGTCGCCCGCATAGCGCCTCCCGCGTGGCTTGATCGGGTCGACCCGGTCGCCGGGCGCATCGAGCCGCAGGAACCGGTCGTCGATCCTCGTCGCATTCTCCCCCAGATGGTCGAAACTGCGATCCCACGTATCGAGTGCAGGCCGCAGGACGTCGGGCACGGTGCGGTAGCGGATGAGCCGCTGGACCTCCTCGAACGGCGTCTCGCGTCGGACCAGCCGTTCGGCGAGCGCATTGCCGCAGTCGAGCCCCCCCTCGTTCGCGCGCAGATCGACGACCAGTCGCGGGACGCGCTCGGCGACCAACCGATCGACCGCCTCGTCGAGCCAGCCGCGCCAGTCCCACTCGCTGTCGTAGAGCCCCCAGTTCGGCATCGACAGGAGCGCGGCGTCGCCACGCCGCTCGATCGTCCAGACCGGCGTGTCGCCGCTCGCATCGACGCCGGCGTGCGCGATGGCGCGGCGCTGCGCCAGCGAGACGCCGGCAACGCTCGCGGCACGTCGCCGTCCGCCAGGGTCCTCCACCGTCAGCCGGTAGCGGTCCTGCCCGAACAGCATCGAGAAGAAGATGTCGAAGGTCTCGTAGCGATCGTCGCCCTGGACCGAGAGAAGCCGGCGACGCTTGGCATCGTTGTGCCCGTCCGCACGCGCGAGCGGCATGAGCGCGGCGAGAATGGCGCTCGCGGATCGGCCATTGACCGCCAGGATGCGGCTGCCCGGCGCGATCCCCGTAGTGAATGGATCGGCCGTGACGACCATCGCGTCACCGATCCAGAGGAAGTCGAGCGGCAACCGGTCGGGCGCTTCGAATAACGCGGCGGCGACCGCGCGGCGCTGATTGTAGAAATTGGCATAGCTATGGCCGCAGCGCACCGTCGCGAGGAAGCGCGACAGCGTGAGGTAGAACGCCCGTAGCGTCATGGGGACGGCCACCGACTGGTCCAGCGAATCGAAACGGGCATCGATCTCGCGGGGCGTGTTGTAACGGTGGAGACCGGGGTGGAGCGCGGCATATGCCCTGCGCAACAACGCGACGTCTGCGCGCATCGCCGCGGCGCGGAGGAGCGTCGGACCGGATGAGGTCCGCGCGAGCAGTGGCCGGGCGGCAAAGGTGACTCCGAGTCCGCCGAGGACGGCGCGGCGAGACGGTGGCGGTACGGTCATGTCAGCTCCGACGTTATGAATGCCCTCTTCATCATGGCGGAGCGCATCCTGGTCGCCTCATCATCGCCCATTCCTTGCGGTTTATGGCTTGTGAGACGCCCGATACGCACTCGGCGACCGACCATAGCGCCGCCGGAATGCGCGGTTGAAGCTGGCTTTCGACGCGAACCCTGCGTCGAGCGCGATCGCCAGAACCGGCCGGGAATCGTCCGCCGCCAGTGCAGCCGCCACATCCTCGCAGCGAAGCCCGTTGACGAAATCCGAAAAGCCGACGCCCAGCCCCTCATTGAGCGCACGCGACACATAGGTCTCGTTGGTCGCGAGGAGTCCCGCCAGCCGCCGCAGCGTCAGCGCGTCGTCGCGGTACCAGCGATTGTCGCGGATCCTCGCCGCCCATTCCTCCCCTTGCGCCTGCCAGTTCCGGGCGGGGGGTGATCGAACGTCCGGGATCCGCAATGCGTCGAGCGCCGGAAACGGCAGTGCGAGATATCGCCATCCTGCGATCCCGAGATACAAGGCGAACCCCGCGATCGCGACGTAGAGCGGCATCAGCCCCCGATAGCCGAGCGGCGTTACAGCATCGACCAGCAGCCAGCCTGCCCAGACGATCGCCAGCAACGGATAGGCGACGGCGGTGCGGCTGAGCCACGCAGTCGCGAACCGCGCGTCGTCGCTGCGCTTTTGGGACAGGGCGTCGCGGTAGTCGTGCAACAGTCGGGTCGTCCACGCGCCATAGACGACGAAGCTGATCGCCAGCAGCACTGCGACGATCGCGCTGCCGGTCGTGAAAGCCAGATCCGCCCAGCGATGCTTCAGCGGCGTCGGCAGGAGGAAGGCGGCGGTCTGATAGCCGAACTGGATCGCGCCCGGCAGCAGGTGTCGCCAGCCCGCGGGCGACCAGCGGCCGGTGACGAGCGCATGGGCGTGAAGATAGAGGAGCGGCGGGACCAGCAGCGCGTTCGAGAAAGGCGCGAAGGTCAGCCACCACCAGCGATCGTAGAAGCCGGCAAACCCGATCAGCCACGGCACGAAGACGCCGGTCATGACAATCAGCAGCGCGGCAAGCGAGCGCGCCGCCAGCCGGTTGTGAAACGACGCCGACAGGCCAGCCGCCAGCGGGAGCAGAATCGCCGCCGCCACCGTGAGGACTGCGGTCCGCCAGCCAAAGACCAGATCCATGACGATCAGCTTACCGCCGACCACACCAGAAGCCAGCGATCACATATCGGCGAAAGCGCCCGACCGTCTCGCCTCGATCGACGCCGTCACGGACCTGCACAGTCTGCAACCTCCCCGGCACAGCCAAAGCGGTTGCTGATCGGTTTCCTGAGGGCGCAGTCTGGTCTCATCGCTCCAGCCAAGGCCGAGCGATGACGCGGACGGCGAGCGCTGCCGGCCACGTCGGCCATCCCGGACAACCGGGAGGCTTCAGGCGCGAGGAGATGGGCAGGATGAAGGCTTGGATACCGGCGCCGATCGCTGCAGGCTCAGGCACCGCGGCGGCATCAACGCTCAGCCTGTCCGGCAGCCTTGATGTCGCCCCGAGCTCGCGAGCGATCGCCGTGGTCATTGGCACCGCGATGGTCGCAAACCATTGATGACACGCGTACTATGACGCGGCTCGACCGTGCAAACAACGTCGCCGACCTGCGCCTGATGGCGCGGGGTCGGCTGCCGCGGCCGATCTTCGACTATATCGACGGCGGCGCGGATGACGAAATATCCCTGCGACGCAACGTCAGCGCGTTCGCGGACTATGACCTGGTCCCCGACGTCCTCAACGACGTTTCGGAGATCCGGACCGAGACCCGGATTTTTGGCCAGTCTTCGCGGTGGCCATTGATGCTGTCACCCACCGGCCTCACGCGCATGTTTCACGGGCAGGCAGAGCTCGCCGTCGCCCGTGCAGCCGCGCGACACGGGCTTCTCTACAGCCTCTCCACGATGGGCACGACGCGGTTGGAGGATCTCGCGCGGGCCCATGCCGGACCGAAGGTCTTCCAGATCTACATCTTCAAGGACCGCGGACTGACCGCCGAATTCGTGGCACGCTGCCGGGATGCGGGCTTCCACGGCCTTGCGCTGACCGTCGACACGCCCGTCGCGGGCAATCGGGAGCGCGATCGCGTCAGCGGCCTCTCCCTGCCCCCGACGCTGACGCTCCGATCGTTGCTCAGCTTCGCGCTCCACCCCGGCTGGTCGATCCCTGCGCTGACCGGATCCAGGTTCGACCTCGCAAACGTCAGCCACAAGGTCGACGCGCTGGCATCGGGGCCGATGAGTCTCTTCGACTATATCGGTGGTCAGTTCGACCGCTCGGTCGGCTGGCGCGACGTCGAGTGGCTGGCAAGCGAATGGAACGGGCCGCTTGCGATCAAGGGCGTGATGACGCCCGAGGACGCGCGCCGCTCGATCGCCTCGGGCGCGACGGGCGTCATGATTTCCAACCACGGCGGGCGCCAGCTCGATGGTGCGCCGGCGCCGATCGACCAGATCATGGCGGTCCGCGACGCCGTTGGCGACGCACCGGACGTGATCTGCGACGGCGGTATCAGACGCGGGTCCGACGTGGTGAAGGCGCTCGCGCTGGGGGCGACCGCCTGCTCGATCGGGCGCCCCTATCTTTATGGCCTGGCAGCAGGCGGCGAACCAGGCGTCGATCGCCTGCTGACGCTGCTGAAAGACGAATTCGTGCGCACGCTGACGCTTGCGGGGATCAACGACATCGCGGACGTATCCCGCCGCCATGTTCGGAATCGTCGAACTGAGCGCGTGCCCGGCCGATGAACACCGCCGCACGATGCTGGCGGCCCGGTGTCTTGGTTCCGCTACCTACCGTCATTTAAGCGGCACAGACCCAAGTGTCTTCCGTCAGGGCCCACTCGAGCGATGACCGTCAACACAGTTGCACCCGTTCCAAAGTGTCTTACACAGACAAGACAGTGACGGGACGGGGTAATGTATGTGATCCGTATGGTCTGGTTATCCCTATTGGGCTCACTCGCGTGGTCCGCACCGTCGCAGGCGACCTTACCGCCGGTCGTTGTCCCGACGTTCACCCGCTGCCTGGATGCCAAGGATCGCCCTGAACTCGCGCCGTCAATGTGCGCGCGCATGACGGTGCCACTGGATCACCGCATGCCGGATAACCGGCAGCTTTCGCTGTTCGTCCGGAAGTTTCCCGCCGGGACGCGGCCGAAAGGCCAGCTCTGGCTTATCGCCGGGGGGCCTGGCGAGGCCGGGTCCTCCTTCTATCCGTTCCTAGCGTCCTTGCGCAAAGCCGCGCCCGGCTATGACCTGATGATCCCCGATCATCGTGGCACCGGCTTCTCGACGCGGATGTGCGAGACCGAAGAGTCGATCGGCAGCGCCGGCGGGACGGCGCTGGTCGGAGCTGAATGGGCCACCTGCTTTGCGAGCCTGAACATGGATGCCAGCCGCACGCGCGCCTTCTCGTCCAGCAACGCGGCGTACGATCTTCGGGCGCTGATCGACGGTTTCTCGCAAGGCCGCCCGACCTTCCTGTACGGCGTGTCGTACGGCACCCAGCTGGTCCTGCGAACATTGACGATCGCGCCACCCCGCCGGCTCGATGGTGTCATACTCGACTCGCTCATCCCGCCAGAGACGAGCGCGGTCTGGGATCTCAGTCACCGCTCCGCCGTGGTCGATGCCGTTGGCCGTCGCGTGCTCGCGCAGTGCGATCGGACGCCGTCCTGCCGAGCCTCTCTGGGCGGGTCCGCCAGCGGCGCGATGCACGATGTTCTGACCGATCCGGCGCTACGCGGCGTTCTCGGCGAGAACCCGAAATATTTGTTCGGTGCGATGCTGGATGTGCCGGAGGTACGGGCTCGCATTCCGGCAATCCTGTCGGATCTGCGCCAAGGCACGGTAACATCGTGGACCGAAGCGAAGCTGCGATTGGCGCAGATCGGGAATACGCTGCTCCCCTACCCGCAATCGAACGCGTCGATCCCGCTTGTCGGGCTTATCAGCGCGTCCGAAAACAACGCGCGGCCGGCTCTCAGCGACGCTGTCGTGGCGCAGGAGGAACGGGACTTTCTCTTCGCCAGCCCGTTGCCGGGCCTGCTGACGCGTTCGGGCTTTCCGCTGTACGAACGCGACGGCGCCTTTGGCCGGCTGCCATCGCGAACGCCCCCGATATTGGTGCTTCACGGTACGCTTGATCCAAAGACACCCATCGAAGGCGCTGCGGCCCAGATCGCCATGCTCAAGAAAAGCGGCACCGTGGCGCTGGTCACAGTCACGGACGCCCCGCACTTCTTGTTGTTTACCGCGCCCGACTGCCTGGTGCCCGCTGTCCGTCGTTTCCTGACCCGTCGGCATGCGCGCCCTTCGGTTTGTCGATACGGCCCCGATCGGCCAGCGCGCGGCTCGGACCGACCGGCTAGCGAGAGCCCCTCGCGCCGGAGGTAAGGGCAGCGACGGCGCGCGCGATTTCGGCGTTTTCGAGCGACGCGAGGACCCGCACGACGACACGTCCAGCCGTCGCAGCAGGGTCGATCGAAACGCCCGCCCAACCGAGATCCGCACAAATCGCGGCGCGGACGACGGCATCGTTTTCGCCAATCCCGCCGGTGAAGACGATCATGTCGGCGCCACCGAGCGCGGCCATCATCGCGGCGATGTGTTTCGCGACCGAGCGGCAGAACATGGCGATCGCCAGCTTTGCGTCCGCGTTCGTTGCGGCAACTGCATGCAGTTTGCGCAAGTCGCCCGACACGCCGGAGATTCCGAGCAACCCCGAGCGGTGGTCGACCAGCTCCTCGATGCCGGCGGCATCCATCCCCCGCTCCCGCATGAGATACAGCAGCAGGCCGGGGTCGAGATCGCCGGCGCGCGAGGCCATGACGATGCCACCCGATGGCGTCAGGCCCATCGTCGTATCGACCGACCTGCCGCCGCGCACGGCGGTGATGCTGGCCCCGCTGCCAAGGTGCGCGATGATCAGCCGTTCGGGCAGATCCGGCCGCAGCTGGCGGACGATCGACTGGCAGGACAGGCCATGGAAGCCGTAGCGCCGTACGCCATCGGCGCGAAATTTCTTCGCGATCGGCAGGACCGCGGCGACCTCGTCGAGGTCCTTGTGGAAGCCCGTGTCGAAACAGGCAACCTGCGGCACGTCCGGGTACCGCGCCTGTGCCGCGCGGATCAGCGACAGCGCGGCCGGGCCGTGCAGCGGCGCGAACGCCGTCGCGCGCTCCAGTCGCGCGAGGACGCCCGCATCGATCTCGACAGGGTCGAACAGGTCCGGCCCACCATGGACGATGCGGTGCCCGATCGCCGCGGGCCGCGCACCGTCCAGGGCCGCGTCGATCCGCTCGACCATATCGGCGGGCTGCGCACCCTCCACGTCTCCGGACGTGCGCTCCTCGACCCCGTCGGGTCCGCCCGCATAGAAGCCGAACTTGAGCGAGGAAGACCCCTCGTTGAGCGTGAGGATACCCGTCCGCCCCATGCTCGCCACCGCGATCACCGCCGCCATTGCCAGTCGCGGATCTCGGGCAGGTCATCGCCCTCTTCGTAGACGTGCAACTTGTGCCGCTCGATCAGCGCCCAATAGCGCGCCGTCTCGTCCGCGACGCGGTCGCGCAGCCGGGGGATCCGCTCGATCGCGTCGAGCGCGAGGCGGTAGCGGTCGAGATCGTTGAGCACGACCATGTCGAACGGCGTCGTCGTCGTGCCCTCGTCCTTGTACCCGCGGACATGGATATTGTGGTGGTTGGTCCGGCGGTAGGTGAGCTTGTGGACCAGCGCGGGATAGCCGTGAAAGGCGAAGATCACCGGCTTGTCGGTCGTGAACAGCGCATCGAACGCGCGCTCGTCGAGCCCGTGCGGATGCTCGGACTGCGGCTGGAGCACCATCAGGTCGACGACGTTGACCACGCGGATGCGGATGTCAGGGATATACTCGCGCAGCAGCATCACCGCCGCCATCGCCTCGAGCGTCGGCACGTCGCCGGCACAGGCCATCACCACATCGGGCTCGCCGTCGTCGCTCGCCCAGTCCCAGATTCCGGCACCGGCGGTGCAGTGGCGGACGGCATCGTCGATGCCCAGCCAGCTTGCCTCGGGCTGCTTGCCCGCGACGATCACGTTGACGTAGTTGCGGCTGCGCAGGCAGTGATCGGCCACCGACAACAGGCAGTTGGCGTCGGGTGGCAGGTAGATCCGCACCACATCGGCCTTCTTGCTCGCGACATGGTCGAGAAAGCCCGGGTCCTGGTGCGACAGGCCGTTATGGTCCTGTCGCCAGACATGCGAGGTCAGCAGATAGTTGAGCGATGCGATCGGCTTGCGCCATGGAATCGTGCGCGTGACCTTCAGCCATTTCGCGTGCTGGTTGAACATCGAATCGACGATGTGCACGAACGCCTCGTAGCATGAGAACAGCCCGTGCCGCCCGGTCAGCAGATAGCCCTCCAGCCACCCCTGGCAGAGATGCTCGCTCAGCACCTCCATCACGCGGCCATCGCGGCTGAGATCGGTGTCGTTCGGCTCGGTCTCGGCCATCCACGCCTTGCCCGTCACGTCATAGACCGCCTGCAAGCGGTTCGACGCGGTCTCGTCGGGCCCGAACAACCGGAAGGTCGCAGCGTCGGCGTTGAGCGCCATGACATCGCGCAGATATTTGCCCAGCACGGCGGTCGCCGCGGCCTTGACCGCGCCCGGCTCCGATTGCGCGATCGCGTATGCGCGGAAATCGGGCAGCGACAGCGGCTTCAACAACTCCCCGCCATTGGCATGCGGGTTCGATCCCATGCGGCGATGGCCCGTCGGCGCGAGCGTGGCATAATCCTCGCGAAACCTGCCGGCCTCGTCGAACAGCTCGTCGGGGCGGTAGCTGCGCATCCACGCCTCGAGCTGCGTCAGATGCTCGGGATCCTTGAAGTCTGCGATCGGCACCTGGTGCGCGCGCCACGTGCCCTCGACCGGTTTGCCATCGACGACCTTGGGTCCGGTCCACCCCTTGGGTGTCTTGAGCACGATCATCGGCCAGCGCGGTCGCTCGCCGCCCGCACCGCCCGCTCGCGCCGCGGACTGGATCGCGGCGATGCGGTCGAGCACGGTATCGAGCGTGGCGGCGAGCAGCTGATGCACCTCGGCCGGATCGTCGCCCTCGACGAAATGCGGTTGATAGCCATAGCCGCGCAACAGCTCGGACAATTCGTCGCGACCGATCCGCGCGAGCACGGTCGGGTTGGCGATCTTGAAGCCGTTGAGATGCAGGATCGGCAGCACCGCGCCGTCGCGCGCGGGATTGAGGAACTTGTTGCTGTGCCAGCTCGTCGCCAGCGCGCCGGTCTCGGCCTCGCCATCGCCGATCACGCAGGCGGCGATCAGGTCGGGATTGTCGAACACCGCGCCGTACGCATGCGCGAGCGAATAGCCGAGCTCGCCGCCTTCGTGGATCGAACCCGGCGTTTCGGGGGCGACGTGGCTGGGAATCCCGCCAGGCCAGGAGAATTGCCGGAACAGCCGCTCCATCCCGCCGCGGCTGCGTTCGATCGCGGGATAGCGCTCGGTGTAGGAGCCTTCGAGATAGGTGTTCGCGACCAGCCCCGGCCCGCCATGCCCGGGGCCAATGATCGCGATCATGTCGAGCTCACGCGCAACGATGACCCGATTGAGGTGGACGTAGAGCATGTTGAGCCCCGGCGTCGTACCCCAATGCCCGAGCAGCCGGGTCTTCACATGCGCGATCGCGAGCGGTTCATCGAGCATCGGATTGCTGCGCAGATAGATCTGGCCGACGGACAGATAATTGGCTGCGCGCCAATATCCGTCCATCCGGCGGAGCATGTCTTCGGACAGTGGACGCGTCACTGCGGTAACGGGGACCGCCGCAGCGGGAGGATCAGCCGGGCATGATGCGCCGTTCGTCATAGCGATTGTCCTCTGCGCGGATTTCGCGCGACAACATACCTAGCAGTTATGTCGATCGCATGTCGGTTTCTCTTGGAAGGCCGAGCCTGCAGACTTCCGCCCAGTTGATCTTGGAAGCGGACGCTTATTCCTGATCAACTTAAACACCCGCCGACCCGCCCCCTGTCCGGCGATGAAGGGAGCCTGGATCGCCGCTTGACCGATTGGCGTGCGAGGCCGACGCCGTCTGCATGACCGATCCAAGCGCCGCGACGCTCTCCCTGCTTGCCCGTCGCGCACCGGGCGCGACGATATGCCCGAGCGAGGTGGCCCGCGCGATCGCGCAGGATTGGCGCGGCGCGATGCCCTTGGTCCACGCTGCGGTAGACGGATTGGTCAGCGACGGACTGGTACGACTGAGCTGGAAGGGACAAGCGCTCGAAACGCGATCAGGGCCATACCGGATCAGCCGTCCCGGCGACGCGTAAAGCCGGGACCTACTCCTGCGCCCGTCGCCCTCACAGCATCGCGCCGCGACGCACCGCGCGGGCGCGGGCGCGGGCCGGTCACCACTGACACTTGTTGCAGCGATCCGTCAGCCCGCGGCACGGGGCATCGGTCGGTCTAGTCGGGGATCAAGGTCCACCCACGAAGCTGCAGCGTCGCCATCGTTGTCAACGCGGACACATCGATATCGACATTCTTGGCAACCGCTGCGGGATCGATCGTGTTGCCGACCAGCGCCTGACTGCAAACGCGCACCGACACGCCTGCGGCACGCAGGGCGGCGACCAACGGCAAATTGGGGTTCTTCGCCGCCTTGGTGCGGGCGCCGTAGGCCGCGTCGGTCGTCACCAGCGGCGTCGCCGGGCCGTGGATGATGACGACGACATCGCCGGGTTTGGGCCGGACGCCATCGTCGCCGAGCAGGTTGAGGAACCGCGCGACCTTTTCGAGAGCCGGGTTGACCTGATCGGCCGAGCCGCCGGCCTTGGTGATGCTGAACAGCACGCGGTAGCGAAGCGCGGGATCAGGGCGTTCGCTCGCTGCGGGCACGGGCGAGATCGCGCCATAGCCCTGCACGACAGGATGGCGGAGATCCGCAGCCATCGCGCCGCTTGTCGCCATCAGCATCATCATCACCGCAGCCAGACCGCATCTCACGACCATAGCGCACTCCCATGTTATCCGCCCGGATATGGCCAAGGACCCGACCACCGGACGACAGTCAGGCTTCACCAAACATCTCGCGTTGGGATTTGTCCAGTTCCTCGGCATAGCGTCGTCGCACGTGCGATTCCGACAGGATACCGAGCACATTGCCGCCCCCGGCGACGATGGCCATCTCGTCTGCGCCCGCCGCATCGAAGGCGGCCATGACGGACTTTATGTCGGCGTCGGGTGACAGCACCTCGTCTTTATGGATCGCCAGCGTGCCGATCGCGTGCGTCGACGCGACGCCCTCGGCAAACGCGCTGGCGGTCTGGACGATGCCTGCATAGCGATCCTGCTCGTCCACCAGGACGACACGACTGGTCGATCCCAGCGGAAACAGACGGCGAAACTCGGCGACGGTGATCCGCGCAGGCGTCGGCCGTTCCACCTTTCGCATCATGCGTCCGGCGGTCAGCATCCGGACCCAGCCTACGTCGCGCGCGCTCTTGATCGTCTCGCCACGAAGATGAAGCCGCCACGTCGAGAAGGAATAGCCGAACGTCTCGCGCACGATGGTGGAGGACACGAGCGAGGCAGCGATCGTGGCGCCGGCGAGCGAGAAGTCGTGCGTCGCCTCCAGTACCAGCATGGCCATCGTCATCGGCCCGCCGACGACCGCGACCGCCAGTGCCGCCATTCCCACCAGCGCCGCATTCTCGCGATCGACCAGCCCCTGCCCGGCAATCCAGCCCAATCCGCCTGCGTAGAGCTGGCCGAGCAGGCTGCCGAGGAACAGCGAGGCGAAGAACAGCCCACCCCGGAAACCGAAGCCGAGCGAGATGACCGAAGCCGCGCTCTTCATGATGAGGATTGCGGCAAGGATCGTGAGGGGGACGCCATATTCGAGGTCGATGTGGAGAGCGCCGTGTCCTGCGGACAGGATCTGCGGCGTCAGCCACGCGAGCGGGATCAACAGCAGGCCACCGACGATCGGTCGCCACGACGTGCGGACGGGCATGCGCCGCGTCAGTGCCTCGACCCCGGCAACCGCGCGCATCAGGAGGATGCCGAATCCCGCGGTGACGGCCCCCAGACCGGCGTAGATGAGGTAATGGTGCGTCTGAACCTGCTCGGCGACCGTCGCGTGGACAAGATAGGGCTGCGCGCCGAACGCCTGCGCGACGAGCACGCCGGACAGCGAGGCCGCGGCGACGGGTGCGATTGCAGCGGGCGTGTAGGCGCCGATGACGATCTCGAACGCGTAGAACGCGCCGGCCAACGGGGCGCCAAAGGCACCTGCGATCGCGGCGCCCGTTCCTGCACCGACCAGGATCCGCAGGTCGGCACGGCGCAACCGGAACCAGCCGCCCGCGATCGAGGCGACGACGCCGCCAAGCTGCGCATAGGCCGCTTCAAGCCCGACCGATGCGCCGAATCCGTTCGAGATGATCGTCTGGCCGGAGATGACGAGGCTGTCGCTCCTCGACATGCGACCGCCGTGCAGCGCATTCGCCTCGACGGCGTCGACCATGCGTCGCGTTCGCGCCTTCGTGATCCAGGAGAAGAGTGCCAGCACGACACCGCCGAGCGGCAAGGCGAGCAGCGCCAGCAAGGGTATCGCCGGCGTCGCGCTCAACCGCTGGCCGCTTGGGAGGTCGAAAAGCAGATGCTGGATCGTGCGCGCAATCATCCCCTGCACGACGCTCAGCAAACCGGCAGCACCGCCAATCGCGACCGCCAGCAGGATCAGCACCGCTTCGCTCGCGCGCAGGCGCTGGCGCATCCATGACGTGGCCGACCGTATGGCTGTGACGTCCATGCTCACGCGCGCGCGGCCCGACACACCGCGCTGCGACCCGCTCGGAATTGCGCAGCAGCGCGGCGAACATCACCGGCGTGCTGGCGCCACTCCGGATCCGGAGCAGGACTGCGCCTATTCATGGTGTTGCCTGTCCGGCACCGGTGATGCTCGCCGGCACCACGAGGATGGGCAACGGCACCAAGAGAGAGCGAGGCAGACGCATGGCGCCGGTTAAACCCAAGCCGTCGTCCCGGCTATACCGATCTCGGCGGTGGCGATTCCGCCGAGGACGGATTCAACATCGCCGCGCCGAGCCGAGGCCGCTGCGGGTCGAAGCCGATGCGATCCGGTTCCGCTTCACGAACAGGCGGCTACAAGGCCTGAAAGGGGAAGTGTCGTTGTCATTTGAATTGCTGTGTCGCCGCGTGGGCATCGTTGCCGGTCTGTCCGGGCTCGCGGCGTGCGTTCCTGCCGGTCGACAGCCTGTCTCGCCCGCATCCGTACCAATTACCGTGCAGACGACCACGCCTGCCCGAACACCGCCAAAGCCGGTGCCAATCCGGGCCCAGCCGTCGGCCGACCTTCTCAACGCCGTCCAGGCGCTGGGCGCCAGCTTCAAGGGTGAGGCTGGCATCAGTGTTCGCGATATCGACGAGGGTTGGGTCGTCGCCTGGGAAGGCGACAGTCCGCGCCCGCAGCAGAGCGTGAGCAAGTTCTGGGTCGCGATCGCGGTCATGGATGCGGTCGACCGGGGCCGGTTGTCACTCAGCGATCCGGTGACGGTCACGAAATCCGATCTTACCGTGTTCCACCAGCCGATCCGGACGCTGGTCGGCCCGGACGGCTACAGGACGACGATCGGCGAACTGCTGCGCGGGGCGATGACTCGCAGCGACAACACCTGCAACGACGTGCTTCTGTGGCGCGTCGGCGGCCCCGACGCGATCAACCGCATGCTCGCAGAAAAGGGCGTTGCGGGCGTCAGGTTCGGCCCGGGGGAGCGGCAGTTGCAGGCGCGTACGGCCGGACTGGAATGGCGGCCGGAATGGGCTGGCGGCTGGGGATTTCTTCAGGCGCGTGCGGCGATGACCTATGAAGCGCGCGACAAGGCGCTGCGTCGGTATCTCGCGGCGCCGCTCGACGGCGCCTCGGCCAATGGCGTGACGCTGGGGCTGTCGCTGCTGGCGCAGGGCAAGCTGTTGAGCGCGCGCTCGACCGCGTCGTTGCTGACCCTGATGCGCTCCAGCAAGACCGGCCCGCTTCGTCTCAAGTCGGGCCTCCGCCCAGGCTGGACTCTCGCGCACAAGACGGGGACGGGCCAGGACCTCGGCACGCTGTCGACCGGGTATAACGACGTCGGATTGCTCGTCGCGCCCGACGGGCATCGCTATGCAATCGCCGTGATGATCGCGAGCACGCGGCAACCGATCCCGGTGCGGATGCGGCTGATGGGCGACGTGACACGCGCCGTCGTGGCGGCTGCGGGCCGGTGATCGCGAACCGCCGCTGATCCGCGCGCTGTGGGGTCGGCCGATCGCTAGCGATCGGCGGCCCCTGCGGTGGTGACGTTCCAGGTTGCGAGCGTCTTGCCCGTGCTGGGGTTGTCGATCGCCACCTCGTCCATCGTCACGCCGACGACGCAGATCGGGCGCTGCTCGGCCCCGGCAGGCTGGCGACAGGACACCGGCCCCTGCCCCGGTATGTCGGCAATCCGACCGGCGATCCGCAGCTGGAATCCGCGCTCGGCCTGGAGTTCGCCAGGTTGCAGGCGAACGACGGTTTCATACGGCTTGCCGTTGCGCTGGCCCAATCGCGCGCCGTCACCGTCGAAGAACTGGGCGATCGCCAGCGTCTGCCCCGGCAACGTCACGGCCTCCGTTCCATCCGGCGCGGGATTGTCCGGCGTCGCGGGACACGCCTCACTCGCCGTCCAGGGTCGCGCTATCCAGAACCCCTCGACGGCCTCCCCTGCGGTCGCCTGCCCCGCGGCATCGAGGATGTCGGCATGGGTCCAGACGACCGGTGCGACGTGCACGCGGAGGGCCTTGTCCGTCTCGTCATACCGCCAGCGCATTGCGGCGTCGCTTTCAGCCTCGGCCGGCCCGCGACATCCGAACGGAAGTCGCAGTTCGAAGCGTTGCCCCGCAGCGTCGGCGACAGCGCTGGGCATGGCCTGCCCCGAGGCGACCGCGTCTGCCATCTGTGCGGCCAGCGTCATGATATCGGCACGGGCCAATACGGAATTGCCGGGCGTCGGCGGCACGACCGGTTCGCGCGCAGCGGAAGGAGCAGCCACCGGTTTGGCAACGACAGGCTCGACGCTACGCGGTGACGTTCCGCGCCCGATGAGAAATCCGGTCCCGCCAACAGCCAGAGCGGCCGCAATACCGCCGGCAAGAGCAAGACGACTTTTCCGCAAGCTTGGCTCATCCATTGCTGACCGATAGCAAAACCCGTCAATTTCGCATACCCGGTCGCGATGCCCACGACCCACATCGCGATGGCCATATTGCACAGCCCCAACTCGCGGAGGCCTGCATGACACTCGATCAGGTCCTGACCCTGGTCGTTCTGGTCGCGGTCGTCGCGGCGCTGATCTGGGACAAGGTGCGCTCCGACGTCGTGGCGCTGAGCGGTGCTGCCGTCCTGCTGATCACAGGCGTCGTGCGCCCGATCGAGGTCCAGGGTGCCTTTGCCAGCCCTGCGATCATCGCGCTCGCGTCGTTGTTCGTCATCGCCTACGCGCTCGAACTGTCGGGGCTGCTCGACCGTGCGATCGAAGCCGCGGTGAAGATGTGCAAGCGCCTGGGGTCGGCCGGCATCTGGCTGATGCTGGGCGCGATCGGCGTGGTGTCGTGCTTCCTCAACAGTACCCCGATCGTCGTGCTGGGGGCACCGGTGGTCCGCGACGTCGCCACCGCGTTGAAGCTGCCGCCCAAACGTTATCTGATGCCGCTGTCGTACATCACGGTCCTGACGGGCTGCTGCACGTTGATCGGCACGTCGACCAACCTGCTGGTCGACGACATGGCGCGTGTCGCAGGGCAGCCGCGCTTCGGCATGTTCGAGATCACGCCGGTCGGGCTGCCGATGGCGCTGGCGGGCGGCATCTACCTTTTCCTCTTCTCGGGCAAGCTCATGCGCGGCAGCCTCGCCGACCCGGCTCCGGTCGCATCCGCGCGCGAGATCGATGTCCCGGGTGCGCAGGTCGGCGACTCGTCGCTGTTCGCGGAGCATCGCCCGTTCCAGCCGGTCAAGGCGGCGATCGCGCTGGGCGTCTTCGTCGCTGCGATCGCGGTCGCCGCGGCCGGGCTTGCGCCGATCGCCGCCTCCGCCTTTGCGGGCGCGGTGGTGTTGATCCTGTTGCGGGTCATCACGGCGGACGAAGCCTATGGCGGCCTGCGTCCGCAGATCCTGATCCTGATCGCCGGCATGGTCGTGATCGGCATGGCGATGGAGCAGAGCGGTCTCGCCGCCCAGGCGACCGGGGCACTGGTCGGATCGATGCAGGAGTTCGGCCCGCTGACCGCGCTGATCGTGCTCTACGGCATCACCATGGTGCTGACCGAATTGCTGTCGAATGCAACGGTCGCCGTGCTGGTCACACCGATCGCGGTCGCGCTGGCGGAAAGCCTGGGCGTCAGTCCGCGCCCGTTCCTGGTCGCGGTGATGATGGCGGGCAGCGCGGCGTTCGCAACGCCGTTCGGCTATCAGACCAACGTGATCGTCTACCAGATGGGCGGATATCGCTACATGGATTTCGTGAAGGTCGGCCTGCCGCTCAATCTCATCACCTATGCCGTCGCGATCCTGGCTATCCAGACGTTTTTCCCGTTCTGATGAACACCGGTCGTCGCTTGGTTGCCCGACTTGCCCGATCTAGACGGCACGCATGCGCCTACTCATCCTCCTGATCCGGGTCCTTGCCGGTTTGCTGATCCTGGTCACCGGGCTCAGCCTCTTCGAATCCAATGAATGGTGGATCCGGATATGGGATTTTCCGCGCGTCCAGATCCTCGCAGGCCTGGTGCTGGCTGCCGGCCTGTCGCTTTGGCTCGATCGGCGCGCGGGACGCGGCATCGCCGTGCTGTGCGCCGTCGCCGCGGGCTGGCAGCTGTACCGGATCTATCCCTACACACCGCTGGCAAGGACGGAACTGGCCTTCGCCGACAATGTACCCGGCGCGAAAGGCGCGTGTTTCAGCGTGTTGTCGCTGAACGTGCTGGAATCAAATCGCGACTATCCGCGGACAGCGCGGCTGATCGACCGGATGCGCCCCGACATCCTCCTGCTCATGGAAACCGACCGCGGCTGGGCGGATGCACTCGCGACCCAATTGGCCCGCTATCCCCACCGGCTCGAACGCCCCATCGGCAACACCTATGGCATGATCCTCGCCACGCGCCTGCCCATGCGCGATGGCCGGATCGAGACGATCGCGGAGAAGGACACGCCGTCGATCCACGCCGAATTGACGGCCGGTAGCGCGTTCCGGGTGATCGCGCTTCATCCAAGGCCCCCCATCCCCGGACAGGATACCGAGGCCCGCGATGCGGAGATCGCGATCGCCGCAAAACGCGCGGCGAGTACCAGGCTGCCCGTCCTCGCGATCGGCGACTTCAACGATGTCGCCTGGTCGCATACGTCGCAGCTCTTCAAACGGGTCGGAGGGTATCTCGATGCGCGGATCGGCCGCGGCACGTTTGCGACCTTCCCCGCCCGCACGCCTTTGCTCGGCTGGCCGCTCGATCACATGTTCGTCACCCCTGACTTCAAGGTTCGCGACCTCGCTGTCCTCGAGGATGTCGGTTCGGATCATCTGCCGATCCATTCGCGTCTCTGCCTGACAGACAAGCCGGGCACGAACGGGACGCCTGAACGCGTATCGAACGAAGATCGGAAAGACGTGAAGGAGGTTCTGCAGGACTATCGCGAGGAACGCCGCGACCGCTGAGCGTGGCGCAGCCGGGCGGGCGCCGGAATGCCGAGGGCGTCGGCATAATGAGGCGCGCCGCAAGATCACCGGCTGCAATTGAACGGCGCGTTCGACCGGGTTCCGCTGAGACAGGCGATACGGTTCGAGGCCTGTGACCGCGGCAGACCCCATCTCCATGCGCCGATCCTCGACGAACCGGCGCTTCACACAGGCTGCGCAGCGATGCATGAGATGGCATGACCACGAACGATGCAGACATCGTGCACTATCGCCTGCGACGCCAGAGCCGCACCCCGGCGTGGCTGGCCCTGTCCTGGCGGGCGCTGGTTGCGCTGGCTTTGATCGGCATCGCGCTCGCGGTCCATTGGTTCGATCGCGATGGCCTGCGGCAGAACTCGGGCGAGCCCGTGACGTTCGCCGACATCCTGTATTTCACGATGATTACTGTGACTACGGTCGGCTACGGCGACATCGTGCCCGTGACGCAGCAGGCGCGGATGTTCGATACCTTCGTCGTGACACCGATCCGGCTGTTCGTATGGCTCATCTTTCTGGGTACCGCGTATGATTTCCTGCTTAAAGGCGTCTGGGAGAAATGGCGTATGTCGGTAATCCAGCGACACCTCGAAGGCCATGTCGTGGTCGCCGGTTTCGGTACGAGCGGGTCCGAGGCGGTAAGCGAGCTGATCCGCCGTGGTGCCGATCCAGCCATGATTGTGGTCGTTGACGAGCGCGCGTCGGCGTTACGCGCAGCGGAGAGTTGCGGTACGACGGTGATGGACGGCAACGCCACGCGCAACGCCGCGCTGGAGGCAGCCCGTCTCTCGAACGCCCGCGCGCTCATCGTCTCCGCCGGTCGCGACGATACCTCGATCCTCATCGTGCTGACGGCGCGGCGGATCGCGCCCGATCTGCCGATCAGCGTGGTGATCCGGTCGGAGGACAATGAAGCGATCGCGCATCAGGCAGGCGCCAACGTGGTCATCAACCCCGCCAGCTTTGCCGGTCTCCTGCTCGCCGGCTCGACGCATGGCGCGCATACCGCCGAATACATGGCCGATCTCGCCGCGTCCGGCGGGCGTGTCGTCCTCCGAGAACGCGAAGTCTCTGCCGAGGAGGTCGGCAAGCCGCTTGCCGATATCACCACCGGTCTCGGTCACCGCATCTATCGCGGGCACCAGGATTTCTGCTTCTGGGAGCCTGAAGCGTCGCGTCTGGAGGCGGGCGATATCATCGTCGAGGTCGTCCCACGCCGCTGAACCGCGGCCCGAAATCCGTCCGCGTCCTTTCGATACTGACCGGCAGAGCGCCACCGCAAGGTCCGGAAGTACGCGCACAGATATCGTTGGTCTCGGAGCCGGGTGTATCGATTACCGGTATCCGCTAAGGGATACGAACCTGGTGGTTTTCCGAGGGCATTTTGACGCACCCTATCGATCGACGTTCGCTGCTCCTCGCTGCCGCCGTTGGCGGCTCGGCTCTGGGCACGTCCATAGCGTCAGCCTCATCAACACCGCGTCAGGCGGGAAAATCCCCGTTACGCGTGGCTGTGGCCCGGCTGACCCACGGCCATGTCGCCGGTCTTTTCGGCAATCTTGCGCAGGGCGCCGTACAGGTGGTCGGCATTTACGAGCCCGATCGTGCGGTCTCGGCCCGGTATGTCCGTGAGTTCGGGATAGATCCGGCGCTGGTGCATGATCGGCTCGCACCGATGCTGGACGGGACAAAGCCTGAAGCGGTCCTTGCATTCGGGTCCGTTGCCGAACATCGGGCGGTGGTCGAGGCCGCCGCACCGCGGAAGCTGCACGTCATGGTGGAGAAACCGCTGGCGTTCGACGTCGCGGAAGCGGAGGCGATGGCAGCGCTTGCCCGCCGTCACCGCATCCACCTGCTCACCAATTACGAGACCAGCTGGTACCCAAGTCGTTCAGCGCTTCATACGGCGATCACCGCGGGCGCTGCGGGTGCCATCCGCAAGGTCGTGTTCCGAGATGGTCATTATGGTCCGAAGGAAATTGGCGTACAGCCTGAGTTCCTGTCGTGGCTGGTCGATCCGGCGGCGAATGGCGGCGGTGCGATTGTCGACTTTGGATGCTACGGCGCAAACCTCATGACCTGGCTCATGGGCGGCCGCCCTCCGATCAGCGTGACCGCGGTGACGCAGAAGCTGAAGAGCGATCCTGTATATGCACAGGTCGACGATGAGGCGACGATCGTGTTGACGTATCCCACGGCCACTGCGGTCATCGAGGCATCGTGGAACTGGCCGGATCACCGCAAGGACATCCAGCTCTTTGGCGAAGAAAGCCTCCTCGTGACACCTGATAGCCAGACACTCATGGTGCGCAGGAGGGGAGAAACACGCGATCGTCCGCTTCCAGTCCGCGAGCCATCTTATAAAGATCCGTTCTCTTTCCTTGCGGCCGTGGTTCGAGGAGAAATGATGGTACCCGATCTCGATCCCTCATCGCTCGCGAACGCGGTGATCGTGGCCCGTATCCTCGAGGCGGCTCGGCGGTCTGCCGCGATCGGGCAGACGGTGAGTCTTGCATCGTAAACGTGGGGAATCGGCGCACAGCCGACATTGCTTCGGCCGTCGGACAGGGTAGGATACCCTATGCTGCTAGCGACACTGCTCCTGATTGCGACGGTTGGCCAGGACGTGTCCGAACTCACGTTCCGGCGAGTGATAGCGGACAATGCGACCTATCACCGCGAACGGTTCATCGAAGCAGGGCTCATGCCAATCGAGGAGGCTGCGAGGAAAGGACGGAATGTTCGGCGCTTGCTCGTCTCGGTCTGGATTCCGGGCCGTCCGCCCGTGATGGAAATCGAGCGGCAGAGCGACGGTTCGGTGACGCTCCTCCTTACGTGGCAGGATAAACCTTCGGAGCGGCATCCGCTTGACGCCTCGGTTTGGAAGGATCTTATGGCGCTCGATAAAGCCGTGTTCGCGACGCCAAAATACGATCTGAACCAAATTGGGAAACCCCCTGAAGGCGTTTATGGCTGCCACGGCGATACGGCCGCTTTTGAAGCCAGTATCGACGGCCGGGTGCAGACCGCAGCGGCTAGCCAATGCCTCCCGCGAATGGAGTCCTTCGACGGCGCCAAGCGATCCGTGATCGCGCTGTTCTCGAAAGTGGCCATTACCACCCAGGCTGGTTGCAAGACAGATGATGCCCGGCCAGCCGAGGCCTTGATCCACTGTTTCCGCTGAACAGGACTGTTCCGAAGGTCCGCACTTGGGCGCCAGCCGCGGCCGACCGCTTTGCGCCGCTGCCCCAAATCAAGACCGTCTTGGATCTCAAGGATAGCCGATCGCGCAGGTGATGATGCCACCGAAGCGCGCGGGACGGCATGCCCGCCGGGAGCGACTATCGCAGCCCCGCCTAGAGTGGCAACATATGTAACCTTAAGAACACTTTAACAGCCGTTTTCACAGACATTTGTGGACTTTGCCCATCGGTTGGCTAGCCCCGGCCTCTGGTTTGAGAGGACGTAGTTATGGGCGAACGGGTCGGGATCGCGGTGATCGGACTGAATGGCGCGGTGGCCACTACCGCTGCGGCGGGTATCGCGATGATCCGTGCAGGGTCGAACGACCTGTCGGGCCTGCCGCTCGCCAGCCGCGACGTCGAGGGGATGGCGGCATATCGCGACCTGCATTTCGGCGGCTGGGACCTCAGCCATGACGACCTCGCGACCGCCGCGCTGAAGCACGGCGTGCTCACCGAGAGCGATCTCGCCAATGGGGCCGCAAGCCTGTCCGACATGCGGCCCTGGCCCGCGGTCGGATCGACCGATTTCTGTGCGAACATCGACGGCGCCAACAAGATCGCCGCGCCCGGCCACCGTGCCGCGGTCAAGCATATCCAGGACGATCTCGCGCGCTTCAAGAGCGAGCAGGATCTCGACCGGGTGGTGATGATCAATCTCGCCTCGACCGAGCGCAAGGCCGATCTCGACGCGGATGCGCTGAGCAGCGTCGAGGGCTTCGAGCGCGGTCTGGACAGCGACGACGTGGCGATCAGCCCGGCGATGCTCTACGCCTATGCCGCGATCGCCAGCGACACGCCCTATGCCAATTTCACGCCGTCGGTCGCCGCCGACGTCGCCCCCCTCGCCGAGCTTGCCAGCCAGCGCGGCGTGCCGATCGCCGGCAAGGACGGCAAGACCGGGCAGACGCTGCTGAAGACCGTGATCGCGCCTGCGCTGCGGGACCGCGCGCTGCACGTCGATGGCTGGTTCTCGACCAATATCCTGGGCAATTCGGACGGCCTCGCGCTCGACGATCCCAAGAGCCTCGCCTCCAAGGTCGATACCAAGAAGTCGGTGCTCGACCAGATCCTCGGCTATCCGGTCGAGGATCACATCATCATGATCCATTATTACAAGCCGCGCGGCGACAACAAGGAAGCGTGGGACAATATCGACCTGACCGGCTTCCTTGGCCAGAAGATGCAGCTGAAGCTGAACTTCCTGTGCAAGGATTCGGTGCTCGCCGCGCCGCTCGCGATCGAGATCGCGCGCTGCCTGGCACTCGCGCAAACGCGCGGCGACGGCGGCGTACAGGACCAGATGGGGATCTTCTTCAAGATGCCGCAGACCGCCGATGGCGGCGAGCCGATCCACGCGTTCGGCGAGCAGCAGCTGATCCTCGACACCTGGCTCGACCGCCGGTGAGTTTTGGCGCAGCGTATCTGCCGCTGTTGCGCGAGCTCGGCGACCTGAAGCGGATCCGCTCGGCGGAGCGCGACGGGTCCATCGCAGAGCGGTTGTTCGCACGCGGCTGGGCCGCGCTGGCGGCGGGCGAGGCACCGGTGGCCGTCATGCGCCGCACGGTTGCCGCCGCGCTCGCCGCGGCACGGCTGGGAGATCTCGACCGCACAACGCTGGCCGAGCTTGGACTTTCCGACGGCGAGGCGCGCGCCGTGCTCGAACGCGCGTTCGACGAGGTGGCGGTGCTGCTCGATTCGGCGCTCGCCGCCAAGCTGCGTAATGCGCTGCCGGACGGGGCACCGGCGGCCGGGCCGGTGCCGCGTTTCGTGCCGCAGCTCGCGACGCAGCCGCGCGCGGGCGTCACCTGCCCCGGTCGGCCGCGCCTGTTGCTCCAGCCACCCGAGAACCATGCCGAGCATTGCCTGATCGTCGCGGTGTACGGCGTGCTCGCGGCGCCCGGCTATGGCGCGGATCCGGCGGAGGTGTTCCTCGCGTCGATGG
>Ga0308158_10001594_pt1 | contig 23783 bp, 29 predicted proteins | sample PhyBR2_FD_201038 | JGI IMG/M metagenome (GOLD analysis project Ga0308158, IMG submission 201038) | Phyllosphere microbial communities from UC Gill Tract Community Farm, Albany, California, United States - DLSLB.R2 | ecosystem: Host-associated > Plants > Phyllosphere > Unclassified | place: USA...
CGCGTGGTTCTTTTCTCCCCCCCCCCCCCCCCCCCCCCCGCGGGGGGGGGGGGGGGGGGGGGGGCCCCCCCGCTGCCGCAAGCGTCACGTTCGCGGCGATGCCCCACCCCAACCCCTCCCCTGAAGGGGAGGGGCTCGACCAGGCTCAAGGTCACGTCGTCACAGTCTAACTCTCTGCGTCCTCTGCGCCTCTGCGCGACCCAACCCTCTTCTCCGCGCCTCCGCGTGAAGTCAATCTTCGCGTCATCGCGGCTTCGCGTGAACAAAAACGCCGCGCAGGAGGGAACTCCCACGCGGCGTTTTGCGCGCCTCCAGCGACACAGGAACTGGACCCCGGCCTTCGCCGGGGAACAGGTCTTTCCTTTATCGCCCGAGCAGCACTCGCGCCTGCCCTGCGATCTGGGCCAGCATCGCGGCGTTCGGTTGGGCGGCCAGGCGCGCCCGGTCGATCACCGCCTTGAACTGGCCGACACGCGCCGCATTGCGCTCCAGCCAGGCTTCGACCGCTGCTTCGGGATCGGTCGCGCCTGCACGGCCCAGGAAGTCGAGCCGCTGCTGCTGGAAGTCGCGCGCCAGCCCTGCGATCAGCAGCCGCTCCCACGGATCGCTCGGGCTGATCCGCGCCGCCTGCCCCTGCGCCCAGTCTAGGCCCAGCGCCTGACCCAGACGGGTAAAGGCATGGGTCAGCCGCGTCTCGTCGAGCGACAGGCGCTGGCCCAGATCGGCCAAACCCACCGCACCGTCGAGTTCCGACACGCGCACCACCTGCGCCGCCAGTTCGGCGGGCGCACCCGCCTCCTCCAGCGCGGCGACGACCCGCGCGCTCTGCGCCTTGGCCTCGTCGCGCAGCAGGGCGGGCGTTTCCGCCGCCAGCCGTTCGATACCCGGCTGCAACCGCTCCAGCGCCGCGCCGGGTGATGTGCCCGCAGGCATGGACCGCAACAGGTCGGCGATCTGCGAACGGGTGGCGCGCGCCACTTCGTCGAACAGCGCGATGCGCGCCGCCTCGGGCATCGCCGCCGTCTCGATCGCGGTCCACAGACCGTTCAGGTCGAACAGCCGCTCGACCACGACGAACATCGCCGCGATGTCGGCCATGGCCGCGCCCTCTTCCTCCGCCAGCTCGAACGGATGGAGGATGCCCATCCGGTTGACGATCCGGTTGGCCAGCTTGGTCGCGACGATCTCGCCGCGCAGGCGATGCTGGTCGATGGCCTCGCCAAATTGCTCGCGCATCGCGGGCGGGAAGGCGGCGTGCAGATCGGCGCGCAGTTCGTCGTCGAGCGCCAGCGGACTGGTTTCGATCGCGTCCTGGAGCGTCAGCTTGGCCGTCGCCAGCAGCACCGCCAGTTCGGGCCGGGTCAGCGCGATGCCGTCCTGCCCGCGCCGCAGCAGCACATCGTTGCTGCCCAGCCCCTCGACCGCGCGGTCGAGCCGCCCGGCGCTCTCGAAGATTTCGATGACGCGGACATAGCTGGGCATCGCGCCCGCGCCGTCCGCCTCGGCGATCGACAGGCCCAAGGTCTGGAGGCGGTTATCCTCCAGCACGATATGCGCGACGTCTTCGGTCATCGAGGCGAGCAGCGTGTTGCGGTCGTCCTCCGCCAGACGGCCTTCGATCATCTCGCGGTTGAGCGCGATCTTGATGTTGACCTCGTTGTCCGAGCAGTCGACGCCCGCCGAATTGTCGATGAAGTCGGTGTTGATCCGTCCGCCGCGCTCGGCAAAGGCGATGCGCGCCGCTTGCGTGACGCCCAGATTGGCCCCCTCGCCGATGGCGGTGATACGCAGGTCTTCGGCATCGACGCGCAGGCGGTCATTGGCCGGATCGCCGACCTGGACGTTATTCTCCGCCGCCGCCTTGATGTAGGTCCCGATGCCGCCGAACCACAGCAGGTCGGCCGGAGCCTTCAGGATCGCGGAGATCAACGCCGCCGGCTCCAACGAGGTCGCGGTGATGCCCAGCGCCTCGCGGATTTCGTCCGACAGCGGAATGGTCTTGGCCGAACGCGGGAAGACGCCGCCGCCGGGCGAGATCAGGCTGGTGTCGTAATCCGCCCAGCTCGAACGCGGCAAAGCGAACATGCGCGCCCGCTCGTCCCAGCTCGTCGCGGGATCGGGGTTCGGATCGAGGAAGATGTGGCGATGGTCGAACGCAGCGACCAGCTTGATCGCCTTGGACAGCAGCATCCCGTTGCCGAACACGTCGCCCGACATGTCGCCGCAACCGACCACCCGGATGGGTTGCGTCTGCACGTCCACACCCCGCTCGGCGAAGTGGCGCTGGACCGAGACCCAGGCGCCCTTGGCGGTGATGCCCATCGCCTTGTGGTCGTAACCCTGGCTGCCCCCGGAGGCGAAGGCATCGCCGAGCCAGAAGCCGCGCTCCAGCGCCAGCGCATTGGCGACGTCGGAGAAGGTCGCGGTGCCCTTGTCGGCGGCGACCACGAAATAGGGGTCTTCGCCGTCCAGCACGCGCACGCCGTCGGGGTGCACCACCGCGCCCTCGACGATATTGTCGGTGATCGACAGCAAGGCGCGGATGAACACGCGGTAGCTTTCCTTGCCCTCGGCGGCCCAGCCGTCGCGGTCGGTGACCGGCGACGGCAGCTGCTTCGGGTAGAAACCGCCCTTGGCACCGGTCGGCACGATGACCGCGTTCTTCACCCGCTGCGCCTTCATCAGGCCCAGGATCTCGGTGCGGAAGTCATCGCGGCGATCCGACCAGCGCAGGCCGCCACGCGCGACGGGTCCGGCGCGCAGGTGGATGCCCTCGACACGCGGGGAATAGACCCAGATTTCGCGCCACGGCAGCGGGGCGGGCAGCCCCGGAATCTGGCGGCTGTCCAGCTTGAACGCCAATGCCTCCTTGCCCGCCTCGGCAAAGGCGTTGGTGCGCAGCGTGGCGGCGATCATGTCGCGGAAGCTGCGCAGGATACGGTCGTCGTCGATCGCCGACACCGCATCGAGGCCCGCCGCAATCGCGGCATCCGCAGCGGCGATATCGCCGGTCGCCTTCGGGTCGTGCGCCGCCGTGAACCGCTCGATCAGCGCCGTCGCCAGCCTGGGCGCGCGGCGCAGCGCATCGACCACGGTGGTCAGGCCATAGGGCAGACCCGCCTGACGCAGGTAACGGAACCAGGCCCGGAACAGCACCACCGCCTGTGGGCTGAGCCCCACATCGACGATCAGGCGGTTGAAGGCGTCATTTTCCGCCTTGCCTTCCAGCACGGCGGCGATCGCGCCCTCCAGCACCGCCGCGCCCTTGGGCTCGGTCGTCGCCTCGGTCTCGACGATGAAGTCGTGGACGAACGGATCGGCATCGTCGCGCAGTCGTGTCGGCAACTCGCCGATCACGCGGAAGCCGAAATTCTCCATCACCGGCACCGCGTCCGACAAGGGCAGCGCGCCGTTCAGCTTGTAGATCTTCAGCTGGCGATCCTGGCCCGGCTGGACCGGGAACAGGCGGACCGAACGGCTCGACTCATTCTCCAGCGACGCCAGCCGCAGAATGTCCGCCGCCGCTTCCGAGGCATCGCTGACATTGCGGTAATTGGTCGGGAAGCCATTGGCCCAGCGCAGCGCCAGGCGGGCCGCGCGGGGTGCGGGCACCTGCTCGGCCAGCGCGGCCTCGACATCGGGCATCCAGCCGCGCACCATCTTGCGCAGCCGCTCCGACAGCGCCGCCGTGTCGGGCAGGCGGCCGTCCTGGCGCAGGTCGATCGTATAGCGGATCAGCGCGACGACGCCGTCCTCCAGCGCGATCGACCAGTTGAGCAGCGAGCCGTTCGCCGCCTCGCCCAGCATGTCGCCGATGGCGACACGCCGCGCGGTGGTCAGTTCGTCGCGCGGCAGCCAGACGAAGGCGAACAGATGCCGCTGCAACACCGAGCGGATCAGTACCAGCTCGGGCCGCGGACGATCGGCCAGCGACATGGCGGTCAGCGCCAGCTGTTCCAGCGCCTCGCCCGGGAACGCCGTGACCAGATCATGCGGCAGCGCGGTCAGCGCATGGGTCAGCGCCTTGCCGGTATGGCCGCGCGGATCGAACCCGAACTTGGCCTGCAGCGCGGCGAGGCGCGTACGCAGCACCGGCACTTCATGCGGCGGGCTGGCCAGCGCGGCGCTGGTCCACAGCCCGGCATGGATCGACAGGCCGACGACGCGGCCCCCTTCCATCACCGGCACCAGCACCAGGTCCAGCGGCACCGAGCGATGCACGGTCGAGATCGCATTGGACTTGAGCAACAGCGGCGCCGCCCCGCCCTCGACGAAATAATCCAGCGCGCGCTGGCGCGACGTCTCGGCGAGCAGCGGCACCTTGTGCGGGGTGCGCGCGACGCCGAGCGCGGGGGCGTCGCGGCCGTCCTCGAACCACTTCTCATGGCCCAGCAGCGTCAGCTTGCCGCCCAGGAACCACAGGAGCAGCGCCGCGCCCTCGCCATTCTTCTCGCCCAGCGTCGTCGCATCGGCGGCCAGTGCATCCTGCAATCCCGACCAGTCTGCCACCGCCGCGCGAACATCGGTCAGCACGGCGCGCAGATCGTCGACCAGCCCGCGCCGGTCGCGCGCATCGGCGCGTTCCATTTCCAGATAGATGAAGGATTCGGACTTTCCGCCCGTGCCGATCGCCTGAAGCTGTCCCTCGGCATCGCGGGCAACGGGCAGGACGGGGTGGATCACCCGGTCGATCGCGATGCCGTCCGCGCCGACCATCGCCGCGATCGAATCGACCAGGAAGGGCATGTCGTCATTGACGATCGCCAGCCGCATCCGGCGGTGCGTGTCGTCGCCCGACATCGGCTCCAGCGCAATGGAAGGCTCGCCGGGCGAGCGCTGCTGGGCCACCTCCGCGACGAAGGCCGCCGCAGCAGCCACCTCCGCGGGGCCGAACCCCTGCAACTCCGCCGGAAGGGCGCCCTGGGTCAGCCGCGCGGCAATCGCGTCGGCCATCGGATGCGACATATTCGGTGCCATGGCGGTAAGTCCTAGGCCGGGCTTTCGCGCCGCTCAACCCTCTGCACCGAGAGAAAAGATGTTGCGCCGCAGCGCAATTTTCATTGCGAAGCGCGCAATACCCTTTCGGCCAGGCGTGCGTCGCCGACCACCGTTCCGGTGATAGAAACGCTACCATCCTCCGCCACGCGTCCGACCATGACCACGGGGGTCCCCGGCTGCGCATCGGTTGGCCATGATATGGTAGCGATAGTCCTGGCCTCCTCCCCGCTGGAGGACGGCGGCGCGTTCCACAGCGCGGCGGCCGAACCCGGCGGCGGCGCCTTGATCTCCCCCGCGGCGGAATCCATCAGCTCCGAATCGAGCGCCGCCTGCAACAGCGGATCGGCCAGTTCCTTCCAGCTGAGGACGCCGTGGATGAAGTCGATCATCAATCCATCGGACGAATAGGGCAGCAATATGCCACGATACAGCGTCATGCGCCCGCGCGCGTTGACGAACTCGGCCTCGAACCCGGCCGGCGCCTGATCGGCCAGCACATGGTCGAAATGCCGGGTCAGCCGGACCAGCAGCGACTCCTTGGGCAACTCCCCGATCCGCGCCGGTCGCGCCGCCGTTCCGCATTCCTCGCGCAGCGCCTGGCCGATATAGGCGATGGCCGGGTCGATCCGGTCGCCGCGAAAATCCAGCAGCACCGAATTGGCGGCGAAATCGCCGATCGCCTCGGTATCCAGCGCACGGATCGAGGGAAACCGCGCCTCCCCCGACAGCGAGACCCAATGGTGATAGGCCCGTGCATGAAGCCGCCGCTCCACCGCGCCCAGCCGCGACAGCGCATCCTCCGCCCCGCCCGCGATTTCGTCTGCCGGACGAGCCGAAACGGGATCCCGGGGATTTTGCGGTTCGCGGTCCATGACGGTCTTCCTGGTCATGATCCTGTCATGACCCGACATCGTTAACCACAGGTGAAGATCGCCCCACCCCCACATAAGCCGCTTGCCAGCCCCCCACCGACCTGTTAAGCGCCCCCACCTGACCGGACACCAGCCGGTTCATGAGACGGGCCGCTTTAGCTCAGTTGGTAGAGCATCGCATTCGTAATGCGGGGGTCACAGGTTCGAGTCCTGTAAGCGGCACCATCCCCAACATATTGAAATTACGTCATTTTATTCTCCCTTCTCGAAGGCGTAGGATTGGCTGGCTCCGGTGACAGTCCGGTACAGCGCACCAGGCTTCAGACCGTCCAAATCGGAAATGATGCTCTCCAGCGCCGTCACTACGGTCGGAAATTCGCCGATCGCGTAGGTTTCGGTCTGACTGCCAGAGCGGTGCCCCATGAACCCTTCCAGATCCCAGCGCTCCGCGCCGCGATTGCGGACGAGCGTCGCCAGGCTGTGGCGCAGCACATAGGCTTTCCACTCCTTGGTCTCGGGCATCTTGAGGTTGCGGAGCATCGAGTCCCAGGCGCGGTCGACGTCCTGGACGGGCTTGCCGTAATAGTTGACCAGCCAGCCTCGGCCCTCGCGATCCTTGGGCGATAGCGCCTGATACCGGGCAAGCTCTTCGCGCAGCCAGCGGTCGAGCAGCGGCACGACCGGCAACAGCGCGCGGTGTTTCTTGTTCTGCGCGCGGCCAGCGGGGTTGAGGTCGATCGTGGGCGATCCCGCCCACCACTGGCCGCGATCAGGCGCGACGTTGATGTCGACCACCGCGCCCGGCCGGGCGAGCGTACAGATCGACGCAACGAGGAACGCATGCAGCGATTCCCGTTGGCGATCGGGCTCGGCCGCATAGGCCAGCATCTCGGCGATTTCCTCGATCCCGATTCGGGTACGGCGTTTGCGCTGCACCTGACCGGCGGGGATCGGCTTGTAGATCGGGCGCTTGTCGACGCGGGGCGGCTCGGCATTTGCGGCGTGATTGAGAACCGCGATCAGTTGCGCGATCGCCGCCTCGGTCGCAGCCGGGGAGCGCGGCCGACTTCTGACGATTTCCCTCTTCTTGTTCTTCCAGACCACCGGCTCTTGCCGAGACCAGGCGCGGAAGGCGGTCACAAAGACCTTGCTGCAGGCGAGCTCGCACGTCGTCGCGAGGCCGAAGCGGCCTTCGGCACCGCGCGCCTCTTCGGCATCAAGAAACGCCGTGACGTGATTCAGGCGCGACACGATCGTGTCGGCCGACACCTGGTTGCAGCCCCACTCCAGATTATAATCGGCGATCGCGTCAGTCAGCAGGTACGACTTTGCCTGGGTCAGGGGCTGACCGCAGGTTTCACAGAAAGCCGCCGCTTCCCCGCGATCGGCGAGATAGCGCTGGTCGAGCTTCTGCGTCGCTACCCGCTCATCTGCTGTACCCGTCGACGCGCTGCGCTCACGCTTCGCGTCTGGGTCGTACCAGAAGATGTAGAGGTAGGGGCTGCGGAGAGTTCCGTCTGACTTCCTGTCGAAGTCGAGCCAGTATTTTCCTCTTTGATAGACCGGAGTCTGGCGTCGCGGCATTCTGCCTGTTCTTTCAAAAATTCGTTCTTGGCGCGGTGGGTGATCTCGAACAGGCCGAGCTTTGCCAGGATATCTAGGTCGGGGGCCTCCAGTCGGATGCCGCGCCCGATCTCGACAGCGCGCGCTAATCGCGCATCCAGTCGGACGACATTTGGCACATTCATGGCTTCGGCCCCCCACCCTCGGCCGAGCGGGCGAAAGCTTCCCGCACGATCGCGGCGACCCATTCCTTGCCGTTTTCGTCGAGACAGTCCCACTCGACAGCGGCATAGGCCGAGCGAAGGACCGCATCGCTGTCGGCTATGTCCTCGGCGATCGCCATGAAAGAATGCAGCGAGGCGGCACGGATCGCGACGCCGCGCGGCGCTCCGACGTCAACGGAACGGGGATGAACCAGCCAGTCGCCATGAAAACGGACGAAGCGCGACGCCGCCTCGATCAGCGCGCCCAGGTGCCAGCGCCAGACCAAGGCGGTTTGGGCGGGTACTTCCTTTTGCTGGCGCTGGTACGCTTCGCGACACGCCTCAATTGAAGCCTTCAGGCGATCTTCCGGCCGGGGGCTTTGCAGAGGATCAGGGCCGATATCCGGCCAGCTTTGCGGATCGCCCCCAACAGCGCGCGCCTCGGCGATCAGCTGTGCCAGACTGTCGCGGACAGCTGCCGGTGCAAAGGCGTCACCATGCGCCATCAGCCATTGCCCGGCTGTCTGCATATCTCCATGGGTCGGGACTGCCGTGATGGTCGGACCGCTCATGACGCCATGACCATTTGCGCATTGACGTTCTCGATCACGCGGCCGAGCGCTTCGTGCACCGCCGTTGCGTGCTCTAAGGACATGGAGATGGCGTTTCCCACACTGCGCAATTCGATTGTCGGCATGGAATAGGTGTCCCAGTCGATGTCGATCTCGACGTCATCACAAGCGTCCAGCTCGTGATCGGTCACGGTGAAGCTGATGGAGGTCCGCGTTGCCATCAGATCATCCCCAGCGCTTTCATGTAGACCTGGAGGATGGCTTCCTCCTCCTGATAGTCCTCACGCCGCTTTTTGCGGATCGCCATGATCTTCTTGATCGATTTCGGGTCGTAGCCGCGTGCCTTGGCCTCGGCGAAGACGTCCTTGATGTCGTCGCTGATGCCCTTCTTCTCTTCCTCAAGCCGCTCGGCGCGCTCGATCAGCAGGCGCAGTTCGTCGGCGGTGACATTGCCTTCGCCATCGATGCCGGTGATTTGGTCAGCCACGGGAAATCTCCAAGAGGATGCGGTCGGAGGCCTGCTGGACGCGGTCGCGGACGATCGCCTCGCATCCCATCAGCAGGGCGGGGATATCGGCGAGGGTCGTGGCGCTGCGGGTGATGATGCGCGCCTGATTGATGAGCAGCGCCCGCAACGTGGCGGCAGCGAGCAGCTGCGCGCCTGCCTGGTCGGCGGGCCATCGGTCGATCAGCGCCTCGATGGGGCCGCTGATGGCGCGGGTGACCCGGTCGAGCTCGGCCATGTCCATACCGACGAACAGGCGGCGCTCTGCGCCGGTGATCGCGGCCAGGCCGTCCGTCAGGGCCTCCACCGTGGCCAGCATGTCGCCGAAGGTCTTCCAATCGGCAGCCTCGGTGCCATCGATCTTGATATTGAGCTTGGTCGCGGCCTGCGCCGCCACCGTGACCAGGTCGACCGTGCCGAGGCCCAGGTCGCATACCAGGTCGGCATCGTCGGTGATGTCGACCGCGTCGATCAGCACATAGTCGCCGAGGATCCGCGCCAGCGTTTCGCGCACGGTGCTCATGCCCGCACCCCGACCATGTCGGCCAGCACGGCGATCACGCCGGTCGGATCGATGAAAAGCGCGATCGCGGTGGCGACCAGGAAGCCGACGATCGTCAGCAGCGCCATCGCCTGGGCATCCAGCCGGTCGGGCTGGCATTCGCGACAGGTGCAGTCCTGCGCATGGACGACGGTGCGGCAGAGGCGCGCGGCCGGAGCTTGGAAGTCGTCGATAAAGACATGGATCGGCTCGGCCGGAATAGGCCGCCCGGAAGCGTGCGGGCGATTCACTTCTTCTTCTCCTCGATGGCGGCGCGGAGATTTTCGACGGTCCAGAGCATCAGCCACAAAGCCGCCGCCAGTACGGCGACGCCGATGCGCGCATGGTCGAAGACCGCCGCGAAGACGGCGACGCCGATCAGAGGCGCGATGCTGATCGAGACGCGGAGAGCGCGGCTCATCGGGCGGCTCGGTCATGGAAATGGGCTGGGATCATCGGGTTTCTCGGGCACGCAAAAGGCCGTTCCCGGCCGCAGGGGTGGCGGCGGGACGGCGATGACGGAAAGGGAAAGAGCGCGTTTTTTAGACGGTCGCTTCGTCGGCCGGGCTGTCTTCGTTCGCGGCGGGCGGCGGCACCTCCGGGCCGCGACGACGCGAAGGATGCAAGTCATTGTCCGCGCGGTGCCGCGCCGGGGCCATGCGAAGATGGCAGGCCGGGTTCGGCTTCGCGCTGGGGGACAGGCCGTGCGTGATCGTCAGGTCGGCGGCAAAGGTGAAGCCGCATTCCAGATCGAGGCACAGGAGATACAGCTGGCGATAGGTCGTGCTGACCGTCCGGCTGGTACGGATGCGCGTCTCGCTGCCGCAATGCGGGCAGGCCAGGCGCATCCGCTGGTCTTTCTTCGCTACGTCGCTCATGAAGAGCCCCTGTTCACGTCGACCGCCTGATCGAGCCCCGCGCTCTTCTTGAGAGCGGCCAACGTGTCCATGGTGGCCTCGAGCGATTCCTGCGTTTCGCGGATGGCCGTCCGCAAATCGCCGGGGGTCGCACCGGGCTGATGACAGAGAAGCTGTGCGATCGTCGCTTCGGCACTTTCCTTGATGTGCTTGCCGGTGAGCGATGCGAGCTCGGCCTGGTCGGCAAACGCCATGCGGCGCGCGCAATCGACCTTCAAATCATAGACCGACTTGATCGGCGCGCCGATCCCGCCCGCGCGCATATACGCGATGTCGAGCTTGATGGCGCAGTCCATGGGGATCGAGTCGCCCATATTGGAATTGCCCCAGGCGTATACGGTCGCGGGGGCGCGGTTGCAGATCTCGGCCATCTCGGCCCAGCTGCCTTCCAGCTGCCCGGCGATGCGCGCCAGCGCGGCCTCGATCGTCATGGGGGGCTTAACCGCGGTCATGCGCGGACCTCGAAAAGTGTGGCAGACGGGTAGCGCCGGGCGCCCGGCCAGGCAGCACGCTGGCACGGGGCGGTCTGCCAGCGCCCCAACTGGTTGACCAGAAAAGTGGGTGCCGATTCTGGGAGACAATCGGCACCCACCCAGGCACTCGAGAAGCGCAGACAGGGCATGCACGGGCGGAGGACGGCCAAACCGCCGCGTGCTTCCTGGCCGGTCTGCAAGCGGCCAAGAAAGTTGAGGGCAAATGTCGAATAATAGTGACCTTTGCCGATCCATAGACCTATCCTTGCAAGCATCTTTTGCAATGAAAGGAAAAAGATATGGAACTGAAAGACGAAAGCGCGATTGTGGTAGCCGCAACTCTTGCCGCAGCGCTCATCCCGATCCGCTCGGACCTTTACACGAACAAGCCGGTCGGCGTTTGCGCGAAACAAGCCACGGAACTCTTCGACGCAATCTTGCAGGAACTGCATCGCACGCATCAACGCCGGACCGCGACGGAGGTCGTCAGCGACGCGCGGGATGCCGTGAAATAGGGACGGCGACAACCAAAGCCCTCGGGGAGCGCCGCTTGTGGCAGCGCTCCCTTCGGTTACAGTCGGTTTTGCACCATCGACTGAAAGCAGAATTCCATGAACAAGATCCGCCCGTGCCTGTTGTGGCCGGACAAGCAGAACTTCGCGCGTTTCAGCGAAATCTGCGGCGGTCTGAAATACGAGACGCTCGAGGCGTATCTGGTCCCGCTCAATCGCTATGCGGCAGAGCAGGAACGCCTCGGCATCCCAGTAGCCAAGGTCGCCTTCGACCCGGAGGAACTTCTCGCCTTCGCCAAAGCACGCGGTCTCGATCGGGTCGACTCCGAAACGCGGGTCACCTTCGCCGCCATGAAGGCCGACGATCGCTACTGATCCCGCGCGAGTGACGGGCACCATGAATGACACGCCCGTCACCGTCAGAGGCCGTTCTCGTTTGCCGGGATGATCAGCGGCGGAGCCGCTGGCACCGAAGCGTCCGCATTATCTGCCGGATAGATGTCTGGACGCAGGAGTCGTCGCGAAACGCCACTGTCCTCTTCCATCCCAATGACATGCTCTGGCGGGCACTTTTTCATGTTGTGAAGCCAATAGTGGACTGTTGGCTGGGTCACGCCGCGATTACGCGCGGTTTGCGACTGTCCACCCTGACGGCGGACTGCCAGTTCCAGCGCCTCATGCATGGTCATGCCCAAATCCATACATGACACTATAGACATATCTATAGGTCAGTCAACAGGGAGGACTATGTGGCGATCTATAAATATGTCTATAGTTTGACGCGCCGATGATCGGCGAACGCATCCTCAAACGCCTCGAGTTTTTGGGCAAGAGTCAGTCCTGGCTAGCGCGCCAGGTCGGCCTTCGGCAGCCGACCATCAACGCGCTCGTGCGCGGCACTTCTCAGTCCTCCGTGCACTTGCATAAAATTGCCAGGGCGCTCCTCACGACGGTCGAGTACCTTACCGGCGTGACTGACGACCCCGATGAAAACGCTCCCCCGCCACAACCGCCAGCTGAACACCGGCTGACGATGATGGCGGTTGCCTGGCCTACCGAAGAGACCCTTGCCGCCGCGCTTCGGCCGCTGCTGGCGATTTCGCGGGACATGGACGAGGCCGAACTCGCTCTCGAGCTTGCCAGGCAGTTGCCCAGCGTTGTCGCAACAGCGCAATCTGCGCGTCCGTCACCAGTGCGGGCGATCGCCGATGCCGATCCAAAATTTTCTGAAGCGCCTGATGTCGATTCTCCGCAAACCGGGTCAGGGCGGCGCAATTGAAATCACATGGTACGCATCCGAACCCACACGCCGGTTCGGTCATGGTGTATTCTCGCACTTGTATAAATGGCCTTCTCAAAGAGTTAGCCGAAGGGGAGCGGCACATGGCGAGATAGGAACAGATTATGAAAGCAAACCGCCGGCATAGGCGCATTTCCCCGCGATAGCGGTTATCGTGCGGGCAGACGCCAATGAGGTGTAAGCGCCGAGCCATGTGGGCGTTTTCTGAGGAGGTTTAGGGTGGCGAACGAGCATACTGATCGGATTGAGGCAGCGCGCGTCTATGGCGAGAGCCTCACCGACAAGGGCATTTCGGGCAAAATCGTATCCGGCCGTAATGGCGTTCGGGTCGAGATTGATCATATCGAAAGCTCCCGCCACGCTGAAAATGCGATCTCCTGGGAGGATTTGGATCGGGCGGACGACGACGAACTTATCAAGATTATCGACGACCTGGTCAGCGCCGTAGCATAGCCAGGACGTTCATAGAGGCAGATACCCAACCCACGGTTTAGGGTTTAGCGCAGCGTTCACGATCGCCGGGTATCTGACAGTTGCGGCCGTCATGTGATTGGAAGTTAGAATGGCTTGGTGGGACCAGTATTTCGCAGGCGGACAGCGCGCCAAGCTGCCTCCCCAGCGGCTTGAGTTCGATCGGGAAAACCCGCGCTTTACGCCGGACAAGAGCCCTGACGACAGCAGCGATGCCGCGATCATCGAGTATTTGGATCGCACGGCCGACCTGGGCGAGCTCGTCCAGTCGATCGCGGCCAGCGGCTATGTCGACATCGAGCCGCTCATCGTCATTGCAAAGAAAAACGATCTGATTGTGCTGGAGGGCAATCGGCGTTTAGCCGCTCTGAAATCGCTGCTCGATCCTGCCCTAGCGAACGCCGCAAATCTCAGCGTTCCCGAGATAGGTAAAGACGTTAGCGATAGCCTTCGAGAAATCAGCGTCTTTAAAGTTGAGGCGGAAGAAGAGGCCAGAAATCTAATTGGCTTCAAGCATATCAATGGCCCGCAAGGATGGGATGCGTATGCAAAAGCGCTGTACGCTGCCCGCTGGCTCGACGAAGAGGTTTCGAAGGGAAAAGCCGGCCTCTCTCTGACCGATATCGCCGCTCGGATGGGCGACAAGCACGACACGCTATATCGAATTGTCAGCGCCGTTTATGTGCTACAGCAAGCTGAAAAACTTGAGCTCTTCCGCGTAAACGATAGAGCAAAAAAGAACTTTAGCTTTTCACATCTCTACACCGCACTAACCTATAGCGAGTATCGAGATTTTCTAGGACTTGACCGAGCAGATCGGTCTATGAATCCAGAACGCGATCCCGTTAAACCAGAATACTATGAGAATCTCCGCAGACTTCTTTTATGGGTCTACGGCAGTCGCGCTGAACGGGTCGACCCCGTAATAAAAACGCAAGCACCTGACTTGTCGTTGCTGAAGCGAGTGCTTGGGCATTCCACCGCTCGAAAAGTGATGCTTGAACGCAATGACCTACCTGAAGCTTTGCGTCTCACGATGGAAGGGAGCGAACGGTTTAGTAAAGCCCTCGCCGATGCGCGCTCGTCTTTAGAAAGCGCCGTTACTGAGATCACGAATGCGACTCCCGACGCAGACCTAATAGAGATATCGGAAGACGCCTTAAAGCGCGCGACATTCATCGCACATTTCTTACGTTCAGGTTTCGGGAAAGCCGGTTGATGGCTGGATTGCCCGATCCGGTGGCTCCTCCACCTCTGGATGCAAAACCCATTGTTCAGGTAGATTGGCTGGAATTCGTTGCGTTCTTCAGCCGTCGCGGCGTTTCACGCCTCGACCGCCTAGACAATGCCATGATAGTTCAAGAAGAAGAAAGCCCAATAGATGACGCCGAGGCTGACGCTATCGTCGATGACCGGCGAGCCTTGATAGAGGACGAAGTAGAAAAGCGCGTTAAATCGCTTGGCGATGTTTATCCATTTTATATGAGCGATGATGGAGAAGAGTTGCGATTAAAGCCCGCAGCGGATCGCAGGGGCGGTGTATTTTATCTACTTTGCTTAGTCATTTCACATTTTACGAACTCCCCTATCTTGAGGTTACTTCCCTCTGACGCAAACATTGCTGAAGCTAGGAAACGCCAGTTTCAAACTTTAGCGACTTATGCCGTTGCAGGAATGGTGAAAGGGCCAACCATCTCGATGGGTTGGCCGCGATCAGATAAAGAACCACTCCTCGATGTGCTTAATCGCATGAGGGAGCTAGGCTCCTCAGGTGTACCAAAGACCAAACCTGGTGGCGAAGCTTCTCCGAAGGCGAAAGACGGAGGGATGGATATCATCGCATGGGAAATAGCGATTAATCATCTACCACCCCCTGCGGCGATGTGGTTCGGCCAAGTTGCCAGCGGGCACAACTGGGCTGGAAAAAGTGCAAAAGGGGAAATCGATAACTTTTTGTGGGCTTATTATGATGAACGACCGCAAACTAATTACAATGCAGTGACTATTATACCGCATCGCTTGGCGGATGATGATTATCTAAGAAATAGCGCCCGACATGGGCACATTTTGGACAGGTTAAAAACGCCTAAGGCCGCTGAACGAGGATACACCCTGGCCAAGACTGGTGGGATTCATGTCGACGGCATCGAACATGTCTCTTCAATCAGCCGCTGGGTATATGATTACAGGCGGGCCGGTATGGCCGCTTGAGCCGGGACGACGCACACCTCGTGCTCGGTGCGCTTGTTGCGAAGGCTGTAACGCACCGATAGTCTGCTGATGTCGGCAGCTTGATAGGCATCGTTGATCAGTTGACAATCGTCGTATGTTACAAGCCAATGCGGCGGGGCTTGGCCGCCGGTTAGGTACGTAGCCAGATCTCGATGCTTTAGGTCGTTCATGGCATCAAAATAGAGCTTCGCCCCCGCTTGCACGTAAGGGGGATCGACAAAGAAAAATGTGCGCGCGGCATCCGCAGCGTTGAAGTTTTGGAGAAACGCGAGGCCATCCATCTGGGTCAGATGGATGCGATCCCTTCTTTCCCCAAGCCATTTGATACGCTTGATCATGGTTTCGGGATACCAGCGAACGTCAATCAACCATTTGCCGGTTTGATTATAACCGCCAATTGGACCAGCCCCGATAATCACACCAGAGTGATTTGTCCGGTTGAGAAAATAGGTGGCAAACCCCAACTCGAACGGATCGGCGTCGCGGGAGTTAGCCTCAACCAATTCGCGGTATGAGCGCCATGTCTCGATGTTCACCTCAGTCGCTTCAATCCGAGCGACGAAGTCATCTGTCCGATGGAGGATAGCCCACCAGGCCGCATAAACGCGCCGGTCAAAATCGTTGAGATGCAGATAATCGACTACGCCACGGGCAAGCAGTTCGATCGCGGCGCCAGCCCCCCCAGCGAACGGCTCGGCGTATGAATCTATGCCCTCATTGGCCGTAATGCGCTCCTCAAGCGCATCAGCCAAAAAGGCTTTGCCGCCCGGGTATCGGAACGGTGTATTGCCCGCTCCATTCCGGTCTTTGGAGCGTCGGCCGAATTCAGCAGTGGTCGCCATTGCGCCCCCCCTAACGCCTATATCCCTTACGACAAGCTATATCCTATAGACTATATTTTGCGGGCGCTGAGCCGAGCGATCAACCGGCTATCGTTTCGAGCTTCAGCTTCGTCACGAGCCCACCCGATCCGTCGAGACTGTGTGAAAGCTCAGCGATGATCCAGCGCCGCGCGTCCACCTGCTTCTTGAAGCCGGTCAGCGTGACCGGGCGCTCGGGGTAATAATCGGGGCGGCCATAGCCGAGCGTCATTTCGAATTCGGCTTCAGCCCGGCCCTTGCGACCATGCGCCGCCTTTGCAGCGGCCTGCGCCTCTGCCTCGGTATGATAGACGCGGCGCAGGCGATGCGGCTTGCCCTTGCCATCACCGCCGATCTTCACGGTCTTGCGATCGCCGCTGTCCTGGTCATGCCAGCGTGCCTCGACACCCGCGTCGGCCGAGCGGTCGACCTCGCGATACACAAAACCGCTGCCGTCGCGCCTGGTCAGGGCGATGCCCGGCAGGGCACGGCCGGAGGCCGTCGCAGCCTTGCCGATCGGCGACAGGATCAGCACCCGATTTTTCACGGTCGCGGTCGCATCATGCTCGCGACCGAGACGACGTAGCAGCGCCATGTCGCTTTGATGATGCTGGCCCAGGACCTTGACCGCGATCGACGCCAGCGCCGGGGCGATCCGGGGCGTCCACCCATGGGCCTGCGCCACCTTCCGCGCTACCTCGCCCAGCGTCGTGTCGCGATAGCTGGCCTCGCGACGGACGCGGAAGCCGTTGGTCAGATCGGCCGAGCGGGCGGTGATACGGATTTGATCGGGCGCGCCGGACCATTCCACCTCGTCGACGAGGAAGCAGCCCTTGTCGACCAGGTCGACCGGCATCCCACTGCCCGCACGCCACCCCAGCTTCAGCTGCAGCGCTGCGCCCTTGGCGGGCAGGTCCATCCCCCCGTCCGCGTCATCGAGCAGGATGTCCAGCTGGTCGGCCTCGCCGCCCCGCTTTTCGGTGAGGGTGAGGGATAGGAGGCGCGGCCGGACCTTCGCGGTGATATCCAGCGCTTCGGCGACGGCCGCGAAGATATCGCCGCGAAGATCCCGACCGGCGAGGGTCAGGCGAAAATCGGCGATCGGCAGGACGAAGCTCATGCGACGCGCCGGAGCTCGACGGTAAAATCGATCATACGGGGGACGCCGTCGACCAGAAGCGCGCGGCGACGCTGATCGAGTGACAGGATGACGAAGCTACCCCACACCACCCCGGAGCCGTCGACGAAAGGATAGGCCTCGCCCTGGTCGGCCATGGTGGTCAGCGTCGCGATCGAGCCGTATCGCGCGCCCGCCTCGGGCACGATCGCGCCGGTCAGCGTGACCAGATCGTCACCGGGGCCGAGATATTGGGTGGCGTCGCGATCGCCCAGACGTGGGGCCGCGCCGAAGCGCCAGTCCTGGCGTCGGCCGATCTCGGAAAAGGGGAAGGTGCTGGCGTCGAAGACGAAAAGGCCGAGGGAGGCGAGCTTTGCCATCATTCGTCGTCCACGAACGCGCTGCGCGCGCGGCGCTCCTGGTCACGCTCGGTCTTTTCAAGCTCCTTGCGGAAATCGCGCGCCAGATCCGCGCCGCTCTGCCCGGGCTGGGCGTGGATGGTCAGGCTGGCGATATGGACGGTCATCCCCGGTGGCGGCGGGCGATAGCCCGGTGGTGCCGTCGCCGCGCCAGCAGCAGCGGCGGGCGATCCGGCCGCGACGGTGATCGCCATCGCGCGGGTCAAGCGATTGCCGGTGTCGCGGACCAGGCCGACCGGCCGAGCGGCGTCGCGGGTCAGGCCCTGGCTCAAGCCGCCCATGATATGGCCACCCATTGCGGCAAAGACGCGGCTGGGCGAATGGATGCCGAGCACCGCCTTAAACGCGGCAATGCCGTTTTGCGCCAGGCTGACCAAGTGCCCGACCAAGCGCCCTGGCGACAGGGCAGTCAGCAAAGCCTCCATCATCATCTGTCCGGCATATTTGAACATGGCAGGCATGTTCTGAAAGGCCGACAGCACCTGCTTGCCGAACGCAAATATCTTGTCGCGGTACACGTAGAGCAGCACGCCCAGGCCGATGACCGCAGCCGTGATCGCCGCTACCGCCCAGACCGGCGCGCCGATCAGCCCGGCGATGGCGGCGATCGCCATCCATGCAAAGCGCGCCACGGTGGCGAAACCGCCGCCCAGGAAGCGCAGCAGCGGCCATAGCCGCAGGACCAGGCCGAAGAGCAGGCGGAAGGGCGCAAAGAGCATCTGCAACGCGCGCTGCATGATCGAGGCCGCAGCGGCGGGCGTCCGCAGTGCGGTGACGAGATAGGCCAGCGGCCCCAGCGTCGTGCCGATCGCCACGGCCAGGCCGCCGATCACGACCATGGCGGCGCTCAAGACGGCTGCGCCGACCATGACCGCCTTGGTCACAGCAGGATGGCGATCGGCGAATTCGGTCATCCGGTCGGCCAGCTTACCGATCTTGTCGCCCACCCGCTCGACGACGGGCAGCAACTGGTCGCCGAGCCGGATCTTCAGCCGGTCGACGCGATTCTGCAGTCGATCCAGACCGGCCGCCGTGGTAGCATTCTGGCCGTCAAATTCGGCCTGCATCGACCCGGCATATTGCGTCCGGTCGGCCGCCATTTTGAGATTGGTCGACAGGCGATCCAGCTGGGTCAGCAGCGGCGCGATCGCGCCGACCGATTCCGACCCGAAAAGCTCGGTCAGCATACCGGCCTGTTGCGCCTTCGGCACCTTGCCGATGCGACGCATCACGTCGGTGATCGTCCCGGCCGCGTCCCGCTGCATATCTTTCGAAACCTTGACCGCGCTCAGGCCCAGCTTTTTGAACGCCGCCTCCTGGCTCTTGGTCGCAGAAGTGCCCTTGGTCAGCGCCAGCATCGTATTCTTGATGCCGGTCGCGGCGATCTCGCTTTCGATCCCCATCGAGGCGAGGGTCGCCCCCATTGCGGCAATCTGGCCGGACGCCAGCCCGGCGACGCCACCCAGCGGGCCAATGCGGGTGACAATTTCCGAAATGACGGTCGCGGGCGCGCCTGCCTTATTGCCGAGCAGATTGATTTGGTCGGCCAGCTGGACAACGCCCGCGCGATTCAGCCCGAAGGCCGCGCGCCAAGCGGCCATCATCTTGCCCGCCTCGCCTCCCTCGATGTCGAAGGCGATGCCCATCTTCGCGGCGTCCTCGGCGAATTGGACAAGCTCCTGGCGCGCGATATTGGACTGCGCCCCGGCCGCGACGATCTCGGCGATCGCGTCGGCCTTCATGGGGACGCGCGTGCTGAGCGCCAGCATCGACTCGCTCAGCTGGGCAATTTCCTTGTCGGTGCCGCTGACGACCTTTTTTACACCCGCTAACGCGGTTTCGTACCGGATCGCGGCGCTGGCGGTGACGGCGAGCGGCGCAGCGCTGGCAATGCCCAGGGCGGTCGATTTGACGCCAGCGTCGGAAATGCGGCTCCCCACATCCCGCATCCTTTCGCCCTGAGCCCGCGCGCGATCGGCACGTTCGGCCAGGCGACGTTGTTCCTCGAGCTGGGTATTGGTGCGATCGATCTCGGTCCCGAGGCGGCGTTCCTCGGCCGCCAGATCGCGGATATCGACACCAGCCCCGGATAGCTCGGTGCCCAAGGCATCCATGCGGGTGCGCTGGCGCTCCATCTGATCGGCCAGGCGCGCAGCCCGCCGTTCGGCTGCCGCAAATTGCTGGGCGAGATGGCCGGTGCGGCCAGAGGCCCCCTCCATGCTGGCCCGCAATTCGTCCATGCGCTGGCGGGTCTGGGCGAGCTCACGCTCGGTCCCCTCGAATTTCTTCGCCGCTTCCTGAAAGGACTTCAGGCGGCTGGCGCTACGCTCCAGCTGCAAGACCTTTTTGCGCGTTTCCGCCATGTCATTGCCGGTCGACCGCGCCCCCGCCGCCATGCGGCGCAGCGGGGCCGTCAGGCGGTCAAAGGCCGCAAAGGTGACGGAGAGGGCGAGGGAGCGGTCCAAATCAGCGATCCTTGGGCGTGCGCAATTCGGCCTGTCGTCGCCAGCGCATCAGCTCGGCCAAATACATGGCGTCGAGCGTCTCCAGCCGCAGGCCGGGGAGGATGGCGAAAATATCCGCCATCCACGATTCTACATCGTCGGGGAGTCCACCTTCCGGCGCTTCACCGACAAAAAATCGGCGAGCTCGGCGCAGATCTCCAACTGGTCGGCCCCGTCGATCCGGTCGACCTCCTCAACGATCAGGCCGTCCATCGAGATGCGGGGCAGCAGCTTGCGCACCTCATCATATTCCAGCTGGCCCAGGCGAGCGATCGACAGACCGCGATAATCGCCAGACACCGGGCGGCGAAAGGTCAACAGGTCCAGCGGACCAGCGTCGCGCTTCAACGGCGTTTCGAGCAGGATGGTCTTAATCTCGGTCGACATGATGATGGTCTTTCAGAAGACTGGCTTTTGGGGCTGGCCCGACCGGGATTTCCGGCCGGGCGGGGCGATCAGATCAGCATGGCGGCGCGAATGGCCGCGTAGATGTCGACGCCGTTCGAAATCCAGATCGAGTTGAGCACGTCGATTTCGAGGATGCGTCGACCCGATACCGACCATTTGAGGTAGGAAAGGGTGGCCTTGACGGTCCATTCGGTATTGTCGCCGACCTTGGCCGAGCCCGGATCGACCTCCGGGATCTTGGCGCGCGCGATGAGCTCGGCGGGCTTCACCGCCCCGGCCGCATCCTCCTGATATGCGCCGTTGAAGCGGATCAGGGTGCCACCGACGCCGGGGCGGCCGACCTGGCCCAGGAGCTCGGCGACCATGCCGCCGAATTTGAGCTCCATTTCCATCTTCTCGAGACCGAGGCCGATATCAACCTCGCCGAGCATACCGCCGCCCCGCCACTGTTCGACCTTCTCGACGATCTTGGGCAGGGTGATTTCGCCGATCACGCCCAGGTAGGACGTGCCATTGATGGCGGCATTAAAGTTCTTCAGCTTGGAGGGAAGTGCGGACATGGGGCGCGGTTCCTAAAAGGTGGGCAGCGGGTGCGGGACGGGGGAGCGGATCAGGCGGTCGCGGCGTCGAGCATGTCGCCGAAGCCGGAATAATATTTGTCGGTGATGCTCTGATTCAGCTGCAGCCCCTCCAGCGGCGCGACGGGGGTGAAATCGTAATCGATCACCAGCTTGCCCGCCGCCAGCTGGGCGGCCGGATTAGCGGCGCTGTCGAACCAGCACCGGCCGCCGATCAGGCGGCCCTCGGCGACCCATTGCGCCAGCTTGGCGTTGACCGTCTCCTCGATGTCGCGGACCAGGCCCTCGGTCATCGGCTTGTCGATGAAGGATGCCAGCGTCTCGGCGATCGCGTCCTGGATCGCCTGCGACGTGCGGACCGCCGTCTCGAAGGCCCATTGCGGCTCGTCCGACGTCGTGCGATTCCCCCAGAAGCGATAGCCGTTCATGCGGACGATCGTCGTCACCTGCCCCTCATTCAGCAGGCCCGCGTCGGTGGACATGTCGCGGATGTCGAAATGAACGTCAGCGGTCAGGCCGGACACGCCCGCGATCGGGACATTGGACAGCGACTTGTGCCAGCCAATCTCCTGGTCGATCATTGCGCGGCGGCCGAGCGCGGTCGCCACGGCCTGCCCCTTCCAGCCAGTCGCCTCCGGCCAGATCAGCATGAGCTCGCGGGCATTGAAGCCCTGGGCGAAGGCGATGGCCGCGCCGACGGTGGTGACACCGTCGCAGGACGCATAGGCGAAACCGCGCAGCAGCTTGGTGATGGTCAGCAGCTTGTTGGTGACGACCTCGGTATCGAGGCCGGGCGCACCGAGGATGCGCGGGCGGATGCCCAGCTGGGCCTCGGCCGCCAGCAGCGCCTGCATCCCCGTATATTTCCCGGCGACCATGCCGCCCAGGACATTGGCGGTGGTCGCTGCGGCGTCGGCGCCGACCGCGACGCGGACCACGATGACGATCGGCGATCCTTGGTCGGCGATCGCCTCCAGCGCCTGGCGCAGCGTGCCGGTGGTCCCGGCCGCGCCGATCGCGCTACGCACATCGGTAATCAGCGTCGGCCGATCAAGCGGGAAAGCCGCGTTGAGCTGGGTCGTCGGATCGCCGACCGCCGCGCCAGCGGTGGCGACCAGGCCGATGATCGCGGTCGAGCGCTCCAGAATGGGGCGGGTGCCGGTCAGCGGCTCGCTGACATTGATGCCGTGGAGAAAGGCCATTGCGATATCCTCAGGAGGTGACGGGACGAAGGGGGATGGTGAGGCGGACGAAATCGCTGGCCCCGGCAGTGTCGGTACGCTCGCCCTCGACGGTCAGCGGCCATCGTGCGTCATCGAAGGTCAGCGACATGCGCGTCACGCGGATCCGCGGCTCCCACCGCGCCAGCGCCGTCGCGGTTGCCGCGTAGACGCGCGACCTGGTCAGCGCATTGCCTGGTGCGTCGACGAGCTCGAAGAGCGCCGAGCCGTAATCGCGCAGCATCACGACGGAGCCGATCGGCGTCGAAAGGATATCGCCCATCGACTGCGCCAAATGCGCGGTGCCGGACAGGGGCTTGCCGGTGGCGGCGTCCATGCCGGTCATTCGGCACCTCCAAGCCCGTATCGGCGCAATAGCCACCGATACAGTCGGTCTTCGCCGGGGATCCGGAGACGCAGGAAACCCGGGAACCAGGTCACGGAGCGAAAAAGCCTAAGCGGAGTGGGCAGGCTGCGCCCGTTCCAGTGAGTTTCCACCGACCACCAGACAAGAGCAGTCCCTAGCCAGACTGCTGCGATTGCGATGACGATGTACGCGATCATTGCGGCGGTCCCGAAATGGCAGCGCCCGATTGGACCTTGGTGTGGACGTGGCCCTTCAGGCTCTTGCCAGCCGCCACCACATCGTCACTGGCGGTGACGGTCCCCTTGATGTCGACGGGACCGTCAATCGTGACGGGGCCTTTGATCGTCAGGCCGCCTTGCGCGTCGATCGCGATCGTCGCGTCGGGGGGCAGCATGACGGAAAGCGCATGTGTACCGGGGTGATAGGCGACGATCGCCCCGTCCTCGAATTCGACGACTTCGCGATCGGGATCGCCGACCGGCGGGAAGGCCAGGCTATGCACACCACGCAGCGCGATCGCGCCCGCGATATCGCCCTCGGGTGCGATGAGCAGGACTTGCTCGCCGACCTTCGGTCGGCTCCATACCTTGGTCCCGCCCCCGCCGCCCATGGCCCAGCGGATGGGGCCGGTCACGACATCGCCCTGGGCGACCGTGATCCGGCCCGCCTTCAGATCGACGGTCGCGATCTTTCCATAGCCAGCCAGCTGTCCGATCAGGTCCAAGGAATTGTCGTCGCGCATGGGATTTCACGCTGCGACCGCATCCCTTGCGTGGCGAGGCGCGGCTGTTGTCGCATGGCGTATGACAACAGCCCATAGATCACCTCATGCGAAGCGGCCGCGCCCAGCTGCGATGTCGGCTGCGATGACATCGGCGAGGCGCTTACTGCCTGCGATATCGAGGCGCTGGAGCGTCCAGCGCCCGATGCTGCCCCGCATGGCGTCGGGCGTGTAATTCCAGTACTGGCCCAGCTTCGCGACCCGGTCCGGCTGCGCCAGCGTACCTTCATAGGTGAGGTCCGCCTTGGAAAATCGCAGCGCCCCGTCGATGTAGAATTCGAGCAGCGCCTTGGTCGCGGACAGCACGCGCCACCGCATCGCGTAGTGATGCGGCGCATTGTCATCGGGGAAAAGGCTCGCCGGGAGCGTC
>Ga0308158_10001600_pt1 | contig 23732 bp, 17 predicted proteins | sample PhyBR2_FD_201038 | JGI IMG/M metagenome (GOLD analysis project Ga0308158, IMG submission 201038) | Phyllosphere microbial communities from UC Gill Tract Community Farm, Albany, California, United States - DLSLB.R2 | ecosystem: Host-associated > Plants > Phyllosphere > Unclassified | place: USA...
AACGTCGAGCGCCTGGCGACCGGCGACGACAAAGAGTACAACGCAGGTATCGGCTACAAGTTCGGCGACTTCGAAGTGCGCGCTGGCTACATGGCTGCTGATCCTGAAACCGGCATCCTGCCAAGCGCCAAGTACGAGCAGAAGAACGCCGGCGTGTCGTATGGCTTCGGCGCCAACCGCGTCTTCCTGAACTACCAGCAGCAAGAGCTGGCCAGCGGCGCAGAAGGCAAGGCAGTCACCGTTGCCTACACCTACACGCTGTCGAAGCGCACCAACGTGTACGCATCGTACGCAAAACTGCGTAACAACAACAACGGCGTGTTCTCGCTGAGCTCGCCAGCTGGCTCGCTGGCCCTGCCAGCAACGGCCTTCGGCGCAGACCCACAGGTCTACAACGTCGGCGTGCGTCACTCGTTCTAAGCGACGCCGTACTGCATCAGGCGCATGTCGCCTGGTGCGCGACGGACATAAAAACGGCAGACCTCACGGTCTGCCGTTTTTTTACGTCTGCCGTTTGCCGGTAGGCGCTATCAACGTTAAATAGGGGATGCATTGGGTGCATCGGGTAGCGTACAGGTTTCAGGCGACTACGTGGCGTACGGCGTCATGGGATCACGGGATGACGGCGGCACGGGGTCATCCCGTCACACGGTCATGGGGTCGTGGGGTCATGGCAAGTAGCCTCATCCGTCGCTGATGATGACAGCACCTGCCACCTTCAGACGACGCAACAAAAAAAACGGCAAGCCCTGCGGCTTGCCGTTTTTTCTTGTCCCCATCCGAGCATGCAGGTCCAAACCAGCTTAGAACGTTTCCCACTCGTCCGCAGCGACAGGCGTTCTGGCTGGCGTCCGCGTCGGGGCCGGCGTTGCATGGGCAATGGCAACCTTCTTCACTGCCGGTGCCGGTGCCGGTGCCGGCTTCGCGCGCACCACGGCGACATCGGCTGGCGCCGCCCCTGCCATTTGTGCGGCATCGATCCGGAACACGGCCACTGCGGCAGCCAGCATGGCTGCCTGCTCCTGCATCGACGCCGACGCCGCTGCCGCTTCCTCGACCAGCGCCGCGTTCTGCTGCGTGCCCTCGTCCATCTGCGCCACCGCCTGGTTGATCTGTTCGATGCCGGCGGTCTGCTCGACGCTGGCCGCGCTGATCTCGGTCATGATGTCGGTCACGCGCCGGACGCTGTCGACGATTTCCTGCATCGTGGAACCTGCTTGCGCCACCAGCTTGCTGCCGTCGGCAACCTTGCTGCTCGAGTCGCCGATCAGCGTCTTGATTTCCTTGGCCGCTGCCGCCGAACGCTGCGCCAGATTGCGCACTTCGCTGGCCACGACCGCAAAGCCGCGGCCCTGCTCGCCCGCGCGGGCCGCTTCCACCGCCGCGTTGAGCGCAAGGATATTGGTCTGGAAAGCGATGCTGTCGATCACGCCGATGATGTCGCTGATCTTGTTCGACGATGCGTTGATCTGGTCCATCGTGTCGACGACCTGATGGATCACTTCACCGCCGCGCGCCGCCACATTCGATGCAGTCTCGGCCAGCTTGTTGGCCTGGCGCGCATTGTCCGCGTTCTGCTTGACCGTCGACGTCAGTTCTTCCATCGACGATGCCGTTTCTTCCAGCGCGCCGGCCTGTTGTTCGGTGCGGCCGGACAGATCCTGGCTGCCCGCTGCCACCTGGCTGGCGGCAACCGCGATGGTATCGGTACCGATCCGCACGGTGCCCACGGTGCGCGCCAGGCTTTCGTTCATGGTCTTGAGCGCTTGTAGCAGCCGGCCGGTCTCATCCTGCGTAGTGACGTCGATGCGGCTGGTCAGGTCGCCGGCGGCAACAGTATTGGCCACTTCCAGCGCGCGGCGCACCGGCACCGTGATCGAGCGCGTGATCAAGGTGGCCACCAGGGCTGCGAACGCCAGCGCCAGTCCACCCAGGGCCCAGGTTTGCCACATCGTCCTGTCATAGGTTGTTGCGGCGCTTGCTGCAGCTTTCGCGCTCAGGTCCTTTTGCAGCGCCAGTTCGGCGGCGGTGGCTTCCTTCAGCCTGGCCAGGCGCGGGCGCAGCTCGTTGGTGAGGTAGACCTTGGCCGGTTCTTCCTCGCCCGCATTGATCAGGGCGAGCAGTTCGGTAACGCCGGTCAGGTAACTGGTGCTCGTGCCCTGCATCGTGCGCAGGATGGCCAGTTCATCGGGGTGCGCGGTCAGCAGCGGTTCGATCTCGGTCAGCGTCGCGGTGATGGTCGCGCGGGCGTTGCCGATCGCATCCACCTGCTTCTGGCGGTCGGTCGGCTCGGCATTGAGCATCATGTTGCGCAGCGCGATGGCGATGACATTGATCTGGCCCTCGAGCCGGTTGCTCATCTCGATCGCCGGGATCCGGTGCTCGACAAGATCCCTGGTGCCATTGTTCACGCGCAGCAGCGATGCATTGCTCATCAAGATCATCGCGATGAGCATGACACCGACGATGCCAAAGCCGAGCGACAGGCGCGTGGCGATATTCAGGTTACCGAGTTTCATGGGGTTGTTCTTTCTGCGGGGCGGCTCAGGCAGCCAGCGCGAGCGACGGCACGAGGCCGAGTTCTTCGGATTGCATCAGGGCGTCGATGTCGAGCAGGATCAGCATGCGTTCGCCGACCGTCCCCAGACCCCGCAGGTAGCCCGCGTCGAGCGAGCCCATGGCAGGCGCCGGCCGGATCTGGTCGGCTTCGAGGGTGACGACCTCGGAGACGCTGTCGACCACCATGCCGATCACGTGCTGCGCGATGTTCAGGATGATCACGACCGTCAGGCTGTCATAGGCCGGATTGGCAAAACCGAACTTGATGCGCATGTCCACCACCGGCACGATCCGGCCACGCAGATTGATGACGCCCTTGAGAAACTCGGGCGCGTTGGCCAGGCGCGTCGGCGCCTCGTAGCCGCGAATTTCCTGCACTTTGAGGATGCTGATGCCGTATTCTTCCTTGCCGAGGCGGAAAGAGAGCACTTCGCGATCGTTGACTGCGTGTTCCATAAGATGACCTTCCAATGCCGTTAGTTTTCGTTATATTTCTTTTCGGCAAGGAGGGTAAGTTCTCGGGCGGACGATAACCATGCATGCACGCTAACGAACCGACAATGCCAGCCCGATTGCAATGAATACTGGACGATGCGCACGCTTTTGGTGGTGCATGTGTTGGTTGTGCGTACAAAAAAAACGGCAAGCCGCAGCTTGCCGTTTTCGGTGATGCCATTCGAATGGCCGGACTCATGCCCGGCCCAGGCCGACGTCAGAACTCTTCCCAATCCCCTGCCGCCACCGGCGTTGCGCCGGACGCCACTTCCGGTTTGGATTGTGCCTTGGCCGATGCAATTGCCTTGCGAGGCGACGCCGGAGCCGGTGTCGGCTCGGGTGTCGGCTCCGGTGTCGGTGCCGGTGTCCGCATCGCAACCGGGGCAGGCGCCAGGGCGGCCCGCACTGGCGCCACCGCTTGCGGCGCTGCCGCTGCTGCCGACGCACCCTGCATCTGCTCCCCATCGATCTGGAACACCGCCACCGCCTGCGCCAGCCGGGCCGCCTGCTCGCGCATCGAGGTCGCCGCCGCTGCCGCTTCTTCAACCAGGGCCGCATTCTGCTGCGTGCCCTCGTCCATCTGCGTCACGGCCTGGTTGATTTGCTCGATGCCGGCGGTCTGCTCCAGGCTCGCCGCGCTGATTTCGGTCATGATGTCGGTCACGCTACGCACGCTGTCGACGATCTCGCGCATGGTCTGGCCAGCCTGCGCCACCAGCTTGCCGCCCTCGGCAACCTTGCCGCTCGAATCCTGGATCAGGCCCTTGATTTCCCGGGCCGCGGCCGCCGAGCGTTGCGCCAGATTGCGCACCTCGCCCGCCACCACGGCAAAGCCCCTGCCCTGCTCGCCCGCGCGGGCTGCCTCCACCGCCGCGTTCAGGGCCAGGATATTGGTCTGGAACGCGATGCCGTCGATGACGCCGATGATGTCGTTGATCTTGTTCGACGACGCGTTGATGCCGTCCATCGTGCCGACCACTTGCTCGATCACGTCGCCACCGCGCGAGGCGACGCTCGAGGCCAGGCCTGCCATGACATTGGCCTGGCGCGCGTTGTCCGCATTCTGGCGAACGGTCGCGGTCAGCTCTTCCATCGACGACGCCGCTTCTTCCAGCGCCGCGGCCTGTTGCTCGGTACGGATCGACAGATCGTGGTTGCCCGCCGCCACTTCGGCAGCAGCCAACGCAATCGTGTCGGTCCCCACGCGCACGGTGCCGACGGTACGCGCCAGGTTTTCGTTCATGGTCTTGAGGGCTTGCAGCAACTGGCCCGTTTCGTCATGCGTGGTCACTTCGATGCGGCTGGTCAGGTCGCCGGCGGCAACCGTGTTGGCCACGGTGAGCGCCTGCGCCAGCGGCCGCGTGATCGAGCGCGTGATCGCCCACGCCGCCAGCACCGACAGCAGCAATGCGACGCCGCCCAGGCCCCACATCAGCAGGGTGGTATTGCGATACGTGGCGGCGGCGTCGCGTGCGGCCTCATCCGCGATCGCGACCTGCAGCGCGGTCTGCTCGGATGTCGCCCGCTTCAGGCGTATCAGCAACGGGCGCAGGTCTTCGCCAAGCAACGCGCGCGCCTCGTCGACTTCCTCGGCCTCGAGGTGCTTGATCATCGCATCCTGCCCGGCCTTGTACAGTGCCGTTTCCTTGTCCATCTGTGCCAGCAGTTCGAGCGCTTTCGGGTGATGCAGCGATGCCCGCAGCTTGACCAGGATGGCGTCCATCGCGGCGCGCGCGGCCATGATGTCCTTGACCTGGCGCCGGTGGTCCGAGCCGCTTTCGCTGAGGATCATATTGCGCAGCGAGATGGCGATGTCGTTGATCCTGTCCTGCATCTGGGTGGTCAGCGCGATGCGCGGCATGCGCTCGTTGACGATCTCGGCAGTGCCGGCATTGGTGCGGGCCAGCATCGCATTGCTCAGCACAATCATCACGACCAACATGATGCAGATCAGGCCAAAGCCCAATGCCAGTCGCTTGCCGATGCGGAGATTTGCCAGTGCCAAGGCACGGCGTTTCTTGTTTGGTCCTGTCATGGTCATCCTTGTGCAGCGCCACGCGCTGAAATAGTTACCCTAAGAGAACATTACAAGCGACTTTTAGTCGTGTCGATAGATCGATGTCAATACCAGAAAATAAAACTTGGTTTAGGTCAGAAGTATGGCGCGGCGACAACAGCTGATCACACATTGCCATTTCTATACCTACACGGTGGCATACATCGTGCTTGAGATAAACGGACAATCCATTCACCCTTTGTTCAGGGAGTTTTATGATCATCCGCAGACTCGATCCACGCACCATCGCCCAATCGATGCCGTCTCTGGGCACGCTGCTGCTCGATGCGGTTGCCGATGGCCACTCGTTGGGATTCGTCAATGGCCTCGACCAGGATCAGCTCGACGCATACTGGCAGGGCATTGCGGAAGAAGTTGGTTTGGGGCTGCGCGTTCTGCTGGCGGCGGAACGTGACGGCGTGCTGGTTGGCAGTATCCAGTTAGCATTATGTGCGAAGCCAAATGGCCACAACCGCGCCGAAGTGCAACAGTTGCTCGTACACTGCACCGTACGGCGCAGCGGTATCGGGATGGCGCTGCTGCAAGCCCTGGAGATCGAAGCGCTGGCCCTGCGCCGCGGTCTGTTGTTTCTGGATGCAGCGGTGGACTCCGGCGCCGAGCGGCTGGTGCAAGAGAGTGGCTACGAACGGGTCGGCGAGTTGCCCGAGTACGCATGTTCGCCCAATGGCCGCTGGCACGCGACGGCAATTTATTACAAGACACTGTTCACGCGTAACCGGCGCTAACCGGCACAGCCTGCCGCCAGTCGCAATGCACGAAAGTGTGCGCCACCTGTTTGTGGCGTAGAATTTGCCGGATTAAACGTTCTGGAAAGCAATGTGACTGGCATATCGTCCACCATACCCCGCAGACCCCTGCGGGCCTATTTGCTCTGGCTCGTTCTGGTAACGCTGTTGCCGGGCGTGGTCGGCGCATCGCTCCTGTTCGTCCATCAGTACCAGAAAAGCCGCGCCCAGTTCGAGCGCAACACGATGCAGACCGTGCGTGCGCTCGTGCACACGGTCGACAGCAAGCTGCTGCAGGCGCAGGTCATCGCCCAGACCCTGTCGACGCTCGACGCGCTTCAGGACCGCGACTTCCCGCTCGTGCACCGCCAGGCGCGCGAGGCGCTGCAACTGGCTGGCGACGGCATGATCGCCGTGCTGCGCGAGCGCAGCGGCCAGCAGATTCTCAATACCGCCGTGGCGTATGGCGAACGCCTTCCGCCTGAACCATCCGACTCGCTGGAAAAGGTGTTCGCCAGCGGCCGGCCTGGCATCTCGCGCGTTTTCATCGGCAAGGTCGTCGGCGAGCCCACCGTCAGCGTCGACGTGCCGGTGATAATCGACGGCAGCGTGGCCTACGTGCTGAGCATCGGCGTGCGCCCGGACTATTTCGACGACATGCTCACGCCCAAATCGGTGTCGGAGGGCGCGCGCGCGTCGGTGGTCGACGCCGGCGGCACGATCTTCGCGCGCAACCTGAGCCCCGAGCGCTTCGTCGGCAACCGCGTCACCGATCCGCTGTTCCGCGCCATGGAACGCAAGCGTGAAGGCATCGTGCAATCGGTGTCGCAGGAAGGCACCGCCCTGCTCACCTTCTACTCGCGCTCCGAAGCCACGGGCTGGCACGTCGCCATCGGCATGCCGCGCTCGAACCTGAACCAGGTGCTGTTCGAGCCGCTGGCCGCGCTCTTGACCGGCGTGCTGCTGCTGTTTGCCGTCGGCCTGTGGCTGGCCTGGCAGATTGGCGGGCGCCTTGCGCGTTCGGTCCAGGCCCTGACCGCGCCGGCGGTGGCGCTGGGCAAAGGCGAAACGCCGCCCCGTTTCACGCAAGTCCACGTCAAGGAAGCGGCCGAAGTGGCCGAGGCCATCAGCGCCGCATCGGCGCTGCTCGGCGAACGCGCGCAAGCGCTGGCCATCAAGGAAGCAGAACTGCGCGACGCGCACCGCATGGCGCGCTTCGGCACCTGGCACATGCAACTGCCGAACGGCGCCCTGGTCACGTCCGAGTCGGTGCCGCACATCTACGGGCGCGAGCTGCCGCCATTCGACGAACAGCGCGGGGCGGTGCTGCCCGAAGAATCGTGGCAGCGCGCCAATGCCCTGATCCGCGAGCTGCAACGCACTGGCGGCAGCGGCAGGCTGCAGTTGCAGGTGCTGCACGCCCACGGCCACCGCATCTGGATCGACCTGCATTGCGAGGCGGTGCAGGACGACGACGCGCGCGTGTCGGCGCTGCGCGGCACGATCCAGGACGTGACCGACCGCGTCAACGCCGAAGAAGCACTGCGCCAGGCCGACCAGCGCAAGAACGAATTCCTGGCAATGCTCGCGCACGAGCTGCGCAACCCGCTGGCGCCGATCGCCTCGGGCGCGCAGTTGCTGGGCCATGACACGCTGGACCCGGCACGCACGCGCCAGATCAGCGGCATCATCGCGCGCCAGGCACGGCACATGGCCGGCCTGGTGGACGATTTGCTGGACGTGTCGCGCGTCACGCGCGGCCTGGTAACGCTGTCGAAAGTGCGCCTCGATGTCAACGAGGTGCTGGCCGAAGCGATGGAACAGGTCCAGGAACCGCTGCGCCAGAGGGGCCACACGCTGACATCATCGCTGCCGGCGACGCCGGCCTGGGTGATGGGCGACCGCAAGCGGCTGGTGCAGGTGGTAGGCAATCTGCTGCACAACGCGGTCAAGTTCACGCCCGCCGGCGGCAAGCTGCGGGTGGCGCTCGAACTGGACGCGTCGCGGCTGCGCATCGTGGTGGCGGACAGCGGCATCGGCATGCTGCCCGAGGAACTGGACCGTGCGTTCGAGATGTTCGTGCAGGGCGAGCGCACGCCGGACCGCACGCAAGGCGGCTTGGGGATCGGGCTCGCGCTGGTGCGCAGCCTGGTGCAGCTGCATGGCGGCAGCGTGCGCGTGGAGAGCCCCGGCCAGGGGCTGGGCAGCACCTTCATCGTGACGCTGCCGCGCAGCGAGGACCGCAGCGCCGGCAGCAGCGCTGCAACCATGCCCGAGGCGGGCGCGCTGCAGCAGCTCAAGGTGCTGGTGGTGGATGACAATATCGATGCGGCGCAGGTGCTCGCGATGTACGTCAGTGCAGCAGGGCACGAGGTGGCTGTCGAACATGATCCGTTCGACGCCCTGCGGCGCGCCGCGCAGTTCGTGCCCGACGCCTGCCTGCTCGACATCGGCCTGCCCGGAATGGACGGCCATGAACTGGCGCGCCGGTTGCGCGCAGCACCGGCGACAGCGAACGCCTTGCTGGTGGCCGTTACCGGCTATGGCCAGTCGCAGGACCGCGATGCCAGCAGCCAGGCCGGGTTCGACCATCATCTGGTCAAGCCGGTGGACATGACCGACCTGGATCGCATCCTGGCGGCAGCAGCCAGTGGGGCCGCCGCCGCCGTGTGAGGCGTGTGAGCGCTGGCGGCGAGCCCTATTTGCGCTTGACGCTGCCGAAGGCTTCGCCCTTCTTCCAGGTCGGCATGCCAGGTGCGTTGGCGACCGCGTAGCCGAGGTTGAGCGTGAACTGGGCCTGCTGCACCATGCCGGACAAATCCCACTCGGGCCGGTACGCATCGCTGACCTGGTGGTAGTGGTCCTTGAAGCCCTTGATGTTGGTGCTCGATTCGTTCTGGTGCTGCTCGAACTCGAAGTGGCCATCGCCCGAAAACACGGCCGAACCGACGTTAAACGCCGGCACGCCCGCCTTGGCGAACGCGAAGTGGTCGGCGCGGAAGTAGGCACCCGACATGTCCGGCGTGCTTGGCGCGATCTTCAGGCCCATCGACCTGGCCACCTGGCTCGATGTCTCGAACAGGCTGCTGCGCTCCGCGCCGGCGACACCGATATCGCGGGTGCGGCCGACGAAGTTCAGGCTGTCGAGATTGAGGTCGGCGGCCGTTTGCGCCAGCGGCCAGACCGGGTTGGCGACATACGCCGCCGCGCCCAGCAGGCCCTGCTCTTCAGCGGCAGGCCATAAGAAGATCTGGGTGCGCCTGGCCGGCTTCTTGACCGCTTCGGCCGCCATCACCAGGAGCGCCGCGGTGCCCGACGCGTTATCGATCGCACCGTTGTAGATACGGTCGGCCTTCGGATCGTCGCCGGCTTTCAGTTCGGCCATGCCCATGTGATCCCAGTGCGACGAATACACGACGGCCTGCTCTTTCAGCTTGGCGTCGGTGCCGGGCACGATGCCGATCACGTTGAACTGCTCGACCGGCCGGATCGCCGAGCGCAATTCGACGTGCCCCGCGACCTTCAGGTCGACCGGGCGAAAATCGCGGCGCTCGGCCTGCGCGCGCAGCTTGTCGAGGTCATGGCCGCCGGCGGCGAACAGCTCGCGCGCGGTGTCTTCGTGCAGCCATCCCTCCATCGGATTGCCCGGGCCCTTGAGGCCGAAGCGCTCGTTGCCAAAGCCATTGGCCGGCACGCTCCACGGATACGAGCTCGATGGCGTCGTGTGGATCAACAGCACACCGGCGGCGCCGCGGCGCGCGGCTTCCTCGAATTTGTAGACCCAGCGGCCATTCCAGGTGTAGGCCTTGCCGGCGAAGCGGTTGGGCTCCTCGGCGGTGGGCTGGGGATCGTCGACCATCATGACGAGGATCTTGCCTTTGGCGTCGAGGCCCTTGTAGTCGTCCCATTTTTCTTCGGGTGCTGCGGCGCCGTAGCCGACGAAGACGAGGGGCGCGTCGAACGACAGGTTCTCGTTGCCGCTCTTGGTGCCCATGACGATGCCCTTGCCCAGCGCCGGCTTGAAGGTCTTGCCGCCGGCGGTGAAGGTGGCGCTGCCATTCAGAAGTTTGCTGCCCTCGATCTCGACCTTCTGGCGATAGCCGCCGCCGGGGATGGGCTTGAGGCCAATCAGCGCAGCCTGCGTTTCCAGATAGCGTACGGCCAGGTCGCCGCCGCGCTGGCCGGTGCCGCGGCCTTCGAGCAGATCGTCAGCGAGGAACGACAGGTGGGCGCGCAGTGCGGTCTCGGACACGGCGGCCGGCTGCTGCGCATGCGCAGCCTGGGAGACGGAGAAAATGCAGGCGCTGACGGCCAGGGCAAGAGGATGAAGTCGCATCGAGGCTTTCGTGACAGGATGATGGAAAAGCCATCTTAACCCGACCTGCATCGAATGCGCCAAGATGCCCGTTTGTGCTTGGCGGCACCAGGGGGCACACCTATACTTATCCAGGAACAATTCCACGCGAGGACAGGCATGACCGTATCCCGCCGCCAGGTGCTGGGGACGCTGGCAGCCCTGCCACTGACCCAGTCCCGCGCCGCCGCACCACCCGTCACCACCACCACGATGAAAGAGACATCCCGCATGTACGGTCTGATCGGAAAAATGCGCGCCACCCCGGGCCAACGCGACGCCCTCATCGCCATCCTGCTCGAAGGCACCACCGCCATGCCCGGCTGCCTGGCCTACATCATCGCCAAAGACAAGCAGGACGCCGACGCCATCTGGATCACCGAAACCTGGGACTCGCAAGACAACCACAAGGCCTCACTGACCCTCCCGTCAGTCCAAGCCGCCATCAAACAAGCCCGCCCGCTGATCGCCGGCTTCGGCGAACGCTTCGAAACCGAACCCGTCGGTGGCCAAGGCCTCCCCAACAAATAGGGTCAGAGTAGATTTATTGGGCAATTACCCAAAGTTGTCAAACAATTCGACTCTGACCCTAATTTATTCTTGCAGTAACTCTTGCAAATTAATTAGGGTCAGAGTCGAATTATTGAGCAATTGATCGCCATTTTTCGATAATTTAATTCATGGCTTCATTAAATCGAATTAACGTTGCATTTAAATTATGCGCGGATCTTTCTTTTTTCCAAAGAATTCGATAGAGCATAAAAATTGCGCATCAAAAGCCAGAATCAATGAGGGTCAGAGTAGATTTATTGGGCAATTACCGAATGTTGTCAAACAATTCGACTCTGACCCTAATTTAGATTTTGGGAAAGCGTTGCAAATTAATTAGGGTCAGAGTCGAATTAACTGGCAACTTCGAAAATTGCTTTTTAATTCTACTCTGACCCTAATTTATTTAACATTGATTGGGGGAATTTATTAGCCGAGCCAGAGGCGGTAGCCGACGCCGGTTTCGGTGAGGAGGTGGCGGGGTTGGGCGGGGTCGGGTTCGAGTTTGTGGCGCAGGTGGCCCATGTAGATGCGCAGGTAGTGGCCGCTTTCGGCGTGGCCGGGGCCCCAGACGGCGCGCAGCAGTTGGGGGGCCGTCATCACGCGGCCGGCGTTGCTGACCAGGACGGCGAGCAGGCGATATTCGGTGGGCGTTAAGTGGACGTGCTCGCCGTTTCTCGTCACCACACGGTCCTGCAGGTCGACTGACACATCGCTGAAGTGCGTTTTGCTGTCGCCGCCGCCGGCGGCCGGTTGGCGCTGGCGGCGCAGCGTGGCGCGTACGCGGGCGAGGAGTTCGCCGGTGCCGAACGGTTTCGTCAGGTAGTCGTCCGCGCCGGCGTCAAGGGCGCGTATTTTTTCGCTCTCGGCCACGCGCGCCGACAGCACGATGATCGGCACTGCCGACCATTTGCGCACATCGTGGATGAAGTCGATGCCGTCGCCGTCCGGCAGGCCGAGGTCGAGCACGATCAGGTCGGGGCGGCGCGTGCCGGCGTCGATCAGACCGCGCGCCATGCTCACCGATTCGTGCACCTGCCAGCCTTCCTGTTCGAGCGCGGCGCGCACGAAGCGGCGGATCTGCGGCTCGTCCTCGACCAGCAGTGCGCAAGGCGCGTCAAGCATCGTTTGTCTCCATCGACAGCAAGTCCAGTTCAGGGGGGCTGCCGGCCGGCAGCGAGAACACGAAGCCGGCGCCGCCCAGGGTTGATGTGCAGGCGCGGATCATGCCACCGTGTGCACCGATGATCGCGCGGCAGATCGCCAGGCCCAGGCCCACGCCGGGCAGCGCCGATTCGCGTTCGCCGCGCGTGAATTTTTCGAAGATCGCTTCTTCGCTGCCGGCGCGCAGGCCCGGACCGTCATCGCTCACGGTGACGTCGATCCAGGCTCCGCGCGCCAGCGCGGATATCTCGATGCGCGAGCCGGCCGGCGTGTATTTTGCGGCATTTTCAACGAGGTTGCACAGCACGCGTTCGATCAGCACGGCGTCGAAACGCACCAGCGGCATGCCGGGCGGCAGGCGCACGGTCACCGTATGCTGACGCAGCGCCGCGCCGCAGGCGCGCAGTGCACTGCCGATGACTTCTTCGAGCGCCTGCCATTCCAGATTGAAGCGCACTTCCCCGCTTTCGATGCGCGCCATGTCCAGCAGGTTCGTCACCAATGTCCCCATGCGCACCGCTTCGTCGTAGAGCGCCTGGGCCAGCGCCTGCGATGTATCGGGCAGCGCCGGCTCGCCGCGCAGCAGCGATTCGGACAGGCCAACCAGCGCCGTGAGCGGCGTGCGCAAATCGTGCGACAACGCAGCCAGCAGCGAATTGCGCAGCCGCTCGGATTCCATGTTCACCAATGCAGCCTGCGCCACTTCGACGTAATGCACGCGCTCGAGCGCGATCGCGGCCAGCGCCGCCAGGGCGTCGAGCTGACGGCGCTGCTCGGGAATCAGGACCCAGCGCCCGCCTTCCGGCTCGATCGCCAGCACGCCGCGCGTGCGCATCGGCGCCACCAAGGGCAGGTAGAACAACGGGCATGCCGGCAGCGTGTCCGTGCCCAGGCCCGCCGGCTGCGCGTGGTCATACGCCCACTGGGCGATGCCCTGATCGACGTTGCCGGGCGCCGGCCCGGTCGCGGCGCCATCGTCCGCCGCTGGCATGCCGAGCCGCCCGTCGGCATCGGGCACCAGAAGCGTGGCGCGTGCGCCGAACGCATTCTGGATCACGGCGCGGCTCGACTCGAATACCTGCGACGCCGCCAGCGCGCCCGACAACTCCCGCGCAAATTCGTACAGCGCGCGCACGCGCCGCTCGCGCTGCGCCGCCACACGCGCCTGGAAACGCAGGCCGGCCGTCAGGTGTCCGGTAATCAGGCCCACGGCCAGCATCACGGCGAACGTAATCAGGTATTGCACGTCGCTCACTGCGAAATCGAAACGCGGCGGCACGAAGAAGAAATCGAAGCTGGCCACGCCGACGCAGGTGGCGGTGACCGATGGCGCGCGCCCGAAGCGCATGGCCACGAGCAGCACCACCAGCAGGAACAGCATGACGATATTGGCCAGGTCGAGCCACGGCCTCAGAGGCGTGGCCACCAGCGCCGTGAGCAGGCTCGCGCCCGCAGCCCACGCGTGCGGCAGCAACGACTGGCGCGACTCCACTGCCGCAGCCGCAGTCGTGCTGCTGACTGCAGCAGGCGGCACCGCCGGCTGCCCGATCTCGATCAGGTCCACGCCCGGCGCGAGCCGCGCGAGGCGGCGCGCCGTGCGCCGGCGCCACGGCCAGCGAGAACCATCCCGGCCCAGCGCAATGCGCGACAGGTTATGGTCGCGCGCGTAATCGAGCGTGCTGGCCGCGATGTCCTCCCCCGACAGCACCGCCGTGGTCGCGCCCAGGCTCTGCGCGAGCTTGAGCGTGTCCATGATACGCACCCGCACCGCTTCGGGCAGCTTGCCCAGGCGAGCCGTCTCGACATACACCGCATGCCAGCCCGTACCCAGTTGCGACGCCATGCGCGCACTGCTGCGCACGACGTGTTCCGCGTGGGTACCAGGCCCGATACACACCAGCAGGCCGGCGCCGGTCTTCCAGATCGCGTCGATCGATTGCGCTTCGCGCCACGCGCGCACGTCACCTTCGACGCGGTCCGCCGTGCGGCGCAGCGCCAGTTCGCGCAGCGCGATCAGGTTGCCCTTCTTGAAGAAATGACCGGCCGCGCGCTCGGCCTGCTGCGGCTGATACACCTTGCCCTCTTTCAGCCGCGCCAGCAGCGCGTCGGCCGTCAGGTCGACCATCACGATTTCGTCGGCGCTGTCGAACACGCGATCGGGCACCGTCTCGGCCACGCGGATCCCGGCGATGCCGCCCACCACGTCGTTCAGGCTTTCCAGGTGCTGAACGTTGACAGTGGTGAGCACGTCGATGCCCGCCGCCAGCAGTTCTTCGACGTCCTGCCAGCGCTTGGGATGGCGCGAACCGGGCGCGTTCGAATGCGCCAGTTCGTCGACCAGGATGACACCGGGCGCACGCGCCAGCGCGGCGTCGAGATCGAATTCGTCGAGCGTCTTGCCGCGGTAGTCGATGCGCCGGCGTGGCAGCAGTTCTAGCCCGTCGAGCAGGCGCGCCGTCTCGGTGCGCCCGTGCGTTTCGATGACGCCCACCAGCGGCGCGGCGCCCTCGCGCTGCAGCTTGCGCGCCTCTTGCAGCATGGCGTAGGTCTTGCCCACGCCGGCCGAGGCACCAAAATAGATGCGCAGGCGCCCGCGCGCGGCGCGCCGGTCCTGCTCGCGCAGTTGCGCAAGCAGTGCGTCGGGGTCGGGTCGCTGGTGGTCGTGGGGCATGGTCTAACGAGTATGCCCGCTTTCGCGGCTGCTGGCCACGCTGGCCACGCCGGCTGCCTGGTCCAGCGCCAGGTTCAGCGCCAGCACGTTCACGCGCGGCGCACCTGGCAGGCCCGGTAAAGGCAGCTCGGTGTGCCGTTCGATCAGCGCGCCGACTCGTTCGACCGGCATCGCGCGCGCACGCGCCACCCGCGCCGCCTGGTACTGCGCGCCCGCCACGCTGATCTCGGGATCGAGACCGCTGGCCGACGCCGTCACCAGGTCGACCGGCACCGGCGCCGTATTGGACGGGTCGAGTGCGCGCAGCGCAGCGACGCGGCCCTTGACCGCTTCTTGCAGGGCCGGATTGAGCGGGCCCTGGTTCGAGCCGCCCGAACCGACGCCGTTATTGGCCATCGGGCCGGTGGCCGATGGCCGGCCCCAGAAGTAGCCCGGCGCAGTGAATGACTGGCCAATCAGCGCCGAGCCGACGGTCTTGCCGTCCCGTTCAATCAGACTGCCATTGGCCTGCACGGGAAACGCCGCCTGGGCGATTCCGGTCACGGCCAGCGGATACAGCACACCGCAGATCAAGGTGAGCACCGCGAACAGCACGAGTGCGGGGCGAAGAATCGATTGCATGAAAACTCCTAGGTCAGATTGAGCGCGGTGAGCGCCATGTCGATCAGCTTGATGCCGGCGAACGGCAGCAGCAGACCGCCAAGGCCGTAGATCAGCATGTTCCGGCGCAGCAGGGCCGCCGCACCGATGGCGCGATAACGCACGCCGCGCAGCGCCAGCGGGATCAGGACCACGATGATCAGGGCATTGAAGATCACCGCCGACATGATGGCCGACGATGGACTGGTGAGCCCCATCACGTCCAGCGCCTTCAGCTCGGGATAGGTGGCGACGAACATCGCCGGCACGATCGCAAAATACTTGGCGATGTCGTTCGAGATCGAGAACGTCGTCAGCGCGCCGCGCGTCATCAGCATCTGCTTGCCGATTTCGACGATCTCGAGCAGCTTGGTCGGATTCGAATCCAGATCGACCATATTGCCGGCCTCCTTGGCTGCCTGCGTGCCCGAGTTCATGGCTACCGCAACGTCGGCCTGGGCCAGCGCCGGTGCGTCGTTGGTGCCGTCGCCCGTCATCGCCACCAGCTTGCCTTCGCTCTGATACTTGCGGATCAGCGCGAGCTTTTCTTCCGGCGTGGCTTCGGCGATGAAATCATCGACCCCCGCTTCGGCCGCAATCGCTGCCGCCGTGAGCTTGTTGTCGCCCGTGACCATCACGGTCTTGACGCCCATGCGGCGCAGTTCGGCGAAGCGCTCGCGGATGCCGCCCTTGACGACGTCCTTGAGTTCGACCACGCCCATCACACGGCTGCCGTCGGCCACCACCAGCGGCGTGCTGCCACGGCGAGATGCCTCGTCGACGCTGCGTTCCACGTCGCCGGGCCAGACCGCGCCGAGCGATTCCATATGACGGCGCAGCGCCGAGGCGGCGCCCTTGCGCAACTGCCGCTCACCCAGGTCCACGCCACTCATGCGCGTCTGGGCCGTGAACGGCACGAACACGGCGCCGAGCGACTCCATCGCCCGCTCGCGCAGATTGAAGCGGTTCTTGGCCAGCACCACGATGCTGCGGCCTTCCGGCGTCTCGTCGGCCAGCGACGCCAGTTGCGCCACGTCGGCCAGTTCTTCTTCGGTCACGCCGGGCGCCGGCAGGAACGCGGCAGCCTGGCGGTTACCGAACGTGATGGTGCCGGTCTTGTCGAGCAGGAGCACGTCGACGTCGCCAGCGGCTTCCACCGCGCGGCCCGACGTGGCGATCACGTTAGCCTGCAACATGCGGCTCATGCCGGCCACGCCGATGGCCGACAGCAGGCCACCGATCGTCGTCGGGATCAGGCATACCAGCAGCGCCACCAGTGCGGTGAGCGTCACCGGCGAACCACTGCCGGATGCCTGCACCGCAAACAGTGAGAACGGCAGCAGCGTCACCGTCACCACCAGGAACACGATCGTCAGCGCGACGAGCAGGATGGTCAGCGCGATCTCGTTCGGGGTCTTCTTGCGCGACGCGCCTTCGACCATGCCGATCATCCGGTCCAGGAATGTCTCGCCGGGATTGGCGCTCACCTGCACCACCAGCCAGTCCGACAGCACGCGGGTGCCGCCGGTGACCGAGCCGAAGTCGCCGCCCGATTCGCGGATCACGGGCGCCGATTCGCCGGTGATGGCGCTTTCGTCGACCGAGGCCACGCCATCGACCACTTCACCGTCCACCGGAATCACGTCCCCCGCTTCGGCCAGGAAGAACATGCCCTTGCGCAGATCGCCCGACGGGCAGGCCTGCCATGGCTCGCCGTGCTTGGGCGCCTCGAGCTTCTTGGCCGTCACGGTCTGGCGCAGGTTGCGCAGCGATGCTGCCTGCGCCTTGCTGCGGCCTTCGGCCAGCGCTTCGGCGAAGTTCGCGAACAGCACCGTGAACCACAGCCAGACGGCGGTGGCCAAAATGAAGCCGGCGCTCGTTTCGCCATGCCCGGCCAGCGCCTGGAACCACAGCAGCGTGGTGATGATGCTGCCGATGTAGACGACGAACATCACGGGGCTGCGCAGCTGCGTGCGCGGATGGAGCTTCTTGAGCGCGTCGAGCATCGCCGGCCAGACCAGCGCCCCGTCGAACAGGTTCAGCGACTTGCGCGGCGCCTGGACCGGAGTTGCTTCAGTTGGGTTGATCACTGATTGATCCATTGTCATTCTCCGAACAATTGCAGGTGTTCGACCACGGGACCGAGCGCCAGCGCCGGGACGTAGTTAAGGACACCGACCAGCACGACGATCGCGGCCAGCATGGCGACGAACATCAGGCCATGGGTGGGCAAGGTACCGGGTGTGGTGGGCAGGCGCTGACGGCCGGCCAGGGAGCCGGCAATGGCCAGCACCGGCACGATCACGCCAAAGCGACCGAACCACATCGCCACCGCCAGCAGCGTGTTGTAGAACGGCGTATTGGCCGACAAGCCCGCGAACGCGCTGCCGTTGTTGTTGGCGGCGGACGTCAGCGCGTACAGGATTTCGGAGAAGCCGTGCGCGCCTGGATTGGCCACGCCGGCCGCGCCAAGACCGGTGGTGACGGCCAGCGCAGTACCCAGCAAGACCAGGCATGGCGTGACCAGGATGACGACGGCGACCATCTTCATCTCGAACGCGCCGATCTTCTTGCCCAGGTATTCCGGCGTGCGGCCGATCATCAGGCCGGCGATGAACACCGTCAGGATCGCGAACACCAGCATGCCGTACAGGCCCGAGCCCACACCACCGAAGATCACTTCACCGAACTGCATCATCACCATCGGCACCATGCCGCCCAGCGGCGTGAACGAATCGTGCATGGCGTTGACTGCGCCGCACGATGCAGCCGTAGTCACGACCGCGAACAGGCTCGATGCGGCAATGCCGAAGCGGGTTTCCTTGCCTTCCATATTGCCGCCCGACTGCAGGCTGCTTGCCGCCTGGTCGATGCCCAGTGGCGTGAGCAGCGGATTGGCTTGCTGCTCGGCGGAGAAGGCCCCGATGGCCGCGATCACGAAGATCAGCGTCATCGTGCCCAGCACGGCCCTGCCCTGGCGGGCGTCGCCCACCATGCGGCCGAACGCGAAGCACAGCGCGGCCGGGATCAGGAAGATGGCCACCATCTGCGCGAAGTTCGACAGCGCGGTCGGGTTTTCAAACGGATGCGCCGAGTTGGCGTTGAAGTAGCCACCGCCGTTCGTGCCCAGCATCTTGATGGCTTCCTGCGAAGCGACGGGGCCCATCGGAATGACCTGCGTCTCGGCACGTATCTCCACCGCCGCCTGGCCATCGCTGGCCGGCTGCGTGTAGGCGACCGGCTCGATTACCTGCGCTTCGGCATGCGGCGCCAGGCTCTGCACCACGCCCTGCCCCACCAACAACACGGCCAGGATCACGGACAGCGGCAGCAGCACGTACAGCGTCGAGCGCGTGACGTCGACCCAGAAATTGCCGATCGCGCCAGCCGACCGGGCGGCAAAGCCGCGAATCAGCGCGAACGCGACGGCGATGCCGGTGGCGGCCGAAAAGAAGTTCTGGCCGGCCAGGCCGACCATCTGGGTCAGGATGCTCATCGTCTGCTCGCCGCTGTAGCCCTGCCAGTTGGTGTTGGCGACGAAGCTGACGGCGGTGTTGAAGCTCGAATCAGGGCTGACACCCGCCATGCCTTCGGGGTTGAGCGGGAGCCAGCCCTGCAGGCGCTGCAGGCCGTAGACAAAGACCACGCCCACCGCATTGAAGGCGATCAGCGCCAGGGCATAGGCTTTCCAGGTCTGTGCAGTGCCGGCGGCGGGACCCGCAGCGCGCAGCAGCGCGCGCTCGATGCCGCCAACCCAGCCCAGGCCGGGGACGGCGCCCGGCTTGATGTCAGCGGCGCCGATGCGCGCCAGCAGTGCGCCCAGCGGCCAGGCCAGCGCCAGCAGCACGACCAGAAACAGCGCGAGCAGCGGCAGGAACTGCGTCATCAGTTCATTGGTGGCCATTACATGTCCTCCGGTTTGAACAGGGCGATCAGGAGATAGACCAGGAGCGCGCAGGCGGCCAGGCCGCCGATCGCATAGGAGAGATTCATTGCTTGCCTCCGAGGAGTCCGCAACCGCTCACCAGCAGGCAAGTCAGGCGGACGAAGACCAGGAGCGCGCCGAGATAGATGAGATCCATGGACGTTCGCTTTCAGCGTGGTTGTTATTCTGGTGGTTGGATTTAGAAGGTGCGGCTGACGGTCAGCTGCAGCGCGTCGCGGCCCGTGAATTTGCCGTTTCTTGGCGAGGCGTAGGCGCTCTTGCTGGCATTGGTGCCGACATAGGCGACGGCCACCGTGGCCAGCGCAAAGCTGCGCGAGGCGCCGATTTTCCAGTCGGTGTAATCGGCTGCCGGGCTGTTGTCCACGCGCTGGCGGCCGGCGTGCAGCAGCACCGTGACGCCACTGCCGGCGTCGAGACTGGCGCCGATGTCGAGGTAGCCGCTCCCTTCGCTGTCGACAAAGCCGAACAGGTTCGTGGTGGCGTGCGAATACTTGATGTAGGCCGGGCCGTAACCCAGTTGCGCATACACCTCGGTGGTGTTGGCATTGACGAAGCCGGCGACCTGGCCAAGGCCATTGTCCGGATACAGGTAGCGCAGCACGCCGACGTCGTACGTCAGACCCGGCGTCAATTCGCCGCGCTTGCCGGCGTACAGGTCGACCTCGACATCACCATCGCCGCCAGCGTCCTTCGCGAACTTGACGGTCGATGCCCACGCGCCGACATACCAGCCAGTGGCGTGGACGTAGTCAAGACCGCCCTGTAGCGCCGGTTGCAGGCGCGTCTGCGAAATGCCGCGGTAGCGGTAGTCCGACGTGATGGCGGCGTTGAAGGTGACGGGGGATGCGGCTGCGGAAGGTTCGGCCAGCGCGACGGTGTCGGTGGCCTGGGCCTGGGCCGCGCCGCTGATGGCCAGCATGGCGGCTGCCGCCAGGGCGGCGCGCCGTGCTTGAATCGATGCGTTCATGGTGTCTGCTCGTGGTTGTGTTGGAACCCATGCGGCGCACGGTAGCGCCGCATGGAACACGAGCAGGTTAGCGATTCAGGCGTAAAAAACGGGTATAAAGCTTGGCCCCCGGTGTATACGTGATGTAAACGGCGGCCTTAACGCACCGGCTGCGCGCGCAGCCAGTCCATGTATTTGGCCACGCCGGTGGCCGCATCGGTGAACGGTTCGTTGTAGCCGGCCGCGCGCAGTGCCGAGATGTCGGCCTGCGTGAAGCTCTGGTACTTGCCTTTCAATTTATCCGGGAACGGCAGGTACTCGAGCAGGCCCTGGTCGACGATTTCCTGCAGCGTCAAGGCCGGCTTGCCTTCGTTGGCAAGCGCGTTGGCCGTGGCCACCGCCAGGTCGTTGAACGGCTGCGCGCGGCCGGTACCCAGGTTGAAGATACCGCGCTGCTCGGGATGGTCCAGGAAGAACAGGTTGACCTTGACGACGTCGTCGATGTAGACGAAGTCGCGCATCTGCGCGCCGGCTTCGTAACCGTCGTTGGCGCCGAACAGCCGCACCTTGCCGTCCTTCAGGAACTGGTGGTACTGGTGGAACGGCACCGACGCCATCGTGCCCTTGTGCCCTTCGAGCGGTCCGTAGACATTAAAGTAGCGCAGGCCGACGACCTGGCTGCCCGCATCCTTGCCCTTGGTGGCCCAGTAGCGGCGCAGGTACTGGTCGAACAGGAATTTCGAGTAACCGTAGACGTTCAGTGGCCGCTCGAGCGGCCGCTCTTCGCGAAATACGGTGCCCGCGCCATACACGGCGGCCGACGACGCATAGATGAACGGGATGTCCTGGCGCTGGCAGAATTCGAACAACGCGACCGTGTAGTCGTAGTTATTCTTCATCATGTAGCGGCCATCGGTCTCCATCGTGTTCGAGCACGCGCCCTGGTGCAGCACGGCCGTGAACTTGTTGTCGAATTCACCGGCCTTCAGGCGCACCAGGAAGTCTTCCTTGTCGGCGTAATCCGCGATCTCGGCGTCGACGATGTTATGAAATTTTTCGGGCCGCGACATATTATCGACGGCGAATACGCTGAACGGCTGGCGCGCTGACAGTGCATGCACGAGGTTCGCGCCAATAAAACCTGCGGCGCCGGTAACCAGAATCATGATGGGGTCCTCTTTTTAAATCGTTTGGCTTGCCCGCGTCACGCGGCGGCAAGCATGGATTGCAAGGGCTGCCAGACAGCCTGCGGCAGGATCTGCTTCATGCAGTGCTGGTGGCCCAGCGGGCATTCGCGCTGCTGGCAGGGCGAGCATTCGAGGTGCAGCCACAGGATCTGCGCCAGTTGCGACAGCGGCGGCGTGTGGCGCGGATCGGTCGGGCCATAAATGGCCACCACGGGCCGCCCCAGCGCCGCGCCGATGTGCATCAGGCCCGAGTCGTTCGTGACCACGGCCGCGGCGCGCGAGATCAGCGCGATGGCTTCGGCCAGCGAAGTCGAACCGGCCAGGTTGTGCGCCTGTGGCGCAATCGCGGTGATCTCGTCGCAGACCGCGCGGTCTTTCGGTGAGCCGAGCAGCAGGATCTGCACATCCGGGCGATGGGCCAGGATCGTCTGCGCCAGCTCGGCGAAGTAGGCGGACGGCCAGCGCTTGGCCGGGCCGAATTCGGCGCCCGGCGCAAACACCACGTGCGCACCGCCCGGCAACTGCAGGCGCGCGAGCGCGGCCTGCGCGTCGTCCAGCGCCACCGTCATCACGGGTTCAGGCAGGCGCTCGGGCCGCGCCAGGTCGCGCACCGGCGCATCGGCCAGCGCCTGGTAGAACTGGGCCATCGGGCGCGGCGCGGCCTTGTCGTCGTGGTGCATGACATTGACGAGGCCATAGCGCATCTCGCCCTTGTAGCCGACACGGCGCGGGATGCCGGCCAGCCACGGGATCAGCGCGAACTTGAGCGTGTTGGGCAAGACGTACGAATCGGCGTAGCCGCGCGCCTTGAGTATCTTCGCAAATGCCTTGCGCTCTTTCCACTGCAGCGCGCCATGCTTGAACGGCGACTCGAGCACCGTGTCCACTTCGCGCATCGCGCGCCAGACCGGGGCCACCCAGGTGGGCGCCACCACGTCGATCGGCCGGTCGGGATGGCGCTCCTTCAACCGGCGCAGCAAGGGCTCGGCCATGACGGCATCGCCGATCCAGTTCGGGGAAATGACAAGGGTGCGCGGCATCGTGTTGGTCGTGGTAGCGGGGACGGTAGGCCGCGATTATAACAATCGCGCGCGGTATCGTTCGTGACCCGGTCGCGGGCCGCCCGGCGAGATGGACAAATTGACCACCCGTGCGCCGTGACGCGCTGCCCCGACTATAATTTTCATATGCACAGGCTCCGCACAACTCGCGCGCTGTATGGCTGGACCGTCCTCGTGGCGTTCCTGTTCGGCCTGTTCACGCCCGTGCTGTCGCATGCGATGGCCCTGGCCACCGCGCAGCCGCCCGATGCGTATCTTAGCGAGATTTGCAGCGCCACCGGCACCCGCCACGTCCTGGTCGTGGACGACGCGGGCCAGCCGACAGCGCCCCCGGTGCCCGACATGTCGCACTGTAACCTGTGCTGCTCGCACCAGCACGTCGCCATCGCACCGCCGCCGTACGCCGGCGCGCTGCAGGTCGTCAGCGCCGAGCGCGATCCGTACCCGCCCCTCTTCTACCACGCGCCACGCCCGCAATTTGCCTGGACGCCTGCGCAATCGCGCGGGCCGCCTGTCGCCATTTCCTGATCCGTCCTCACCCTTGATTCCGGTGCTGCATCCCCATGCAGCACCGGTGGACCATGCGCGACGCGCCATCGCCGTCCGTCGCGCGCACAGGAAATGTAATGACCCCATGTCTTCACGCCAGGCCGCGCACGATCGCGCTCGCTCTGGGCTTTACCTTCGTCGTCCCCTTGCAGGCGTACGCCCAGACCATCCCCACCGTCGAAATCACGGCTGACGCACCGCGCGCCAGCAGTCTGCTCGACCTCGACACACCACTCGATACCGCCAGCCGCCTTGGCTTGAGCGCGCGCGAAACCCCGGCCACCGTCACCGTCGTCGACCGCGCACTGATCGATGTGCGCGGCGCACAGGACACGCAGGAAATCCTGCGCGCGATCCCCGGCGTGACCGCGCACAATGCGCCGGGCAATATCGGCGTGAGCTACCGGGGCTTTGGCAGCGGCTCGATCAGCCAGCTGTTCAACGGCATCAACGTCCAGTACGCAATCGCCGCGCGCCCCGTCGACAGCTGGATCATCGACCGGGTCGAAGCGATCGGCGGGCCATCGAGCTTCCTGTTCGGCTCGGGCGCCGTCGGCGGCTCGATCAACTACATCACCAAACTGGCCGAGGCGCGCGCATTGTCACAAGCCCAGGCGCGGCTTGGCGCGCATGGGTTAAAAGAAGTGTCGGTCGGCCTGAATCGCCAACTCCAAGATGGCCACTACGCGCGCATCGACATCAACCACCGCGACACCGGCAGCCCGATCGACGGCGTCGACAGCCGCTCGACCCAGCTCGCGGCGTCCCTGCTGTCGCAGTTCGGGCGCGGCGTGACGCACACGCTGGCCT
>Ga0308158_10001602_pt1 | contig 23716 bp, 22 predicted proteins | sample PhyBR2_FD_201038 | JGI IMG/M metagenome (GOLD analysis project Ga0308158, IMG submission 201038) | Phyllosphere microbial communities from UC Gill Tract Community Farm, Albany, California, United States - DLSLB.R2 | ecosystem: Host-associated > Plants > Phyllosphere > Unclassified | place: USA...
CGAGCGCAAGCAGGCCGCCTATGAACGTGCCGAAGCTGATCGCAAGCAGCGTAAATCTGAGATGGCGGCCAGCCGCGCGCGCATGGATTGGGCCGCAGCTGCGGACAGCGATCAGCCTTCGGCCTACCTGGCGCGCAAGCGCGTCGGCAGCGAGAAGACGCGCGTGGATGCGAATGGCGTGCTGCTCGTGCCGGTCTGCAAATACAGTGAGACAGGCGCCATGCTGGCCGGCCTGCAGCGCATCGAGCCGGATGGCGAGAAGCGTTTCAGCACCGGCATCGACATGGCTGCTGGCTGCTGCGTGCTGGGCAAGACGACTGATGCCCCCGAGCTGATCGCGATCGGCGAGGGCTATGCCACCTGCGAAACCGTCCGCATGGCCACCGAGTTCGACATGCCCGTCATGGTTGCGTTCAACGCGGGCAACCTGCTGCCGGTCGCCAAGCGTCTGCGCGCCGACTTCCCCGCCGCCCATCTGCTGTTCCTGGCCGATGATGACATGCGGGTCGTGGCGCGCCTGGCCGAGTCTTTGCTGGCCGACTTCGATGTCGAATGGACGCCCGTCATTGACGGCGCGGATCACGAGCTCGCGTCGACCAAGGGCGATATCGTGCGCGTACGCGCAACCTGGCGCGAAGATGCCGCCGGCACGCCGTACGTCGAGGCCGACCTGCGCGCGGGCCGCATGGTGCGCCTGCTCAAGTTCGAGAACGCTGGCGTGTCGCGATCGCGCGCTGCAGCCCGCGTCGTCGGCAATGCCTCGGTGGTCGTGCCGACGTTCGCGGCACGTGCGGCCGACAGCAAGGATTCCGACTTCAACGACCTGTACCTGGCCGAATCGCTCGACGTGGTGCGCGACCAAGTGCGGGCCGCGCGTTCCCTCGCCCTCACGATGACGCAGACCCCAACGCCGGGCCCCACAGACGACGAGCCGCCGGCTTACCTGGACGATGTGCCAATGCCCGACGCTCCCGCTCCCGCTGTCGAGTCGCCCGTCGACGTGGCCACCTCCATCCGCGTGCCGACGCTTGAAGTACTGCTCGCGCACATGCAGCTGATCTACCCGACGACGGACATCTGGGATGGCCTGCGCAAGCAGCGCCTCAAGAAGTCAGCCTTCGCCGCATGGGTGGGCAAAGACCTCGCTGCCGCGTGGGAAAGAGATCCAAAGCGCCGCACCATCCTGCGCGAATCCCTTCCCACCCTCGTTGGTGGCAAGGCAGTTGAAGGCGCAGGCGGCGGCAAACTGGGTGAGATGCTCGACAACCTCACGCTCCTGCGCGGCACCGAGACGGTTTGGGATGGCATTGGCCAGCAGGTCATGTCACTGGGCGCCGTGCGCGCCGACTACACCGCTGAGCTCACCGGCAAATGGCAGGAGCATGCCCAGCGCAAGACGATCGAGGCACGCAACCTGGTGTTCGATCCGACGCAGCAGGCCGACCCGGTCAGTCACGTCAACATCTTCCTCGGCTGGCCGCTGACGCCCAAGCAGGACGACGCGCTCGTCGGCCCGATCCTCGCACTCCTGGCCTCGCTGTGCGATGCAGAGGACAGGGCCGACGAGGCCATGGAATGGATTCTGCGCTGGCTTGCGTACCCGCTGCAGCACCCGGGCGCCAAGATGCAGACCGCGTTGCTGATGTTCGGCGAGAAGCAAGGCACCGGCAAGTCGCTGTTCTTCCAAGACGTGATGCAGCCGATCTATGGCGACTACGGCACGGTGGCCAGTCAGCACCAGTTGGAGTCGAGCTTCACTGCCTGGCGCAGCCGAAAGCTGTTCGTGCTGTTCGAGGAGGTGCTTTCGCGCGACGACAAGTACTCCCACAACGGCACACTCAAGTACATGATCACCGGCAAGACCACCTCGATCAACGAGAAGAACCTGCCGCTGCGCGATGAGCGCAACCACATGAATGCGACGTTTCTCTCGAACGAGCCGCAGCCGATCCCGATCGAGCTGGAGGACCGGCGCTTCATGGTCATCGAGGCGCGGCGCAAGCAGGACCCAGCGTTCTATGCCGACGTGCAGCGTTCCATCGCAGCCGGTGGCATCCAGGCGTTCTATCACTTCCTACTGAACCTGCCGCTCGACGGCTTCAACGAGCACACCAAGCCGCCGATGACACTGGCCAAGGAGCGCGTGATCGAGTTCGGCTTGGCCGGATGGATGTCGTTCCACCGTGCCTGGAAGGACGGCTACCTGGACGCGCCATACACGTCGTGCCTGTCTGAGGATCTGTACATCATCTACAAGCGGTGGTGCGACAAGAGCGGTGAGAAGCCCCTGACGCTGTGCAAGTTTGCCGGCCTGATCGGTAGTCGCGAGACGAAGTCGAAGAAGAGCGTCGCGGTCGACAGCAAGCACAAGAAGACCCGAATGGTGTTCGTGGTGGACAACCCCGATTTCCCGCACCCATTGGATGAGCAGATCGCCAAGTTTAGAAAGCTCGGCGACGTTCGTGCGGACCGGGCATTGCAGGGTTGAGCAGGGTCGGCAATAAACCCTGCCAGCCGGAGAGCCAGTCTCTATGCGGGTTTCAGTAGGGTATGCAGGGTTTGCGGGGTTCAGCGCACGTGGGTGCGAAAAGATGTTGATATGCCGATGTGTTTTTTTGATGCTCACATCTAAAACAACCCTGCAACCCTACATACCCTGCCAAGAGTCAGTATCCATGCGGGTTCCAGACTTGCAGGGTTTGAATAACAGGCTGCAAAGCCGGAAAAAGGAGTGAAACGATGCGAATGAATCTGCGAACTGACTTTCCTGCCGTGGCCGCACGGATCGAAGAGCTGGGCCGGCGTGGCCCGATCGTGGCAGCGATCGCGCTGACCCGTACGGCCAAGGACGTCCAGGCCGCGATCAAGGCAGAGATGCGCTCGGTATTCGATCGTCCAACGCCGTACGCGCTCAACGGCACGTTCCTGAAGCCTGCCACTAAGACCAGCCTCGAGGCGCGCGTCTGGGTCAAGGACGACCCATGGGGCAAGGGAACGCCGGCTGACCGCTTCCTGGGTCCGCAGATATTCGGCGGCAACCGTGGCCTCAAAGGCATGGAGCGACTGCTGCAGGCCAACGGCATGATGCCGCAGGGCTGGTTCGCCATACCTGGTGACGGCGCTACGCTCGATGCAAACGGCAACGTGCGCCGCGCCCAGATTACCCAGATGCTGTCGCAGCTGAAGGTACAGCGCGGAGCTGGCCACGAGTCGCGTGCATCGGGCAGCACGCGGTCGAATCGCACCATCGCGCGCCAGGGCGTGACGTACTTCGTACTGCCGAACGGTAACCGCGGCCTGCCACCAGGCGTGTACATCAAGCGCCGCTTCGCGCATGGCACGGCGATCAAGCCGATGTTCGTGTTCGTGCAGAAGGCGCAGTACAAGACACGCCTGCGCTTCCACGAGATCGGCCAGGCCACCATCGAAGCCAAGTTCTCTGGGCACTTCGACGCTGAATTTAATCGCCCGCGCCCGGGCTCAACCTGATACCCCCCCCCGGGGTTAGGTTCTTTCCGGGGCAGGGCTAGCAAGGGTAATTCAGGCCACGTCATCGCACTAGCAGAACCCAAAAACATTTCCTGACAACTGACCTGACAACGACGAAACATGACGCAAAACCTGACAACCATCGCTGACTGGGCAAAGCTGCAAGGCATCGCGCGCCAGTCCGCATACGAGGCGGTGACCAGGTGCGGCATCCCGGTGACCGATGGCAAGGTCGACCCGGAGTACGCGACGCACCTCTACAAAAAACATACCCGCCCGCGCGCGAACGGCCAACGCCCTGACCCCCTGGCAAGTGGGGCGCAGCCCAGCATTCCGGCGGGTACGGGAGGTCCGGAGTCTGTAGCCAAGGTGCCGGGCTACGACACGAGCCGAGCGCGTCGGGAGGCAGCGGAGGCAGCAGCTGCGGAGATCAAGCTGGCCGAGATGTCGGGGCAGTTCTTGCTCAAGGCTGACGTCGACTCGGCCGTGTTCGAGGCGGCGCGCTCGCTGCGCGACGGGCTGCTCAACTGCGCCCGGCGCATCGCTGCCGACGTGGCGCAGTTGCGTACCGCTGAGGAGTGCGAGGAAGTGATCGAGCGCGAGCACCGCATCCTGCTCGAGAGCATGGCGCACACGTTCAACGAGCGCCTGGACGTCCAGATCGAGGAGCATGCCGGATGACTGGCCTCGCCTCAGCTGCCACTATCCTGCGCCCGGCGATAGCGCGTGGGCTGCAGCCTGACCCGAACATGACGGTCGACGAATGGTCGGATCTGCACATGGTGATCCCCAAAGAGTCGGGCGCCAATGAGGCCGGTAAGTATCGGACGGATCGCACGCCGCACGCGCGCGAGGTGATGCGCGCGCTGTCCGACAAGCACTGGTGCAAGACCGTCGCCCTGATGGGTGCGTCGCAGATGCTCAAGACACAGGTGGGCCTGAACTGGTTCTGCTCGACGGTGCACCAGTCGCCGGCCAACTTCCTGTGGATCCTGCCGACCGGTAAGTTGGCCAAGCGAACCAGCGCACGCGTTAGCAAGACCGTTGCCGCCGTGCCCGAGGTGCGTGACCGCGTGGCCGCGCCGCGCTCGCGCGACTCGGTCAACACGCTCGACACCAAGGAATACATCGGCGGCTCGCTGCACATTGTCACCGCCGGCGCAGCCGCCAACCTGTCCGAGATTCCGGCGCGCCGCGTGCTGTTCGATGAGGTCGACCGCGCCAACGCCAACGTCAACGGCGAGGGCGATCCGGTCCAGCTGGCGAAGGCCAGGCAGACCTCGTTCGAGCGCAACCGCAAGAGCTACTTCCCCAGTTCGCCAACGATTACTGGCCAGTCCATCATTGAGAACCTGTACCTGCAGGGCACGCGCCAGGAGGCGCTGGCGGATTGCGTGCACTGTGGCCACGAGCAGCCGCTGGTATTCGAGCGCTTGGATGAGGACGACGCCGGCCAGGCGGTTTATCCGTGCAGCGCGTGTGGCGCCGTCATGTACGAAACCGACAAGAACCGCATGTTCGCTCGCGGTGCTTGGTCCGCTGGCGTACCCGGTGATGGGGAGACTGTCAGTTTCACGATCAGCGCGATGTTCGCGCCGTACGGCTGGCTCACTTGGATTGCCCTGCTGCGCGAGTACCGCGCTGCTCGGGCCAAGCTGGACGAGGGCAGCGAAGAGCTGATGATCGTGTTCTACAACACGCGCCTGGCGCGGTGCTGGGAGCGCAAGAAGGAACAGACTAAGGCCACGGAACTCAAGGCCCGGGCGGGCAGCTACAAGCTGGGCACGGTGCCAATGCGCGGCCTGATCTTGACCGCCGCTGTCGACACGCAGCCTGACCGCCTCGAGCTCAAGGTCGTGGCTTGGGGCGAAGGCATGGAGGATTGGATCATCGACTACCAGGTGGTGTCGGGTTCGCCCACCGAGCAGGCAACGTGGGACGCACTCGATGCTCTGCTGCTGGGCCGGTACCAGCACGCCGGCGGGCGCATGCTCGGCATCGCCGCCACGCTCATTGACTCGGGCGGCGCCAATACGCAAGACGTCTACAACTTCACGCGCACGCGCCAGCACCGCCACATCTACGCGATCAAGGGCGCGTCAACCTACAACAAGCCGATCCTGTCGGCCAAGCCATCTCTGGTCGATGTGAACTGGATGGGCAAGGTGATGCCGCACGGCGCCAAGCTATGGCTGATTGGTACCGACACAGCCAAGGATTACCTGGCCAGCCGTTACCACTTGGCCGACGGCCCGGGCGCCACGCACTTCCCGGACGGCCTGCCGGATGACTATTACGACCAGCTGACCGCCGAGTACAGCATCACCGTCTACAAGCGCGGCCGCAAAGTCACCGTGTGGGAAAAGAAAAAGTCCGCCCGTAACGAGGCCGGCGACTTGATGGTCTACAACTTGGCCGCCGCGCAGTACCTCGGCCTGCACAAGAAGACTCCCCACCAGTGGCAGCTGGTGCGCGAGAAGGTCAACCCTGCCACGTCCGACCTGTTCCACGATGCTGGTCCGGTCGACCAGCCCGCCCCGGATGGGAATCAGCCCGCTACTGCAATCACGCCACTACCAACTACAACAGCGCAACCAGCACACGAACCATGGAAACCGAAACCGCCCTCGACCCCCTTACCCCACCAGCGTCGGCCAGCCGGGAGACAATGGTGACCGCCGCGCTGCTCGACAACGTCGACCTAATTGACAAGATTTTCGAGTTCATTCAAATCGAGTTTCCCGAGATGCGTGACAAGGCTTTCGCGCTAAAGGAGCTGGCGCGCAGGGAGTTCGCCGGCATCGAGACTTATATCCCACGGCGATCCCAAGCCGAGCGTGATCGCGTTGTGGCCGAAGTCATGGTGTTGTTCAATGGACGCAACGCCACGGAGGTTGGCCGCCGGCTCAACATCAGCAGAGCATCGGTCTACCGCATCATCAAGACGCCAGGCATCAAGAAATAAAATCTCAGTTTTCCGAGAATTGAGACAGCCATATCGCTACCGTGGGCGGCATGGCTATCTCTCAATCAGACATTGACGCACTTGACGCCGCGATCGTATCCGGCGCGCTCTCGGTCGAATTCGACGGGCGACGCATTACGTACCAGAACACGGCGCAGCTGATCGCTGCCCGGGCACATGCGGCGCAGGTCATCAGCGGCAGCGTTCGGCGCACCGTTCCTTACATCTTTGGCTACCGCTTCACAACGAGTCGGGGTGATTGATGGCCAACTTCATTGATCGCGTCATCGGCTTCGTTAGTCCGCAGGCCGGTATTGCGCGACACTTCGCGCGCCGCCAGCTGCAGCGCGCCTATGAGGCTGCCAGCCCACGTGACACCTGGCGACCACGCCGGGCCGGTGCGAGTGCGAACGCGGATCACCAAGCCGACGCCAAGGCGCTGCGCAGCAAGGCGCGCGCTCTGGTGCAAAACGTCCCGTACATCTGGGCTGGTATGGATGGCCTGGCAGTTGCGACAGTCGGGTCGGGCATTATTCCGCGCGCCACTGGCCGCGACAAAGAAAAGATCAACGAGCTGCTCACTGCGTGGTTCAAGGTGTGCGATGCCGATGGTCGCTTCGACTTCTTCGGATTCGTGAAAGCTGCCTACATGGCCATGGAGCAGGACGGCGAAGTGCTGGTGCGCAAGCGCACCCGCAGCGCCAGTTCTGGCATGGCTGTCCCGCTACAGTTGCAGCTGCTCGAAATCGACTGGCTCGACAGCGCCCGGTCGGGCACGCTCAACGGCAACTCGATTGTCAACGGCATCGAGTACGACGTGCTCGGGGCTGTGACCGCGTACTACCTGTGGGACCAGCACCCGGGCGATGTTGCCGCCGTACGTGGTCGGTCGCAGAGTCAGCGCGTGCCTGCGAACCAGATCATCCACCTTTTCAACCCGGGCCGCCCCGGGCAGGGAAGGGGCTTCACGCGTCTGGCGCCAGTGATCGCGCGCGTGCGCGACCTTCAGCTGTATGAAGACGCTGAGATGTCGCGCAAAAATCTGGAAGCTCGTTTGTCGGTGCTGGCCAGTGGCGACATCAGCGGCGCGGAGAACCCGGCCAGCATGGGCAATGCAGGCGAGGGCCAGTCCGGCGGCCATCACGACCTGGGCGAGCTGGGCGGCGGCAACATCGTTGGCATGCCGCCGGGGATGAACTTCACGGTCATTGAACCGAAGGCCGCGCCAGGCTACGTCGAGTACGTTAAATTCCAGTTGCACCTGATCGCCGCCGGTATCGGCGTGCCGTATCACCTTCTGACGGGCGATATGAGCTCAGTCAACTTTAGCAGCGCCCGCGTGCGGCTGCTGGACTTTCGCCGTTCAGTGACGCAGATGCAGTGGTTGACACTGATCCCGAAGCTGTTGGTGCCGATCCATGACGCATTCATCGAACATGCGTATCTGGCTGGCCAGATCAAGTCGCGCGACAAGGCGGTCGACTTTAGCCCGCCGAAGTGGGACTACGTGAACCCGCAGCAGGACGTGCAGGCTGACTTGGCCGAGATCAGCGGCGGCCTGTCGAGCTTCAGCGAAAAGCTGCGGCAGCGCGGCTATGACCCGGAGGTCGTCTACACCGAGCTCGCGGGCGACATCGCCAGGCTGAAGGAGTTGGGCATCCTCGACACGATGCTGTTTATGCAGCGGGGGAATATGCCGACGCCGCCTGCCGATAGTGCTGCCGCATGACACACCTGCATATGGCCACGGCTGTTTCGACCATACGCGTCTATGACGGGCCGGGCGGCTACGAGGCGCGTCGAGCGTACTTGGGAATTATGACGGTGAGCCACCTGACCGACAGCACCGTGTACGTGCACGGTGCCGTTGGGCAGATCGACCGTGCGACATACGAGAACGCACTAAACATGCTCAGCGATCTCGGCATCACCACGGTGATGTATGAGCGGCGCGGACGGATGAAAACCGTCGAGCTGGAACCAATCAACAAGGCTGTCTAACATTATGGCTATTACCCAGCAGGCGTCAAAACTTCGCCCGAATGAAGGTTACAACACGGGCGGATCGGGCGTGCGCACGGCGTATATGAAGTTTGAATTTGGGGCGGACTTCAACAAAGTCCAACACCTCATTGGTAGTAAAGTCTCATCTGGTACGCCGGGTACATACAAGACGCAATTCGCAGTCACTGATGCCATCGTGATGGACACAGTCAGCAACGCCTATCTGCCCGTGCGCGCCGGTGTTGTCTACAATGACAAATCCGCATTCGGCTGGAAAGATGCAACGTTCGGCGGCGCAGCGAGCAAGCAAATCGGGCTTGCCCCGAACCAAGCTAATAACAGCATCATCCACATGTCCACGGACGTGATGGACTTGGCGAGCATCCCTCGGGCTGACGGTAAGCCAGGTAGCATTCTGCTGGTCAAAGTGACGCAGATGGATCCGTCCGGCGGCTATACGGCCGGCAGCAATGCGAGCAACGTGTGGGACTCCGCGCGTGGAAAATTCCCGTGGTTTAGCGAGTGGTATTCGAAAGCCGTAAATTATGACGCCATCGCGGACTTGACCCGCGTGCCTACGGGCAGTCCGTACAATGAGGACTATGCGTTCCCCGGCTTCCCGATTGTAACGAACACGCAAAGCACCCTGCCGACCGACCTGTTGCTATTCACAGGTGATAGCCGCAAGTGCGCAGCGTACATGACCTATCAGTATGCCAACCCGGCGCGCATGGCTGCGATGGGGCTGAGTACGCCAGAACACCCTGTCAGCACGGTCAATGGTGCGGGCTCGGGCCACAGCCAATTGCAGTTTCAGGCAGTTGCAATGGACATGATCAACGCGGGTTTGCGGCCAACCGTGATCCTCGTCCCGGCCTTTAGCCAAAACGGATTTTCAAATTTCGCTACGTACAAAACGAATCTCGACAACTTCATGGCTTCCGCCCGTGCTGTTTCGGGAATGTCGAATGTGAAATTCATTATCGACACGGACTATTGGGTCGCTGGCTATGCCGTTGGTACGAACGCTGAAAACTGGCGGCGTGAGTGTGTCGCATACGCCAAGTCGCTGCACAACGGCACCACGGTGTTCTGCTTTGACAGTGACGCCATCCTCACAGATTACGCGAACCCTAGTGCTACGACATTTAAGTCGAAATATTACTCGGGCGGCAATTTCACCGGAGGCGATGGGGTTCACGCTGGACCAATCGGCCTCGAAGACCTGGCGTATGGCGATGGCACGCTACCGGGCCTGCAGTCGGTCATGCGTCAAGCGTTCGGTATCTCGACAACCACCCCATCACCACCAACAGGAACGGAAATGCCACAACTTCAAAAAATCCCCGACTTCGCCGAGCAGGTGCTGCGTGGCGTGCACAACTTCGGGGCGCACGTCTTCAAGGCGGCGCTGACGAACACTCTCCCAGCAGCGGCGAACACTGTGCTGGCCAACATCACGCAAGTGGCGGCATCGGGCGGATACGTGGCTGGGGGGTACGCGCTGGACTCCATCACCGTCACCCGGGCAATGGAAGACGTAAAGCTCGTGGTCAACGACGCGATCCAGACCGTGAGCGCAAGCGTGGCACGGGTCAAGATCGCTGACGAGACGATCGCCGCTAGTGGCGGCAGCGTTGGCCCGTTCCGTTATGCCGTCGTGTACAACGACACCGCCGCAAATAAACCGCTGGTCGGATACATCGATTACGGATCAATCGTCACGCTAAACGATGGCGAAGCCCTGACGCTCGACTTCGACGCGAGCGCTGGTGTGTTGACGCTGGCCTGATCATGACGCCAGAACAACAAGCAGCGCTGCGGCAGGCAGCGCGCTCGAACCCGGCGTGCGCTGCTGCGCTGGCCGCACGCGACTGCGATGCGATTGCCGTGCTGCTGTCGCCCGGGCGCCTGCGTGCCAATGGGCGCGAGATCGGCTACGGCGTGATCTTGGAAACCATCGGCATCGATGCTGGCAACCGGCTGATCGACTTCATCCAAGCCCAGCCGAATTTGCGCCACGTGGTGCAACTGCTGGCCAATGGCTGGCTCAGCATCGGCTCGCCGCTGGCGCAGGGCGCGCTCCGCTCATTCGGGCCCGACGCGATCTCGCCGGCCGACGCTGAAGCGCTGTGCGCGCTTGGCCTTGAGCCTGACCCATACACCGCGCAGCAGGTCGCTGCTGCGCTCTACAACCCTGACGGATCGGATAAGCCATGGTCGCAGTAACGAAAACGCCTGTCGCGATCCTGGCCGCCGTGGCAGTGCCAGCAGGCGGAACGAAGGCAGCGCCGAACGCGCTCGGCGTGGGCCCCTGGGTCGACGTCTCCGCGTTCAATGGCGGCGTGCTGGGTGGCCGGATCCGAAACACCGGCGGCACCGTGACAGCTGCAGGCCAGATGGTCTGGCAGTGGACGCCAGAAGCAAGCGGCACGCCGACCAAGATTTACGACCTGTGGGGCTTCGGCGGTGATCTGGCATCTGGCGCCGATGTCTCGACCAGCATCCGCCTCGACAAAGAAATCGGACGTGTGCGCGCCGTCGGCTACGGCAACGTCACCAACGCTGTCACCTTCGAATCAGACCTCGCAGCGGGAAGCTAATCAATGAACGGGATGCGCTACCAGCCACAGGGCGCCGCCAGGCTGGATCGGGGCAACCCGCTCACGAGGGGTATCTCCGATGTCTGGATCGCTTCAGCGGGGGCGACCCTTGCAAAGAACTATCCCGCAGGCAGAAGCGGGGTGAACGCAACTGCTGATACGGTGATCTCTGCTTTCGGCGTGGCGGGCCAATGCATTCGCGGCGACGGTGTCACCACCGGTACCGGGTTTAGCGTTGCAGAAAATGCGAATGGAATTCTGGGTAGCACGGACTCGACCTGGTTCATCGTCCGGCGCTGCCGCGACACGACGGTCCGAAACATCTTCATGCACTACGGATATGAGAACGGCGCAGGTAGCCGTTGTCTGCTTGGAGCACCTGAAGGTAGCAACATCACCTGGGATTACGGCAACGCGACAACTGGCTCCGGTCGACTCCAGGCGCCGTACGTCAAGGACACGCTGATCGAAACGCTGGTCGTCGTGGCGGGCCAAGTCAAGGGCCGTGAGATATGGCGCCGCGGCGTCAAGATTGCGGGCAACCCGAACGCGAAAGCCAGCCGAAGCCAAGACAGTCGCCCGTTCAGCATCGGGCGGCCAGAGGGCGGTCCGCCGATGGATGACGTCGAAACGTATATGTTCGGCGTGTCCACCCGCGAATGGTCGGACGCTGAGATTGTCCAATGGTGTCGAAACCCATGGCAGATTCTCGACGACGGATCGGTCGAGGATTTTGTAGCGGCCACTGCAGCCAGCTATTTGTTGAGCGTCCAGCCCGCCGCAATGACGCTCGCCGCCGGCCAGATCGGGATGCGCGCCAGTCGAAAGTTGGCAGTTGCGCCAGCCGCCCTGACCCTTGCGACAAGCAACGTCGCAATGCTGGCCTCGCGTCGGCTTGGCGTGCTGCCGGCGGCGATGGCTGTCACTGGCGGCCAAGTTGTGGCGCGCGTGTCTCGCCGGCTGTCGGTGAGCGCAGCGGCAATGGTTATGACTGGCGGCCAGGTGTCGATGCCGTACGCACCGAAGCCCGACGCCGGCTCCTACTCGCTACCGGTTTCGGCCGCAGCGATGACACTCACCGGCGGCAAAGTCGGCATGCGCATCGCGCGTCGGCTGCGCGTCGAGCCTGCCAGCCTGTTACTGGTCGGTGGTGCCGTGCGCATCCTGGTCCGGCGGCGCCTGACGGTGTCGCCTGCTGGCCTGCAGCTGGTCGGCGGTTCGGTGACGCTGCGCTTCTCGGCGAGGGGAGAGCCGTTTGATATTACAAAAATTCATCCATCCCGGATCGTGATCTTCGAAGGCAGCGGCAGCCGCGTCACGCCATTCGAGGGAAGCGGTAGCCGGGTCACGTCGTTTGGTAGTACTGGTACTAGAAAAGTGAGGTTCGAATAATGGCTGATATGCCGTGGAAAGAGGGCGACGACTGGTACGTCTATCGCGACCCTGATGAGAAAAGTCGCTACCTGGCCGACATCACGCAGGAACTGATCGACCGAGCCACGACGCCGCTCGACGACAGCAGCAAAGCAATCGAGTTGATCCTGGTCGGCGTTGTGTCGATCGAGCCGGCAGAGATTCAAAGCGTGGAAATCGATGGCGTCGTGCGCACCTATGTTGTTGCATTCCTGGGCGGCACCGGCGACGAACCGCCAGAGGATTGGCGGTGGGAAGCGCGCGTCAGTTGCAAGAACAGCGAGCAGTTCGACAAGACAACCCATTTCAAGCGGAGGGACACATGACCATCAACATCGCCGATCTGCCAGGCGTACGCGCCCAATTTAAGCGTGACGTGCCCGAGTCCGGGCTTGGCCAGGCGCGCGGCCCATCCAACTTGGTTGGGGTGGCGCCACAGCTACCGGCTGGCGATCTTTCAAACCTGCCGTCCGATTTGAAGACGATGGCCTTGCGAGGCGGCCGCTACTACGTCGTTAGCGAACAAAAATAGCCGTCTGAAAAGTTGTCTCAGTTTTCCGAGAATTGAGACAGGGAAATCCGCATCATGCGGATATGACGACGCCAACCACTCAGCAGATCGCAGCCCGCTCCGCTACTGATCCCCGGATCATGCCACCTCTTTCGCGTGGCGCGGAGCTTGTCCCATCGACCTATAACGAGATCGACAACACGATCGACGTCATCTGGACGACTGGTTCGATGGGTCGACGCTATGACTGGTACAACGACACCCCGTACGACGAAGAGTTGGTCGTCACGCCCGAAGCTGTCGACATGACGCGCTTCGACAAGGGCGTCGTGCAGGTCATTGACAACCACGATATTCAGGGTGGCCTCAAGTCCATCATCGGCATTGCCACCCGTGGCAGCATCCAGAACGGAGAAGGCAGTGCATCCTTGCGGCTGTCGAACCGGCCCGAGCTGGCCGGCATCGTCGCCGACATCAAGGCCGGCATCATCCGCTCGATCAGCTTCACGTACCGCGTCGCGAAGTACGAAATCACTCGTGCCATTGACCGCACCGATGGCGTCAACGTACCGCTGTACCGCGCTGTGGCGTGGGAGCCGTACGAAATCAGTTTCGTGACCGTCCCGTTCGACGCTGGCGCAAGTTCGCGCAGCGCGCCGCAGAACGGTCACCCATGCGAATTCATCACCCGGGCGCCCGCCCTTTCTGCTCCATCCAACCAGGACGACACCATGACCATTGCTACCCAATCGGGCGCCCCGAATCCAGCGCCTGCCGATCCGACCCGCGCTGCTCCTGCGGCCGCCCCAACACAAGTGTCGCCGCCAGTACCAGCACCCGCTGGCCCGACTTCCACGGACGACGCGGCCTCCCGCGCTGCACAGGAAGCCATGACCCGCTCCGCTGACATCATGGAACTGTGCGCCCGCCATGGCGTCACCGGCCTGGCCGCCGGCCTGATCCGTGGTGGAAACTCCGTCGACCAAGCACGCGCTGCCGTGCTCGACGAAATGGCCCGTAACTCCACCGCAGGCGGCGGTCACCAGAATACCCGCATCCAGCTGATCGGCGACGTGGAGCAAACGCGCATGGCCGGCATGGAAGAGGCAATCATGCATCGCGTGTACGCCCGCACGAAGATGACCGAGAACGGTACCCAGTTCCGCGGCATGAGCTTGCTTGAGCTGGGCCGCGACTTCCTGGAAGCGCGTGGCGTTTCGACGCGCGGCATGGATCGCATGCAGCTGGCGACCAATATGTTGAACTTCCGCTCGGCGGGCATGCACGGCACCAGCGACTTCGCAGCCCTGTTCAGCAATGTCGCGAACAAGCGCATGCGCGATGCCTACGCAGAGAACGCCGGCACCTACACACAGTGGGCGCGTCAGGCACCGAACGCGCCTGACTTCAAGAACATCAACATCGTGCAGATTTCCGGTGCGCCGGAACTGCTGCGCACCAACGAGCATGGCGAATTCAAATACGGCACGATGACCGATGCCGGTGCGTCGTACGCCCTGGTGACCTACGGCCGGATGGTGTCGCTCACGCGCCAAGCGATCATCAACGACGATCTGCGCGCATTCGAGCGCTTGGTCACGGCGTTTGGTGCAAGTTCCAGCCGTCTGGAGAACCGTCTGGTGTACAGCCAGCTTACGAGTAATTTCGCAATGGGCGACGGCAAGCCGCTTTTCGACGCGGCACACAAGAACGTCGGCTCGGGCGCTGGATCGGCGCTGTCGCTGGACGCACTCAAAGCGGGCCGTAAAGCCATGCGCCTGCAAAAAGGCCTGGGCGACGAAGAGCTGAACCTGGCGCCGAACTTCCTGATCGTCCCAGCCTCGCTCGAGCAGGATGCCTATGCACTGACCAGCGCGAACTACGTGCCGGCCAAGCAGGCCGACATCAACGAATTCCGCGCTGGCGGCCGCACGGCTGTCGAACCGATTGTCGAGCCGATCCTGGACGGTGTTAGCGAGACCGCATGGTTCCTCGCCAGCAACAACAGCCAGGTCGACACCGTCGAGTACTGCTACCTGGACGGCGCGGAGGGTCCGGTCATCGAAAGCCAGAACGGTTTCGAGGTCGATGGCGTGACTTGGAAGTGCCGCCTGGACTTCGCCGCCAAGGCTGTCGACCATCGCGGCCTGTACCAAGGCGTCGGCAAGTAAGCCGCCGCTGCCAGTCCACCCATCCATCACAGGAATCGAACATGAAGAATTTCATCCAGCCCGGCGACACGCTCACTGTCATTGCTCCAGCCAACGTACTGAGCGGCCAGGCGGTGTTGGTCGGCGCGCTCTTCGGCATCGCCGGCAACGACGCCCTGCAGGGTACGCAGGTCGAGATCAAGCGCACGGGCGTGTACTCCCTCGCGGCCACAACCGCCGACACCGGCGCGGCCGGCGCCAAGATCTACTGGGACAACACCGCGAAGCGTCTGACCACGACCGCTACCAACAACACCTTGGTCGGCGCATTGACCGCAGCCAAGGGCGGCACCGAGGCCAGCGCTACCGTGCTGCTCGACGGCGTCATCCGCTGACCTACGCGCATGCTCTTCGCCAACCTCCAGCTGGCTGCGAACAGCGCCGTCTTGAATCACCTGGCTAACAAGCAGGTGACGATTGGCGGCGCGGTTGTGCCGGGCATCTTCCGCAACCTGGCCAGCGAAGCGCAGCTGGGCATGGGGGTGGCGTCCAGCAGCCCTGTTGTCACCGTCGCGGACAGTGCGGTCATGGCCGACCCGGTCGGGCAGCAGATCACGATCGACGCTGTGCGTTACGAGATCGTCGACGCCGACCCGGACAACACCGGCCTTACCATCCTCACGCTGACCGTGGCTGCATGAGAACTGCCTTCGCAAACATCGTAAGCGCGGTCATCGCAGCACTGGAGGAGCAGCCGCCCGTATGCAGCGCGATCTACCGCGCACGTGCCATGGCTGTGCCCGACCAGGACAAGCTGGCAATCAGCGTGCAGTGGGACCAGTCAGTGCCAACTGGCGGCACGATCAACGGAGCGCCCATCGACTGGACGACCCGTCTCACTGTCGAATGCTATGCAAGCGGCACGAGTGAGAGCGGCGATCTCGCGGTCGACCCGCTGCTCAAGGCGGTGTTTGAACGCTTGGCAGCCAACTCGACGCTGAACGGCGTTGTCACTGATCTGCAGGTGATCGGTATCGAAGCAGAGAACACGACGGACGGAAAGAAAACCGGGTGGATCCGACTCACCTACACCGCAGATCACCGCACCAGCAACTTTACATTGAGCTGACATGAATATTGACAAGACGCAAACCGCGCCGCACGAGCGCCAGATCCCGCCGCCACCTGCTGGTGGTTCCTGGACTTTTGACCGGGAATCGTGGGAGTGGGTCTCCAACGATCCGGTCCCAGTCCCTGCCGACGAAACCCCAGCTGCAGCCGTCGATTACGACGGCTCGGCCAACCAGGAGTAAGCGATGCCCCGCTTGATCAAGAACACCATCGTCACCGCCAAAGTGCAGACGACCGCCGGCGCAGATGCGGCGCCAACCGGTGCGGCCAATGCCGTGCTCATGTCGGAAGGCAGCATCACGCCACTCGACGCGCAGGCTATCGACCGCTCGCTGATCCGTGGCTACTTCGGTGGCAGCGAGCAGCTCGTCGGCCCGGCCAGCGTCAAGCTGACCTACGCGGTCGAGCTGGCTGGTTCCGGCGTGGCCGGCACTGCGCCGGCCTGGGGCCAGCTGCTGCAAGGTTGCGCCGTCGCCGAAGGCATGCTGACCACCCCGGCACGTGTGGAATACACACCAGTGTCCACGTCGCTCAAGATGCTTACTCAGTACTACTACGACGATGGCGCGCTGCACAAGCTGCTGGACTCGATGGGTAACTGCACCCTGTCTGCGAAGGTGGGCGAACGCCCAATGCTGCGCTTCGAATGGACTGGCCTGGACGGCGGCATCGCGGTGGCGCCAAACGCTACCGGCGTCTTCACGCCGTGGAAGAAGCCTGTCGCCATGACCAAGGCGAACGTCATCGACATCACGCTGGGCGGTACGTACGCTGCCGGCGCGCTCAGTGGCGGCACTGTCTACAACAGCACCGGCCTCGAACTGAACTTTGGCAACGTGGTGAACTTCAGCGCGATGCTCAGTACCGAGACCGTTGATATCTCGGACCGCCAGTCGACTGCAACGCTTGAGCTGGAACTGACGGCGGCGCAGGAGGTCGCGATGATGGCGTCGGTCAAGGCAAACGAGACGCAGGCACTGGGCTTCACCATCGGCACCGCTGCCGGTAACAAGGTACTCGTCTTCGCACCTGCGGCCCAGTTGACCAACCCCCGCAAATCGGAGCTGAACGGCAAGCGCCTGATCGGTTTCGACGTGCGCCTGGTCCCGGTCAACGGCAACGACGAATGGCGCATCGTCGTCCTGTAACGAACACCCTCACATTCACAACTGAAAGGAAACGCCATGGCGTTCAAACTCGTTAAACGCAACAAACTCGCCGTCACCGTCAAAGGGACCCTTCCCGATGAAACCGGCAAGCCAGTCAACTTCGACTTCAAGCTTCATTGCAAGCGTCTGAGCCAGGACGAAATCGACGTTGCCATGAAGGACAAAAAGGGCGACGTGAAGAAGTTCGTTCGCGACATCGCCGAAGGCTGGGACGGCGTCCTCAATGAAGCCGGTGTCGCTCAAGACTTCACCCCTGAACAGTTCGACGAACTGATCGACAACGTCGGCATGCCGGTCGTGATCATGCACGCCTACCTGGAGCAGGTCGCAGCAGTCGCAAAAAACTGACCGAGGTCGTGCGCCTATTGGCGCGCGGCCAAATCGAGTTTGGTCACGATGAGCCGGCTGAACACGATCACGTCAAAGATGCGCTTGCCGCCTTGGGCCTTTGTGCCGAGGGCGGCATCGCGCTGAATGAAGACGAGTACTGGCTCTGGCCTGAGAACGATGAGCCCTTCAACATGTGGCTCGCGGTGCAGACCCAGTGGAGCGCTGGCATGGGTGGCGCGACCGGTCTGAACTATCCGGGAGTGGAAACATGCATGCGCCTGCGTGGCCTGAAGAAGAAGGCGCGGTCGCACACGTTTCTGTTGATTCAAATGATGGAGCGGGCGTGCCTCGAAGAGTGGGCGCGTCAACGCAAGAGCTAAGGAACTGAGCCAATGGCACTGCCGCGCGCACTTATTGAATTGGCTGTACAAGGCGCTGCAGAAAGTCAGCGCCGGATCGAGTCTGTCGGCGACGCCTTGCGCCGCATGAACGGCGAGTCCCTCGAACGAATCTCGGGGCAGCTCGGCAGTCTCGGCGATCGCTATTCCAACCTGCAATCGACCATCGGCAACGTCGCTGGCTTCGCCGTCGCAGGCGTGTCGTTGGCCAGCCTCGCGGCACGGATCACCGGCGTAATGGATTCTATGGGCGAGCTGGATGACCTCTCGCAAAAGATTGGTACGAGCATCGAGCGTCTGTCGCAAATTCAAAAAGTAGCAAAAGCATTCGGCGCGGACTTCGCCGGGAGCGTCGACCCGGCTTTGGTCAAGCTCGCTCGTGGGCTGACCACAGTCGACGAAAAATCAAGCAAGACGGGCAAGGCTCTTGCTGCACTTGGCATTTCCGCGAACGCGCTGAGCGATCCAGGCGAGATCATGGTTCAGGTGGCGAAGAGCCTGCAGCAATACGAGGACGGTTCGGCTAAGGCCGCTATCGTCACCGACCTGTTCGGGAAGTCTGCTGTCGACTTGCTGCCTTTCCTGAACGACCTGTCGGAAACCGTCGATGGTTTCTCGACGATCTCGGCTGAGTCTGTAACTCAGGTTGCAGCCCTTCAAGATCAATTCGGCATGCTGGGCGTTCGTACAACCGAAGCATTCGAGGCAGTCACAGTTGCGGCGCTGCCTGCCTTGTCCGGATTGGCGAAGGGTTTTGCCGATGCGATAGAGGCAAAGGATGGGCTGATCGACGGTGGCGAAATCGCTGAGTGGGCCAGTATGACTGCGATGGGTATCGCGCGCGTTGCAGATGTAGGGCTTCTGGCCGTGCGAACCTTCTCTGCGATCTCGAGCAGCGTCCAGGTCGTGGCCGCTGATCTCAAGGTGCTGTGGACTGCATCACCCGCACGCATGGCCTATAGCGCAGCGAACGGTGGTTCGCCACTGGATGAACTGAAAAAGACGGTCGCAGAGCGCAACCAAGTTTTGGACGCCGCTAACAAAAAATTGTCTGACTTCTACAATGCGCGCGCCGACGTCTTCTCCAGCAAGGTGGCCGGGTATCTGTCGGCGCAGGGGACGGCCGCGTCGGGTAGCACAGCAGCGGAGCCGAGCAAGAAGGGACTCTCCTACAAATCCAGTGGCGACGACGCGGCCAAGGATGCGGACAAACAAGCCGACGCCTATCAGAACCTGGTGAAAGCCATCCAGGCAAAAATCGTTCAAGCTAATCTTGAACTCAGCGCCGGGGCGCCACTGGTAGCCAGCCAGCAGGAGCAGCTCAGGCTCACCGAACAGCTGGCCGCGATGAAGGGAAAGCTCACGCCAATCCAGTATGCCGTGCTGGAAAGTGAGGGCAAAGAGCTGGTCACGAAACTTGAAGTGATTGAGGCGAACAAACGTGCGGCCGAAGGATTGGCGTCGTACACCAAATCGATGGACGCCTATGAAACCAGTGTCGCAAAAATCATTGAGAGCACGCTGACTGAGGCAGTGCGCAACGAAGAACTCACCCTCACGTTCGGCAAAACAAAGGGCCAGATTGAAGCGCTTGAGTTGGCACGCCTGGAAGAGCAGCTGGCACAGCGCTCTTCGCTGGGACTCACCCTCGACGAGATTGAGAATCTGGAAAAGCTGATCGCCGCCAAGAAGCGCAGCGCGACCGCGCTCGGCAAGATCGACGGTCTTGAAGCCAGCAAAAAATCCATCGAACAACTGGATGAGTTCCTCGATCCCGCCAAAGCACAGTCGTTCGGCGAAGCCCTGCGCGAATCGCTCGGCGGTGCGGGCACCGCGTTGTCCGCACTGACCTCGACGCTCGACGGCTTCGGAAAACGGCAAGCCGAAATTGATAAGCATCGCGCTACGGCAGAGCGTGAGCGATTGACTGGCGCCATGAGCGAACAGAAGTACATCGCCGACATCGCTCGCCTAAACGAGATGGAAACCAAGAACCGTCTGTCCGGCTACGGCGACATGGCGGGCGCAGCTGCCGGCTTCTTTGGAGAGCAGAGCCGTGGATACCAAGCGTTGATGACGGTGTCCAAGGTCTTCCACGCCGCCGAGCTGGCGATGACGATGGCCGAGCTGGTGCCGAAGGGTATCGCCGCGGTGCTCAACCAGGGCACCGGCGACCCCTACAGCGCGTTCGGGCGTATGGCCGCCATGGCCGCTGTGGTTGCTGGCTTGGGTGTGGCGATCGGCGGCGTGTCGGGCGGCAGCAGCGTCAGCCTGTCCGAGTCGCGCCAAAAACAGCAGGGCACTGGCACCGTGCTGGGCTCGGACGCGAAGTCGGGCTCGATCGCACGTGCGCTGGCCGAGATCGAGCAGTCGTCGCAAGACACACTCGGCGTGAACAGCGACATGCTGATCTCGCTGCGTAACATCGAGTCGGGCATCGGCCAGTTCGCTTCCCTGCTCGTTCGCACGACTGGCGTGACCGGCGAATTCGGCAAGGACATGAACAAAAGCGTGTTCGATTCGAAGGCGATCGGGGTCGGGGGCGCTGCAGCTGGTGGCATCGGCGGTGCAATGGCTGGCGCCTACGTAGGTATGGGTACCAGCCAGATCGGCCTGCTGCTTGGCGGTCCTATCGGCATGGCTCTGGGCGCCGTCCTGGGCGCTGTCATCGGCAAGACCTTCATTGGTAAAGCGCTGGGCAGCGTCTTCGGTGGCAAGCAAACGGTTGAAGACACCGGCTTCACGCTGGACAAATCGAGCTACGGTAGCATCCTTACGGGTGGCATCAACGCGTCCCAGTACGCCGACGTGAAGAAGGACGGTGGTTGGTTCGGCAGCGATAAGACCAGCGTGAAGATGGAAGGGCTGGGTGCCGAAGGAAATCGCCAGATCACTAGCGTACTCACCTCGCTGTACGACACCGTGTTTAAAGCCGGCACCATCCTTGGACTTGGTGCCGACAGCTTCAATGCGCAGCTGAGCAGCTTCGTTGTCGACATCGGCAAGGTCAGTCTCAAAGGTTTGTCGGACGACGAGATCCAGAAAGAATTGCAGGCCGTCTTTTCGAAGGTAGGCGATAGCTTGGCCGCATCCGGCGTGGCCGGCCTTGAGTCGTTCCAGAAAGTGGGCGAGGGCTACCTTGAGACTCTGGCCCGGGTAGCGTCGAACTACCAGACCCTTGACGCCATCATGGCCTCGATCGGTACCACTGTCGGTGCGGCGGGCATTGCCAGTGTGCCGGCGCGTGAACGACTGATCGATATGTCGGGCGGCATCAGCGCGCTGGGCAGCCAGGTGAGTTCGTTCGCTGACAACTTCCTAACCGAAGCCGAGCGCATGGCGCCGATCCAAAAGTACGTCACCGAGCAGCTCGCCAGCATGGGCTTGGCTTGGGTTGATACCAGCGCCGAGTTCAAGAATGCGGCGCTCGGTATCGACAAGACGACCGAGGCGGGCGCCAAACAGTTCACCGCCATGATGAGCTTGGCCGACGCGTTCGCCAAGGTTTACCCGGCCGTGAAAGACCTCAGCATGTCCCTCGAGGAGATCGCAGACCAGCGCGGCACGCTGCAGGACGAGCTCGACGAACTGACGATGACGCGCGAGCAGCTGCTTGCCAAAGAGCGCGCCGCTCTGCACGAGAGCAACCGCCCGCTTTGGGATCGAATCCAGGCATTGAACGCCGAAAAGGACGCCAGCTTGGCAGCACAAGCGGCGGCGCAGTCCGCGAAGGACGTGGCCGCTGGTCTGATGGGGGATGTCGACAGTGCGTTTGCCATGCTGGAGCGCGTCATCGACCGCGAACGCACGGCACTGCAAACACAGATCGCCACCCATACCGAGGCAGCCAATAAGATCCGCGCGGTGTCTGACAGCCTGCGTAGCACGATCGGAAGCATGCAGGCACCGGATGATCCAGTCGTGGCACGCACGCGCGCCCAGAGCGATCTGCGAAGCTTCCTGGCGACGGCGCGCGCAGGCGGCGCGTTCCCTGACTCAGCCAAGTTGCAGGCGACGTTGGGCGCGCTGTCGGCTGATGCAAGCTCGCAGTTTGAGAGCTTCGCGGACTACCAGCGAGATTTCTACTCGACCCGCAATGACATGTCGGACTTGGCCGCGCTGTCGGACGCCGCGCTGTCAACGGAAGATCGCGCGCTGCAAACCCTGCAGGAGCAACTGGATGCGTATGACGCGATGCTCAAGCACGAGCAGGAGCAGATCGACATTCTCAAGGGTCAGAGCGCGACGGGTCTGTCGATCCTCGACGCTGTGAAGGCGCTCCGAGCGGCAGTGCTTGCCGCGCAAAGCAATCCGGTCGTGGCAGCGGGGTCGGCCATTAATTCGGCATATCAAACACACCTGGGCCGCGCACCGGATGCCGCTGGCTTCGAGTGGTGGAACAACGCAGCGGCCAGTGGCACGCCGGTATCGCAGATCGTCAGCGGCATTGCCCACTCGACCGAAGCGGATCTAAACAAACTTTACCAAAGCGTCCTTGGCCGTAAGCCGGATGCTGAAGGATTGTCTTTTTGGATGAAGGCGTACGGCTCGACGATGGATGCTGCTGAGACCGCTGACTTCATGAAGGCGGCCCAGAAAAGCGATGAGTACAAAAAGCTCAACGGTATTCCCGGCTTCGCGGCAGGCGGTGACCATTCGGGCGGCTGGCGCATCGTTGGTGAGAACGGACCGGAGTTGGAAGCGACAGGCGCTGCACGGATCTTCAATGCGCAACAGACTCGCAACCTGATGGGCCAGTTGTCGAGCCCGAGCGAAAGCAACGCCGTTCTGGTTGCCGAGCTGCGCGCCGTGCGTTCCGAGCTGCAGTTGCTGCGGGTGGAAAACAGTGCCGAGAACGCGGCGATCGCGAAAGGCGCGCAGGCAACCGCCAGCCACCTCGATGCAGCTATCAACGGCGATACGCCATTTGCAACGAAAGTTATTAAAGAGGTGACCCCAGTATGATCGTCGCAGACCCTGTAACAATGGGCGTGGTGTCCTGCACCCGAGCCACCTCGGCCCCATACTACGACCGCAATGGCGTACAGCAGATGGCGCCCCCGAACACGCTGCGCGTCACCTATGACCCAAATGACCTGAGCCGAGCACCCTATGTCCTGCTCGATGCAGGTGAGGTGATCGGACCCGGTGCAGGCGTTGTGTATTGCAACGTCCCGATTGCCGAACCCGCCCATAGCCTGACGGCCATCTACGCAAAAGACGCGCTCGTTCATGAGCCAGCGTCGCAGAAGGTCTATCAGTCGCTCCTCGCCAACAACGTCGGCAAGGCACTGACTGATACGACGGCATGGACCCCGCGCGGCGTGACGAATCGCCGCAAGATGCTCGATGAATACAACAACACGCAAACTGAGTTTGCAGATGAAATCCTGCTGGTTGTGGCACCGGAAACGGTTTGCCAAGCGGTCTACCTTGGCAACCTGCTGGGTGACGAAGTGCGCATCAGCGTGGTCGACCAAGTCGAAGGCCTTGTGTACAGCGAGATCAACGAGCTAATCGAGTCGACGTCTGATAGTTCGTTCTTCAACTGGT
>Ga0308158_10001603_pt1 | contig 23714 bp, 4 predicted proteins | sample PhyBR2_FD_201038 | JGI IMG/M metagenome (GOLD analysis project Ga0308158, IMG submission 201038) | Phyllosphere microbial communities from UC Gill Tract Community Farm, Albany, California, United States - DLSLB.R2 | ecosystem: Host-associated > Plants > Phyllosphere > Unclassified | place: USA...
GGCCGCTGCGTGCTGAGTGGTACCCCTTTGAATCCTGGTTTCCGCCCTCAAGATCTTCAATATTTGCTCCCCGAAGCATGCTGACTGCATAGTCCAGGTTTTGTGCCGTGGTTCGGTAGTTCAACGACAGTCGACGGGAACGTCCTACAATCGCAATCCCATATCGTGATAGTGGAACTTTCTGACCGTATATCCGCTGATGAGAGTCTTCGGCGATGAACAAATCGTCCTTGCCTTCCTCCGCCAATTGCCGCAGGAACAACCAGTGCGCAGCATGCAGGTCCTGGGCCTCGTCAATCAACACGTGATCGGCGAGCGCCGGCTTCCCCTCAGCGGCGCGCTGCATCAACAACCGGGCCGCCACAGCTGCGAGCTCAGGGAATGTAATGCTCTCGTTCATCCTCTGTGATTGACGGAACGCTTCGATGATCTTCCAAACACCTAGGCGCTTCGGGCGAGTTAATGCAGTCCCTCGGCCCACTCGCGGGACCTTCACATAGCCTTCGCGAGTGGTGATGAAATTCGCCAATACCACTGAGACATATTCCTGTTCCAGGAACGTCGGATTGGCTATCTCAAGTTCCAGTCCATGCTCGGTATTCTCGATTGCTTCTTTCCACGCATTCTGGGCGCCTCCCCCGGGTCGCAAGCCAGCCGAAGCATGGGCCTCGCCCAGCACCGCGATGACTGCATCTTTGCTTTCGGCGGCGCTAGCTGAGGTGAACACCTGATGCACGAGGGAATCAATGCCGCTGGCATAGATCCCCGGAGATCCAACACTGGCTGATAGTGGCAGTCCCGGATCCAGCTTGGCCATGCTTTCGCTCAGGGACGATGCCAGGGTGCGCGTGAATGTCGTCAGAACAATCCTCGCGCTAGGGTTGCGCTGTGCCAAGGTCTTGGCCCGGTGCAGGATCACCACTGTCTTGCCTGTTCCGGCACCACCAGTTAGCCGGAACGGGCCATTCCACGATCCATCGGCGTACCGGCGCTGCTCGGGGTGCAAGAAAGTACGCCACGCATCGGCGCTTCCTCCTTCAATCACCTCGCGCAAGGCTTCAGGCGCTTCCCCGATGAAGGCGAACTGCAGCTTCGCTGCCTCCTGGTCAAACCCGGCGATGATCTTCTCGTCATCCGTGCCCTCATTGGAAGGCTCGTTGGGCGTCTCGCGCTGGTCCACGAGTCCAAGATCCTCTTTGCTGTCTTCCAGGCTCTTGCCCGATGCCAAATCCAGAATCAGCAGCCCCTGCCAGTCAGGAGCTCGATCTGTCACCTTGTGGAACGCGGGTGCACTGGTGGCGTCCAGCGCCTTGCGGGCAATCTGAGGGTCAAGTCCAGCAGCCTGCACCAAATATACATGGGTGTATCCATGTTCAAGGAGCCCGTTCTTCCACAGGTCAGGCACCGGCAGATTACCGGGAGCCTCGTTAGCCACCTGTGCTGGCACTGCAGTTTGGGAGTGCTGCGCCGTCGCCGGTTGAGGTTCAGGCTTCGTCTGTTCAATGATCTCCGGGATCCCGAATACCGGGTTCATCTGCAATGTGCTGCGCCCGGCGATGTCGATGGCCTTGTCGTGGGCCCACGTGCCGTAATAGACATAGGTTGGGGCCGTCCCGGTCTCCAACCTGAACAAGACCGCCCGCCATTTGTCGTTGACCCTTCCGGTGCGCACGCGCGGATCAGTGACATTCTTCAGCGGCTCAATGTGAAGCCCTGGGGCCGTGTCATCTTCCTGGAGCTTTTCCAGGAAATTCATCACCAGCGGCTTCACCGAATTATCCAGTTTGTCTTTGGTTTTCGCGAAGACTATTCCGGGCATGACTACAACCCCTTTCTGTTCAACGATTCAATAATGAGCCGAGTCTGCGGCCCTACAAAGGTCCATCCGTCCCCTGCCAAATCCTGCGGTGCGTCATCACCGTCATAAGGCACGGCGATTCGCTGTTGAGGCCAGACCAACATCATCGGATAACCATCCCCAATCTCCGCCCCCAATTCAGGTATTTCCTCAAGTCCGGCTACGGCAAGAGAAGTGAGCAGCTCGCGTTCGGAGTCCAGCGCTTCGTCCAGCAACGTCGCCCAGGCTGGGGACAATTGGCGCGAACCCGAATTTGCAGAACCTGGCGTGTTGTTCCCCGTCGTACCCGGGAGCGCACGATCCAGTGCCGCCGCGATAGCTTCGGCTTGGGGGCCTAGGACTTGCCATCCGTCGTTCTCCCACGCCGACTGTGCTTCCGGGTCATCATCAAGCAATACCCCGATGCGCTGTTCTGCCCACCCAAGAGACAGGACATACCCGCTCTCTGATTCCAGGCCCAGAGCTGGCGGAATGCTGATTCCTGCTTTCACAAGGTCCGCCAATAGCACTCGTTCGTCTTCCAGAGCTTCGGCCAGCAGGCCTTCCCAACCGGCTGGCAGCAGCACATGCCCCTTGCGCACCGTCTGTTGTTCGAGCGAACCTTCTGCAATTTCCTGGCGCACTGTGCTGATGGACAGTCCCACAGTCTTGAACGCCATCAGATTCGATAGGCGCAGCCACTCGCGCCATGACGAACCGAAGTCAGCATCGGCCACCGCTTCATCGCGATCGTCCAGGCTCAAGCCCACGGCGAATGTCGCCGGGGACTTGCCTGGAGCTGCACAGGCGAAGGCCGCGAATCCCAAATTCCTCGTCCACAGCACCGCATCCCCATCAGCTGGCGCAGCATGCTCGCCACGAGCCAGAGCCTGGGCAAGCTGCGGCACAGCATCCGGGTTGATCTTTCCGGCACCAGCCTGGCGGAGCATGAACGGCACCAGGTCGGAGAACTTTCCCCACTCCTGTGTGTCCGGTTCATGGATCCAATGCCACAACTGGGTCATTGCGTCACGGGATATCAAGGCCATCAGTGACGCCGACGGCGAGAAGCTGGCCTGCAATTTAAGATTCAGCCGGGGGTCAGCCCACCGCGGCGGTTCAGCTCTGCTGTCGGGGTTACTGAACGCTTCAACATCCTGCCAGGTAATCGCCCACGGAATGACTCCGCGTTCACGCAGCGTCTCCCGTTTGGTGGCATCATCTGCCAACCGGTTGTGCTCCATGGACGCGTGGAACTGGTAACCATCGGTGTAAATGGCCAAGTCGGGGATGTCCGGATCTGGCGCGACGAGCAGGAAATCTGGACGTGTGCCCTGCAGATCGACTTGGGGAATCAGTTGCCAAGTGTAGGGCTGGCCAGGGATGCGGAAATTGATGGTATCCGCCCCGGTGCCCGGGACGATCTTGTAGTAAGCGCCGGAATCCTTCAAGCGCGTCACAAAAGCCTGGCGGAAGCGCTGTTCCAGCAGTGACTCCACCGTGGCAATGGCTTTGGGAGCTTCCTGGGTCACGGTCCAATGAGTCGCAAACGACGGTGCTTCATCTGGCTCGCCGTCACGGCCAGCGCGCAAAATCTTGCCGAGCAGCCGCTCGGCCGTCGCGCGCGCCGTATGATCGACGGTCCACGGATCAGCGTAGGGAAGCAGACAGTTATGGCAGGCCAGCCGCTCTTCGAAACGGCAGGAGCACGAGGAAACTGTTGTCCAAGCTGCTTCCAGCAATTCCCACACCCGCTGCGGTTCTCCGAAGCGGGCCAGGTATCCAGTTCCGCCCGGCACCTTGTCATGAAGCAGCAAGGCCAAGCGCCCTTGGTCGATGGTTGGATCGCTGATCCGGATCACGGCCAAATGATCAGGTGCGCCGCCCAGGACCTTCTGTAGTCCCAGCAGGATTGCCGCTTGCAGACTCGGCACCGAGAAGTCATCCCCCAGCGTCGCGTCCAATGGCAAGTGCAGCACCACGCCTTGGGTGCCTAGCGTTCGAGCCAGTGCAACTTCCTTAACGCTTTCCTGTTCCGCTTTCCGGTACTTGCACCAGAATCGGTGCTCTGTCGGGCTGTTTTCCTTCGCTGACTGGTCCAGTTGCCCGCAATGCGCGCAAACCCGGAACAACGGGGTCTTGATCTCATCGCCAGCAATCATGCGGGTGCTGCCAAATGCGGCCTGCTTGCCCACATTGATCCAGCGGATCTCCACGCGGTTCAGGTACTGGGCACCGAAGTCGTAGCCATCCAGGAACCAGGAACGCTGCACGTGCTGCGGATCGATATCCGCGGCCGCGACAATGCTGAAGCGCTCACGCACCCGATTTTCCCTGCGGTCGCCAATGGACGCTTCGTCTCGGCGGACTTCGGCGGAGACCTTCTTCATCACCACCACGTCCAGCGTCTGGCTCATGTCAGCGATACCGGCGCTGCCGCACCGTAGGCACGTCGAAGCTGCAGCCCCCGTGGAGAGGTCCGTTTTTGCCCACCCGCACTGCGGGCACAATTGCCACTTCTGGATCTGGCTGTTCTGCGGTCCAAGATCTACCGCGTCGATAAGCACTTCCATGCCCTGCGCATAGAAAGTGGCCCCAGGTGCCAACTCGGCCAACGCCACCGATGCACCACGCTCATAGCTCAGCGCATCTGTCTGGAACTCGTTGGTGTCAGCGTCCTTCCAAGACAGCCCCACATCCAACGTGACAGAGTCATCTAGCAAAGTGTAGTTCGGGAGGATCCCGTAGGCTTCCAGCACGGAAATCCAATATCCGCTACGCAGCTCTTTGAGCTGCCCGCGAAGCATGCCCAAGGTGGCCTTCGCAGTGCGCAATGCCTGCTGTTCTTCCCGGTCGTCATCCCCCAACTGCTGGGTCCTGGCAATCGCCTCTTCCAGTTCCGGCAGCGCCTGCTCAATCTGCTGTCGGCGTTCGGTCAGCTCAGCCACGTCCGCGTTCCACAATTGTGCAGCCCGCACCAGGTGCCTGGCCAAAGCGCTCGGCTCACCCTCCGGTCCCTCACTGGCCCACTGCGCCAGCTTTTCCCGGCTCTCTTCGGAGAGGTTCCCGGCGAATTGGGCGCAGAACCGCTCTACATGCAGTCCCGAATTCTCGGTGGCCTCCTGGATCAGGTCCCCGATAAAGGTACCGGGGTCAACCTTGCTCAACGCCTGGACCGCGTCCTTGGTGTGCGTCCGCGAAGTGTCGCGCGCAAACCGGTCAACCAGGTGGGCCACATACTGTCGCTGCAGGATCTCCTCAGCGTCCAAGAACGTGGCAGGTGGTCGCACCTCGCCGTTAATCACCGACAACGGATCGTGCAGCTTAGGCAGATGCTCGCCGCGGCCGCGCACGAACGCAAGCACGAGCGAGTTGCCTGTCAGACGGCCGGCACGGCCAACCCGCTGCAAATACGAGGACACTGAGGTGGGCAGAGAGGCGAGCATGACACAGGAAAGGTCGCCAATGTCGATACCCATCTCGAGGGTCGGAGTAGCAACCAGGACGTTCGGGGCATCCGGGTTCAATGCGCCGTCACGGAACTGGCGTTCGTACTGTAAGCGCTTGTCCACATCCAGCAATGAAGTATGTTCCCGGGCCACCACACGCTTGGCTTGTTTCGAGGCGTACAGGTCACGGTAGTAGTTGCGGTCTTCGCCGTGATGGCGCACCAGTTTACCCGAGCACCGCACCAGCAGGCACGGCCCGGATTCCAATTGGTCAATGACCACAAGGCTTCCCGGAGTGATCGCTTTGCAGGTATCGCACGCCAGAACATGCCGCCCAGAAACCACATCCTCTGAGCTCGGGGTGCTCAGCACGATCTTCTCTGGATCAAGCCAGTAGACATGCGCTCCGGATCCCGTGGTGGAACTGCCCAGCACGCCGTCTTCCACCAGTACCTGGATCAGGGCTTTGGCCAGATAACCGCTCTCCGTCCGGGACACGTCCAGCGCCCGCTCAGTCCACCGTGCATACCAGCTGCCCGATGAGGTCACCGGGTCCAGGTTTTCGGTGCCCGGCTCAGCCTTCCCCAAGCGGGGAAAGGCTGGTGCTGACCGGCCAGTTGGGAATGCCGGCATGCCCTCGTGCTTGGGACGTCCTCCCCAGATCTGGTAGCGCTTTCCATCGGTCTGGATGTATTTGGCCAGCCACGGGTGCTGAATGCCGCCACGGATGCGAACTCGTTCCAGCACGCCACGCACCCACTGGGCCAGTTGCCGATCCGACGGAGCGAAAGTTTCCAACGCCGCCTGCTGCTGGGCCTGTTCGAGGGCACGTCGCGCCAACGATGTGATCCTTGCGGTGCTGCCCGCATCTGTTTCCACCGCCACGCTGCCGGTTAGTTCCAGCGTACGGCCGGTCCGGGACTGCAACCCGAATTCCAGGGCCGCATCAAACAGCAGCCGTTTCTTAGCTGCCCGCCGCGCGCGCAACCGAGCTTGCGCATCAGCTTGCGGATCCCAGAAGGGCTTGAACAGCTCACGATCCACGAATTCCGGAGCAATGAGCTGGAATCGTTCTTCCGGCGTGTTCGCCGTGGAAATAACGGTGTCCACCAGTTCCGCCAACGTGGCAGGGCCGGAATCCAAGGCACGGCGCAGCGCAGTGCGCAGCAGCATCGTATGGGAACGTGACTGCACGAACCCAGCGCGATGGGCCGCGTCCTGGACGCTGTCGGTAAACACCAGCGCCTTTTTCTCTCCTGCGTCAAGGCTCTCGGCCCCGAACAGATTCGATATTGTCACCGACAGCATCGTGGCGACTGCGCTACCGATGAACGCGATGCCTTCCTTGTTCAAACATGATGGGCAGGTATCGGATGTTGATTGGTCATCTGCTTCCGGGCCATCATGCATCAGTACAGGCATGATCAAGCCTCGGCTCAGATCCGGATCATCCTCATCAGGAGTCTGCTTGGACAATGTCCGATTCACGGTGTGCAGCCAATGCAGGCCCTGCACCTCGGAGGCACCGTCTTTTCCATATTCGAGCATGTCTGCCTCATTGGCAGCAGAAATCAATGCACGGAATCGCCCGTTCTTAGCCAGTCGCGCGGTGCGGATCTTAGAGTCATCCAGCTCCAGGTCGGTGCCAGTGGGTGCCAAAACCACAGCCCATCCGTTTCGTCCGCAATGACGGCAATACACGGCCGGGAAGAACGTGTCCTCGGATTGGTCTACCCCGTCATCGGACCAGCGGAATCTCGGCGTCGGATCCACGGCCGCATCCACTCGGGACATCTCACGGATCCATAGATGGGTCTCGACTGTCAGTTCCGAGCGGCCACCGGTAGCTCGCACATGGCTGAATAAGGCGAGCACCGCCGACAGGTAGTCCGCGGCATCCTTTAACGTCGCGTCTCCCAACCGGATTTGGCGGCCGAAAATCTTTTCTGCGAGCTCGTCCACCGAGATCGCTTCCAATGCGTGTTCCAGAATCGCGGTGGTCAATGGGTGGCGCCGCAGTGCCTGCGCAAGGTCATTGGGCACTTCGTGGAACAGCATGTCAGCAACGGCCTGGAAGAGACCAGGAACCTGATTTAGCCGCCCATCATATTCTGCAGCCGCGGGTGCTGAATCTTGCACCTGGCGTATCTGCGACGCGAAGGTAGGAAGGTGAGCCGCAATTTCATCAAGGGAGTAATGCTGCGATGCAGTGCCCGATCCGCACCACATATCGGCAGCCAATCGGGTTTCGGTGATCACTGCGGATGTGTCAAAGGCTTCGCCGAAAACTGTTTCGGCGAACTGCAACATCGCATCCGGGTCGCCCTTGCTGCCGAGCGTCGCCGAGGTGGCTACGGGAGTCACCAGGCCCAATGGCCGCTGTCGATCTGCCTCCTGAAGCAACGGGTGATCGTCGAGTTCTTCGGGCCAATGGCTCTTGAGCGTCAGCCCAAGCCGGCGCAGCAGCATTGCCACATCTGTGCCCTGGGCCCCGTCATAGGTGTGGAACTCATCTAGTACCACGTATTGCAGGCTCGTTGCCGATTTTGTCCAGATCGGCGCATCCTGCGGACGCAACAGAAGCATGTCCAGCATCTTGTAGTTGGTCAGCAGAATATCCGGAGGATCAGCACGGAAGACATCGCGGTCATTGATCAGACCATCGGTTGAAACCCGGGTACGGGCAGTCTCCTGCTGTCCTGTATAGATGCCCGCGGTGATCCCAGATAGGGCTGGATGCTCAGTGAGGAGCTTGGCCAAACGGTTAGCTTGGTCATTAGCCAAGGCATTCATCGGGTACAGGATCAGAGCCTTGGTCCCGGTGACACCGTTCTTTTTCGTTCGCAGCACATGGTCCAAGATCGGGTACAAGAAAGCTTCAGTCTTACCTGAACCAGTACCTGTGGTCACCAGCGTCGGTTGCGGACGACGCATGCCTCCATCAGTGCTCTTGCTGGTCAGCCGCTCGAACGCACGCGCCTGATGCCCGTATGGATCAAAGCCCTCATACCAGTCCAGGGACTCGCGCCATCCTGGCTGCGCCGGTTCAAATGGCAGGCGTAGTCGCACGTAGGGGCCCTTGAACAGGCCGTCCTCAGGGTGGCCCAGGAAGTCCTTGATTGCTGTTTGCGCGGTGCCATCGGTCAACGCGAAGGTCGTCGATAGGTAGTCCGACAATCCCCGCTGGAAATCCTTGGCACGAACGGTTGGGAGCAATTCGTTCACTTCATCAACTCCACAGACTGCTTTTCTGCAAGCAGCTTCTCGAAGTGCGCGTATGCCGTACACATGTCTTCTTCACGGTCGAAGCTCTGGAACGGGAACTCGAAAACATACTCGACGTTGCTCTGTGGATGGACCCAAGTGCGTTCCTCGACAGACAGTTCTTCACCGCGCTGGCGATAGAGCTTGTTCATCTCGCCAGGGACCTTACGTCCATTCGCGTCGTAGAGATCATTTTGCTCATAGCCGCGTAGTACAGGGAACTGGGTACGGTAGATCGTGCAGAGTTCTTCAATCGACAAATGAAGTCCCAGTGCGGTCAAAACGTCTAGGTCCACTTGAAGCTTTCGGCGAACTGAAGCAATACGCGCAGGCTTGGATACGTCCCATGCGTCCGGGAATATGGTATTCCATAGCGGCGCGAAGTCTTCCGTCAAGCATGCTAGCCGTGCAAATGTTTGGGCGACGAGCAGTCTAACCTTCTCGCTTGCAATATTCGGAAAATGTTCCACAGTATCGCCGTTTATCTTTGACGCACCAGCTACTTTTACGATGAAATCGAGCGGTATTGATGCCATTAATCCTGCTGTCGCAAGGAGATGCTTAAAATCGTTGTCACCTACTACAGCGCCGTAAACGTTATCGATATGAGACGCGCCAATTGGGAGTATAGTGACGTTCAACGAGCGAACTCCAGAAATTCCTGCCATTCGCCGCCAACCAATTCGGAAGTAATTTCTGGCAGATGTCAGCTTTCCGCCGATCTCCCATTTCGTGTAATCGCGCTCGTAGTCAACTCTGCCGTCTCGTACAGGCTGGTAACTAGTGCGTGGAATAAATGTCGACGGTAATGCTTCCAAATCAATTTCATCCCAGTCATTATTGCTTCTAACGACTTCTCGGGGTTGCTTAGAAAACGGGTTCGCCACGGCATAGTGCGGTCCCTGGAGGATCACGTCATCCCAGGAGTCATTGACTTTAGAACCGACCTCGAAGTACCCTTTCTTGCGATCAATCGATTCGTCCCAGCCGCGCGAGTATTGGAGTCCAAGTTCGCTGACGCGCGGGGCTTTGCTAAGCTTTTCCAGCACATTCATACTCGCCCGGTTCACCGGATACACCATGCGCGCATGCAGCGGTGGCGTACCGGGTTCATCGAAAATGTCAGCCCAGACCTTTAACACGTCAAGATCGACATGCACGAGACGTTCGGCATGTCCGCGAGTATCCCAAGCCCCACTAACAGTTTTTAATGCGGGGGCTTCTCCGCTTCCATTGTGCAGGAAAGAACTTTCAACAGTTTCAGGCACGTATAGAGACGCAGCCATTACAAATTTGGGTGATTCACATTCAGCACCGTAGACATTTATCGCATATTCGAGTTGATCTGTAAGCTCGGAAAAAAGCTTTTTCTTATTGCGAAAAGCCCAGTGACGCCTCATACGACGATAGGTTTCCGCACGCAGATGATTTGCTTTCTTTTCAGTGAAGTGCGTTCCAGGGTGGATCAATGAAATCGATCCAGCAGAAGAAGAATTTCTCCATGTGCGAACCATGAAAGTGCGATATAAATCAGGTTGCAGGCCAGACAACAAGCCATATTGCGATGCTGCACCGAGGAACGCCGCCAGCACAGAAATCGGCACTGCTCCGTCGACAAAAGAATCTCGGGCCCCAGGCAAGGCAAGCGTCTGTTCCCGTTTTTGCCGTACCGCCGCTTGAGTCGGCTTTTCAGCCAATTGCCACCAGGCATCGTGTTCGGCGAGCAGCGCTGCTTCATCTGATCGCGGTCGCACCCAAGGTGGGTTACCGACTTGCAGGTCAAAGCCGCCGCGGCCGAAGACCGAAGCGAATTCAAGTTCCCAGTGGAAGAATGCCCGCTGCTGGCCTCCCTTGGCGCCGCCATCCATTGCGGGCAAGTCATCGCCGGCAATGCGGTCACAGACAGCCAGCCAAGGATATTCTTCGGATAGCTCCTGCGCATCGCGCATGCCCGCCAGCGGGTAGTCGAAGGTCTCGAAGGTTTTCAGATCTCCCCAGCTCGCCGCGGACAGCACGCTGATTTGTCCTTCCGTGTGGCCATGCTTCTTAGGCCCTGCCGAGGTGGTCGCATACGGCTGCCCAAGAATACCTTCCAGGCCATCAATCCATTCATCCACCGTCGGCGGGGCAATATTCGTTTCGGTCAGCGGCCAGAACCACAACGCATTCCACGCATTCATCACGCGCTTCAACCGCTGATAGGCGCCACTAGGGTCGCTGAGCGCAGCTTCGATCTCCGCGCGGCTCACCGATGCCGTCTGGTTCGGACGTTCATTAGGCCAATAGTCGACAAAGCGGGCTGCCTGCTGCTCGGCAACCTGCAAACGACGCAGCGCCACTTTCCACAGCAGCTCGACCCGTTCGGATAGTACCAGCAATCGATCAATCTGCGTCTTCTTCAACGCCAGGCGGGTGCTTTTGGCCCAGGCTTTCAGATTCTTTTGTTCCTCGGCGGCAATGTCCTTGACTTCCTTCGCATCGGCCGCAGCGCCCCAGCCTTCGCCAGGCAACAAGAAGTGGTGAATTCGGCCATCCACTGCAGGGTCGCTCGTCTCAGCGTCCAGTGCGGCCACGAGGCCGGTCAGCGGATTAGCCTGCGGCTCTTCCGAGAGGTAAGCCTTCGCCTTCACGGCTTGCACCGAATACGTCGCACGGCGGGCACCGACCAGCGAGTTGCCTTGCTTCAAACGCATGCCGAACCACGGAGCCTGCAGATCCGTGGTCATGGTATCCAACCACAATGACACTTCGGCTAGTTCCACCGCGGTGGAGTTCAAGTCCACCCCATGCACCTGGTGCAGCGCGATATGAGCTTTGACCTTTTGCAGCTCCGTTGGGTATTCATCAGCCGGGATCTTACGACCAAGCTCAATTTGCTTGCGTTTCAGGTATTCTGCAGCGAGTTGGCGTACCGCCTCAATGGCGAACGCACCGGAACCCAGCGCCGGCTCGCACACCGTCAACTTCAAGATCTCATCAGCAGTCGTCTTTTCCCCGCCCTGGTCCAGCAATACTTCCAGTGCCTGGGAGACTACGAATTTCGTCAGCACCTCTGGAGTGTAGTAAGAGGCCGATTGCTGCCGTTCGCGGCCAGCCAGGCGGAACACAAACGACCCCTTTGGGTGCACCACGGTCTGAAGCTCTCCGGTGCGCTCATTCCGAGTTTTGATGAAGTGCTTGGCATCGATCGCATTCGACCGGTCCGTGGGAACCACCCAAGATCCCTTGGACGCGTCCCCATTCTTCGCGACTTCATGCAGGTCGGTTTCGGCGATGAACCCGGTGTAGGACATCAGCCCCTCATAGACAGCACCGAGCTGGTTAATGCCCAGCTCCGCGTAGGAGATAAACCCACGGTCCTTGCCCTTTGCTTCCTTGCTCAACAGCAAGTGCTGCAGCACCTGCTGCAATGCGCTGTTAGACAGCTTCGCCTCGTTGATATAGGACGTTGCAGTCTCAGCGAAGAGGTCAGCCTTCAGAGCGTCGAATCGCAGACCATCGTTTCCGACACCATGCTTTCCAGAATCATGAATATCCGGATTGTGCCCTTTGTCCACGAGCTTGAACAGCCTATTCAGCGACTGGTAGATGTGGGTTCCACGCAGTGAACGGTCCTCGTGGATCTGCACCAGGGTGAGCTCGCGCAAACGGTCCAGGCCGTAGCCCTCGTTGTATTCGCCTGCTCCTACAGGAAGAACTCCAAGCTCCGGAGAAGCCTCGGCGTAGAGCAAGAACAGGATTCGATAGAGGAAACGCAGAGATTGCTTTGCCAGTTCCTGTCCGTTGACGTCATCTGTTAGCAGTCCTTGGGCAGCACGGCGCGTAAGCACATCATTGGCAATGATTTCGATGGAACGGCGAATCCCTTCGCGCAGATCCTTGGACACACCGACGGTGTGCTTGACCGAGCTTTCCAGGATCCCCGTCCACCAAATGTCGCCTTCCGGCGATGGAAGCAGTGACTCACGGCCAAAAATCGCAACGAAACGGTCAATTTCCTGCCCTCGCTTGGTGTCATTGCGGTCCGCTACCAGCAACGCATCCACGGCAAGGTAACGCCCTTCAGCCCAACGTTCCGGCTCGGTAAGGATCAGCCACTTACCAGCCATGACAATCACGAATCCAGGAGCATGTTCGCTGAGGTAAATCTCCGAAACCAGCTTGGCCACGCTACGGGCATCCGGTTTCCCATCCACTCTGACATTCCCCAGGGGCCTGCTGTGTGCGAGGAAATCCTCAAGCGAATCTGCAGGCTCGGCCTCGATAAACAGGATCTCGCCCGATGGACTCGCCCATACACGGTCGATGCTCGTTTCGGTTCCGCTACGCCGAGACACAAACTCTGCCGTTGGGCCGATGAAACCCAACGCGGTGCGTAGCAGTGCGTAGGCTTCCACCGCTCCCTCAGGAACTTCCATCAGCTCAGCCAAACGCACATGCAGCTCTCCCCGAGCTTGGGTGAACCGACTCAACGCCGTCTGGTGCCCTGCTTTTGCATCCTCATCCCACGTTTTGCGCAGTTTGAGCACTTCACTGTGGAACGATTCCTTGGTGGAATCAGTGGTGAAGTAGTGTTCGCTGATCCAGTCTTCTCCGACGATCATCGAATCAAATGACGGCATTAGTTCGTTCCTTCCGAAGATTCACCACGAGGAGTGTCACGCGGCACCACGACCAGCAAAGGACGGATTAGGCGTTGTGCCGGAGCCAAGGATTCCACGATGCGCTGCTCATCTTCGACCCGCTGGCTCTGTTTCTTCACATTCGTTGTTTTCGTCAAAGTTTCGGCTTGTTGCCGCCATTGTTCAGCACGCTGTTTCCACTCTTCAAGCCGTGTTGTCGCCTGTTCTGCGGAGGCGTTGAAGGTCATTTCCATGGCGGAACCCGCGCTATCCACCGCCAAAGGGATCAGTTCTTGGAGCTGCTCCACGCCCGCTACAGGTCCGGGGTTCGCCGCAGTGGTATTCAGCCCGATCTCGGCGAGGTAAGCGCCCAGGTCCGGCAAAGGGAGCACCGCCTGGAACTTCGGATTATCCGGATTAGGGAAACTCACGGCATAGAACATCTTGGAGACCACCTGGCCACGTCTGTTCATCAACGTGCCCATGAGCAGCACCTGCGCAGAATCTACGTCACCGCGCGCCGCCAGCACTTCACTACGGGACAATTCGGCCAAGGCACGGTCGCTGGCCCAATCGAGTACCGGGTGCAACGGTCCAAGGTAATGCGCCTCGGGCCACATGTTGTCCTGAGACTCACGAGCACGGTCCAATTCACGCTGGCCGGCATCGCGGGTCGTTGCGATCTTGAGCGTTTGGTCGACGTTACGCTCGCTCAGATAGTCCTGTGGCAGGTGCCCCAGCCGGTGCTGCAGGTCTGGCAACGGTTTCAGCTCCGCGATCCCATGCGCCGCATGCACTTGCCAGCCGATAATCTTCTGTGGTTCCTCAAATGCGTGGGTCAGAGCCTCGTCCAGGAATTCAAGATCCGAGCGGTAGAGGCCAAACGCCGTAGCGACAGGAACTTCTGGCATTGCGGGTGTGTTCGTTTCGCTGGCCACGTCGAACTCAGCAAACCACGCGTCCAGCCCTTCGGCTTCATCCGGTGCGTGCACCACTTCGTCAAAGTCTTTCTTGCCCGCAAGGACATCGCGGATGGCGTCCTCTTCCTGCGAAACCGAATGCTTGCCCATCAACGACGCCACATCCTGCAGGACAGTGTGAGCTTCATTTTCTCGCTGCATCAGCCTGCTGATGACCTTCAAGTCACCGGAGAACCGTGAATCATTTGGATCCAGCAGAAGCGTGGAGATCTGCGGGCTGTGCTTCTGCCCGTAGCGGTCGATACGCCCGTTGCGCTGTTCGATGCGGATCAAGCTCCACGGGATATCAAAATGAATCAGGTGATGGCACTGCGCGTGCAAGTTCACGCCTTCGGAAGCTACATCGCCGGTCACCAAGACGCGCAACGGCGAGTTGCCCCGTTTGAACTGATCTACAATTTCCTGCTGTTCCACGTCGCTGAGCCCGCCGTGCAGCATTCCCACGTTCTCAGGCTTGAGTCCTAGCGCTTTGGGAAGCTTCTCCTTGAGCCATTTCAACGTCGCCACGCGCTCTGCGAAGACCACAGCACGCATCGGCGAATTCTTCCCGACCCCTATCTCCTTGAGATAAGAGACTAGTTCGCCGTACTTCGCAGAATTACCGGAATTCGACGCCTCGGCCAAGGTTCGTAAGCGATTCAAGGCCTCTATCTCTCGAGCATCTGAGACAAGCCCACCGTTCAGTTTCTTCAAACGCTCAGTCACTGTTTCCAACAACGCCGCAGGGCTGGACAGAAACGCCTTAGCCAGGGTCCATCCAAATAACGCTGAAGTATTCCCCGAATACGGTGAGCTGCCGCCCTCTGGATAGAGCCAGGCCTCCGACAGCTCGCTGGCCACCGCGTCTTCAGCAGGAGAGGCAGGAATCAATCGATTGTCGGGTTCGCTGCGCTCGGCCCAATCAGAGCCGACCTCCTGAGCAACTTCAGGGCTATGCCTGTGACGACGAATAATCAGCCGTTCAACGTCTTTTACGTCGAACGTGCCGTCGGGGCGGACAACCGTAGGGTCTAACAAACGCAAGAGCTCAGCAAAGGACTCGTTCTTACCATTGTGTGGGGTTGCTGACGCCAGAATGAGTGCTTCAGTATTGGGGGCCAGCAATCTAGCCAGCTCATTGTTCTGCACACCCACATTGGTGACGTTGTGCGCTTCGTCGATGACTACCGCATCCCAGCGCAACTTGCTCAAGTGCGCGCGGTAGCGGGCGCTCTTGAGCGTATCCATGGAAATGATTGCACGCTTGTAATAGGTAAAGGGGTTGCGGGTCGCGGGCAGCTTTTGGCGTACCTTCTGGATACCTGCAGAATCAAGACGCACAAATGGAAGAGCAAAGCGGCACCACATCTCGTGCTGCATCTGTTCAAGCACATGTCGAGGCGTCACGATCAAGATACGGTCGCCACGTCCGCGCTTCACCAGTTCGCTGAGGATCATCCCGATCTCAAGTGTCTTGCCGAGGCCCACGGCGTCGGCAATCAAAATACGCGGACGTACGTTGCGAGGATCGAGTGCCTTCTGGACGGCCAATTGTTGGTACTTCAAAGAATTGGCCAGCATGCCGGTGGATACCGTCAAATGGTCATCGAATTGAGGCGTCGGCGTCTTGCGCAGAGTCGTTTCCAAGAACAGCCTCGACTTTCGATACCGTGGGCTGTCATCAGCGACCACGGTAGAAGTTCGAGGATCAACAACGTCAATGTCGTCTAGAGCCGAATAGAACGTCGCTGTCGTATCGCGGACCAACTCAGTGAGTCCCTGAACTCGGATCAGCTTGCCGTCCAGCGAAGGTTCGGTGGCAGTCACCAACCATTCTTCGTCACGTACACGCACTACGGACCCCGGTGCGGCATTCAATTCAACGGCTGCTGCCGACATGATTCTCCCAATTTGTGTTGCTTCAAGTCAGAAACGAGAAAAATCGTTGCAGTATTTTCTCGTGTCTAACTCGATAATAATTCAATACCGACGCGAAAACAGAAGTTCGCAGCCTCAACCGGTAGCTATTTACAACATTATTTCTGCCTATGAATTTGTATTTTGAAAAGGGCGGCACAACTGTCTGCCTCCAAGAGGCGTCATACCACCAAACTAATCACAGAGCGCGCTCCGCATTATGAACACGACTCAAAATCCTGTTGCACACATTGGCGGGGTTTGCTATCCATTCGGGTAACCAAACACGCATCGTGGAAGGCCATTTGAGCACGCCCTCAAGAATTTCTTGGGGAAGCATCTCTCGATCTCCAACGGTCCGCCGTGCCGCCCATTCGTGACCGTCCAGCATTACTGCGACGAGAGGAACTCCAGGGTTCTTTTTAGTGGACACCACCAGATCAATTTTGAACTGCGATAGTCCTACAGCGGTTTCGACGTATAGGCCGCGCGAGCGAAGCGCTAGTGCGATGCTCTCACGATGACGGTCATGTCGCTGCGCCGTGACCTGCGATCTTTCCAGTACCTGAACTCCCTTCTGGGCGAGCTCAAGATAGTCCTTGAGACGCTTGATACCTAGCGACTCAGTTTCATGTGCACGGAGCTGTTCTGGGCCGAAGCTCGAGAACACAACTACTTCTTTTCTCGCTCGAGTTACGGCTACATTCAGTCGGCGCTCTCCACCTACGTTGTTGAGCGGCCCAAAATTCAAAGGCAGCACACCGTGTTCATTCGGGCTGAAGGCCGTGGAGAAAAGAATGGTGTCTCGTTCGTCGCCCTGAACATTCTCTAAGTTCTTAACGAACAGACCGTCTTCACTATCAAGCGCATCTTCTAGCCGATAATCGACACTCTGCCTGACCATATCTTCGATAAGATCACGCTGTTGAACGTTGAATGTAATGACGCCCAGAGATGGAAAAGCATCCGGTGACTTCTTGAATAATTCCTCGATATACCCAACTATTTGTTCGGCTTCGATAGGGTTCGTTCGTTTGAGATGCTGCGGGACGTCGTCCTCGCTGCTGCGATAGAAATGCCCGTCGACTCGTACTAAGCGAATTCCATAACCGTTCTCTTCCTTCCCATTGACGCGACGTCGTGGCGCAGGAAAAGTAACAAGCCGATTTTCATAAAAGTGTTGATTGCTGAAGGCAATCAGCGACTCAGTTTGACTACGGTAGTGCCCAGAAAGCCAAACTCTTTCAATACCTGCCTGCTCGCATTCTTGGAGGATCGATTCTTCGTCTGCAAGGGAGCTGTCGGAGCCCATCTCGAATTCTGAGGACGATGATGTTGCGAATGCTGCAGTTGGCGGCATCTGCTGACTGTCACCTACAACAATGACGGACTTAGCTCGCCCCATCGCGCCTAGCGAATCTGCAACACGGATCTGCGATGCTTCGTCGAATATCACGATGTCGAACATATCGCGCTTGACCGGAATGTACCTTGCAACCGAGTCAGGGCTGGCCAGGATACAAGGGGTGACTTTAAGTATTGACTCGAAGTAGTTGGTCATGAGTTCTCTCGCGCGCGGGCCAGCTGGTTTTATCGCTTCGCGCAATTCTTTCAGCTTTGCCGGATCCTGAGCCTTGTAGCCTTCTCGGCGCTCGATAATCGTTTGTGGAATTTCAAGTCGAGCCTGCGCCCGCTTGGCCTTTGCCAAAGCAACATATTCGCTCACAAGGCGTTCATGTTTCCCTGTATCAAAAGTACTTAGTTTGGATGCTACTAAGCGTTCTTGGACCATTCGATTCATCAGCTCACGGTCAAAGACACTGAGAATATCTTCTGCCTTCCTACGGCCGGAGAGAAGCCCCCGCATGGCATCATCTGAAAACGTGCTTGAGAGGCTCCCGACTAAAGCTTGGAATTTCGCCCAGGCTGTAATATCCGACTCCGCATATTCGTCCAATCGGCGCGGCCAATCGGTATCGGTCCAGTAATCCGCCAACGATATCGAATTCTGACTGGCTAGTTCATTTTCAAGTTCGCGCGGGAACAAGCCCATTAGCGCTCTCCGGAAATGGATGTACTCTTCAATCAATTGAGCGGTCGAAGACTGATCGCCAGCGGCAGCGAGTAGGCTTTCAATGTCCCAAACAACCTTGTAGGCGAGCCCTTCTTTTAGTTCTTGCCAGAGTTGGCCAAAACGCTTGACAGCAGCAATTCGTTGGGAAATTTTCTCCAGTCCTTGCTGGTCAATCAGGAATTCATCTGCAGAAATCTCCAGGCCAGGTAACGTTTCGACGTGTTGGTACAAGCTCATGCGCTGAGCTTCAAGAGTTTGAATCATTCGCAAAGCGGTCGGCAAATTGATCTCGTCTTTGGGCAGCCCGATCCAGGCGGCCCCGAGGCTTACGACTACTTCATGGATCCGCTTCTTGCGCCCGAACGACAGGAAACCCTGACGTGCTGCTTGCTCTGCCTTCAAGGCAACAGCTTCAATGTCCCGCGTGAGAATCTCGTTGGTAAAGACACGCCCAATGGGCGTATCCGCTTTATCCAGATACTGAAAATCTTCAAGAAGGCGCGCAGCACTCCGTTGCCATTCGGATGTGGAAACTTCATCCAGTACAGCAGCCGAGAGCCCTGCACCGAGCAGTGTTCCTAACGCCTCATGATTCGACGTTTCAGCAAGACCTTCCGCGATCTCTATCGTCCGCTTCGAGTGCTTGTCCATCTCAATTTTCTCGAGCGTTTCGCTGAAACGTTTTCCGGCACTAATAATCTCCTGCATCGCACCATGCAAAGGGGCCGTCTGCACAAACTTCCATGGATGCTTGCGGGCGGGGCGAGCTGACGGCGTTAGTTTCGTCAGCTGTTCTAGTTTCTGACGAACATTTTGAACCTCGTGTGCGGTCGCCTTTTGGACAAACTCCGGACGTAGCAGGCTCGTGCCTGTCCTTGTTGAAGAATGCTGAAATACATCGCTGCCGTTCACCGCAAGCTTCTGCGTCCAGGCTGAATATAGAGATAAGCCGAATGGATTCTGTTCATGAAGCCTCGTTTTGAAATCAGCCAGATCTTCGCGAACGTGGGAAAGCTTCGCTGAAAGCTGTGGATCAATGCTTTCCTGTCCGGTCCCCTTACGTTGGAGAGCCACTCGGATTTGACGCCGAACGCTTGTAATCCGTGAATCCTTGTCGTGCAGATCTAAGATGTGCTCTTCCAGCCCAACTGAGCTCAAGCGACGCTTGACGACTTCGAGTGCGGCTTTTTTCTCAGCCACGAAGAGAACTCGTTTCCCTTGAGCTACGGACGCCGCAATCATGTTGGTGATGGTCTGAGACTTGCCGGTGCCAGGAGGTCCTTCAAGGATGAAATTGTCTCCGCTAATTGCTTTGCTGATCGCTGTCAGTTGTGTCGCGTCAGCCGGAAGTGGGCAACTTTCAGATAACTCGTCAAGGCTATATTTTGATTTTTGGCTCGTCGAGGCCAGCGGATTTCCTAGGCTCCGATGGTTACCACGGACCAAATGTTGAATGACTCTGTTGCTGGAGATTACGCCCCAGTGATCTTCGATGTCCTTCCACATCCGGAATTTCGCAAATTGTAAGATCGCCAGATCCACCGATCGTTGCACTTTGAACTCGGCACCGGTCGATGCCATCGCCATTTCAACAGATCTGAGGAATGAACTCACTTTTTTTGCGTCGTCCAAGATTCCACTGGACCCGAATCTTGACGGAGCAATGTTGAATTCAGCGCTGAGTTTCTCCACCAGGCAAAGATTGGTCTGCGTGTATGAGGTCTCGTCGATCTCAAGAGAAAACTTGCCTCCCCTTGCAGAAATTAAGTTCACCGGCACCAAGATGAGTGGTGAAACATAACTCGAATTGTTCAGTTCCCACTCGAGAGTACCCACAGCGAGGAACAAGTTGTTGGCACCGGTCTCCTGCACTTCCAATTGAGCGGCGCGCTGCAGCCTGCGAAGCCTGCTGGATGCCTTTTCAGGATCCAACGGAATCGACAATCTCTTGCTAAAGATCAGATCGTCGAGTCGCTCCATATTCGCTTCGGAATAAGTTACTTGCTTCTTCCCTCCTCGAACAGCAGCAAGTGCCGGAGCTGGATTTAAGAGGAGTTTCTTACCGTCTTCGAGTACATGAACTAGCTCATCCAGCGCTTTTCCGGGAACCGCCAGAGGAAATCGACTTCGTGCCACGAAATTCAACAATGGGTTCCGGAATGTGAGATCAAGTAGCTGGCTCTTCCATCGCTGCTCTCTTGCTGAGGCTGTCAGAGGGGAACGTTCACTGATCATAGGATCACGCATCTTCTTCTTTCAGGGGCGCTGAAAAGACTGACCGCTAGCGCTGTCAGAGTCAATGTGAGTGGTTTTTGAGACGAAACGAACTAACTCATTTCAGGACTGGCCAAGTACGACTTGATCATTCGTGATGCGCAGACGTCCTTGGGCTACGGCGAGGTCTAAACCTTGCTGTAAATAAGTCGATATACCGGTCGTAAAGCGGCGGTAGCCAAAGAACGACATCGCTTCTCTTTTCAGGTCGCTACTGACAAACGAACCCAAATCGCTAACCAGCATGCACAAGACGTTCGAAATTTCATGAGGGCTGATCTCCGAGAACGCTAATCCATTCTCAGAGAAACCTGACCTGTAGGCACGCCACTTATCAATGTCTACGTCTGCAGGCCACACGAATTGATCGTTGTCGATCTTGAATGCTCCGCTATCTAGGCAGCGAAGCATTGCTTTGTCCCTTATGGCAGATACTTTTCCAAGACCGAACGCACCATTGGCAAGTTTGGACAGTCGCTTACTATTTACAGGCCATTCTTCTGCAGCGATTTCACTGAGCAGGTCTGCTGCCTTCATCCTGATTCGCCGAGAAGTCAGGTGTTCAAGTTCGTCCACAGTCCCCACGACTCGGGGACTCCATTGCGTGTACGCACCACGTTCGCCGTCACCAACAGTTTCAGCCTCAGCCTGTGTAGTTTCCAGGAGCTGAGGACTCTCGGTCATCGAGGCCTTATGCCCGCTTGGAATGTTGACTAGTAAGCTATCCTCCTGCACGTCTTGTTCATCCGCCGGGAAGTGTTCCTCAGAGGTAGCTTCTGGGCGCGGACTTTCAAGGTCCGGGGTATTGCTATCAAGCTGTTCGTCAGCTTTGAACTGTGCTTCTGCCAGCGCTGCTTCCTTTTCCTGTTCAGCTCGCACCTTCTCGGCGCGCGTCATCTGTTCAGTTACACGCGAAAGGACAGAGGTTGGGTCTTTCAACCATGCGGGAAGCCAAACTCTGAGCACAGACTGCCATTTCATCAGACCAACGAGTACCTCTTCTGGTAACCCATCTCGGTCGCCAACAGTCTTGCGTTGTGCCCAAGTCTCATTGTCCATGAGTACGGCTACCAGCGGCTCATCCGGTCGCTCTCTGGTAGCGATCGTTAGGTCAATTTTGAAGTCTGAAAGACCAATGTTTTTGCCAACAACAAAACCGAGTTCTCGAATTTTTTCAGCGAGCAAATCGCGGTAACGATCATCAGCGACGCTGTGTTGGGCTTTTGCTTCAAGTGCTCTCGTACCTTGTGCTGCTAAGTCCAAATACGCACGCAGGTGCTTAATACCTACCGAAGATGAGTTCTCCGCGCGTAGGTCTTCAGGCGCGAAGCTTGAGAAAATACAAACTTGTCGCCGAGCTCGTGTAACAGCGACGTTTAGCCGTCGTTCACCACCAGCATTGTTCAAGGGGCCGAAGTTGAGAGGCAACTTTCCGCTGTCATTAACACTGAACGCGGTGGAGAACAGAATAACGTCCCGTTCGTCGCCCTGTACGTTTTCCAGGTTCTTGACGAATAGGCCTTCACTGTCTGAATCAAGTGCATCAACGAGCCGGTCGTCGTCGAGGTCACGGATCAAGTTCTCTATGTAGTTACGCTGCTGCACGTTGAATGTGATCACGCCCAAGGACGGATTTGTCCCTGGCGATGCTAAGAATCGTCGCTGAATCTCAGCAACAATTGCTTCTGCCTCAATAGGGTTAGTCCTCAACAGGTTACTCGGACCAGAACGATGGAATTTTCCATTCACCCGAGTCAAGCTAATCCCAGTTCCGTCAATCTCTCCTGCTCGCACGATTCCGTTTGGACCAGGGAACGACGAGAGTTTTCCGTCGTAATAGTGCTGGTTACTGAAAGCAATCAGCGCCTCATCTTGAGAACGGTAGTGCCAGGACAACCACTGTCGTGGTACCCGCGCCTGCACACACTCACTGAGAATTGATTCTTCGTCAGCGACGACAGCAAGTTCACTGTCATCAGATTCGTCTTCAAATGCAGAACCACCAAAAGAAGTTGGTGGCATCTGTTTGCTGTCACCGACGATGACCGCGGACTTCGACCGTCCTAACGCGCCAATGGCATCGGCCACTCTGATCTGTGAAGCCTCGTCAAAGACAACGACGTCGAACTGGCCAGCTGTTGCTGGGAAGAACCTAGCGGCAGAGTCAGGGCTGACCAAGACACACGGCAAGATCGTCGTGACCAAATCACCATACTTTGTCATCAACTGACGAACAGAAAGTCCGCCTCGACGCTTGTTAAGCTGTCGTTGGAGTTCGCCAAGACGGCTGGATTCTCGGCGAAGTTGCGGATCTCGGCGCTCAGAAATCTGCGCAGGTAGAGCGGTGATCAGATGCTTCCGGATGTCCTTCGACGAAGTCCTAAAACGGTCGATATTCCGGATATGCGAATTTTCATTGAACTCCTCTAGCGCATTCGCGCCGAGGCGTTCCTTCAAAGCGGCCTGTGCAGTTCCTTTCATGAACCCACGCAGCGCGTCTTCCGCGGGATAATCACCGTCACGCAGCATTGCCCGAGCTTCGTGAAGGTTGTGTTCACGAAGGATCTCAAGTGCAACGATGAATGCGTTCCAACGTTGCAAGCTACGGGTGACGTCGGTCGGGGAATCATCCAAAGAATCTCGCGTCTGCAAGAACTTCTGCATGAATGTGCTGTTGCCTGCCCATTCTTCGATGCGATTATTCTGCGAACTGAGTACTGCTAAGAGGCTCGTCCACGATTCCGCCATGTTCTGAAGTAACGTGCCAGAGGTCTGAGATTCTTTCTCAGGCTGGTTCAAGACTGCCCGTAGATTGGCCACTTGCAATTCGTTCGTCGCACTGTCTTGAGCCCGTGCAATGGTCTCGCCCAGGGCCAGTAATTCGTCTGCTCGCGAAGCAATTTGATCCACCGCTCCAGGAACGAACGGACTCCACCCTGGTTCCAGGTCCATGCCTGCTAGCTGCCCAAATCCGTTAACCAACTCTGCGCAAGTTGAGCGAGCCTGGACCAAACCCGAAAGAACCTCAACTAGGTTCTTAGCGTCATCGTCTGCTCCGTGCCAATGCTCACCAAAATTGTCAGCAATTACCTGTTGGCGGCGCTTGTTCTTGCCCAGCCCGAGGAAGCCTGAGGACTCTGCTTCGATGGCAGCTTCTCGGACAGGCAAGAGGTCCATAAAGAGGACACTTGGATCCACTGTTTGTGGCAACCAAGCCATGTTGGTTACAAGTTCGCGCGACTTACCAATCAAGCCCTGAACCCGCTGTTTCCAACTTGGGGTACTGATTTCATCAAGAACTTCGAGTGGGGTATTTGC
>Ga0308158_10001604_pt1 | contig 23703 bp, 44 predicted proteins | sample PhyBR2_FD_201038 | JGI IMG/M metagenome (GOLD analysis project Ga0308158, IMG submission 201038) | Phyllosphere microbial communities from UC Gill Tract Community Farm, Albany, California, United States - DLSLB.R2 | ecosystem: Host-associated > Plants > Phyllosphere > Unclassified | place: USA...
TATCGGCGACAGTAAGAAATGCCTTCCCCCAATCTACGACTATTGATGCGGCGATTGCTCCGGCAACCTTGTTGATGCTTGACTGAAGCTGATCGAAGCTCCTTGACACCTTTGCTGCGCCGCCATTCATCTTATCTAGGCGCTCATTCACTCTTCTCTGTGCATCAATGAGCTTGGCCACATCCATCTCAACTTGATAAACAATGTTTCCTAGCTGACTGTCACCTGCCATCTATCTATCTCCGGGCAACAAAAAGCCCCGCATTTGCAGGGCTTTAATTAAATATCATTTGCATTTCTCAAAGAATTCACTTGGTGGTGACTCATCGCCTGTATTCAGGTACTTGCCCCCTAGCGAATAGCTAACGCTGTTGGAAAAAACACCCTTGGATTTCATTTTTATCTCAACAAAGAAATCCCTATATCCAGCATACGCACCAAACCCATTCTTCCCGTTTACCTTTCCGCAAACCAGCGCAGTAACTGACCCATCATCATTGTCTTTTATTTGCGGAGCTTTTATCCCTTCAAACTTAGCGCTATCAGGATCCCTTAAAATTTCCGCAACTTCCTTTTTCGCCAATTCCATCGCTTTGTCCTCGCCTGGCTTGCAGCCAGCAAGGGTCAATACTGCCGCGACGACTAAAATAACCTTTTTCATTTAGTCCAATTCCCATAGACAAGTAACAAGTCGTTATATGGTAGCAGAGGGGGCGGTAGAGGCAACGAAAAAACCCGCAGCTAAGCGGGTTGGTTATTGGTTTTATTCAGCTATCGCCAATCTGGCTTTGCTGGCGCACTGATACTGAATCCCGTCGCACGGTCTTTTGCTGCGTCGGAGATTCGTCTGATTCTTTCTAGATCGCTATACATAACATCGGCGTAATGCCTGTGCGCCAGTATCTCAAGCCGAACAGCATCGATGTTATAACCAGCATTGCTCAGGTCGGCTAGCAGCCTCAATGCCGGTGATGGGGCGTCGGAACAATCTCCGAAAAGCATTTTCACCGGGAACCGACAAGGATTGGTGTGCGAAAACTCTGACACCCCGCGACTCTTCAACACGTAGTCATACTGATTCCACCAAGTCAGAGGATAATCAATATCTAATGCCGGAGCTGGAATGGCTTCCTGTTTTCCAAGGTATTCACCATCCAGCACAATCCGATGGATATACTCTACGGCCATGGGAATCTGTTCCAACTCCAGCTCATCAATGCTATCGATAGCAAAGCGCTGATGAACCATGTTGTATGCATCGTCATAACGGAGCCCTTTCTTGCCAACAAGCATGTTGACGGCATCGCGAAGCGGAGTGCGCTGGTCAACGGTGGTTTTTGCTCCTTTCACATACTCGCCAGTTTTGCGGATCGCAGGGATAACTTCTGCGGTAACCCACTTGCGGAACTTGTGAGGAACAGTGCCTTCATTAACAGCATCACGACAACGAAGGACTAGCGTGTACATTCCTGATTCAGAAACGACTGCAACCTCTTGATTTCCCCCAGGGGTGTAAGTTGAAGTTACACCCTTTTCATCATCATCAAGTGAAGTTAATGCCTTTCGTGAGTTGGTTAATTCCAGAGCACCGCAAACATCTTTAGCAACAAACCACGGATCTCCATCCTTATCGATGACGCGAATTTCTTTTCCGCCAAAGCGAAAGATGGTGAATTCTTTTTTTGCTTGTGCTAAATTAGATCTTGACATATCAATTTCCTTCTCATGGGTCATTGAAACAAGAGCCTCAGTGGTTGCACCCTCTGGGGCTTTTTCTTTATTAGCGCTCACTAGAGCGTTCCTCACGTAAGCATCGCGCCAAACGCTGCACAATCGCAGAGTTAATCGAAATGCCATCCATCTCTGCCATGCGGCGGATCTCTTCCTTCATGCGCTCTGGCATGCGAAGCTGGAAGTTTTCACTTTTCTTTCCGGTGTAAAGGATGTCACTCATTTCATTTCCTTGTCATGTTGATATCACGGTGTAATGATTCCACCGTGTATCTATTATGTCAATACTTTTTTGATTACACTGTGATACCACTCTTTCAAGTAACAGGACCTGGCAATGAAAGGCATGAGAAACATCGCACCATTTGGCTTGAGAATGCCTGACGAACTTAGGGAATCCATAGCAGAAAAGGCCAAGAAGAACGGGCGATCCATGAACGCAGAAATAATAGCCAGGCTCAATGCGACGATTTCTTACGATGACTATGGGCATTCCCCATCAGGGTTCCAAGAAGTGCGAGAGCTTGTGCTTTCGTACAAATCTCAAGTCGAAGAAATGAACGCCAGACTGGATGATGCATACTGCAAGCTTGAGCAAAGCATAACTCTTGATAAAGAGACGGTTGGCAAGATAAGTGAAGCCCTGGAAAAGGCTACGATAATTCTAAATTACTCGAACAAAAAGCCCACCTAGTGGGCTACTTTCCTTTAGCCATCATCGCCTGCCAGCGCTTCTCGTCTTCGTCCATAACCTGGTCATACTCTTCTCGCGTGAAGCCTTTCTGCTCAGGGTATTTGGCAGCAAGTAGTTGTTGAAATTCGGTCATAGTGAGCCGTTCAGCTTCGGCGCGAGGCATGTTGAAGTGATTACGTGCTGCGCTGATATACTCAAACGCTTTGAACTCGTTCACGTAGCTGTTTGACTCATGACGCTGCAGCTTACGCACCTTCGCCTTACCGATGATTCCGTGAGTAATGAGAGACTGCGCGAGAACGATAATATCACTGGTCGGCATACTGCCACGACGAAACACAAACGCCCGCTTACCCCTCTTGCTGGGTCGTAGCTCGCCAACCAGCGCACTAATATCATCATCACAGCATGCTTGCATGACTATCATTCCGGCATAGATGGCATTGCTACTGAAAGAAGGTGAATTGATGTGCCCCAGTAACCACGCAGGAATCGCGCCGTATGCTTCCATGGCGGATTCAAGCAATCTCGGTGCGTCACTGGCATGGAGTTCGGCAAAACGCTCGACAATTTCCGCAGGGGAGCCTATCCGGGACATGTTGGCAAACGATGGCCTGAAGAAGTAATCACGGTCAGAATCGGAGATCAACATCTCGCCAATTTCGGTGAACGGTATCATTGGTTAAACCTCGAATAATCATCATCAAGGGCACATGCATGCCCTTTGTGATAGTTACGCGGTGACTGTGATCGCGCTGGATGAAGTCTTAGCGCCATCATTGGATGTGAAGGTAATAGTGGCCGCGCCAGCAGAAACGCCGGTAACAAGACCGGACTGATTAACGGTAGCCTTACCCGTTGCCGAAGAAGCCCAGGTGCCAGTTTTGTCGCTAGCGTCAGCTGGCGCAAACGTAGCAGTCAGTTGCTGAGTAGCACCCACCGCAATGCTTGCTGTCGCCGGATCCACTGTGACGCCGGTAACCGGGACATCATCAGCCACTTCAAACACCACGGTATCGGCATCAGCCACTTTCCACTCGCCGGAGAAGGTTGAGATATCGCTGGTACCAAAGTCACCTGACCAAGAGGTGGTGTTAAAGTAACCCATGATGTAGGTGCCTGAGTCTTCGCCTACGAAATCGAAACGAACCCAGATAGACGGTTGCCGTCCCGCCTGAACCTCATCGAAAATGTACTTCGAAATATTCATGGCACCAATTTCAGTCGTCTTATCCTTACGACGGAATTCGCCTTCCCCAGAAATAGTGAAGTCCATGTTGGTTACCAAGTTTTCTACCAACCCTTTGGCGTCGTCTGCTTCAGACGTTACGGAGTTCGGGGAGAAATCAAATCCTTTGGTTGTCATCGCCCCTAGGCGCTTCCAATCGCTCAGTGCAGGCAGGGCATCGGCACAGCCGAACGCCATACGCAGCACAGCTGTTTTACCCACCAGTTTTCCGGTGTCATTTCCGCAACCTTGCATATTTGCTTACCTCTTTGATCATTGATTACTCGCCATACAGGCAAGCGAATTGCAGCCGATAAACCAACCGGCCTTCTGCTGTTAGAACTGGTGATGGGATGTTGCCGAGATTTTGGATATGCCCAATGCAATCGTTAGGCATAGGGTTGTCTTGTACATAGCTGATGATGCGCTGTACTGCGTTATCTGCTGCCTCGTCCTCGTTCTTTGCGCCGATAACATCGACCAGCACGAAATACTCACTACCAAGGTCATACTGTATAGCTTTGCCACCTGACGGGCGGAATACGATGAACGAATCAGTCAGCTCGCCGGTATCTCTCCACTGCAGCATCTGTGTCTTAAATCCTGCGGTCATCCCAGACTCAACGAACCAATCCCGGACTCGGCGATGCATTGCAGGCATCATAGCTGCATCTCCTTTTTAATGACGCGGTCGATTTGCGCCTTGGTATCCTCGAAACCTTTCGTCAGGAACTCTTTCTGGGCGGTGGCGCGGCGGAATGTTTGTGGGACATTTGGGTCGTGGACATAAACTGCGTAGTTAGCAGAATACCCAACACGCCCGGTCAGCTTGGTACCGTTGATTGATAGTTCGCGATATTGGCTGTTGATGAGCGTCGATGTATCGATGGGGGTGTACAGAGCGGCTTGAGCACCGCCGATGAGTAATGCAGACTGGATTGCCCTCACCGCTTTGCGGCCTTGAATGTCGCCGATTAGACGATTCAGGTTCTCTTTGGCCTGGCGAACACCTTTAACTTTCACGCCCATATCAGACTCCCGTGATGATTGCGTAGTCGTCAGCTATGCGTTCAAACGTGTCTGCATAGCGGATGATATGACGTACTTCATCAGCACCATCAACACCAAGCGGGCTATCTGCAGTAGACGCACCAATAAGGATATAGTCACCCTGCTGCGCCTCCGCATACTCAGTCCAGTGCGTGTTTTTGACGACGAACTCCAGACCGATATCGCCCAACCGAGCAGTAGCATCGCCGCCGTAATCGCACATGATTTGGATTGGTGCAGCAAGCGTCGCTTTGCCGTAGTCGTCCTCACCGGTTTTGCGCCATAGCGTGGCCACGGCTGTGTAACTCCAGTTAGCTACCGAACTCATGATCTTCCACCATAATATGAGTGATCATTATTCCTGTTGGCTTGTGGGATTCGCCGCCGACAAAAACAACAAACCTTCCTTCATAATATCTGACCATGCACTGACTAACTGGGAGAGACACTTCAGATACCACGCCATTTCTTGCCTCGTACCAAGAAATAATAGAATCAACAACTCTCATTCTCGCCACTCCATTACCGTCGGATTATCCGCCGCAACCTTCGGGCAGTTGATGATCCACTCACCGTTGCTTTTGACGTATGCCGTGGCCTGTCTGCCGGTGCTAGTTTTTATCCACACGCAGGCAAACGGCTTAGGTAACCTTTCAGATGCATTAACCCACACCATTAGCAGCCGCCTACGACGTCAAAGAAACCAACCGTATTCCCCGCAGTAATTGGAAGAACTTCAGTGCATCCACTAGTGTCCAGGGACAGCAGGGAGTTCCTGAGCCATTTAACGCCGTCATCGCCATACTCAAACGACCTTGAAGCTCCGGATGGTGCCGACTGCGATTTAATCTTCCGAGCCCCGGACGAGGCAGACATTAGAGCGGCTGCGTAAAGCAGTATTAACTGCTGAGTACAGTCGTCATATCCTGCCCCGTCCATACAGTCGATAATTGAGTTAACCCGGCAAAGAATCGGGTCTAGCAAAGCATCAGGGATTGAATAGCCCAACTCAGCGAGGAAGGCTTTAACATCATCTGCTGTAATTGGGTCAACCATGGTTAATCCTTCTTCTTGCTTTTAGATGGCGTTGCCACTTCGAATTGCTTCTTTTCGACCAGTGTTACATGCCCAGCATGCGCCCAGCGGCTGGCAATGGCATCTGCCACTTCCACCTCAGAGCCAACTTCCAGCTTTTGGAAATTGGCACCGTACAGGTTATTGGAGATAACTTTTACGAGTGCCATAATTTACCCTTATGCGCCGGATGCGTGGACTACAGAGAACTTACCGTTGATGTCAGTTTTAACCATCAGGCCGGCAGCACCCCACGTGCGCCACACATAGTCGCTGTTGTAGAAAGGACGCGGGTCGGCAACGGTGCCAAACGCCTGGCCGACAATTGGAGCTACAACACCTGCGCCCAGAGGAACGATCAGAATTTCGTTGCCTTGCAGTTGGTGATCTTCTTTGATTGCCGCAATTCCGGTCAGCTTCAGCAGTTCCTGCAAGATAGTGCCAGACTGGTAATTATCAGAGAAGTAGCGCTCCAGATTCGAAATGATCTGTCCAGACACATACCAGGTCTGCTCTGCATACTGGTTGTTTGTCAGGCGCAAGGTATCACGCAAGGCGATCACTGCATTGCGGATTTGCTCTGACGTAGTTGCAGCCGCAGTGAAGTCCACGGTCAGAGTGACCTGTGCTACGCGCTCATCATTCTTCAGGCCTTTCCATGTCTTACCATCGAAGGTGACAAAGTTACCCTCAGAGTCGCGATAGCCGTTGAAGATGTAATCGGAATAGCGACGGCGCACCTCACTGGTAGACTCGAACTGAGCATCGCTGATGACGTCGAAGGCATCAGGGTTGTTCAGCTTCGGATCTCGCCAGTTGAACTTGAAGCCGGTGTCATGGACAGGAACCATGGTGCCGTCGTAGGTGTATTCGACCGCATCCAGCGCCGCGCCGATCTGGCCGCTCATAGATGTATGTGACCACATGCGACCACCTGAGCGCGCATACTCATACACGGTCTGGTTGATTCGCACTGAGCGTGAGAGTGGGATCAGGTCATTCAGCAAAGTGAACTCGGTGTTTGGCTCAAACTGTCGCAGAACCGTCTGGTCGAAGGCTTTATACAGATCGGCTGGTGAGCGAACTGCGTTAATGCCATTCAGCTTGTTGATCATGTTCACGCGGTCTGCAATTTCCTGCATCACATTCATGCCTTGGTGGTTAACCGCAGCTTGACGCTCTGCCTTCAATTGCTCGTATTGGAAGGAGTTAACTTCCAAGTTCCCGGTTTTTTCACCCAGGGATTTAGAATAGACAAGCATTCATTGCTCCTTTACTTGATTACTACGCGCAGCAAATCGCCAGCGGTTGCGGTTAAAGCGGTGTCTTCTTCGACATAAGCTCGGACTGATTCACCTTCTGCGGCGGCTTTTACACGGCCGGCGGCGATAGAAAGTGGCTGGCCTTTTTTATAAGTGCCGGCTGCGGCGCGAACGTTCAGGAACATGCCAGGCAATGGATGAATGCCAACGACAAGCTCATTCACCGGAATCGCATCATCAACTGTTTTGCAGCGCAGGTAATCGAAGTTAGCCACGTATAGAATTGCCGCCTCGTTTCCATCAACTGATGCGGTGAACTTGCCGGCATCAAAGAAACCAACGGTGCCCGGCGCGGTTGAAGCGGCTGCGCCGCCTTCACGATTCAGGAGCGGATTAGGGAATACACCACCCGCGTGAATTACATGCTTTCCATCTTTAGCCATCTTGTTTTACTCCGGCATTTCTGAGATTTTGATTTCGGTTTTTTGGTTGAATGCACCAGACAGACCGTGCGACGTGGCGCATTGTTCATACAGGCCGTCCAGCGCCGCACCGTCCAGCGCATTAACTGCACTTTCGTCCAGGCCGAACTTGGCTTTCACCGCGTCACGCTTAGCGGATTTTTCTTTGTCTGCGTTAACCGCCAGTCCGCTTTCAATGGTGTTCAGTTTGTCGGCAAATGGCTTGAACCATGCCGGGGCTTGCTCGCTGTTAGTTGCTGTCTCTTTGGCTTTCTTATCAGCCTCTTCTTTCTCTTTCTTGGCCTTATCATCGGCTTCGGCTTTCGCTTTGGCGTCATCAGCTGCCATCTGGTTGTAAGCGTCCATCAGCTCAGCATCGGACTTTCCTTCAACGTCGATGCCTTTCGCTTTCAGCGCATTGGTGATGAGTTCTTTCATCGGGTTTGCTTCCTCTTTGACGGAATTGCTGTTGGCGCTGAAAAACGCCTTTAGCTGGTTGAAAAGTGTTTTAAGTGCGGGGTCTTGCGGTAAATCAGGATCTGGCATCTCGGCTTCAGCCAGGTTCACCACTTCCAGTTCCTGCTCGGAGCCATCGGAGTTGACGAAGATGCCCACGCCCTCCTCTGGTGTGCCGGCACCCGGCTCGTCAAGTAGGTTGGCTACGTGGTCAAACATCATGTTGGTGACGATTTCGCGGTACTTCTTGCCCTTCGACTCGCCATTAGCGGCGATGCCGGAGTAAAGAAGCCCTGTTGAAATGTGGATTGGCTCAACATTTTTACGCGCTGCCATATCATCAAGTCGATTTACCAGTCGCTGGCCTTTCTCGGTTGATTCGGCATAGCGGCGATCAACGTACATGTCGCCAGAAACCTTGCCATCCTTGTGTTCTACATCCTGCAGCCATGCGCCTACGTGGTATTCATTGACCGCCTGAACATCGCGGGCTGAGACGTGCTTGCCATCAACTTTTGGATGCCCCAGTGGCATTGGTGTGCGCTCAAGGGTTTTGTATCCCTTTGCGATTTCTGCTGCCGTATACAACTTGCCGTTCATCACGATGTCGTCAACGATAGGCGTGACGCCACGGACCACGATGTGTGGCCTGCCGTTGATTATTTCGGTTGTGATGTTTGAAGCGGAGTTGACGACCGACAGCACATTAACGCGACTGCGTTTCATGCTGTGTCCTCTTAATGGAGTTTGTTATTACGTGCCTTGCGAAGCTGACGCTTAGTTGGTTTAACAGGAAACCACCAACAATTTTCAAACTTAATGACCTCTCCAGAAGCGCTCATAGCTTCCGTTGGCCTTGAGTAAATCCATCCGTACCCATACAAGGCTGGGTCGTGTTTAAGTGTCCACATGCAGGCCTCTTTGGTTAATTTCAGGCAATAAAAAAGGCCGCTTTTAAGCTGCCTTCAAGTAATTTGATTGCCACTGCTTTTTCTCGGTTACCAGCTTGGCAACCAATCCCTCATTAATAACCTTTCCATCATCATCTACAAGTACGGGGATGTTTGCGCAGTAGCAATTATATCGGTTGCCGTTTTCGGCATAAAACGCTTTAACCTCTTCGGTTGTATACGTCCTGCCATGGCGAGATGCATGCCAGTATCGCGTTGTTGGCTTCAGAGCAGACAGCCATAGTATTTTTGTATTTAACCCTAGCCTATCCTTTGCCCAGTCAGTTTCCTGCCACTGCGCCTGCCGAAGTGCGCCAACCTGCTCTGTCTGGGCTATGCGCTTGGCACTGGCCATGCTGACATCGAGGCGCTTGCTGACTATCTGAGCCGTCTCCCTCGGGTTGATACCTCGCCCAATGGCATCTGAAATGACATTGGCTAAATCACCCCTAGCTTTATCTGATTCAAGCTTCCAGTCGCTATACGTCGATATGTATGCAGCGGCGATCTGATTCTGGTATGCAGGAGAAGATAGCAGCTGCGTTAGCGTAGTTTGCGATGCATATACAGGAGACTGTGCAGACAGATTGGTGTAAGCACTCAATGTGCCACGCTCGTACTCGGCCGTGATGTATTCAAGCGCCCAAATGTTCTGTCCGATCCCCTCTAGCAGATAATCATCAAGAATGGCCTGAACACGCTCTAGCAGGTCAGCAAGTTTCAGCGCTGACATGTCATAAATAAATACGCCCGCATTCACTTGATATAGCGTATCACCATGCATGACATGTTCGGAGTTCGCATTGCCTGCTCGCGACCTTCCCGTTAGTCGCTGTTCGAACAATTCGCGCAATGCCAGCTTGATATCGTAATAACGTTGTTCGATATCTCGATACATCCTGTTCACTGCCCGATAAGATTGAGTTGGGTCTTCTTTATTGCGCGGTATTATCGGGCTTCCCGGTCGGCGCTGGTTTGTCATTATCATCACCTGCTAACGGGTCTGTTCGCTTAGCTGACTCATCAGCGCCCTTTGGTTCTTCTTGCTCTTTAATTGGCTCCAGTTCGCCTACTTCACGAATTTCATTTTCTGTCACTGCAGATGAGCCAAATGCCTGCTGGGTGTCTCGTGCCACTTGAGCCATTGCCTGCATGTTAGCAATCTTATCCTTCTCGCTCGGAGCAAGAAGGTCAGACCATGCGAGGGTGACTTCGCCAGACTTGGGCGGGTCAATCATGCCGATTGTCCAGAATCGCTCGATGACACGCTTAACCACGTCACTTTGGAAACCCCAGCGACGACCATTGCACCGCTTAGCCCAGTCCGTTTTATCTTCATCAGATGCCAGGCGGCCTGTCTGCTGACCGAACAGGATGGTGAACGGGCACTGAATCGTAGCGCTGAACTCGTTGGCTGTAACAGTCCATGTCGGCGTCGGGTCTGCTGCAGCAACGGAGAGAACTGATGTAGTGCCGGATTGGGTAACCAGCGCCGAATCAGTGCCTCGATTCAACTTGCTGATCTTGTCGTTCATCGCTTCGCCAAGGTCAGTATATCCCGCTTTCTTTGCCTGCTCAGCGATGTAGCTCATATCCGTCTTTTCGTCGAACTGAATTCCTAGCTGACGGCTTGCGTTCTTCAGGAACCCCTCAGCGCTGCCGCCTGATGTTTTTTCCAGGTCGAGAAGCTTGTTAAAGCCAGCGCGAAGCAGAGGAACACCAGAAAGCATGTTCTCGTCTTCTGATCCTTCACACAGAATGATGACTCGCGACGGGTGAACCTGAACACTTCTCACTGGACCATATGCACCATCATCGCCAACTGGCTGCTCGTTGAAGTTGTAGCTGACTGGTTGCCCGTAGGTATCTGATAGAGTGTCAGTGTCGTAGTTGCCCGGCTTGATTTGCGTTTCCCATGCCGGGATTAGCTTAACCAGTGCCTTGTCGCCCAGTAGACGAACGGCAGAGTAATCTACTGGCTCGCTCCACTCTTTCCCGTCTTTTAGCTGAAGCAGAATCGCAGAGTACCGCCCAACCAGATTCCTACGGTCGGCGTCTTTGATTTTCGGCCAGTGTCGCTGCATAAGCTTAGTAACAGCCCTTTCCCAGGGACTGGTTTCTTTCGCTTCATCATGCTCATCGCCGTCCACGATTGTTGGGTTATCAGCCCAACATGAGTCCAGCAACTTATGCACTGCGGCGTGGGCAACTGCGTTACGCTCGTAGGCTCGGTAGTATTGATCAAATCCGATGTTGTTAGGGTAACCGAACTCTTCCCACAGCTTTGTTCGCTTTGTGTTGCCATTCTGCCCGTAGGCATACAGCATGCGCTGCCGCCCGATCGCATCAGCAAGGGCGTTCACGAGGAATTTTTCCCCGCTATTTAATTCACTCACTGAGTGCTCCTTAGAAGAAGATTGCGCCAACCTGTTTGTGGTTATTCTTGGCAACAGCAAAATATCGGAAGCCATCTGAGCCGTGCGATGTGGCATCGTGAAGTGGCTTATCTTTCCAGCATCCGCGCTTGTCGTCCCATTCCTTTCTGTATCCTTCAAGATGAGCGATGCCTTCTGCGCACTTCTCTTCATCAAAGACACATTTGGGCAGGATTTCTCGCACTGATTCTATGCCGGTATCGATGCCGGTTCTCGGAACCACCTTAAATGTCATGGAGTAAACATGTCCGTCGATTTCATATCCTTCACGGGCTAGTTCTTTTCGCGACTTTGCATCAGCGCCAAACTCTCTATTCTCGATGTCATGAGGACCATAGTGATCTCCATATTCATATCCCCGATCTTTAAGCACCTTCATGTAGTGCCTCAGGCCTTCACCAGAGTTTTCGTAATAATCGATGATATGAAACTCGTCACCCACTTCTCTAACGAACCAGATAGCCGTGGAGTCGCCTACGCCGATATCCCAAAAAGTGTGAACTGGCAGGTGTGAATTGTCTGGCAATTGCCCAATGCGCTTGTTGGCATACAGCCAGCGGAACTGCTTGGCATAGTAAGCGCCTTCCACAGATTGCTGGAATGCTTCAGCGGGGATGGTTGGATATTCCCGCTTCATGTCGTCGCCAAGGGTTTTCTCTTTGGCGTAGTACCAGGCCTTCTGCCGCTCGTTAACGACTACCCCGTGCTTGGCTTCCATTTCAGCAAAGTAATCAACCAGGCGCTGCGGCAATGGCTCTACCGGGTCGATTGCATACTGCGGATTCTTCCACCAGGAGAAGAAGAAAAACTTCCAGTCCAGCGCGGATAATTGCTTGCCTTGCAGCTGCGCTTTCTCTGCCGTCTGGCAATAATCGAAGAAGTACCCAGCACGACCTTCGGCTGTGCTCTCGATAGTCGCAAAGCATCCGGTCGATACGGCTTCAAATGCACCAGTGACGATCTCACGCGCTTTGTCTGGATACTTAGCGCATATCTTGCCGAATTCTGAAACGTGCAGGTAACGCAGCGTGCCGCCACGAAACGAGGTGCTTACATAGAGTGAGCCGCCCTTCTTGAATACCAACTCGCCCGCCGAGTCATTGCTCGCCGGATTTGCCGCCTTTATTTCTTCTGGCAGGTTGTCGTAGGCAAATTTCACCTTTTCGCGAAACAGTCGCTTGGCGTCGTTCAGGGTGTGGGCTATCAGTGCGCACTTGGCAGACTCGAACAACGCCGCGTCGAGCTGGATGATACAAACCTCAGTCGTGAAGCCTAGCTGTCGAGCCTTAAGAATAATGTTGCGGGTGTGAATGCCTTCGAAGTATTCGCGTTGCTCCGGAGTCATTCTGAAACGAACCGGCTTACCTTCTTTGTCAGTAATCCAGTAAAGGTTGTTCAGACGCCAGTCCTTATTGGACAGCAGCTTTAGGTGCTCAGGCTTCATTACGCCCCCTGAGACAGAGAATCCATTAGGTCTGAAAGTTTCTTAACTGAGTTGTCACCTTCTGGACCATCTATATCGTATGCCTGCCGCTCAAGCCCGATCAGGTTCTTCAGTGCATCGCTCAGCGCCTTAACCGATTTCACTCGCTCAGGCATGCTAATGACCTTATGGTAAATTTCATTCAGTCGGTCTTGGCCTTTATCGTCTGGGCTTAGCATTAATTCACCCAGCTTTTCAAGCGCTGCCAAATCTGCGCATTCAGCACCTAACTCATCGAACAGTGCGTTTGTGATTGCCCTGGCACGTCGTATATCTCCTCGATGCTCCATGCGGACGTTAGCAATGACCTCAGCGTTAGCCTCGATAAGTATCCGTTCGTTGGTAGCCGTTTGAGTGGATACCTTGCTGGATACCTCACGTTTGGATACCAGAGCGTCAGCCTTGGCTTTTATCTTTGCCTTAAGGTCACGCTCCCAGCCATCTCGCTTTGCTCGCTTATTTACAGCGCCGTGGGTGATGCCATGCAGTGATGCTATTTCTCGGATGGACATCAATCCAGCTCGGTATGCCGATTCGATGGCCTCCCAATCTGGTTTGGTCATTGGTCATCCTTATTGTGTCGTCGTCTCTTCTGTAACTGGTTCGTAGTGCATGCTGACCACGGTATCCGGTTGCAGGTAAATCCAAGCGCCATCGTCTAATGCCAGAGCAATGAAGCCGTTAACAATCTCAGGCTGCTGCCTCGTCATCTTGCCGATGTATGTCTCGCCCGCTTGAGTTGTGCAGGTGATCTTCCAGTGCTTTGTCATTACCACCTCTTTGTTAGGTTTCGCAGCCTTCGCCACGCTTGGCAGAGTTGCTTGGCTACTTGCGGCTTACCCGCCAGCAAGACGTGATCACCTCCTGCCGGGTTACACAGTCTTATTCCTTGTCGGGGGAATTCTTCATTACGCAGCAGCTTCGGAAAGCTGCTCAATAATAATTATTACGACAAATTTCGCTTTACTTGTTCGCGTTCGCGAACTAAAATGTATTCAACGGTTCGGGAGTGGCTCGAATCAACTCTAAGAGAGAGACTAAAAATGACTACTATCACTATCGCTTACGAAGTATCTGCCGCTAAATTTGCTGAGATCGAAGCACTGATTGATAACGAAGCAATTCACAACGTAAACCATAACGGCGAAGCTTTTAGCATCGAGCGTGGCGACTTCACCACCATCGATAAAGACGATGCAGAGCATGTGATTCTGCTGGACAAAATCAACAACATTATCGGTTTCTAATCCTGCATGGCCGCGTAAGCGGCCTTTCCCTTCGGTGTAAAAATGACTAACAAAGAACTCAAAGCCCTTCGCCAATTGCTGTGCCTCGAGTGCAGCGAAGCAGCAGAGCACATCGCCAGTGTATCAACGCGTAGCTGGCAGCACTGGGAGAAAGGTACTAGAACCATCCCTGACGACGTAGCCAACAGCATGGCTGACTATTCGTCCATTAGGGATAGCCTAGTCGAGCAGCGATTTGCAGAGTTCCAGGAAGCCGGCGACGCTATCAGCCTGAATTTTTATATGTCCATTGATGATTTCGAAGCAGCTACAGGCAAACGCGATGTTGTCATGTGGAAAATTACCAATTCGGTTGCCGGCGAGTGTTACTCAGCCGGAATTGCGAAACTGATATGAGGCTACTATGGGTAAACCCATTGATTATACCGGTGAAACCTTCGGAAGGCTTTTTGTAGCCGGACTTGACCACCGAGGCGTTTACGGCGGAAAGCCATGTAACTTTTGGCTGTGCCACTGCGAATGCGGCCGTAAAGAAGTAATCCCGCAGTCGAAGTTGATTTCGCATAAGCGGCGAGAGTGTGCCGTTTGCCAACGTGGGCCATGTGTGGTGTGTGGCAAGCCAATTGAGAATGACAGGCCCAACTCAACAACGTGCAGCGAAGAGTGCCACCAGGAACACCGCCGCAGGTCCGACAATCTTAGTAAAGCCAAAGCTTATGCCAGGGATCCACATGCATCACGGCAAAAGCAAGCCGAAAAGATGTCCAGCATTAAAGCCGATCCAGAAAAATATGCTGCATGGCTCGAAAAAGAAAAGTTGCGCAGCCGGTCACGCCGTAACTCACCAGAAAAAAATATTCTGAATCGGCAAGCAAGAGAGCGATACCAAAAAAATAAATCGGCAATCCTGTCCAAGCGCCGTGAACGCTGGGACTCGTTAAGCGAAGATGAAAAGCAAGCTCGTCTTGACCGTCAGCGGGAAATGAATAGCCGCTGGTATCAACAGAATAAAGACGCAGTACGACGCAGAAACCGCGAAAAATGGGACAACATGAGCGACGATGAGAGGAAATCTGCAATCGCCAGATTTCGCGCTTACGCCAGAAAAGCAGCACGAAAGAAAATGGCCGCTGTTCATAGTGATGAAGACCTATACGATCGTTACATAGCACAACAGAGACGATACGAAGCCAGACGAGCCACACGTCGAGCATTAGAAAAGCTGCTCTCTGACTCACAAAAATTATTAGGAATTAATGATAATGCAGATTCAAAAGATTGATAATTTTCACTCCGCAAGCACCCAGGAATTAAAACAGGAACTTGGTAGAGCGCTTGATATAACCGCCGACTATCTATCCTACCTCGCCCAGATTTGGCGAGAGCTGGAGAGTCGCGGAGAAGATTTATCCAGCCTGCGCGGTGGCTTAATGTCGTACCTGCCGATGATTGCAAATAACCGTGTGGATGCCCACATTGTTGTTAATTATGCCGGACAAAAAACCCTATTGGCCGCACTGACAAAACTCCCGATAGAGGAACAAAGGCGCGTAGCTGAATCAGGGTACGTTACTGTTGCTCGCAGTGATGAGGATGGGCATCAGCAAGAAATGCAAGTTAAGCTAACTGAATTACGGTCTGCCGACATACATCGTGTATTTAGTGACAGTGGGATCCGAACCCCAGAGCAACAAGCCAAAGAACAGGCAACTATTGAAAATAAGAAGCCACGAAAACACATCACGTCAATCGTGCATTTTGATCGCTACAAGGATGACGATTTGCTCGTAATATCCGGTAAGCGCGTCAGGGTATCTGATGTTATTGATGCACTATGCGACCGCTATGCTGTCTCTAAATCAGACAGGGACAAAATCAAAAGCATCTTCTAACTTTGACAGTGTCGATGGCGCTCAATGAGTGCCACTTATTATGCATTACCGAACCTTGGGTGGTGCTGTGGTCGGCGCTGGCTTGATGTAGTTCTCCGGTGGCGGAGGGTTACGCCCGCCCTTTTCCAAACAGTATGGTCTGGGCGGAAACGGTGGCGGCGCTGGCCTCACATGGCCGACTGGCGGCGGAGGATTGCGCATGCAGCCACCACTGCGATTGCCAACAAATATCACGCTCAATGCAAACCCGAGACCGAGGTACATTAAGGCACTCTCAATTTCGCTCATAATTCAACCGTATCGGTTGTAACCAACTCTCGTCGATAGCATTTGTCTGTAAGCCAATTCCAACGTGTAATTGCAGACAAGACCAGCAGCCACTTCATGCCGCGACGCAGTGTCATTTTATATGTCATTATCCCGTTCATTTTGACCTCTCAGCTTCAATCTTTCGGATGGCCGCCTTTTCGTTGCTACAGTCTTCCAGAGCTTTCTGCATGGATGCGTTCAGTGCCACGCTATCCGCGTAGGTCATCCCCTCTGGCACGTCAGGAACCAGGCAATCATTCAGGAGACTGGCCGGTATTGGCAGGCTTTCCACTTTTACCACTTCGTATTCGGTCTGCGTTTTCGCGCAGCCGGTTAGCAGCATCATCAGGGACACGCTGCAAAGCACACTTGTCAGTCGATAAGTAACGCCTGATTTCATTTTGTAGCGCCCTGTTCTGTCGGTCTGTTATCGAACGCTGCTCTCCCACGTCTGCCACGACTTCATTTTGTCGCTTTACGGCATCTGTTAGGCTAAGCACGGATTCGGCCAGGCCGTCGTTTTTGCTGCGCAACTGGTTAATCTGATCGTCCTTTCGGTCATTCAGTTGTTCCAGTCGCTGGTTTGTTGCTGTTAGCTGGCCGTTGCGAACGTTCAAGCCCCACAGTGCCAGGCAAAACAATGCGGCCACTATCAGACCGGAGTGCCTGCTGATAAATTGACCTCCATTTCGGATAATGCTGATTACACTGAACATAGAATCCCCTTAGCTTTTGTTAAGCGGGATTTCCTGTCATCCAATCCATTTGTACCGCCGTTAATAATGCGGGTGATGCGGCTAACATCATCCGTATCGGCGATCTGATTTAATCCGTGATTCTTCCACCATGCACCGGCTGACTCAGCGGCAAGCCCATAGCTTGTAAGTGCGTCAGGGTCAGAAACAATATCGATGCCCAGTTGATTTACCAGAGCGGCATAGTTTGCCCGCCCGGTGATCTGGATTAATCCACGCCCGCGATATCTGTACCCGTCACCTGATCTAACACCACCGTTGCCGTTTCGGTTGGCGTAAATGATGTTGGCTATCTGCTCCTGCCGCAGTTTCGGCACCACCTTTTCACCCGCCTGCCGGCCGAGCCGTTTAGCGTCCTCTGAGCCGATCCGCCTTGCGAACAACATAAGCAAGGCAGAAACCGAGTAATTCAGGTTTTCCTGTATGCGAGAAAACCCGCCGGACTCATGCCCAACCTGCGCCAAAAAATGCGCCTGCCGGAGCGGGTTATTAATGCCGTATTTATTCATCGTTGCTGCAATGTGTGGGTGCCAAACATCGCGCTGATAATCCCCAATTCCCGTTGCCTGCTGAAATTGCTTAGCTGTCAGCATTGGCACCTCCACTATCACCTTCCAACCCTACGCGCTTGCGTACGGACGAAAACAACGCATCAACGCCGATATAACCGACGAAAGCCGAGAATGGCCAACTTAGCTCTGGCGGGTAATTCCATCCGAAGATTGCGCATAGCGCCGTAAGCGTTGGCTGGGCGAAGAAACACAGAATGCCGCACATCGTTGCGCCAGCTATCCGATCTCTCCAAATTGCTTTTTTATTCCGTGACGTGGCAAGGATTGACATGACGAATGCCAGAACTGAATACCCGGCCTCGTTTCGATGGTTCGCCAACCAGGCAACCAGCGCCGCCCAGGTATCAGGTCTCTCTGGCATATCTTGTCTCATTGGGTAAGCCCCCATGTTTGGATGGGCTGCATGCTGTAGTCGAAAGGAATAGCCGCCGCGCCGTAGTCACTCGCAGACAATGAGGGTGTTTGAGGTGATTGACTGATATTGGCGGACGGCTAAATGCAAAAAGCCCCGCACGATGGCGAGGCTAAAAATAGTTGTGGTGTCCGGCACTGGTTACCCGGAAAACGTTCGTCGCCATGGTGAGCCATTACCTCACCATCTAGCTCCGTCACCACAGGTAAGGACACCGACGCATTTAAGCCAAGTCCCTTAAGGGGGATGCCCTTACCTGTACCGAAGAAAATAAAAAGCCCCAGCTTGAATGCCAGGGCTTAATAATTCGCAGACCTCTCAGCCTGCTTGGTTGGAGTTCCAGTCTTAGCGACGAAGTACCAACTTGGCGGAATCAGCGTTCAGGAGCCGCCTCGTTATTTCCTGAATCACCGCTCTTCGCTTTACGCTCCCGAGCATAGCTGAAAATATATACTTCAATTTCCCGTTTTGCAACTTTATTTTCAATCAAGCTGCCACTTGTAGAAATTCTTTCTCCATTTCTCGCTTTATTGCATAAAACATTTCTTCTTCGAGTATCTCCTCGCACCAAATCACTCGCTTTCTCGATGCCTGTACGTCAGCACCGGTTTCGCGCTCAATCATTCTCGCAATATCTTGCGGGCATTTGCGATCGCAATATCGTTTAATGGCCACAGAGCGAATCGGACTGTCACGTTTAATGGCTTTGCTCATCACGGTTTCAACAAAAGCGGCATCATCAGATTCTTTGGCGAGAGCGATGATGCTGCTTGCAGATGTTCCAGGGATTACTAGCTCGCGTGACCGCTTAAACAACTCTTCTCCACGATACCCTTGTGAGTGTAGAGCCTTGACCACTTCGACAATCCGATTTGATTGACCTTCACTCCATTCCGTTCGGATCATCAAGCGACCAATGACGTTTACACAACCCGCTGGTGAATCGTCGCCGCCAAGATGCCTACCCCAAAGCGTTAGCATGTATCGCGTCCAGACTCTTTGTGCCGGCGTAATGGTTTTCTTCCCCTTGCACCATACCCGACGCAAATCTGATTGCTTGGCAATCATTGGTAGGAAATAGATAGCGTCTGCTTTTCTCATGCCGCCACCCCTTTGGTATTTGCGACCCCTTTCCCATCACGTGATGTACACCAAACAACCCTGTGCATTGATAACAGGTCATCATTTCGTATCACTCGCAACCCTAACGAAGTTTGAACCACTGAAAAATGGTCATATTTCCCCTTCAGCAGACGAGCATCACGTAACGCCCTGGCACGCTCTATCGCCCGGTTTATTTCGGTAAGATTCATACTGCCTCCAGTTCTGAAATGGTCACAAGCAATAGGCCGCCCTTCACCAACTCTTCCCGCCTCACCCTGAAATCATCTATCTGTTCGTCGTCCAGCATGAACTCCGCATGAACGAGTGAATCAAAGACGGCCTTCTGCAGGTTGTCTAAGTCGCGGCGGCGGCGATCGGGAACGTGAGCTGATATTGATATTTTGAGTCGTGCTGAGGTTTTGATATCGAGGCGTTGCTGAAGGATGCTTTGGATTACTTCCTGTCTGTATGCTTTGCCTTTCTCGCTGATGTAGTGCCTTCCCCTGCTGTGCCGCCAGTACGTATTCAAACTGGGAGGCCACGGGAGCGATATTTTATATTCGGTCACACTTTCACCTTACCCTCTTTCAATAACGCTGCCTGAGTCCGCATAACGCCTTCCATGTGTGCCATGTGTGCCTCTCCGGCATCGAGATGTCTGGTGCGCCGGTCTATTTCATCGTGACACGCAGAACATGCCCACGCCGCGATTAAATCAGGAGGCTTAATGCCCGTACCGCATAACCCAGGCAATCGACAATGAGCCAGAACAACAGTTTCGCTGTTGCCATTACACACACCTGGAATTCTCACCTGGCACTCTCTGCCTCTAGCCTCTTTGCGAAGGTTCGCCATCTTCCCTCCTCACTGCTTCGATAATCTCAAACTCAGTGCCGCATACTTCGTCTGCGTGCTGCTGGTGACGGCGGTCGCATGACTCACACACGTAAATTTCGTCGTCCATCAGCTCCTGTCTGCAGTCAGCGCATTTCATCTCGCCCCTCCAGTTCGCTAATCAGGCGGTCGATGTACCAGCGAGCCTTCTTCACGTCTTCCACGCCGTTCTTCAGCTCATAGCGCCACAGATACTTGATTACGTTTGCTGTGCAGGCTGCCTCAATCCCAGCTTTACCAATGGTGGCGGCAGCAATGGCGTCTATGCATTCAATGCCTCCCTGCGTGTAGTGGCTGGGGTGATTTACGTTGTCGGCCATTATCTTGTCCTCCGTACACGGTTAAACCGGCTCTGTAGTAGCGGCCAGACTGCGTCGTATGTTTTTATGTCGGTTGGTGCGGGTTGCTGCTTGCGGGGAGTACGGGTTGTTGATTTGAATATCAGCCTATCTTCTAGTCTTTCCCATGCTGATTTACGCCTTCGTGTCATGATGCCATCCCCAGCTTTATCGATGACGATCCATAGTTCATGAGCCCATCCCGATCTACAAAGCTTGTCAGCCCTGCACATCGGCGCATGTGGTTGAATATGATTAACATAGAACCTTTGTTGTTTCCGTTCACCGGCACTCCGGTATCCGCTCTTACAAACGATATGCGTCCGCCGGTAATGAATCTGATTTCTGTTGCGTGCTCTCTGGCAAGTTTGAACCAACCAACGGAGGGATCAGCCGGCACCAGCATCACCACGCCATTACCATTGAATGCGGCTTCAATGGCCTTGTTAACCCATGGAGTGATGTCGCTATATGGTGGGTTACACCACAGATAGCCAGCGCCGAAAGAATCAAACCAGTCTGCTGACAATGCGTCATCTTCCTTAGTCAGGAACGCCGGGTGAAGATGATTGAGATGACTTGCAGCCACATCGCCGACAAAATTGAACTCAGCATCCAACGCCGCATACAGCTCTAGCGGAGTTCGCCATAGATCACGTATCTCAACCGGTGTATTGCTTCCCGCGTAGTCGCTCATTACGCCACCTGTTTCTTGTCGCCGTATCGAGATGCCCACTCGATAGCCAGCCTTGATTCATCGCTGAATTGCACTCCATGCTCAGCACCAAACGCGTTGATAAGCTCGATGAGGTCGCGCATCTCGCCAACGCGCATCTTGCTTGTTGATTGCCCCAGAACGACGAATCCGCCGTCTATGCCAGGAACCGTTACCTGCTTCTTCAGCGCCGCAGTAAAAACATGCTTCCAGCTTTCAGAGTCCATCTTTCGCCCATACCAAACGACCTGATCGCTGATGTCGCGCAAGGTTGCCCAAAGCTTTGAGTTTTGCTCAAGGCTTCGTGTTGGCTCTTGGATGGTTACTGCGAGTGGTTTATCTGGATTTAACTGGAGGCTGTCGATGAAGGTTTTCAGGTTCTGACGTATCTGTGGGCTTCTTAGGTAGAAGACCTGTTTATCCACTGATCACCCCCATTAGCCTGTTGTAATCGGCCTTTAATTTCTCGCTCCACAATCTTGAATGGATGCGTTGCAGTTTTTGCATTGTCGAGAACCTTGGCCTGCGCTCGTTTTCACTACCAACGCACTTATCATTCACACTATACACATGCCCAAATGCATACCACCGGTTCGCGCACCAAACACAAATCTGACCACTCGTAGTTCCGAAGGTCATGGTGTACTCACTTAACTCAACTACTTCGCATTCGTTGATAATTTTATTTAACGAATCATCCCACAATTGGCAAAATGGGTGCTGGTACATGCCAAAAATTGTGTTTCCAACATGACGTAATATTTCCATATCACTTCTCCGGTTTAGGGGCGACGGCTACCATTGCATTAAAAATCCCAGTAACTAGCTCTGCGCTTTCTCTGCAGCTATATGGCCAGCCTTTCGCTTCATTAGCTGAATCAGCAAGGGCATCCATGGCATCTGACTCAAAGCCATGAATGACCATTTTCTGAGTCGGCGTCTTCGGCACCATTACCCAACCATCCGGAATTTCCGGAGAGTTCAAAACCGGTACATCGTAAAGTGGTTGCGGGTCTAAATATTCGGGTAATTTCGGGTCGCAAGCATTAATCAGACAACCATTAAATGTCACATACGCCACCGGTTCTGATTGCTTAACTGCTAAAGCTAAGTAAGCCAGCACCATCTGCTCGTAGCGTGTAAATCCGTTGTCCAGCGGCTTGTCGATGAATGCCTGCAGCCGCTCTACTGTGAATTGGTCTAGTTCTTTCATGGCTTCACCTTGCGCTTATTCTGCGCCTTCTTGATTAAGCGACGGTAGTTGCGTGATGATTCGTTACGCATGCCCTGGTAGATGTATTCGTGTTCCCACGCTTGACGTTTACTTTCGTTCATGGTTTAGCCTCGCCTTCAAACTTTGATGCATCAACGCCGGACTTGCAGTGGACAAGATTTCCGCGTGCATCAGTGATGAACTCACCTTTTGGAAGGAATACTTGTGGGAATTGACCGTGCCACTTGCCAAGACCTGTATTATCACCATCGTTGAATGATGTCGGTGCACAGGCGCTACAAAGCTTCATGCCTTTCCTTTCTGGTGCGTATGACCAGTCGAAGTATTTCTCAAAAAAACCATTGCAGCCTTGTGAGGAAAGTGCCGTGTTTTCGCAGCAACCGCAGTTATCACATTGGAATAAGCTCATTCCACTACTCCCCTTTGATTGATAGGCCGATAGAGCGGAGGGCGTTCCTGACCTTGATAGCGGTTAAATCCTTACCAATTTCATAACCTTGAGCGTAAGCACCCTCCTCTCCGCTTTTCCAGTGATCGTCATTTGCTTCCGGCCAATCTATGTTAACCACGATGCTGGCTCGGCTGGCCTGCCATGCTAACCACAAAATGTAGGTATCTCCGTCGGTGTAAATACAACTGACATCACCCTCTGGAATGCCCCGCTCCAAAGAAAATCCTTCTGCCCTTGCCCACTCTTCAAACTGCCTGCGGATTTCTTCTCGTTGCTTATCCATGGTTATCTCCTTTGCTTGGCACTCGGCTTTCGATCCTGGCCGAGATTATCGCCAGGTGGGCAATCATCTTGGAATACTCCAGGTGCTTTGATACTCCAGCCTTGGTGCTGACACGGTCATGCCATGAGCGATCGGGACCCGCGTACCGGTCAATCACTTCATAATCGTCAATGGTGATATTCATGACTTCCTCGGCATGTTTAGCTTCTTGCGGAGTTCGGAGATTTTGTCCAATCCCTTCTCATTGCTGACCGGCATATGCAACTTTGGCAGCATGACAACAGGCGCGGGGATCTCCTCTCCTGCCTCTAGGCGCTTTGACATGGCGTTAAGTTCCTTGCCGCAACCCTTTTTGAGCTCTGTCTCAGTCAAATTCAAGCCACGCATTTCTGAGTAGAGCTTTGTCACCATCAGCCAGCATTCATTGCTCTTCCATGGGTACCGCTCGGGACTTTCGTAGTAGCCACGTTCTGCGCTGTACTTTATGACCATGTCGTACAGCTCGCCCTCTTCTGGCAGCCCGAATGAGCGAATCACACCTTGCTTACACCAAGCTATGAACTGCCCCGGTGAAGGCCAGAACGGCGATTCACTGGCTCTGGCATGTTGCATGCCGGCAGATAATTGTTCTCGGCTGCGAATTCCATTCTCTGCGAATGCGGCGATCCACTGC
>Ga0308158_10001605_pt1 | contig 23680 bp, 24 predicted proteins | sample PhyBR2_FD_201038 | JGI IMG/M metagenome (GOLD analysis project Ga0308158, IMG submission 201038) | Phyllosphere microbial communities from UC Gill Tract Community Farm, Albany, California, United States - DLSLB.R2 | ecosystem: Host-associated > Plants > Phyllosphere > Unclassified | place: USA...
TCACTAGAAGTCGCTGCATAATTCCCTAGACTACCGGATTTGCTGCTGCCCTAAGCGAAGGGAAAGATGGGTGCATGCGCGGAATAATACTTGCCGGCGGAACCGGCTCCAGGCTTCATCCCATCACTCTGGGTGTCAGCAAGCAGTTGGTACCGGTCTACGACAAGCCAATGATCTACTACCCGCTGTCAACGCTGATCCTTGCAGGTATCCGGGACATCCTCATCATCACGACGCCCCACGACGCGGAGCAGTTTGAACGCTTGCTGGGGGACGGCTCCCGGTTTGGCGTTTCGATCACCTACAAGCAGCAGCCTTCGCCCGATGGATTGGCCCAGGCCTTTGTCCTCGGCGCTGACCATATCGGCGATGACAGTGTTGCACTGGTGCTGGGCGACAACATCTTCTACGGTCAGGGCATGGGGACCCAGCTACGCCGCTTCAAGACCATCGACGGCGGGGCTGTCTTTGGTTACTGGGTCAAAGATCCCTCCGCCTACGGTGTGGTGGAATTCGACGACAACGGCAAAGCCCTCTCGCTCGAGGAGAAGCCGGCGGCGCCGAAGAGCCATTACGCGGTGCCGGGGCTCTACTTCTATGACAACAATGTGGTTGATATCGCCAAGAACCTGAAGCCCTCCGCCCGGGGAGAACTGGAAATCACCGACGTAAACCGCATCTATCTGGAAGCCGGAAAGCTGCAGGTCGAAATTTTGCCGCGCGGAACCGCTTGGCTCGATACGGGCACCTTCAATGACCTCAACGATGCTTCAAACTTCATTCGCACTGTTGAGAACCGGCAGGGCCTGAAAATCGGTGCCCCTGAGGAGATTTCGTGGCGGCTCGGGTTCCTGACCGACGACGAACTCCGCGAACGGGCTGAGCCCCTGGTGAAGAGCGGATACGGGGCGTACCTGTTGGAGCTTCTGGCGGAGAAGTAGTCCTGGGGTTTGGACACGAATAAGGGGGGTGAAGCCGCGGCTTCACCCCCCTTATTCGTGTCCTAGTAAGTCAACGTACGGCATCCCAGCTGGGAGTTGTACGCAGCAAATATTGAGACCGCCACCCCATAAGTGCAGACGCGGTATTGGCCGCGGGCGGTGATGGGGACCGATGTCGAATACCCGTGGTCGCCGACTGTCTGCAGGGCGCTGTTGACATCCGGCCGCTTCAAATTCGCGGTGAACGCGTAGCCTTTAGTGCTCCCGTCAGGATAGGTGATGTAGGCGTGCACCGGATTGGAAATACCGGGCAAGGCAGGATCAAGCGTCCAGCCTTGCGTTACGACGGCAGCCTGTCCATTGGACACCTGGATGCCGGCGCTGTCGAGGAATCCCATGGTGGGCGGCGTGGAACTGACCGTAAAGTTCTTGCAACCGAGCAAGGTGGGCCCGTTGGAGACAGGTGCTACGCCCACTGCCTGGGCACAGACCGAATAGGTCCCGGTGGCGGTGATGGGGAGCCCGGCTTGGAAACCATGATCACCCACAGTCCCTAACGCGGAGTTCACGTCCGGCCTCTTGAGGTTTGCCGTGACGTTCAAGGGCGCAGGACTCGTTACGGTTGTTCCATCCTTGGCGGAAATGTACACGTTGACAGGAATGCTCGTGGCGGGCTGGGTGGGATCCAGAGCCCACCCTGTGACCTGAAGGGCTGCAGAATTGGCCGCCTGGGTTATGGACAGGGTGTCGTAACTTCCGATGGGCGATGGATTCGCGTCGATGCTTACAGTCCTGCACCCAAGGGGAGTGTTTGCATTCTGGCCTATCGCATATGTGCAGACCTTGTAAGACCCTGGAGCTGTTACGGGTACCTGATAGTCGAAGCCGTGGTTCGAACCCAGGCCCGTCGCTGATTGCACGTCCGGCCGGGAGGTGTTCGCCGTCATTCGGTAACCGGTAGTTGTTCCATTCGGTGCCGTCACGTAGGCGTCTGCGTACGACGACGCGGATGGATTGGCCTGGTCGACTGCCCACCCTTTGAGTTGCAGTGTGACTTTGTCAGCCGCAACGACCTTTGTGAGGCTGTCAAAGCTGCCTACAGGCACCCCGATCCCTGTAGCGGTGACGCTCTTGCAGCCAAGGGGCGTATTGCCAAAGGTGCCAATCGAATAAGCGCATGCAGTGTATGTGCCTGATTGGGTAATAGGGACAGATCCGTCGAAACCGTGGTTGGGTCCATAGCCCAGGGCTTGGTCGACATCGGGTCTGTAGGCATTGGCCGTCCATGCATACCCGGTGGTGGTGCCACCCGGCGACGTGACGTACACGTGTGTCTGGTTCGAGGCGGCGGTGTTGGCAAGATCAGCCGACCAGCCACGCGCACGCAGCGAAAACTGGGTTCCGCTGCCTGTTATAGACAGGGAATCAAAGCTTCCCGTGGGAAGCGCTGACCCTGCCAACCGCTGCAGTGACGGGTAGTCACCGTTCCAGACGTTCGAGTCGCCCGCGAACGGTCCAGTGCTGCTGTACTGCCAAATGCTATAGGTGCTCCAACTGCCTGTCGGAATCGGCCCGGCATCGTTGGTAGGCGCACCGGGGTAAGCCGCCACCCACAGTGGATAGTCGCCGAAGCCCGACGGGTTGCCGAGGCACTGGTTCCACCAGCTTGTGTTTGTGTAGATTGCCGGAAGCCGGCCGGTCAAGGACTTCATGGTGTTCCCAAAGTCCTGGACCCAGGAGGTCAGCTGCCCGGGCGTCATGTTGTAGCAGGTATTTCCGAAGTAGAAACCGTTGATGGTCCGGCCCTCGTAGGGATTGAACTCGAAGTCCAGGACGGGCGGCATGGTGTAACCGTCGGCTGACCAGCCACCGCCATTCGCTACGAAATACCGGGCCTGGTCGGCTCCCGACGACCAGTTCGGGATCGCGAAGTGGTACGCGCCGCGAATCATTCCGACATTCCGTGAGCCCTGGTACTGCGCGCTGAATTGGTCGTTTGTCATGTAATTGCCCTCGCTGGCCTTTACATATGCAAATCTCGCACCCATGTTCCACTGCTGCTGCCAGTCGACGTTGGGCTGGTAGCCACTGACGTCGAGTCCCTGGACCCCGAACGTGGGCATCCAGGTACCTTCGGTAGAGAGGGACTCCATGCTCGGGCTTTTTGTGGCGGGAGTAGTGGAGGAGGCTGTCACCCTGGCGGAACGTTGGCCCATTTCAGCGCCGCGCCCGACTGCTTCGGCCATCGTTTGCGTTGCCGACGCGGACGGAGTCGGGGCGGACGGAGCTGACTGGGTGGGCGCGGGAACCGGGACAGCGGTTCCAGCGGCAACGGAAGGACTGGGGCTGGGGGTCGCGGCGGTTGCATTACCCGGCACGGCACTTTGAGATGATGACGGCGAGGGAGAGGGCGTGGACTCTACTGCGGCCGCAAACCCTGTAAGACCTGGACTCGTCAGCAGGGATGTGGCGAGTACGACGATCCCGATGGATTTCAGGGCTTGGTGACGGGACTGAGACAGGTTCCGCTTCATATGTGCTCCGGAGACAAACAAGCGCTCCGCTGAGCGCTCATTCTTGATTGCTGCTCAGGTGCTTCCCCCCAGGGAAGACACGTGGGACAGGTGGTGCCGATTATTAACGCGCTCACCATAGCATCGCGGGGTGCCATGTAACCAGTGGTTCTGATGTTGCCCATGTGACTCAAGGAGCTCAAGAGCTGCGGGTCAAGCAGGAAAACTGGGCTCGGAACATGCCATGCCGGGAAGTGCGTTCCAAAAAGAAAGCCCAGGAGTGGTGGTCCAGACCTGCCCAGCTGGAGTTCAGGCGCGGGATTTCTCCAGTGGCGCTACCTTGTTCTTAAAAATCCATTCCCTGTAAAGGAAATAGTTCCAAACTGTGGTGAGCACGGTTGAGGTTCCCTTGCCGATTATGTAATACCACCCCAACGCGTCAAACCCAGTGACGATGAAATCGCTGACAACGACATTGAAAATCACCAGGGAGATGTACTTTGCGGCACTAACACCGTGGTGATTGGTGGCCTGGAAGGTGAAGATGCGCTGCAGAAAGTAGTTGAAGACCAGGCTTACCAGGAAAGCGATTGGAGTCGCTATGACGAGATCTACGCCGACTACCTCGTGAAGGAGTACAAGAAGCCCCAAATCCAAAGCAAACGAGAGCCCGCCCACAAAAAGGAATCTGAGTACGGAGTTCTGGTACAACTTCTGCGCCCGGGTGCGCAGGACACTACTTTGCCCGGCTGGTCTGCTGGCTGGTGTTGTGGTTCTTGAAAATCGCACGCGTCTTGGTGCCCTCCCCGGCATAACGGAGACTCAAGGCGTTCTGAGCTGACCTCCTAGTAACATCAAATTATCATGCCAAGAACTCAGTCAAAACGACTCGCCATCCCGGGACCAGCCTCCGACGGTCGCCCAGAACGCCCTTCTTCCGCCAAAGTGCTGGTCGTTGCTTGGCTGTTGATCGGGCTGCTGGGCAGTGTCTGGTGCTTTGCGTCCCCCTTGATGTCAGCCCCTGACGAGCCGGCCCACACGGTGAAGGCTGCGGCAGTGGCACGAGGGCAATTCACTGGCAGCTCCACCGGTGTCCAAGGTGAGCGTTTGGCGGTTCAAGTCCCGGGCTACATCGCGAAACTGGAAAGCAATCTCTGCTTCGCGCACCATCCGGAAGTGACGGCAAACTGTGCGTTGCCCATTGATGCCGCCGACAGGGGGACAACAACCGCGCTTACATCAGCAGGTAACTACAATCCCGTGTACTACGGGATTGTAGGGTTGGCAAGCCGTGGATTGAGCGGCGAAACAGCTCTCTATGCCATGCGGCTGGTAAGCACTTGGGTGTGCGCCTTTTTCCTTGCCACAATATTTTGGGCAGCCTCCAGTCTTCGGCGCTTCGTCTGGCCTTCGCTCGCTGCAGCCGTCGCCATAACGCCCGCGGTCCTCTTCCTGTCGGCGAGCATCAATCCCACCGCCTTGGAAATCAGCACGGCTGCCAGCGTCTTTATGTGCCTTTGCTCTTTGCTGGAGCGCAGCCGCGCGCTGCAAGACTCGCATGCGAAGATCTGGTGCCTGGCTGTTGCGGGGGCACTTCTTGCCAACACACGCCCGGTCTCATTGCTGTGGCTGGCTGTGGTGGTAGCTGCCGCCGTCCTCGCCTATAACCTGCAAGCGTTCGGGCGGGTCTTCCGATATCGTCCAAGCTGGGTTCCCGTGGCCGTCTTAGGTCTGGCTTGCGTCTTTGCGCTTGGCTGGGTTGTCAGCTCCAACAGCTTTGACAGCCTTTTGGCCGGCGCCCCCGTCCCCAGCGACGTGGCAGCAGTCACAATGGCAGACCGCACCTTTATCTACGTTCCCGAATACGTGGGGGTCCTGGGCTGGTTGGACACACCTCCGCCACCTGCCGTGGTGTATGCGTGGGTTCTGGCCATGGGCGTCGTTCTGGTAGTCGGCATGACGGCCAGGCCCCTGCGGGCAAGATGGTCTGTAGCTTTGCTGACCGTGGTCGTACTGGTGGCGCCGGTGGCGTTGCAAGCGTCGTCAAGCGAGAAAGTGGGATGGATCTGGCAGGGGCGCTACATCCTGGCGGTGCTGGTGGTCCTGCTTCTGGCGTGTGGAGTCGCGGGACGTTTCGCTCCATTCCGAACTTCAACGCGTACTTTGTCGATAGTCAGGTGGACTCTCGTGGCCGGAGCTCTTGCCCATATATACCTTTTGCTTCAAGGGCTGAGGCGCTACACCGTCGGCATTACGGAGGGACACGTCAACTGGACAGAAATGTTCGCCCCCCACTGGCAGCCGCCCTTTTCATGGCAAGGGCTGACGCTTGCATACATTGTAGTTTTGGGAATAGCCGGATATTGCCTCTACCGGTTGCTCGCTTCGCCGCAGGGAAACGGCAGGGGCACTGTGCTCAAGCAGGGAACTCATAGCCCTTCCATGCTGGGCAGCTAGGGCCGGAGGTCCGGGGTCGCCGTGAAGCGCCTGGCTGAGGCCTCGGTGTTCTAAGGCCAGTAGGTCTTAATGTCTGTGGCTCGCCGCCGTGGTGGCGGTCAGCTGTGCGTAGTGCTGATATGATTCCCGCTGGCCGCTTCTAACCATTTCAATTTCGGTGATAACGGTCATAAGGGGGATAGCGGCTTCCGCGCAACAACCCCAATTCCAGCTGCGGCTCTTTGGGCCGGCCAGGTCAGTGAAAGGGTGTTATGCCAGCAAGAAGTATATCAACGGGCATTCGTCCCCTTGGCGGCACACTGTACTCGCTATTCGATCCTCGTCGGAATTCGCTGAACGCAATCCGCCTACTTCTGGCAGCGGCCGTCATTGTTTCTCATTCATCAGTGATTGGAAACCTTGGGCCAGAACCGGAGGCTGGCGGGGAACACCTCGGTACATGGGCGGTCCTCGGGTTTTTTGCAGTGTCCGGTTACCTTATTACCCGTAGCCGCCTCAACGGGCAGTCCCCGTGGTCCTTCTACACCGCACGCTTCCTTAGAATCTATCCTGGGTTCCTTGTCTGCCTGCTTGCTGTCGCCTTTGTTTTTGCCCCCCTGTCTTTGTTGGTTGGCTCTTCGGGCACATTTACTCTCGTTGACTCGCTGAGTTACCTGGCGCGCAATTTCCTGCTTTATCCGCCATTCATAAGTCAAACGAACATTGGCACTACCGTCCCAAACGTGCCAGTGCCGGGTATCTGGAACGGTTCCCTGTGGACGCTTTTCTGGGAGGCTTCCTGCTACATCGCCGTGGGAACGGTTTGCTATGTCAAAAATGAGAAACTCCGAGCGGCGTTCATCGGTGCTGGATTCCTCACTGCCAGTGCCGTTTCGGCGGCAAAGCTGGTGGGCTGGGTTCCCGCCAGCGTGTACACTCTGGTGGCGCCACTTGTTGCAGCGTTTTGCGCCGGAGCCCTGCTGTTCCATTTCTCCGACAGGGTTCGGGTTCGGCCTGCCGTTGCACTATCTGCGGCTTTACTCATGTTGGCCATCTTCACGGAAACCGCTTCGGTTTTGGCCCCACTGCCGTTCGCCGTGATCATCATGGCTCTGGGCTCCGTTCTGCCGTTCCAGTCGGTGGGCGCCAAGTCGGATCTTTCGTATGGGGTTTATATTTACGGCGTCCCAGTTCAGAACATTCTGGAAATAGGATGGCCTGACCTTCCCTTGATCCCGTATATATTACTGAGCCTTGGCCTGACACTGCCTTTGGCCTGGCTTAGCTTTCGTTTTGTTGAAGCCCCGGCGCTTGGCTTGAAGTCCCGGCTGAGGAATAGCCCGTTCAGGTCGGATGTAGCGACAGGATCTAAATAATCCGGTGGACGCAGAATTCAAATAACCTGGCCAAAGCTGTACATACTTCCGCGGCCACAGCCGCTTCTGGTGACGACTTATTTCATGGCGGCGGAGACGGACCCGATAGGCATAACGGGCAGACATTCGCTTAGACAAGGGGTGTCTGTCCTTTAGCGCAGGTCTCTTTAGCCGGCGGAGGGTGCCGATTTGATGCCGGCGGAACTCCTTTGTCCACAGCTTGATCCATATGACTTGGCAGTCTCTTCCCTGCTCCTTAGGCTGGACCTCAGTCGCACTGCCTCCGCCGGGGGCGGCAGTTGTATGGGGGAACATATGGACGCGCTGGGAATAGTCGAGGACGAAGTCCGCGAGCTCATTCGCCGTCGCGGGCTCGACCCGCTCAGGCAGGCAGGCGAGGTCCGTCGATTGGTCGAAGCCGCAGTCACCGACTACGACGAACGGGCCCTAATGGGACCCCTTCCGCCCCTTGGTCCCCTTGACGCAGCCCGTCGCTTTCTTTTCGACGCCGTCGCAGGGTTCGGCGTACTTCAACCTCTCCTTGATGATCCAACCATTGAGGAGATCTGGCTCAACGCCCCTAACGAAATCTACGTGGCGCGGAACGGTGAGTCGGAGCTGACGTCACTCAGTCTTTCGGAGCAGCAGGTGCGGGACCTGGTGGAGCGCATGCTCAAGAGCTCCGGCAGAAGGCTGGACATGTCTTCACCATTTGTCGATGCTGCGCTGCCTGACGGCTCCCGGCTGCATGTTGTGATTCCAGATGTGACCCGCCGCCACTGGGCTGTGAACATCCGCAAATTCGTCGTGAAAGCCAGCCGTCTTGAACATCTGGTGGAGCTGGGGACGCTGACACCCCAAGCCGCACGGTTTCTCGGTGCGGCGGTCTCCAGCGGCCTCAACATCCTCGTTTCCGGCGCGACCCAGGCAGGCAAGACAACCATGCTGAACTGCCTGGCGGCCAGTATCGGAACCCGGGAACGAGTCATCACGGTCGAGGAAATTTTCGAGCTTCAGTTCCCGCTCCGGGACGTCGTGGGCCTGCAGTGCAGGCAGCCGAACCTCGAAGGAGAGGGCGAAATCCCACTTCGTCGGCTGGTGAAGGAGGCTCTGCGGATGCGTCCGGACCGGTTGGTGGTGGGCGAGGTGCGGGAAGCCGAGAGCCTCGACATGCTGATCGCTTTGAATAGCGGTCTTCCCGATTATTCTTCATGCACAGTGCAGGATAGGCTGGCTCTATGCAACCCAAAGCCTTCATTTACTGCCGGATCAGCGACGACAAGACGCGAGAGGGGCTTGGTGTGCAGCGGCAGGAGGAAGACTGCCGCAAACTCGCCGAGGAAAAGGGGTACGAGGTTGTCAGGGTATTCCGCGACAACGACATAAGCGCCTACTCGGGAAAGGCGCGCCCCGAGTACTCGGCGATGATGAAGCGGGTGGCGGCGGGAGAAGTCGCCGCTGTCTTCTGCTGGCACCCTGACAGGCTTCACAGGCGCCCAGTCGAGCTTGAAGCCTACATCGACGCTTGTCGTGAGGGTAAGGCCGTCACGTACTCGGTGAAGGCCGGGGAAATGGACCTCGCCACTGACGCCGGGCAGATGATTGCACGGATGCTTGGCGCTGCTGCCAAATACGAGTCTGATACCAAGTCCACCAGGATACGAAGGGCCTCGGAGCAGGCGACCAAGGCAGGAAAGTATACGGGCGGTACGCCTCCGTATGGCTGGACAATCAATAACGGCGTTCCGGAACTGCATCCCATCGAGTCAGCCGCCGTTGCCCGGGCATGTAATAGGGTCCTCAAGGGAGACAGCTTGGGGTCGATCATCCGGGAGATGAACGACCAAGGCCTCAAAACTGTGCGGGATAAGGAGTGGGGTTACTCGCAGTTGCGGCAGGTGCTTCAGCGCCCTCGCAATGCTGGCCTTGCGGACTACCACGGGGAGATTGTCGGCAAGTCCACCTTTCCTGCCATCGTGACCGAAAACGTGTGGCGGGGCGTTTGTGCAGTCCTCAGCGATCCAAGCCGCAGGCGCTCGCAGTCCAATAAGGCGGTTCACCTTCTGGCGGGAATAGCCCAGTGCCATTGCGGGGCCTACGTGCGGTCGGCCAGCGCCACAATGAGGGATGGCCAGACGCATCGCATATACAGGTGCCCGGAGCGCGGCCCTGGGCACGTTAGCAAGCGCATCGCGTTCGTTGACGAGGTGGTCAACACAATAATCGTGGCCCTGCGGGCCGCTCGGAAGGCAACCGCAAGCCTTGATGAAGGACCGAAACCTGAAGCGGAAAGGCTGCAAGCGGAGGCTACCGCTGTCCGTATGCGGCAGGAAGAAGCAGCCCTGCAGGCTGCTGCTGGCAAGATACCAATGCACATGCTTGGCACGATCAATGGGCACCTCGAAAAGCAGCTTGCAGATATTACGGCGGAGATGGTCCGGATAGAGCAGGAGGCGGCGCGACAGCCGCCGACACAGGACGAGGTGCCTCCGGTCTCGCTGGACTCTCCTGAGGGGCAGGAATGGCTCAGCATGCACATCGACGACCGGAGAGACTTTCTTCGGAGCATCTGCAACATTGTGCTTCTTCAGCATGGGAAGGGTTCTACCAAGGTCTTCAACCCTGACACTGTGCAAGTGCTGGTTAAGGCTCCCGGGGAGGGGCCTGGGCCACTGGGTGCCGCCGACATTGAACGGCTCAAGAGGCAGGTGGACAATCTTAAGGGTGCGGGCAAGGGGCTTTTCGTGACCTTCCATGCAGGCGACGAGGAAGTCACTTACGAGTTGCCAGCCGCCGCGCTTACCTTCAGCGAGGGCGAGGACCTTCTGCCACGCCTGAAGCCCTTAGACGAGCTGGGGGAGCAGCGCCTTCAAGAAGTTCGCAAGGGGCAGCAAAGGGCCTCTTAACCGCCTATCGCGGCACCGGTGGCGTAAGTCCCCACTGCTGGGATTCTAGGCCCGTAAAACCCTTCTGCTACAGGCGGCAGGAGCGCAGTTAGCGGGCGTGAGCCGGACCTCTCCTGTGCTTTGCAGGAACCTTCGTTCGGCGTTGAATCCCCCAAGACGTGAGGGTAACTACAACAGCCGGCAGTAAAAGCACTACAGCGACGGGAGCCATGAAGGCTCCAACGCTGACGTATGCCAGCAAGCAAACGCCCCAAGTAAGGGCGGTTGCGTAATCAGCCACGAGTGTTACCGAGGATCGAACAACCGGACCATGAAAAGCTAAGTAGTTACCAGCCTGTAGCTTGTCCATGACAACTCCTTTGGTACCAGTGATCACTGTTGTAATGACAACACAAATACGAACTTCAGCACCAGAGGCGGAGGCGGGGATTGCTGCCCGGTGGGAGCATGTAAGCCCTCACCTTGAAGAGGGCTACCCGAGTGTCACTGCGTCTCCACGAGCCCTCCTGAGCCGTCCCCGGGCGGTGTTCCAGCCGCCGTAGCGCCCCTTAGGCACATTCCTTACACTGTATGAAAACGGAGGAGGGTATGTGGCTAAGCGCAAGATGCATGGCGTCTGGGTTTTGTATCTGCTGCCGTGGTTCTTCTTGGTTGCAGGCTTCATGTGGTTAGGCAAGAACGTTTTCCACTGGTGGTAGCGGTGGCAGGAACCAGCTTTCTATTTCCGCTTGGGTGACAGTGACAGCGCGTCCATGCGCCGATAAAGAGTGGCCCTGGACATTCCAAGGTCCCGCGCCACCTGGGCTGCGGGTTCGCCTGACTGAATGAGGCGGGCCGCGTTCTTGATCTGGCTGTCCGTGAACTGGGCTTTACGTCCACCCAAGTCCTTGCCTGCCGCCCGTCGTTTGCTCACGCTATCGGTAATGCGTTCGCGTTTGATTTCAAGCTCCATCTGCGCCAGGGCTGTCATGACTGTAAAGAGCATGGCTCCCATGGGATTACTGGTATCAACGTCGCCACCGCCCAAGTTCAGCACCCGTAGCCCTGCGCCTGCGGCCTTGATCTCTTCGGCAAGTTTGAGCATGTTGACGGTAGAACGCCCCAAGCGGTCAAGCGTTGTGACCACAAGAGTGTCCCCTTCATGCAAGGCTCTCAGGGCCTTGTCCAATTCCACTCGTGATGCCTTGGCTCCGCTGACGCCGTGATCTACGTAGAGATCATCGCGGCGTACACCCGCCGCGAGCAGGTCGGCCTGCTGCCTGTCACTGTCCTGTGCCTTCGTTGATACTCGCGCGTAGCCGATCAGCTTTCCCATGGTTGCTCCCTTGAAGTGTCTCATAACAGTGTTTCGCTACAGCGAAATTAACAGGTACTTGTGAGACAGGCAAGTGAGACACAATTAGGAGCTTGGGAGCATGCAGAGTGTCTCATCAAGATGCTGTCTCAAAAGCTATGGGTTGTGAGACTAGCCTCGGCAGGGCGCGCGCAGTTACTGTTGGGTATGGATATGCGTCGGGGGAAAGCATGGTCTGACTGGGCGTTGTGGCTGTGGGTGGTGGCGACAATCCCACTTGGCATGGCGGTAGCTTGGGTAGTGCATAACTTCAGCCCTATTGCGCCGGACGCCTTGGCGGTACCGGTGGCGTGTGCGGTCGTTGTTGTTGCTACCTTGGCCTTGCCGCGTGCAACCAGGGGGAAGGCGACCCGCAAGATTGGTGCACAGCCAGACTCGAAAAAGGGAACTACTTGACGGGGTGGGGGTAGACCCCCATTGCGGTTCTCGCGCCCCCCGGCTGTCATAGCGCCTCCGGTCGCGAACGGGTTGAAAAGTCTTCCGATGATAATGACGATGATTACAACGTCTACTTCAACGATGGCGGGAATGCCGCCGCAATGCGGGGGCTACGGACCGGTGGTCATAGCGCCCTTCATCGGGTACGGGTTATCGGTTTTTTGGGACGCTTAGGGCTGACGGGGGACGAAGCCCCGGCCTTGGGTTTGCTTCTGAGAAGGTCGGTAACAGCGGGGTATGCTGCGGGTCCCAGCGCATGCTCGAATGGCTGTCCGTCGAGCCCGTAGCCAAACGGGTCCGCGCCAGGTTCACCCCTCCCTACCGGCAGCCCTTTCGTCATGGCCCAGAGCATTGTTCCCGGCTGCATATTTGGAAGCTTGGCGAGGTCCCGAAGGACCGAGTCGGGATCGTCCAGCGCTCGCCGGTGTTCCAACTCACTGTTGCGACGTTGGGTCATGGGCATAAGGTGATCGGGCCGGACGCACAGGGAATTGGTGCAAACGTGATCAAGGGTCAGCCCGTTTCGGTGCCCACCTATAAAGTTCCCGTAGGAGTAGCGGTGGGCTAACCAATCATGGTTGCCAATGCTGATCAGCCCATACCCTGGGGCGGGTTCACCGTTGGGGCGCAAGAGTACCTTGTTGCGGCGTCCGGCCCACGGCCAGCAGCCAAACAGGCCCTCAAGGCCTGACAGTCTCGGGGCAATTTCAGACACGAACTTGTCAAGAGTGCGGGCGATGGCTTCCGGCTTACGCGCGGGTTCCTTGAGCAGCAGGTGTTCATGCATGCGGCAGTAGCCTTGGCGGGAGTTAGCTGGCTGAAGGCGGGCAGTGCAACCGGGTGCGGCGCACTGCGGTTTCTTGCGCTGTTCCCTGCGGTAGTGCATTTCGCAGAGCCCGTTTGCGTAATGGGGTCGTGGCTTTTCGTGCCTGGGGAGTGTGACCATGCATAGGGTGCAGCTACGCCCGTACTTGTCTTTGGGCCTTGCCATCGTCCTGCCACACTCCGTCCTATATAACTACGCCATGTCAGCTTACCGTTTGGGTATTCTCCTACTGAAAACAGGGCGCGCCGTGCGCGAAGGCCTGTTTTCGGCTGGGATGAGTTAGGGCAATACGGTGCTTTTGCTGTGGCGGTTGTTGGTAGGTCACGGAGCCCTAAGCGCAGTGGCCCTGATTCCTTTGCGGTACCGGCTTTGGTTCCCCTGAAGGGAACCCCGGCCATTGCCTATAGACTCACGGTCATGACTGTTGGGGGGAAGCGGGCAGACGGTCCGCGTTGGGGGCGTCTGCTCGGCATACTGTTGGCTATCGCGTTTGTGGTCGGCGGCGTTGTGGCCTGCCAAGCAATCCGGGCGGCAAGCCCGGAGTATCAATGCAAGCAGGGTAACGGGGTTTGGGTGGAAGGTTATGGCGTTGAGACGCCATACTGCTCCCATCTCACCCCAAAGCAGCCACGACACTGACACTCAGCCCGTAAGGGCATGGAACAACAGGATGGGCACCTTGGGGTTTAGCGAACTGATGTCTCTTGTGGGGACCATTACAGCGGTTGTGGGTGGCCTTGCTGGTCTGGTGGCGCTTGTCATATCTATACGAGCAGACAGGCGCGCGGCCCGGGCCGAGAAGCAAAGCGAGGCCTCTCGTCAGCGAGCGCTATGGAGCGAGCTTATCGTCGCCATGCAGGAAATTGTGGGCCTTAACGTTATTCACCAAGACGTTCGCCCTGTTCTTGTGCGGGTTCGCACGGCCATGACGGAACTGGTGGACGGCTTTCCTGCCAGTAAGCACAAAAACCTTGATAAGTGGTTGTCCGCCGAGTATAGGGTTGTGACCCTTCTGCTTGAGAAGGCAATGGTTCAACTTGAAGGGGTGGGTGCCCGCCCCGGCATCAACGAGATTGAAGCAGCCCACCGGCCCGCGAATAACTGGGCGTCGGGCTTCCTTAGCAATCTGCGGTTGGCGCGTAAGTCTCCCGCTGGCGAGGAGGTTGACCGCGAGATAGCGGAGTTGGCGAAGCATGCCGAGGAGACGGGGGAGCGCCTACTGGCTGAAAGGGCAGAGGCGCAGTTGCCGTAGGGCTTTCGTCTTGCCCTGGCACCCTTGTTCGGAAGGGGTTGCTGGACTGTGCCTGAAAGATAACCGGCCTTCCCGGTATGTGCACCGTCCACGCCAACTCGGCACACGATGCAGTAACCAAAATCTGCACACTCCCGTTGCTCGCCGGGGAGAACATTTCCAGCGCTTTCGTCGTCCCCACTGTTGCGTCGTGCATAGACCTCGTGGTGCACTGCAGCCGGCACACCGACGGGCGGCGGCAAGTAACCCAAGTCCTGTCCTTGGGACGACGCGTGGAAAACGGCGTAATCGAATCATCCCTGGTCTTTGCCCTGGAAAACGGCGTCCTGCAGCCCCGGGCGAACGCCATGCCCGCAGCGGAGAAGTTCTCGAAGGCAGGGTACGACGTCGCCGCGCTGCTGGATCCGCGATGATCGCGGCGCTGGTGGGAGCGGCGACAGGAGTTGGCTTCTTCCTCATTTGGTGGTCCTGTTGGGAAACGCCGGACCATGGAAAGCGGGAGCGGAAGCCGGGCCGGATGGCGGACCTGCTCGCGGGCGCCGGAGTAGATAAGGTCTCGCCCCGCGGTTTGGTTGGGACTTGCCTTGGGCTCGGGGTATTCGTGGTTCTGGTCTTCTATGGTCTGAGCCGCTCCTGGCCTATCGCCTGTTGCTTCGGTCTTTTCGGCGGCTGGCTGCCTGTCACCCTTCTTCGGTGGCGGGCGAAGAAGAGGACCGCCATGCTGCGTCAACTCTGGCCTGACGTCGTTGATCATCTTCGCTCTGCTATCCGGGCAGGCCTGCCCCTACCCGAGGCCCTTATCCAGCTTGGAGACAAAGGGCCCGAGGAACTGCGGCCAATCTTCCGGGAGTTCGGGGCTGACTACCGGGCCGGGGGCCAATTCGATGGTTCTTTGAACAAGCTGAAACATCGGCTTGCCGACCCTGTGGCTGACCGCATTATCGAAGCACTCCGGCTGACGCGGGAAGTGGGCGGGTCAGACCTGGGAAAGCTCCTCGGAACCTTGGCAGAATTTCTGCGGGAAAATGCCCGCACCCGCAGTGAACTTGAGGCACGCCAGTCCTGGACCATCAATGCGGCCCGGCTCGCCGTTGCTGCGCCCTGGATTGTCATGATTCTGCTGGCGACCAGACCGGAAGCAATCCAGGCCTACAACACGCCCACGGGCGCCGCCGTGCTGCTCGGTGGGCTGGTGGTCTCCCTAATTTGCTACACAGCGATGTTGAAGATCGGGGCCCTGCCGCAGGACGAAAGGGTGCTGCGTTGATGACTGTTTTCCCTGCCGCCGTAATCTGCGGAATTGCCTTGGGCCTTGGATTATGGCTCGTTATCTTCCGGTCTCCTCCGATGCGCCCCATAACGTTGTCTGAACGGATCGAGCCGCAGCTGAAGTCCCAGAACCTGGAATCGCGGCTCCTGCGTGCCGGGGAACAGAACCTCACGCCGTTTGGTCCGCTTGAACGGATCCTCCGGCCGGTCTTCCGGGACTGGCTCACCACCCTGGGAAAGCTCAGCCCCTCGCCCGGGGCCACCGGTAGGCGGCTCGCCCAAGCGGGAATCAACAAATCCCCGCTTGACTTCCGTGCAGAGCAATTGCTGTGGGCGGCGGCCGGATTTGTCATCGCACTGGTCGTCGTCCTGGTCGGAGCGGCAGCCGGCAGGTTCAGCCCGGTTTTTGCGGCTGCCGTGATCATCGGTAGTGCCGGAGCGGGCTTCGTGCTGCGGGACTACTGGCTGGGCGCCCAAGTTCGGCGACGGGAAACACGGATGATGGCGGAGTTTCCCAGCCTTGCCGAATTGATGGCCCTAGCAGTGGGCGCGGGGGAGAGCGCAACGGGCGCTTTGGACCGTGTGTGCAGGAGTGCGAACGGTGAACTATCCAAGGAGTTCTCGAAAATCCTGGCGGAGACAAGAGCCGGTAAGCCATTGGTGGTGGCCCTTCAGGAGTTTTCTGCACGCACCGACCTTGCACCACTGGTCAGGTTCGTTGACGGGATCGTCGTGGCGGTGGAAAGAGGAACACCTTTGGCGGACGTGCTCCGGGCACAGGCGCAGGACGTACGGGACTCAGCGAAGCGTGACCTTATGGAAGCTGCCGGGAAAAAGGAGATCGCCATGATGGTGCCCCTTGTCTTCGGGGTACTTCCCCTAACCGTCGTATTCGCGGTATTTCCCGGCCTCGCTGCCATCAACTTGGGCTTCTGATGGATGCCAGACCCGGGACTCCCCTTCAGCAACACCTTCATGTCCCCTCTAGGAAACAGGAATAGGACGCAAGATGAAAACCATGGGAACCCGCTTCGTAATGCTGCTTCTTGGCCTCGCAGCCTTGCTCCAGTTACAGGTGGGACGGGCGGGCCGGCCGCAGTCTCTTAGGGGCGGACACGGCAGCGATGGACAGGATATCGCCGAATTGACCGTGATGAACCCGGGCGATGATCCTGAACGTGGTGACGTTCCGGGATGGGTGATGATAACCCTGATGTCCGCCGTCCTGGTCGCAGCCCTGCTGGCGCTTGCAGGCCCGGCGCTGGAGGCGATGTTCAACCAGGCGATGGACAAGGTGGGGAACTGAACCATGAGGGTGTCCGCTCCCGGGCCGGCGGTGCAGCCTGAGTTGTCCCGGCCCGGCGAGCGGGGTTCGGCCGTTGTGGACTTCGTCCTGGTCGGCGGGCTGCTGACAATGTTCTTCCTGGCGATCATCCAACTGACGCTAGTATTGCACGTCCGGAATACGCTCATTGATGCTGCAGCATCGGGGGCGCGGTATGGAACCCTTGCGGACCGCAGCGCCTCCGATGCCGAGGAACGAACCCGCAGCCTCATCAGCATGGCCTTGAATCAAGGCTTTGCGGAACAGGTCAGTACCCGGGAAGTAAACGTGCAAGGGATGCGCACACTGGAGGTGACCGTACGGTCTCCAATGCCCGTCCTCGGTCTGATCGGACCGCGGGACATGCTGGAGGTGAAAGGGCATGCGGCCGTTCAGCCCTGATCCGTCCCCGTCCACACCGTTGCGCGGGGCCACAGTTCGGTTCTATTCCAGCGCCCACCGGCGCTTTCGGGTGCGTCTGGCAGAAGTGCTGTGCCTGCGGAGATCGGCCGAATACGAGCCGGGTTGCGCATCCCAAGGGCCTGGGCAGGGCGCCGAACATAAATCTTCCGGCCGCGTGCCCGGCGTGCCGGGGGTGCGCGGGCAGCGGCATTCCAGTGAACAGGGAAGCGCCGTAGTCGAGTTCACCTTCCTTGCACTCCTGCTCATGGTCCCACTCGTGTACTTCGTGATCACGGTTGGCCAGATCCAGGGAGGCTCGTTTGCGGTGGTGGGTGCCGCAGACCAGGCAGCGAAGGTTTTTGTCGCCCAGCCCGATTCCGCCACGGCGCAGGCAGCGGCGGAACAGGCGGTGGCCCTCGCCCTTTCCGACTTCGGGCACCAACCGGACCGCGCCACCATGACCACCACCTGCAATCCTGCGGACTGCCAGGCGGCGGGCACTGCGGTAACAGTGACCGTCAGCCTGAGTGTGCCCCTGCCGTTCGTGCCGTTTGCCGAAGGGTTGTCCGCAACAGAGGTGGAAGCGTCCTCCACCCAGCTCGTAGGTCGGTACCGGTGAGTCGCAGGGAAGCGGACGAAAGCGGACAGCTGATGGTGATGATCCTCGGCTACGTGCTCCTGGCGCTTTTGGTGGCGACGGTGGTCGTCGGCATCACCGCGGTGTACCTGGAGCACAAGCGCCTCTTGTCCTTGGCGGACGGGGCGTCCCTGGCCGCGGCCGACAGCTACACGCTGGGCGAAGTCTCAGCAGAGGGGGGAAGCCCGTCCGCTGTCCTCAACCCCGGCCGGGTTCGAAATGTGGCCGCAGACTTCGTCGCCAGGAGCCCCGCCTCCCAGCGTTTTTCCGGCCTTGCCGTCGCCGGCGCAACGGGCACGCCGGACGGTTCCACCGCCGTCGTGGTACTCACTGCCGCCGTGCACCCGCCCGTAGTGAATTTCCTGGTTCCTGACGGCATCCGTATCGAGGCGACATCCACTGCGCGTTCACGCCTGACCCGCTGAAGCACTGGCCCGCCAGCCTTCAAGGCGACGTGCACTCGCCAGCCCACGCGCCGAGCCGGGCGGTATGCCCCGATAGCGTAGGCTTAAACCACCATGGCCAATATTGATTTTTCCGCTGAAATCCGCGCGCTCCGCGCCACCTACGAGTCCATTGAACGCGTTACCGACGTGGAGGCACTCAAGGAAGACATCGCCGAACTCAGCGAGCGGGCAGGGGAGCCGGACCTTTGGGACGACCCCTCGGCCGCACAGAAAATCACCTCGAGGCTCTCCCACCGGCAGTCGGAACTGGAACGTCTCACCAACCTTGCCGCCCGGATCGATGATCTGGAAGTCTTGGTTGAGCTCGGGCAGGATGAGGACGACGCCGACTCGATGGGGGAGGCCGCGGCTGAACTCGAGTCCATCAAGAAAGCGCTCAAGGACCTGGAAGTCGTGACGCTGCTCTCGGGCGAGTACGACGAGCGCGAGGCCGTGGTTTCCATCCGCGCGGGCGCGGGAGGCGTGGATGCCGCAGACTTCGCAGAGATGCTCATGCGTATGTACCTCCGCTGGGCGGAACGGCATGGCTATCCCACTACCGTCATGGATACCTCCTACGCGGAGGAGGCCGGGCTCAAATCCGCCACCTTCGAGGTGAAGGCGCCCTACGCGTACGGGACCCTCAGCGTGGAAGCCGGTACCCACCGCCTTGTCAGGATCAGCCCGTTTGATAACCAGGGCCGCCGCCAGACCTCCTTCGCTGCTGTTGAAGTCATTCCGCTGATCGAACAGACCGACTCCATCGAGATCCCGGACAACGAAATCAGGGTGGACGTGTTCCGTTCATCCGGCCCTGGCGGCCAGTCGGTGAACACCACCGACTCCGCTGTCCGGCTTACCCACATCCCCACGGGCACCGTGGTGTCCATGCAGAACGAAAAGTCCCAGCTGCAGAACCGTGCAGCCGCCATGCGCGTGCTGCAGTCCCGTCTCCTGCTCTTGAAAAAGGAGCAGGAGGATGCGGAAAAGAAGGCGCTGGCCGGGGACGTGAAGGCGTCCTGGGGCGACCAGATGCGCTCCTACGTCCTGAACCCGTACCAAATGGTGAAGGACCTGCGCACCGAGCACGAGGTAGGCAACACCGCCGCAGTGTTCGACGGCGAAATTGACGACTTCATCGACGCCGGCATCCGCTGGCGTACAGACAACCGGAACGCCGAAAAGTAGCCCTGGCTCCAAGGCGGGGGGACCGCTGATCCGGCGACACGCCCCCACAAGCCCGGCCAACCACCGGACGTTTTGCGTATAGTCAAGGGGCCGGGGCCCTACTTTCCCCCAAACGAAGACCCGTGCACCGGCTGCAGAACTGGGCTGCATCAGAAGAATCAGCCATGCCCTGCAGGGTACTTAGGGCCATGATCCGATTCGAAAATGTCACCAAGGTTTACGACCAGAAAGCCCGGCCGGCGCTGGACTCCGTCACCCTTGAGATTGATCGCGGCGAATTCGCCTTCCTCGTCGGTGCGTCCGGCTCCGGAAAGTCCACGTTCCTCCGGCTCGTGCTCAAGGAAGACCGCGCCACGTCCGGCGCCGTCTACGTCGCCGGCCAGAACGTAGCCAGGATTTCCAGCTGGCGCGTTCCGCGCCTCCGCCGGGGCATCGGCGTCGTCTTCCAGGACTTCCGCCTCCTGCCCCAAAAGAATGTGTTCGCGAACGTGGCCTTCGCCATGCAGGTAATCGGCAAGAGCCGCAGCGTCATCCGCGACACCGTCCCCGAGGTCCTAAAAACGGTGGGACTTGAGGGCAAGGAACACCGCATGCCGCACGAGCTCTCCGGTGGCGAGCAGCAGCGCGTCGCCATCGCCCGCGCCGTGGTCAACCGCCCCGGGATCCTCCTCGCCGACGAACCTACCGGAAACCTGGACCCCACCACCTCCATGGGCATCATGGGTGTGCTGGACAAGATCAACCAGAACGGAACCACCGTGGTGATGGCCACGCACGACGACGACATCGTCAACGAGATGCGCAAGCGGGTGGTCGAGCTCAAGAACGGCGTGGTGATCCGCGACGAAGCCAAGGCACTGTACACCTCGATGATTCCGGTCGTCGGCCAGTCCCGGCGCCTGAAGGACGCAAGCGGCAGGGAGACGCCCGACGGCGGACTGCCGGGTAAGAGCGACGAAGGCGAGGCCCAGCGATGAGGCTCGCGTTCATTCTGTCCGAGATCGGCAGCGGCCTGCGCCGCAACCTTTCCATGGTGGTCTCGGTCATCCTGGTGACGTTCGTGTCCCTCACCTTCGTGGGCGCTGCGGGCATGCTGCAGATGCAGATCAACCAGATGAAAGGCTACTGGTACGACAAAGTCCAGGTAGCCATCTTCCTGTGCAGCGAAGGTTCGACGGCGCCCGGTTGCGCGTCCGGGCCAGTCACCCCGGAGCAGCAACAGGGCCTCAACGCACTCCTGGAGTCCCCGGCCGTGGCGCAGTACATCAACGACTTCCAGTTCGAGTCCAAGGATGAGGCCTACAAGCACTTCAAGGACCAGTTCTCCAATTCGCCCATCGTCGATTCCGTGACGCCGGACCAGCTGCCGGCATCGTTCCGGATCAACATGAAGGACCCGGAAAAATACCAGATCATCAGTGAGACGTTTTCGTCCCAGCCGGGCGTCGAAACCGTGATTGACCAGCGCCAACTGCTTGAACGCCTGTTCTCGGTGATGAACGGGGCCTCCCTGGTGGCCGTGGGCATCGCAGGCGTCATGATCGTCTGCGCCATCCTGCTCATCGCCACCACCATCAGGCTCTCAGCGTTCAGCCGGCGCCGGGAAACCGGAATCATGCGGCTCGTCGGGGCCTCCAAAACCGTGATCCAACTGCCGTTCATCCTGGAAGGCGTCATCGCAGCAGTCATCGGCGCCGCCCTGGCCTCGGGCACCCTGTGGGCGGTGGCGCGGTTCTTCCTGGGCGACTACATGTCGCGCCAGTACCCCGATACGGCCTTCATCTCCTCCGGCCAGACCCTGATCCTCGCCCCGGCGCTGCTGGTCCTTGGCGGATCCTTGGCAGGAATTTCGTCTCTCTTGACCTTACGTAGATATTTGCGCGTTTAGGCTGTGCACACCGACCAAGGAATGCCCATGAACGTAACTGATCAAACCTTGCCCCGTCCCCGCCACAGCCAGGGACGGGCCGCTGCGCGCCGCTTGGGGATCGTTAGCGGCGTGCTCACCATCATGCTTTCTGCGGGCATGGCGGTTGCCACGCCCGTCGCCTTCGCCGACGACCTCGAGGACCGCAAAGCCGCGCTCGAAGCAGAAGCCGCACGCGTGCAGGCTTCCCTCGAATTTGTCGATTCCCGGATCGCAAAGGCCGCCGGCGACCTGGTGATCTACCAGGGCCAGTTGCCGGGTGCCCAGCAGGCGCTGCTCGACGCGCAGGGCCGCGTGGCCAGCGCCGTCAAGGAATCGGAGGCACTGGCCGCGCGTGTCGACATGGCCCAGCAGAACAAGGCCAAGATCACCCAGCAGCTGGAAACGGACAAGCAGAAGATCGCCGACACCAAGAAACTGATCGGCCAAATCGCCACGCAGGCCTATAAATCCGGTGGCGTTCCCTCCAATCTGTCCCTGTTCTTCGGTTCCATCAGCGGCAGCAGCCTGACTGAAACCATGGACCTGGCGGACCAGGCCATGCGCAGCCAGAACGCAGCCATGGACAAGCTCAACCAGCAGAATGCCACCAACGTCAACTCCGAAGCCCGCCTCCAGGCCGTGGAAGCGGAGATCAAGGACCTCAAGGCCAAAGCCGACGCCGCGCTCGAACGGGAAAAGGCTGCGCGCGACGAAGCAGCAGCGAAGAAGGCCCAGGTAGACCAACTGATCGCTGATACCACCCGCCTTGACGCCGAGCTCCAGGCAGCCAAGCCGGGAATCCAGGCCCAACTGGCCGGTGTCCAGGCCAACCAGAACCGAGTGGCCAACGAGATCGCAGAACGCGACCGCAAAGCCCGCGAAGCCTGGGAAGCGGAGCAGCGCCGACAGGCAGAGGCTGCTGCTGCGGCTGCCGCCGCTGCTGCCGCTGCTGCCGCGGCAGCGAACCGACCCGCCCCGCCCGTCCAGCCGTACGTACCGCCCGCAGTGGGGTCGCCGTCGGCCTTTGGCCTTCGCCACCCCTTCGACGGCAGCATCCCCATCACCTCGGGCTTTGGCTACCGAACAACCCCGCCGGGAACGATCGACTTCTATGGCACCGGTGGCTACATGCACACCGGAATCGACTTCGGTGCGGCCTGCGGCACCCCCGTATACGCGGCGGCGGCCGGGGAGGTCTTCAGCTCCGGCTGGAACTCCGCCGACGGTGGCGGGTGGCGCGTCAAGATCGATCATGGCCTGGTGCAGGGCAACACCCTGACCACCATCTACTACCACAACTCGAGCATCGTGGTCTCGAACGGGCAACACGTTTCCCAGGGCCAGCTCATCGCCTACTCCGGCAGCACAGGCAACTCCACCGGCTGCCACGCCCACTTCGAAACCTGGCTCAACGGCAAGGCTGTAGACCCCATGGGGCTGCTGTAGGGCAGAACAGCGCTGCCGTAGACTGGGATAGCTCCGCGCCGCCAGGCGGGGAGCTGTCAACCTGAACTTGAGGAGTTTTCCCGTGCCTAAAGAAAGTGGCCGTAAGGTGGTGGCCACCAACCGCAAGGCCCGGCACGACTACCACGTGCTGGACACTTACGAGGCCGGCATCGCGCTGATGGGCACCGAAGTGAAGTCCCTGCGCGAAGGCCACGCCTCCATGGTGGACGGATTCTGCACGTTCTATAACGACGAACTGTGGATGGAAGCCATCCACATTCCCGAGTACAACCAGGGCAGCTGGACCAACCATGCTGCCCGCCGGCGCCGTAAGCTGCTGCTGCACCGCGAGGAGCTCATCAAGATCTCCCGCAAGGTTCAGGAAGCCGGCTACACCATCGTGCCACTGCAGCTCTACTTCGTGGACGGCCGCGCCAAGGTGGAAATCGCCGTTGCCCGCGGTAAACGGGAGTACGACAAGCGGCAGACGCTGCGGGAGCAGCAGGACAACCGCGAGGCCCAGCGCGAGATGCGCGAACGCAACCGGCGCCGGTAGGAATTATTTCGCCGAGGCATACGTTAGTATGAATAGTCCGGCAGGCTTGCCAGCCGGTTTGGTAACAAAATACGGGGATGATCGGTTTCGACGGTGTTAGTCGCGACAGGTGAAGCGGGCCGAGGATGCAGAATTATCTCGTAAACGCTTTCTGCAAACCAATAAGTGCCGAATCTAAGCGCACTGACTTCGCTCTCGCTGCCTAAGCAGTAAGACAGTCCGTCAGCCCGGGGTTGCTATCGCCCCGGATCCTGGCGTCATTTAGATAGCCACTGCTGTTTGCTCCCGTCATCGGAGTAAACGGGACTTTTAGATGACTGGGCCCGGATCAGCTAGCTGTTTGCAGCATGGCTGGGGCCGAGAAAATCCGACGCAAACTGCGCCCGGAGAAGCCCTGACAACACGACATCGGACGGGGGTTCAATTCCCCCCATCTCCACCCCACGGTTCGGGCCATCCTT
>Ga0308158_10001607_pt1 | contig 23620 bp, 23 predicted proteins | sample PhyBR2_FD_201038 | JGI IMG/M metagenome (GOLD analysis project Ga0308158, IMG submission 201038) | Phyllosphere microbial communities from UC Gill Tract Community Farm, Albany, California, United States - DLSLB.R2 | ecosystem: Host-associated > Plants > Phyllosphere > Unclassified | place: USA...
GGGATGGCGATATTGAAGCGGTCGCGCATGTCGCGGATCGCCTGGTCATCGAGCTTCTTGGTCTGGTGCGCGGTGTTGCGCGCCTCGCCCGACTTGCCCATGCCGAAGCCCTTGACGGTTTTCACCAAGAGGACGGTTGGCGTGCCCTTGTTCTCTTGCGCGTTCTTGAACGCGGCGTAGATCTTGTGCGGATCGTGGCCGCCGCGGGTCAGGCGCCAGATGTCGTCGTCGCTCATCTTCGACACCATCTCGAGCAGCGCCGGATCCTTGCCGAAGAAGTGCTTGCGCACGTAGGCGCCGTCCTTGGCCTTGTAGTTCTGGTATTCGCCGTCGACCGATTCCATCATCACGCGCTGCAGGATGCCGTCTTTATCCTGAGCCAGCAGCGGATCCCACTGCGAGCCCCAGATGACCTTGACGACATTCCAGCCGGCGCCGCGGAAGTCGGCTTCGAGTTCCTGGATGATCTTGCCGTTGCCGCGCACCGGACCGTCCAGGCGCTGCAGGTTGCAGTTGACGACCATGACCAGGTTGTCCAGCTGCTCGCGCGCGGCCATGCCGATCGCGCCCATCGATTCCGGCTCGTCCATCTCGCCGTCGCCGCAGAAGACCCAGACCTTGCGGTTGTCGGTCTTGGCGATGCCGCGTGCGTGCAGGTACTTCAGGAAGCGCGCCTGATAGATCGCCATCAGCGGGCCCAGGCCCATCGACACGGTCGGGAACTGCCAGAAGTCCGGCATCAGTTTCGGGTGCGGGTACGACGACAGGCCCTTGCCGTCGACTTCGCGGCGGAAGTTCAGCAGCTGCTCTTCGGTCAAGCGGCCTTCGAGGAAGGCGCGGGCGTAGATACCAGGCGACGAGTGGCCCTGGATGTACAGCAGGTCGCCGCCGTGGTCTTCGGTCGGGGCGTGCCAGAAGTGGTTGAAGCCCGTGCCCAGCATATTGGCGAGCGAAGCGAACGACGAGATGTGGCCACCGAGGTCGCCGTCGGCGCGGTTGGCCTTGACCACCATCGCCATCGCGTTCCAGCGCATCCACGAGCGCAGGCGCTCTTCGTATTCGAGGTTGCCGGGCGAATTCTGGTTCAGGTGCGCGGGAATCGTGTTGACGTACGCGGTGTTGCTCGAGAACGGGACGTGCGCGCCGCGACGGCGCGCCAGGTCCACCAGGCGCTCCATCAGGTAATGGGCGCGTTCCGTTCCTTCATGTTCGATCACCGCCTCCAGCGCATCGAGCCATTCCTTGGTCTCGATTGCATCCGGATCGTTGGCGGTTTGCGAGGTCAACTGGTCGAGTTGAGCTGCCATGTCATGCGTCTCCTAGTGTGGTACGCCCCATCCGATCCCTGCGCAGGCTGGCGGCGGTTGATGAAATTCGAACTATCTTTTAGCTAAACCATCAGATTCTAACAGTGGACTTCCCCATTTTCAAACTATGATATTCGATTTCATAATGTGAAAAACTATGCTGCAACTGCACAATTTGTATAGGGAAATGTTGAACTTCCTGCCACCAATCACTGTATACCGAAGCGCCTGAAACACGGCAAAAAAGGGCCATTTCAGCCATGCGGGACGGGCGACAGCGAACGGCAACACAGGCGCGGGCCGTATAATTCTGTTTTTGCCCAGCGACGAGCCTCCCACCATGCCAGCCCAACACATCGACGGAATCCTCCTTTCCCAACAACTGCGCGCCGACATCGCTGCGCGCACCGCCAGGCTCACCGAAGCCGGCAAGCAGCCCGGCCTGGCCGTGATCCTGGTCGGGGAAGATCCCGCCAGCCAGGTCTATGTGCGCAACAAGGTCAAGGCCTGCGGCGACGTGGGTTTCCACTCGGTGCTCGAAAAATACGACGCCGACCTGAGCGAAGCCGCCCTGCTCGATCGCATTGCAGCATTGAACACCGACCCGGCCATCCATGGCATCCTCGTGCAAATGCCGCTGCCAAAGCACATCGACCCGAACAAGGTCATCGAAGCGATTTCGACGGCCAAGGATGTCGATGGCTACTCGGTGCTGTCGGCCGGCGAACTGATGACGGGGCTGGAAGGCTTCCGTCCATGCACCCCGTACGGCTGCATGAAACTGATCGAAACCACGGGTGTCGACCTGCGCGGCAAGCACGCCGTTGTCATCGGTCGCAGCAACACCGTCGGCAAACCAATGGCCATGCTGCTCTTGCAAGCCAATGCCACCGTGACCATATGTCATAGCGCGACCGCGGATCTGGGCTACCACACCCGCCAGGCCGATGTCGTGGTGGCTGCCGTCGGCCGCCGCAATACCCTGACCGCCGATATGGTCAAGCCGGGCGCCATCGTGATCGACGTGGGCATGAACCGCGACGACGCGGGCAAGCTGTGCGGCGACGTCGATTTTGCCGGCGTGCGTGAAGTGGCTGGCCACATCACCCCGGTGCCGGGCGGTGTGGGCCCGATGACGATCACGATGCTGCTGCAAAACACGGTGGAATCGGCGGAACGCGAACTGAAGAACCAACGCTAACGAATCTGGAAGGACTATTGATGACGAACGAAACGAGCAATCCCCTCCTCGACTTTTCCGACTTGCCGCGCTTTGACGCGATCAAGCCCGAACACGTCACGTCCGCCATCGACAGTCTGATCGCCGAGGCGAACGCCGTCGTGGCGCAGCTCGAGGCGCCGCTGGATGAGGTTACCTGGGCCACGCTGGCCCCGCTCGACGACGTCGGCGAGCGCCTGGGCCGCGCCTGGGGCGTGGTGGGCCACCTGAACCACGTGGTCGACACGCCCGAACTGCGCGCCACCTACAACGAGAACCAGCCGAAAGTCGTCGAGTTCTCCACCGCGCTGAGCCAGAACGAGGCGCTGTTCACCAAGTACAAGCAGCTGCGCGAAAGCGCCGGTTTCGAGGCGCTGAGCGACACCCGCAAGCGCATCGTCGAGAACGCACTGCGCGACTTCCGCCTGGGCGGGGCCGAGCTGGCCGCCGATAAAAAAGAACGCTTTGCCGAAATCCAGGAACAACAGTCGCAACTGTCGACGCGTTTCTCCGAAAACGTGCTCGATGCCACCAACGACTACAAGCTCGTGGTCGACAGCGAAGCCGACCTGGCTGGTCTGCCGGACGACGTGAAAGCCGCTGCGAAAGCCGCCGCCGAACGCGATGGCAAGACCGGCTGGCTGTTCACGCTGCACTTCCCGTCGTACTTCCCGATCCTGCAGTTCAGTACCAACCGCGCGCTGCGCGAAACGATCTACCGCGCCACCGCGACCAAGGCGTCCGACGCCGGCATCATGTTTACCGATGTCGCGAAGTGGGACAACTCGTCAAACATCGTCAAGTTGCTGCAGCTGCGCAATGAAGAAGCGAAGATGCTCGACTACGGCAGCTTCGCCGATATCTCGCTGGTGGCCAAGATGGCGCAAAGCCCGCAGCACGTGATCGAATTCCTTGAAGACCTGGCGCGTCGCGCCCGTCCGTACGCCGAGAAAGACCTGGCCGAACTGCGCGCGTTTGCGCGCGACGAACTGGCAATCGACGACCTGCAATCGTGGGACGTGGCCTTTGCCTCTGAAAAGCTACGCGAGCAGCGTTACGCGTTCTCGGCCCAGGAAGTGAAGGAATACTTCCCCGAGCCGAAAGTGGTCGCCGGTTTGTTTGGCGTGATCCAGGAGCTGTTCGGCGTGACCGTGCGTCCGGACGATGCGCCGACCTGGCACCCGGACGTGCGCTTCTTCCGCATCGAGCGTGACGGCCAGCTGGTCGGCCAGTTCTACCTCGACCTGTACGCGCGCGCCGGCAAGGCGCAGGGTGCGTGGATGAACGATGCGCGCGGCCGCCGCCTGCTTCACGGCGGCACCGTGCAAACGCCAGTGGCTTACCTGGTCTGCAACTTCACGCCGCCGGCAATGAAAGACGGCGTGCTGCAGCCGTCGCTGTTCACGCACGACGAAGTGACCACGCTGTTCCACGAATTCGGCCACGGCCTGCACCATATGCTGACCGAAGTCGAAGAGCTGTCGGTCTCGGGCATTTCGGGCGTGGAGTGGGATGCGGTGGAGCTGCCGTCGCAGTTCATGGAAAACTTCTGCTGGGAGTGGGACAAGCTGCAGCAGATGACGGCGCACGTGAAAACGGGCGAGCCGCTGCCACGCGCGCTGTTCGACAAGATGACGGCCGCGAAGAACTTCCAGTCCGGGATGCAGACGCTGCGCCAGGTCGAGTTCTCGCTCATCGACATGCACCTGCACTATGACTTCGACGCGCACAACGGACAAGTCCAGGCGCTGATCGACGACGTGCGCCGCAACTTCGCGGTCATCACGCCGCCGTCGTTCAACCGCTTCCTGCATTCGTTCAGCCACATCTTCGCGGGCGGCTATGCGGCCGGTTACTACAGCTACAAGTGGGCCGAGGTGCTGTCGGCCGACGCTTATGCCGCATTCGAAGAAGCCGTCGTCGATGGCGGCGCCGACCTGTTCGAAACGGGCCGTCGCTTCCAGCGCGAGATTCTGGCGGTGGGCGGTTCGCGGCCGGCGCTCGATTCATTCAAAGCCTTCCGCGGCCGCGAGCCATCGATCGATGCCTTGCTGCGCCATAGCGGCATGAATGCCTGACCATTTGGATTGACCCTGTCGGGAGTGCCAGCGCACTCCCGATTTTCCATAAGCGCCCATGACCCGCATCGACTTTCATACCAATATCCCGGATAAGCTGGCCTATGCCTGCCGCCTTGCGCGCAAGGCATATGGCGCGCGCGCCAAAATCGTCGTGCTGGCCGATAGCCCCGAACAAGCCGATGCCTTGAATGCAGCCATGTGGACGGTGTCGGATACTGATTTCATTCCGCACGTGATGGCTGGCGACGGGCTGGCAGCGCAAACGCCGATTGTGATTACCGATAATGAAGACAGCGAACTGCCGCACCACGATATGCTCGTGAACCTGACACGCCGCAGGCCGCGCAATTTCACGCAATTTGCGCGCGTGTTTGAAATTATCTCGATCGATGAAGAAGACGCCGCCGAAGGCCGCAAACGCTATATCGCGTATAAAAAAGAATCCTATCCGCTGACTCACTTCGTCGCAGGACAGTCATGAGCCACGATCCCGCTTTCGATGCCAGTATTCCCGTGTTGACCGAAGTGGTTGCGGAACCAGCCGCGCCGGGCGCGCCAGTAACGCAGCCGGCGCCGGTCGTCGAGGCAGCGGCCCCGCCGCTGCCCACGCCCTTGGCGGCCGCGCCGCAGGATGCGCCAGAGGTGCTGGAACGGCGCGCTGTTGACCACTGGAGCGGCGAGCAATGGAGCGTGATGGAGCGGCGCGTCACCGAGCGCATCCTGCAGCAATTGCAGGGGCGGATCGATTTCGTGCTCGAACAGCGCCTGCGCGACGGCATTGCCGATGCGGTCGACAAGGCAATGACCAGTTTCTCGGCTGATATTCGCAACAGCCTCGGCGATACGCTGAGCGATGTCGTGACGCGCGCAGTTTCCCAAGAAATTGCACACATCAGAATGCTGGAAAAATAAACCCGCTCCACATGCCGTTCTGCCTTTCATTTGATTCGAAATTAACCCCGCGCACGATTGTCATTCCAATTTGACGATTCAATAGTAAAATCCCTGCGCGGCTCTTCGAAACGAATCGAATCACCTAATCAAGGAAGAAACAAAATGGCAAACATCAATCTGTCGGGTTATAACCTCGCCGAACTGAAAGGTCTTCAATTCGATATCGAAAAGGAGATCAAAAACCGCCAGCAGCAAGACGTCAAGAAAGCGCGTGAGCAAATTCTCGAGATCGCCCAGAATATGGGCATCTCGGTCGAGGAACTGCTGGCCAAGGGCGGCAGTACCAAAGCCAAGAAGACGGGCGGCGGCGCGAAAGTCAATCCGCAATATCACAACCCAGCTGACAATACCCAGACCTGGACCGGCCGTGGCCGTCAACCAAAGTGGGTTGTCGACGCACTGGGCAAGGGCAAGTCGCTGGACGATCTGCGCATCTAAGCCTCGCAGTAATACGCAAGACCTGCACGCCGCCGCGACCTTCGTCCGGCGGCGTTCGCATTTCTGCCTGCCCCATCCATTCACGTGTTTCGGCTAAGATTGCAACTTCAGCAATCAGCCGGTCGTCGTCGTGAAACGCACTCCCCTCATCGCAGCACTCGCCGGCGCCGCCATCCTGGCCGTCGGCACCGTCTTCTGGTTCACCGACCGGGTCGCCCCCCACAGCGGCGCCACCCCGGTACTGACCGCCCCGGTCGCCAAAACGCAGCCATTCTGGCCTGCCCGCGTGCACCTGCTGGCGGGCGACGGCCAGGACGGCGCGCTCGATGGCGCAGCACCCGCCAGCCGCTTCAGCGATCCCTACGGCGTGGCTATTGGCCCGCGCGGCGCGATCTATGTCGCCGACGGGGGCGAGGCCAACCGCATCCGCGTCGTCCAGCCCGATGGCGCGGTGTCGACGCTGGCCGGCGGCAAGGAAGGCTTTATCGATGGCCTGGGCACGGCCGCCGCCTTCAACACGCCGTCCGCCATCGCGCTCGACCACCTGGGCAACCTGTACGTGGCCGACACGGGCAATCACGCGATCCGCCGCATCGCGCCAGATGGCGCCGTGACAACGCTGGCCGGCAACGGCAGTCCCGGCTACGTGGATGGCATCGGCCGTGCCGCCCAGTTCAACGGGCCGGTCGGCATTGCGGTGGATGACGCCGGCATCGTCTACGTGGCCGACACCTACAACGACCGCATCCGCCGCATCGCCCAGGACGGCACGGTAACCACGCTGGCCGGCACCGGCAAGCCGAACCTGCTCGACGGCCCCGGCACGGCCGCTGCCTTCGATACCCCGAGCGCACTGGCCGTCGACCACGACGGCAACCTGTACATCGCCGACACCGGCAACAACGCGGTGCGCCGCCTGCGGCCCGATGGCACGGTCGACACGCTCGCGCTGCCGCCCGAGGCCGAGCGCCGGCCCGCGCTGCGCCGCCCGGTCGGTCTGGCTGTCACGCGCGACGGCTACCTGTACATCGTCGCCAGTGCCGGCGGGCGCATCCTGCAGATGACGCCAATGGGTGAATTCCGCCCGCTGGAGGACGCCGACCATCCGCTCGAGCCCAACGGCTTCGGCAGCGACGGCACCGTGCAGCTCAACGGCCCGCGCGGCATTGCCGTGGCGCGCGACGGCAGCCTGGTGGTGGCCGACGCCAACGCCCATCGCCTGCACCGCCTCGCGCCGCCGCGCGCAGGCGAAGCCGCGCCCGTGCTGGCGCGCCCGCCGCTGCAACGGCGCACCGAAGCGATGCCCTGGCCCCTCGGCCCGCAAGACACCGTCCATGAAGTCGTGGGCGTGATGGGCGAAGTGCGCGGCACGTATGGCGGCGACAGCCGCGACCATTTCCACGCGGGCCTGGACGTACGCGGCGACGTCGGCGCAACCGTGCTGGCGATCCTGCCGGCCAAGGTGACCGATCCGTATGCCAACTGGGGTTTCAACAACCTCGGCGAAGGCATGAGCGTGGGGCCGCTGTCCTACATCCACATGCGCGTGGGCCGCGACCCGCAAGGCCGCGCGCTCGATCCGCGCTTCCAGATCCAGCGCGAAGAAACCGCCAATGGCAAGACCAATGGCAAGGCCGTGCGCGTACGGGTACCGCGCGGCACGCGCTTTGCCGTCGGCGACAAGCTCGGCACGCTCAATGCGCTGTCGCACGTGCACCTCGATTACTACCAGGGCGGCTCGCTCGTCAATGCGCTCACGCTGCCGTTCATCGGTTTCGTCGACACGGTGACGCCGACGATCTCGCGCATCGCGCTGTACGACACTGCCGGCAAGCGCATCACGGCGAAAAAGGGCCAGCCCCTGCGCCTCGACCGCACACTGGGCGAGCTCCAGATCGTCGTGAATGCCTATGACCAGGTGGATGGCAACCTGGCGCGCCGCAAGCTGGGCCTGTACAAGCTGGGCTACCAGGTGCTGCGCGCCGACGGCACGCCGCTGCCCGGCTTCGAGCAGCCCGTCATCACGCAGGTCTACGACCGCCTGCCGCGCAACCCCGATGCCGTGAAAGCCGTCTATGCGCCCACCAGCGGCATCACGGTCTATGGCAGCGCGTCGACCCAGTTCGACTATGCGCTGAACAACCGCCTGCGCGATGGCAGGATCGAGACGGGCAGCTGGCGCATCGCCGGCCTGGCGCCGGGCGAGTACCTGCTGCGCATCCACGCGGCCGACTATGCGGGCCAGGTGGCGCAGAACGGCCGCGACCTGGCGTTCGTGATCGAGTAAGCGCGCATATGCGCGCCACATAATATAGACCTTAATGTCTACTTTAAATAGACATCAAGGTCTAGAGGTCGTACCCTTGTCCTGCCCGGGAATGTTCCCGCTACGACAAGGATCATCATGCTCAAGATGTTTGCCACCGCATTGGCTGTCGCCACCGTGCTGCACGCCGCGCCTGCCCATGCCGCCGACCTGCCCGCCTACCCTTTCATCCACGTGACGGCCGCTGCCGACCTGCACGTGATGCCGGACACGGGCGAGATCGACTTCGAGATCGTCACCACCGACGCCGACCTGGACGCCGCATGGAAGCTGGTCCACGAGCGTCTGACAGCGAGCCGCGCGCTGCTGGCCGAACAGGGTGTGAAGGTCGAGGACATCTCGGTACAGGACGTGCTGCGCCGCCCGCTCAAGGAGGGCGAGCGAGTGACGGCGATCGAAACCCGCGTTGCCGTGCACGCGACGGTGCGCGACCTGAACATGTGGACGGTGCTGATCCAGAGCCTGATGGCCCTGCCCAATGTCGAAGCGCTGGCCGTGGCCTTCAGCCACAGCGACGCCGCCAGGATCGAGGGGGAACTGGTGAGCCAGGCGCTGGGCGCGGCGCGCGTGAAAGCGCAAAACATCGCCCGCGGCATTGGCGCCAAACTGGGCCCGGCGGGTGGCGTGGCGCTGGCCCCGCTCAAGAACCTGTCCAACGCAATGGGACTGGCCAGCGATGCGCCGCGCTACCCGTCGGTGTCATCGCCACGCGATCCGCAGCTGGTGGGCGTGCAGAAATTCGTGCAGGGCGTGGACGTGATTTACCGGATCGGCAAGTAAGCTGGCCTGCCCTGCAGTGCGCAATGTCACGTCCCTGTCATGGAGACGTGAACGGATGAGTGCTCAGGCGTATGATGGACTCATCCACTGTCCACGAGAGGCACCAGCATGAGCAAGCACCACAAAACGAAGCACCTGACGCCCGGGATCGCGGCGGTCGCCACACCCGATCTGACGGAGGCAGTCACGATCACAGAGGCGAGCGAGGCAGCCGACGAACCGCAAACCGACCAGCCGCTGCCAGCAGAGCCGGCACCCGACGTCAAAGAAGCGCCGATCGGCGCCGTCAAGGCCGAACCGGTCCACCTGCGCGGGCGCATGACGCTTGAAGACGCGTTCCAGGCCATTGGCCTCAATTGTGTGGCGCAGATCGAAGCGAACGTACCGGGCGTGCTGAAACAGCACGTCGAGAGCCTGCACCAGATGCGCGTGGGCCTGCGCCGCCTGCGCGCGCTGCTCGCGATGTTCGAGGAACTGGCGCCGCCACCGGTGCCGCTGCATGCGAGCATCGAGTGGCTGTCCGGCGAACTCGGTCCTGCGCGCGACTGGGATGTGCTGGCCGATTCCACCATCAAGCGCGTGCCGGGCATCGATGCGCAGGCGCTGCGCCAGGCCGCGCACGACCGCGCCACGGGCCACCACGCGCAGATCCTGCACGTGCTGCGCGATGCGCGCTACACCGAGCTGATGGTGCAACTGAAGGACTGGCTGGGCGAACGCCGCTGGCAGCCCGAAGGCGGCCTGCCGAAGGATTCGCCGCTGCTCGAACGCGCCGCGAAAAGCGCCCTGCCGCTGCTGCGCACGGCCGAGAAGCGGCTGGCCAAACGTATCGACGGGCTGGAAGAAGCCGATGCACCGGGCCGTCACCGTGTACGCATCGCGGCCAAGAAGGCGCGTTATGCGGCCGAATTCTTCCGCGACCTGCTGCCGGCGCAGCGCGTCAAACGCTACCTCGGGCACCTTGAAAAGCTGCAGGATCGCCTGGGCGCGCTGAACGATCTGGCCGTGGCTGACCAGCTGCTCGAAGAACTCAAGGGTGGCAGCAGCCAGGTCGCCAAGCAGGCGGCCTATGTGCGCGGCTATATCGCGGCAACGGGCGAGGCCGATGCGCAAGGGTTGTCGAAGGTGCTGGCCGATGTCGCCAAGCGCCGCATCACGCGCTGATCTTCCCCAGCCAGGCTGAAAAGAAAAAGGCCCGGGATTCACCCCGGGCCAGACTACAGAGTTACTTCATGTCGAAGCGGTCCAGCTCCATCACCTTGGTCCAGGCCGCCACGAAGTCCTTCGCGAACTTCTGGCCGGCGTCGGCGCTGGCATACACCTCCGAGATCGAACGCAGCTGCGCATTCGAGCCGAACACCAGGTCGACGCGCGACGCGGTCCACTTCTTCTCGCCGGTCTTGCGATCGCGGCCTTCGAAGCGTTCGACACCCTGGCCCGGCCGCGTGGCAGGATGCCATTCGGTGGCCATGTCGAGCAGATTGACGAAGAAGTCGTTCGTCAACGCACCCTTCTGCTGCGTCAGCACGCCATCGGCGCTGCCGCCCGTGTTGGCGCCCATAACACGCAGGCCACCCACCAGCACGGCCATTTCCGGCGCCGTCAACGTCAGCAACTGGGCGCGGTCGATCATCAACGATTCAGCCGGGATGCTGTACAGGGCTTTCTCGAAGTTGCGGAAGGCATCGGCGACCGGTTCCATCGCATGGAACGATTCCACGTCGGTCTGCTCCTGCGACGCATCGGTGCGACCCGGCGTGAATGGCACGGTGACGTCGTGGCCCGCCGCCTTGGCTGCTGCCTCGACGCCGGCATTACCGGCCAGGACGATCAGGTCGGCCAGCGAGACCTGCTTGCCGCCCGTCTGCGCCCCGTTGAACTCGCCCTGGATGCTTTCGAGCTGCGCCAGCACGCGGCCCAGTTGCTCCGGCTCGTTGGCAGCCCAGTCCTTTTGCGGGGTCAGGCGGATGCGTGCACCATTGGCGCCGCCACGCTTGTCCGAACCGCGGAAGCTTGCAGCCGAGGCCCACGCCGTCGCCACCAGCTCGCCGATGCCCAGGCCGGATGCCAGCACCTTGTCTTTCAATGCTTTGGCATCGGCGTCGTCAATCGCGGCGCCTTCAGCAGCCGGCACCGGATCCTGCCAGATCAGCACTTCAGCCGGGACGTCCGGGCCGAGGTAACGGGCACGCGGGCCCATGTCGCGGTGGGTCAGCTTGAACCAGGCGCGGGCAAAGGCGTCCGCGAACTGGTCCGGGTTTTCCAGGAAGCGACGCGAAATCGCCTCGTAGGCCGGGTCCATGCGCAGGGCCAGGTCGGACGTCAGCATCGTCGGACGGTGACGCTTGGCAGCGTCATACGCGTCCGGCACGGTGGCACCGGCGTCCTTGGCGATCCACTGGTGGCCACCGGCCGGGCTTTTCGTCAGTTCCCACTCGTGACCGAACAGGTACGTGAAGTAGTCGTGACCCCATTGGGTTGGCGTGCTGGTCCAGGTGACTTCGAGGCCGCTGGTGATCGTGTCCGGACCCTTGCCGCTGCCGAAGCTGTTCTGCCAGCCGAAGCCCTGGGCATGCAGGCCGGCGGCTTCCGGCTCTTCCTTGACGTGCTCGGACGGACCGGCGCCGTGCGTCTTGCCGAAGGTGTGGCCGCCGGCGATCAGCGCCACGGTTTCTTCGTCGTTCATGGCCATGCGGCCGAACGTGTCGCGGATGTCGCGCGCCGATGCGACCGGGTCGGGCTTGCCGTCCGGGCCTTCCGGGTTCACGTAGATCAGGCCCATCTGCACTGCCGCCAGCGGGTTCTCGAGGTCGCGCGAGTGGGTGATCTCGCTGTCATCGTCCTTGTCGATGACGCCGCGGCCTTCGACGCCGGGCGAACCCACCGTGTAGCGCTCGTCGCTGCCAAGCCACTTGTTTTCACGGCCCCAGTACACGTCGAGGTCGGGTTCCCACACGTCCTGGCGGCCGCCGGCAAAGCCGAAGGTCTTGAAGCCCATGGTTTCGAGGGCGACATTACCGGTCAGGATGATCAGGTCGGCCCACGAGATTTTCTCGCCGTATTTCTGCTTGACCGGCCAGATCAGCCGGCGTGCCTTGTCGAGGCTGACGTTGTCGGGCCAGCTGTTCAGGGGTGCGAAACGCTGCTGGCCACGGCCGGCACCGCCACGGCCATCGCCGATGCGGTAGGTGCCGGCGCTATGCCATGCCATGCGCACGAACAGGCCGCCGTAGTGACCGAAGTCGGCCGGCCACCAGTCCTGGGAATCCGTCATCACCTTGGCCAGATCGGCCTTGACTGCCTCGAGGTCGAGGCTGTTGAAGGCAGCGCGGTAATCGAAGTCGCCACCCATCGGGTCGGACTTGGCCGAATGCTGTGCCAGCAGATCGAGACGCAGCGCCTTTGGCCACCAGTCGCGGTTGGTCGTACCGGTGCCGGCTGCGCCGCTGAACGGGCACTTGGCCGGGATATTGTCCACACTCATTTGTTTCTCCTGTCTGGTCGGTAAGATTTGACAAAATTATAGGGAAATTTCGGGCGTTCATGGATTGGCAATGTTGATGGATGCGATAGCGGTTTGTCGCACGGTAGATTCACCGCAGATTCTGGCATACGCACTTTTGAACCGCCCTTACTTTCCAAACGACAACATTACATCGACAGCCACGTTTTTGCGCGTTATCTTTCTTTCTTTCCAATCAGAAAGAAATTTTCGATGTCGATCAACCAACTCGTCTACGTCAGCCAGGCTACCCGCAAGATGTCCCCTTCCGACCTCGCCGCTATTCAGGATACGGCGAAAAACAACAATGCTCCACTCGACGTGACTGGAAGCTTGTTTTACAACGGCGGTTGGTTCCTGCAGGTTCTGGAAGGCCCGGTGACGACGCTCGACCAGCTGTACCAGAAAATCGAACTCGATCCACGCCACAAGAATTCGCGCGTGCTCTACAACGAGCCGGCCAAGTTCCGTACGTTCCCACGCTGGAGCATGAACATGATCAACCTGAACGACCGTCAGGCCGACAAATACGATGAACTGGTCGAGGTGCTGGAAGCTGCGCAAGCCAACCGGCGCATCGGCTCAGCGGCCCCGGCAGTGGCGTTACTGAAGATGTTTGCGAGCTGATCCCGAGCTGATGCCGCAGCGGCGCCCGCTACCAGCGGTCGAGCGTGACAAAGTCGCCCAGCGTGCCGCGCTGGGCCCAGCCTTCGAGTTCCAGCATCGGCTTCGGATAAAACTCGGCGACGTGTCCCAGGCACAGGATCGCCACCGGCTTGCCGCCTTCCGGTATCCCGAGCAAAGCTGCCAGTTGCACGGGATCGAACAGCGAGACCCACCCCATCCCCAACCCTTCTGCGCGCGCCGCCAGCCACATGTTCTGGATCGCGCAGGACACCGAGGCCAGGTCCATCTCGGGCAGCGTGCGGCGCCCGAACACGTGCCGTTCGCGCCCGTCCATCAGCGCCACGACCAGCACCTCGCTGCATTCGCGCAGTCCCTCGACCTTCAGGCGCATGAATTCGGCGCCGCGCTCGCCCAGGGCATCGGCGGTGGCCACGCGCTCCGCTTCAACGAGCGCGCAGATCTGTTCACGGAGCAGCGTTGACGCGATGCGGATGAAGCGCCACGGCTGCATCATGCCGACGCTGGGCGCCTGGTGCGCCGCCGTCAGCAGGCGCAGCAGCACTGCCTCGTCGACTGCACCGGGGATAAAATGGCGCACGTCGCGCCGCTCGGCGATGGCGCGGTAGACGCCGTCGACCTGGGCGTCGTCGAAGCGGTGCGCCATCGTCGTCACGCCTCCGTGCCCGCCTGGTGGAACACCAGGTCTTCCACACGCTCGCCCTTGCACAGGTGCTGATCGATGATACGGTCCATGTTGCCCGGCGTGACGTCGTAGTACCAGGTGCCGTCCGGCTGGACGCAGACGATCGGCCCGCCCTTGCAGGCGGCGAAGCAGCTCACCCGGCTGCGCTTGACGCGCAGCGGGCCGCCATCCAGGCCGCTGGCCTTGAACTTCTCGTCCAGGCTGTCGAACAGCGCCTGTGCAGCGCCACCGGCATTGCAGCGAGGGCCGGTGCACACGAGCAGGTGGCGGCGGTAGACACCGATGGTGGGCTTGACGACCTGGCGGGGCGTATCGGGTACGGGTGAATCGATGGTGGTCATGCTTTGGTCAGGTGGGGTTGCAGGCGAACAAGGGGCGATCTTACACCACGTAACCTGTGCGCCCGCCAATGAAAAAGCGCGCCTTGCTCACGCAGGCGCGCTTCATGTCGTGCAGCAGCCGGATGGCTTATTTGGTTGCGAGCACCCACTTGACCAGCGAGCGTGCTTCAGCCTCGCTGACCTGCGGATTGGCCGGCATCGGGATCGGGCCCCAGGTGCCCGAGCCACCCTTGAGCACCTTCTGCACCAGCTTGTCTTCGGCGCCCTTCTGGCCCGCGTATTTTTCAGCGACGTCCTTGTAGGCCGGGCCAACCAGCTTGGTGGCTGACGTGTGGCAGGCCATGCAATTCTTGGCCTTGGCCAGATCGGCCTGGGCCAGGGCGCTGCCGGACGCAAATGCCGACAGCACGACACACAACAACAGGGACCGCTTCATGGAATTCTCCGGATTAGTGACTGAGTGAATTTTACCGGCAATCCTCCGGGGCATCTGCAAGCGATACACTCTGTAACGCGATCACCACATTTGCTCATACGGTGTAACAGAAAACTGTTAAATTTGCCCATAAGCATCATTTACTCCGTAAGATGTGCGGCTACAAGGAGTTTTCCCCATGCCCCTGATCCTCTTGATCGCCCTGCTTGCCGCCCTGCGCGGCTTCGAGGTCTGGCGTTTCGCCGACCTGTCCTGGTGGTACATCATCGGCCTGATGGTGGTCGCCTTCATCTGGTTCGAGTACATCGAAAAGGCGCTAGGCCTCGACAAGCGCAAAGCGCACGATGTCGATGAACAGCGCCGCACCGACCGCGTGAAGAAGTCGCTGGAAAAGCGCCGCTGACCAGACCCCGGCGCTGTCATGGTTGCGCTGTGATACTTGTGCTGTGATACATTGGACAACTCACCGAGTCCTGTCCATCCATCACCGCCATCAATGCACCCCGAACTGCGCCAGCTCCGCCATTTCGTCGCCGTGGCCGAAGAGCTGCATTTCGGCCGCGCCGCGCAGCGCCTGCACATGACGCAGCCGCCGCTTTCGCAAAGCATCGCCAATCTCGAAGACCTGCTCGGCGCGCCGCTGTTTTTGCGCAACCGCCGCATGGTCGGCCTGACGGCCGCCGGCAGTGCGCTGCTGCCCGAAGCGCGCCGCATCCTCGACGAAGCCGGCGCACTGCCCGAACTGGTGCGGCGCGCGGCCAGCGGCGAGGCAGGCCGTCTGGCGCTGTCGTTTGTTTCCACGGCCGGCCTGGGCATGCTGCCCGACGTGCTGCGCCGCTACCGCGCTGCGTTCCCGGGCGTACGCCTGGTGCTGCACGAGGCAACGTCCGACGTGCAGTTCGACGACCTGCTGTCCGGCCGCATCGATGCCGGCTTCGTGATCCCGCTGCAGCCGGGTGCACCGGCGGGCATGGCCGATCCTGCGCTCGATTACCGCAAGCTGCTCGACGAACCGCTGGTGCTGTGCGCGCCCAGCGGACTGGCGGCGCTGGCTGCACCGGGACCGGTGTGGCTGCGCGACCTGCCACCGCTGCCATTGGTGATCTTCCCGCGCACGGTGGCGCCCAGCCTGCACGATGCGATCCTCGCGTGCTACCGCGCCGCCGGCGTGCTGCCCACCATCGGGCAGGAGGCAATCCAGATGCAGACCATCGTCAGCCTGGTTTCCGGCGGCATGGGCTTGGCACTTGTGCCACAATCCGTGTCGAACCTGATGCGCCCCGGCGTAGAATACCGTGCCCTGCGCGACGCCGCGCCGCTGGCCGAAACGGGCCTGGCATGGCGGCGCGATAACGATTCGCCCGTCCTCAAGGGCTTCCTGGACCTATTGAAGAAAGACTGATTATGCTGATTCATCCGCAGCCGGACCCGATCGCGCTCGCGCTCGGGCCGGTGCAAATCCACTGGTATGGCCTGATGTACGTGGTGGCCTTTGCCCTCTTCATCATGCTGGGCCGCGTGCGCATCCGCATGCCGCACGTGGCGGTGCAGGGCTGGACCAAGGATGACCTGGACGACATGCTGTTCTACGGGATGCTCGGTGTGATCATCGGCGGCCGCCTGGGCGAAGTACTGTTCTACCAGCCGCTGTACTACCTGGCGCACCCGCTCGAGATCTTCATGATCTGGCGCGGCGGGATGTCGTTCCACGGCGGTTTCCTGGGTGTGCTGATCGCGATGGCGCTGTGGGCGCGCAAGCGCCGCCGCAACATCCTCGACGTGTACGACTTCATCGCGCCGCTCGTGCCGCTGGGGTACGCCGCCGGCCGCATGGGCAACTTCATCAACGCCGAACTGCCGGGTCGCCTGGCCGATCCGAGCCTGCCGTGGGCCATGCTGTGGCCGGGCGTGACCGGTCCACGCCATCCGTCGCCGCTGTACCAGGCGCTGATCGACGGTGTGCTGGTCTTCATCATCCTGTGGCTGTTCGCGCGCAAGGCGCGTCCACGCCTTGCCGTGGGCGCCATGTTCACGCTGCTGTATGGCTGCGCGCGCTTCTTCACCGAATGGTTCCGCGTGCCGGATTGGGAAACCACCGTGTTCGGCTTGCCGATCACGTCGGGCCAGGTATTGTCGCTGCCGATGATCGTTGGCGCGCTGGCCATGCTGGCGTGGGCGTACCGCAAAGCGCCGGCGCGGCCCGTGACGGCATAAGTCCCCCCTGGGTGGGCGAACGCACAGAGCGCCCACCCGTACTGCATCGACAATGGGACTCCCCGACACGGAGTCCCGATGGTTAAAGTCCAGCGCAAACGACATACCGGCTGGTGGCTGCTGCTCGCAGCCGTCATCGTCGCCAGCGGCATCGCATTTGCCATCATGTGGCGCCCCGCGCTGGCACCGCAGTCCACACAACCATCCTTCGACACCACCCGCATCGAGCGCGGCGCCAATCTGGCGCGCCTTGGCATGTGCGCCTCGTGCCACACGCCTGACCTGTCGCGGCCCTTCGCCGGCGGCAAGCCGATGAACACCCCGTTCGGCACAGTCCACAGCACCAACATCACGCCCGACACCACCACCGGCATTGGCGCCTGGAGCGAAGCAGCCTTCACGCGCGCGATGCGCGAAGGCGTGGCGCGCGATGGCCACCTGCTGTATCCGGCCTTCCCGTACAACCACTATGTACGCATGACCGACGGCGACATCCAGGATCTATACGCCTACTTCATGACGCGCCCCGCGATCGTGGCGCTGGCGCGCGAGAACCGGATGACCTTCCCGTTCGGGTTCCGCCCTCTGGTGGCGTTCTGGAATGTGCTGTACCTGGACGATGCACCCTGGCAGCCGGTCGCCGGGCAATCGGCCGAATGGAACCGCGGTGCGTACCTGGCAGACGCCGTCGCGCACTGCGCGGCCTGCCACACGCCGCGCACGCTGCTGGGCGGCCCCGATCTGAAGAAGCAGCTTGGTGGCGGCGAAGCCGATGACTGGTACGCGCCGGCGCTGAACGAGCATTCGCCGTCGCCCCTGCCCTGGACCCGCGACCAGCTGCATGCGTATCTGCGCACCGGCGTCGCGCACGACCACGCGATGGCGGCCGGGCCGATGCAGGATGTGGTCACGCACCTGGCGCAAGCCGATGAGCGTGACGTGGCGGCGCTGGCCGCCTGGACCCACAGCCAGCTGGCCAAGGCGCCGCCGCGTGCGACGCCAGCGCAGCAGGCCGGCCCGCTGCCCAAGCCTGCCAATGACGATCCCGACCTGCAGCGCATGACGCTCGGCTACGCCGTGTATGCCAATTCGTGCGCGCGCTGCCACGACGCCGGTCGCGACGCCAGTTCCGGCACCGCGCTGCCGCTGCAAAAAGCGATCGCGCTGTACGACCCCGACCCGCGCGACCTGATTCACATCACGTTGGACGGGATCACGCCGCCCGATGGCGAGCCGTCGCGCTTCATGCCGGCCTTTAAAACGATTCTCACCGACGAACAGACCGGCGCCCTGGCGGCCTACCTGCGCAAATATGGCGCGAACCAACCCGTGTGGCCCGATCTGGACAAGGCCGTGCGCGAAGCGAGCAAAGAATGACGACCTACCGCCTGCAGGTAAACGGCAAGGTGCACGCCGTCGACCAGGATGCCGACACCCCGCTGCTGTACGTGCTGCGCAACGACCTCGAACTTAATGGCGCCAAGTTCGGCTGCGGCCTGGGCCAGTGCGGTTCGTGCACCGTGCTGCTGGACGGGAAGCCGGCGATGTCGTGCATGGTGCCGGTGTCCGTCGTCGGCCAGCGGCCGGTGCGCACGGTCGAAGGCCTGGGCAATGCCACCACCCCGGGCGTGCTGCAGCAAGCCTTCATCGATGAGCAGGCCGCCCAGTGCGGCTACTGCATCGCCGGCATGCTGATGCAGGCCACGGCGCTGCTCGAAAAGACCCCCACGCCCACCGACGCCCAGATCCGCGCCCACATGTCACCGAACCTGTGCCGCTGCGGCACGCACATGCGCATCCTGCGCGCCGTACGGCGCGCCGCCAATACGCTGGCAGCGAAGGGCAAGCCATGACGATCGATACCGGCCGCCGTGCCTTTCTCGCTGGCGGCGGCGCCCTGACGCTGTCGTTCGCGATGCCGGCGGCAGCCTTTGCCGCCCCGGGCGAACTGCCCAAGAGCCTGGACAAGTCGCCGTGGCTCGACGCCTGGATCCGCATCGAGGCCAATGAACGCATCACGGTATTTACCGGCAAGGCCGAACTGGGCCAAGGCATCAAGACCGCGCTGCTGCAGGTGGTGGCCGACGAACTGCGCCTGGCGCCTGGCCGCCTGCAGCTCGTCACCGCCGACACGGCGCGCACGCCGGACGAAGGCATCACTGCCGGCAGCAATTCGATGAAGGACAGCGGTACGGCGCTGCGCCATGCGGCCGGCCAGGTGCGCATGCGCCTTGGCGAACTGGCCGCAACGCGGCTTGGCGCGCCCGTGGGCAACCTGGCGCTGAAGGATGGCGCGTTCAGTGCAGGCGGCCGGCGCGTGACGTTCGGGCAACTGGTGACGGGCCAGGAACTGCACCTGCGCGCCACGCCGACCCCGGCGCCACCCCCGCCAGGCCCGCGCACGGCAATCGGCAAGTCGGTGCCGCGCGTCGACATTCCGGCCAAGGTCACGGGCGGCGCAGCCTATGTGCAGGACCTGCGCCTGCCGCAGATGGTGCATGCGCGGATCGTGCGGCCGCCGTCGCAGGCCGCGCGCCTGATTGCCGTCGATGTCGCCGCGATCGAACGCCTGCCGGGCGTGCTGAAGGTGGTGCAGGACGGGCGCTTTCTCGCCGTGATCGCCGAGGGCGAGTACCGCGCGGTGAAGGCAGCGACGGCGCTGGCACGGGCCACGCGCTGGGAGACGCCGGCATCGCTGCCGGTGCATCCCGACGTGAATGCCTTCATCCGCGCCCAGCCCGCCGAGGCGCTGCCGATCTTGGCGCGCGGCGCCGCCGGATCGGCCGGTCGCCAGTTCGCCGCACGCTACACGCGCCCGTTCCAGCTGCACGCCTCGATCGGTCCATCGTGCGCCGTGGCGCAACTGGTCGATGGCCGCTATACCGTCTGGACCCACGCACAGGGTGTCTACCCGCTGCGCACGGCCCTGGCCGAACTGATCTCCGTAGACGAAGCCACGATCCGCTGCATTCACGTCGAGGGGTCGGGCTGCTATGGCCACAACGGCGCCGACGACGTCGCGGCCGACGCCATCCTGCTCGCGCGCGCCCTGCCCGGGCGGCCCGTGCGCGTGCAGTGGATGCGCGAAGAAGAACACGCGTGGGAGCCGTTCGGCGCGGCGATGGTGGTGCAGGTGGCCGCCACGCTCGACAGCACCGGCCGCATCGCCGACTGGCAGCACGACGTCTTCACGCCGCCGCACAACACGCGCCCCGGCAAGGCCGGCAACCTGCTGGCGGCCACGCACCTGGCGCGCCCGTTTGCGCCACCGGTCGCCAAGCCGGCACCGCAACCCGAAGGCAGTGGCGACCGCAATGCGATTCCGTATTACGTGCTGCCCAATGCGGGGGTGGTGCACCACTTCCAGCCAAAGCCCGTCCTGCGCTCGTCGGCGCTGCGCGGCCTGGGCGCCTACTGCAATGTGTTTGCCATCGAAAGCTTCATGGACGAACTGGCGCGCGCCGCCAACAGCGACCCGGTCGCGTTCCGGCTGCGGCATCTGGATGATCCACGTGCACTTGACGTGGTCAAGCTGGCGGCAGCGAAGTTTGGCTGGGATGGCTACCGGCGCCCTGCCCGGCGCGGACGCGGCTTCGCGTTTGCGCGCTATAAAAACCTGGCGTCGTACTGCGCCATCGCGGTGGAAGTCGAGGTGGCGCGCGAGACCGGCCTGGTGCGCATCACGCGCGCAGTGAGCGCCGTCGATTGCGGCGAGATCGTCAGCCCGGACGGCGTGCGCAACCAGATCGAGGGCGGCATCATCCAGTCGGCCAGCTGGACCTTGCTGGAACAGGTGCGCTTCGACGCATCGCGGGTGCTGACGGTGGACTGGGCGTCGTACCCGATCCTGCGCTTTGCCCAGGCGCCCGAACAGATCGACGTGCACCTGATCGACCGCCCCGGCCAGCCGTTCCTGGGCACCGGCGAAGCGGCGCAGGGCCCGGCGGCAGCGGCGATTGCCAACGCGGTGTTCGACGCCTGCGGCCTGCGCATGCGCGACCTGCCGCTGGACCGGGCACGAATGCGCAAGGCCTAGTTGAAGGCTTTCCAGAACATGTAGGCAGCCAGCGCACACAGGATGACGCTGAAGATGCGCTGCAGCTGCCGCACAGGCATCTTGTGCGCAGTACGCGCGCCCAGCGGCGCCATGGACACGCTGGCCAGCACGATGATCGCCAGCGCCGGCACGTAGATGAAGCCGAGCGACCAGGGCGGCAAACCAGGCTCGCCCCAGCCGAAGTAGATGTTCGACAGGGTGCCCATCAGCGCAACGGGAAAGCCGATTGCGGCACTGGTGGCCACGGCATTGTGGATGCGTACATTACAGCGCGTCATGAACGGCACCGAGACGAAGGCACCGCCTGCGCCCACGAGCCCCGCCAGGATGCCGATCACGCTGCCCGCTGCGAACATGCCCGGTTTGCCGGGCAGCTCGCGTGCCGCCGCCGGTTTTTTCCCGATCAGCATCTGGATCGCCGAGTAAGCCACGAAGCAGCCGAAAAAGAAGGCCAGCACCGACGTGTTCATCTGCTTGCCGATCCAGGGCCCGATCCACGCGCCGAGCAGGATGCCGGGCGTGAACAGGCGCACGACATGCCACAGCACGGCGCCGTGCTTGTGATGCGCGCGCACCGACGACAACGACGTGAAAAAGATGGTGCCAAGGGAGGTGGCGATCGCCATGTGCACCACGAGTTCCTCGGGAAAGCCGCGCGCCGTGAAAATCATCGTGATAAACGGCACGAGGATCATGCCGCCGCCAACGCCAAGCAGGCCGGCCACGAAGCCGCCAAACGCGCCCATCGGCAGCAGGGCCAGGATCAGCAGCGGATCGAATGCGGGCGCCATCATGTCGCGCCCTTGCCGCGCACCAGCGCGACAATGGCCGTGTACTGGGCCTTCGTGACCGGCGAGATCGACAGCCGGCTGCCCTTCTGCAGCAGCACCATGTCGTCCAGCACGGCCACCGTGCGCAGTTCGGCCAGCGGCACGAAGCGGCCCGCTTCGACTGCCTTGACGTCCACCGAGATCCAGCGCGGCGTTTCGGGCGTGGCCTTCGGGTCGTGGTAATGGCTGGCGGCGTCGAACTGGGAGGCGTCGGGATACGGGCCACTGACGATTTCAGCGATGCCGGCCACGCCCGGCAGCTTGCCGCCCGAGTGGTAGAACAGCACGCCGTCGCCGACGGCCATGGCGTCGCGCATGAAGTTGCGCGCCTGGTAGTTGCGCACGCCAAACCAGGCCACGGTGGCGCCGGGGGCGGCGAGGACGTCGTCGAAACTGACTTCGTCGGGCTCGGATTTCATCAACCAATAGCGCATCGCGCTGTTCTCCCTGCCAGCACGCGATGCACCGGAAGCACACATGAAAAAAGCGGCTGCGTACCGAGTGCGCAACCGCTTGTATGTTTAGTCCCCGCCTGTGCCGTTTTTGCCGGCATCCTGAACCACAACGGTTCAAGGCGGTCACGGTCAGATCAATTTCGGGTTCGTCGGACTAGCGACGCTCACACCCATCGAACTTGTTCCACGACCTATGCGTAAGAATGGTTCAAGGAATATATGGCAAATCTCGAACACCGCAGGGCAGAAAAGAGTTTACTCCTTTGACCAGCCCTGTCAAACGGATTCGGCCTTTCAGGCCAGATTTTCCTGGTCAGCCAGGACGCGGTCCAGCACCGTGTGCATCGACTCGAGTTTTTGCTTGACCTCGAGGATCGACATGTCCGACAGCGGCCCCTGCGGCGATTTCACCGACAAAAATTCAGCGGCCACGCTCAACGCCGCCATGACGGCGATGCGGTCGGTGCCTTTGACCTTGCCCGAATCGCGCAGCTGGCACATCTTGCCATCGAGGTAGCTCACCGCTTCGCGCAGCGTGCGCTGTTCGCCGTCGCGGCACGCCAGGCGGTAGGACTGGCCCATGATATGCACGTCGAGATGGATCATAGTGCCCCCTGACGGTGAGTGTGGGCGAGCTGCGGCGGCACCGATGCATCGGAATCAGGCGGCGCTTCCTGGGCAGGCGCGTCTGCGGCAGGTTCTTGTTCGGCGTCCGACGCGTCCGGCGGCTTCGGCAATTCGTCGAGCAGCGCTTCGACGCGGCGCTGCGCTTCGATCAGGCGTTCCTTGAACGCGAGATTTTCCGCGCTGAGCAAGGTATTGGCCTGGCGCAGCAGGTAATTCTCGGCGCGCAATGACTGGGTCAGCTGCGCAAGCCGGTCGATTTTGTCTGAAAGGTCTTGGAATTCGGAAATCATCCGACACTATAGGATCGAGTTGCTTTTTCCGTCAACCGGTGCTCATTGCCGTGCGGCAGTAATAGCGGACTAGCGTGCGGCGTCAATCTGGTCAGCGGTGTACGCTGCCGGCCTTCCGTCGTTCCACGAGCGGCGGACAAGCGACGGCAAACATTGTGCATATGTCAATGTCATCATTGCGCTATATCACATGTTTAAAATGATTTCACCATCAAGCGCCTTGAAAAGGCAGGTTATCGTCCCTATAATTAGCACTCGTTAGCTGAGAGTGCTAACAACTCTTTGCAGACCGGCGCAGCAGTAACCAGCTTGCTGCGACGGCGTCAAAAACGCCAGTTAAACCATTGAATATTAAGGAGTTTTGCATGAACCTTCGCCCTCTGCACGATCGCGTAATCGTGAAGCGTCTCGACCAGGAAACCAAAACTGCGTC
>Ga0308158_10001609_pt1 | contig 23593 bp, 19 predicted proteins | sample PhyBR2_FD_201038 | JGI IMG/M metagenome (GOLD analysis project Ga0308158, IMG submission 201038) | Phyllosphere microbial communities from UC Gill Tract Community Farm, Albany, California, United States - DLSLB.R2 | ecosystem: Host-associated > Plants > Phyllosphere > Unclassified | place: USA...
CATAGTCGGCACCGAACAGCCAGTCGAAATACTCGCCGGTCGGCGACACGCTGGTCGCGAACGGGCCAAGGCCCTTGTTGCCGTTCGAATAGCCGACATGCGCCTTCACGGTCAGGCCGGTGTCCGGAATACCGCTGCTGACATCGCCCCAGAGATAGAGGTTGTCATCCTTGGCATTGACCCGGTCGTAGACGCCGTTCGCCGCCGAGGTGCCGTTCGTGTACCAGGGGCCAAGCGCCTGCTGCTTGGGTGCGTAGGCGACGCCGGCGAGCAGTGCGACGGGGCCGACGGTGCCCGACAGCTTGGCATACGGCTCGATGAAGTCGGTATTGTCGAACCCGGCGGGATACATGTACCAGGTCGCGCCGACGTCGAGCGCGCCGCCGCCGACGGGCACCTTGTACCCCGCGATCAGGTCGAGCTCCATGTTGGCGCCGCCGAACGTACCCCAGCCCGAGAGGTTGGACCCCCAGGTGCCGATGTAGATCCCGCTTTCATGCGCGATCGTGATGCCGCCCTGTACGGCCAAATTTTCGTCCGACTGCGATACGCCGCGAAAGCGGTAATCGCTGACGAGACCGACCGAGCCAGACACGGTCACCGGCTTTGGCGGCGCGGTGTCCTGAGCAAAGACGGGCGTGGCGGCGGCCAGCGCAACGCCGCCGAGGAGAAGAGTGGAGAAGCGCATCGTTTCCCTTTCGAAACCGGAAGTCGATGTCCCCGCCTGCAACCGCGGACGCCATGTCTATCGAGGCGAAGCCTCCGAGCCTGGTCTTTCCTGCGGTGACCAATCTGTGACAGCGCATGGTGCGGCGCACAAGGTATATTGCGTACGGCCCCGCATTGACGCGCATATGTTGCGCAATCACCACACTCTACCTTAGTTTATCATATGATATCGCGTCCCCGTCCCTGATGGGCGCGCCCCGCTTGCACGAGGCTCCAATCGCCTAGGCCAGCGCCTGACGGTACGCAGCGAGGCCGGCGTCGAGGTCGGCGATCAGGTCGTCGGGGTCTTCGAGGCCGATCTGCAGACGAACCATCGGGCCTGCCGCCTCGCGCCGCGTGACGCTGCGATAGCGGTGCGGATCGACGGGGATGGCAAGGCTTTCGAATCCGCCCCAGCTGTAACCGATTCCGAACAATTGCAGCGTGTCGATCAACGCGGCGCGGGCAGCGTCGCTGCCGCCGTTCAACGCGAACGAGAATAGTCCGCTCGATCCCTTGAAGTCGCGCGCGAAGATCGCGTGCCCGGGACAGTCGGGAAGCGCGGGGTGCAGGACCTGCGCAACCTCGGGACGCGACTGGAGCCACGCCGCGATCCGGAGCGCACTCGACTGATGCTGCGCAAGACGGACCGCCATCGTTCGCAACCCCCGACTGCCGAGCCAGCAGTCGTCGGGGCTGGCGACCTGCCCGAGCTGGAAGCTCGTCTCGCGCAGTCGTGCGAAATGACCCGCGCCCGCGGTTACCGACCCCAGCATGACGTCCGAATGACCGACGACATATTTGGTCCCCGCAAGGATCGTCAGGTCGACGCCGTGCTGGATCGCCGGGAAAAACAGCGGTGTCGCCCATGTGTTGTCGAGCAATGTCGTGACGCCGCGCGCGCGCGCCGCGGCGACGATCGCGGGGACGTCCTGCACCTCGAACGTCAGCGAGCCGGGGCTTTCCATGAAGATCGCCCGGGTCCTGTCGCCAATGAGGTCGGCGATCCCCGCGCCGATCAGCGGGTCGTAAAAGCGCGTGATGATCCCGAACCGCTTGAGCAGCCCGTTCGCCATCCCGCGCGTCGGATCATAGGCGCTGTCCACCAGCAGGAGTTCGTCGCCCGGCGACAGCACGGACAGCAACGCCGCAGCAATCGCGGCGACACCCGAGCAATAGAGGAAGGTCCCCTCCGCGCCCGGCTCGAGCGAGGTCAGCGCGTCGGCAAGGCTCCATTGCGTCGGCGTGCCCTTGCGCCCGTAGAAGAGCCTGTGGTGCGTGTCGCGCGTCGCGCTGTCGCGCAGGTGCGCGACCGAGTCGTACAGGATCGTCGATGCGCGCCACACGGGCGGGCTGACGATCGCCCCCTCGCCGACGCCGCGCGTCCATTCGGCGCGGCGCCCCGCCAGCACGACCTTCGTGGCGTCGCCGACGCGCTTGTCCGTGTCGCTCACTGGTCGCTCCCGTCGCGGCGCACCGCCTTGGGCGTCGTGAGGTCGCCGCCCCATTCCGACCAGCTGCCATCATATAACGCAGCATCGTGGCCGAGCAGGTGTGCGCCAAAGACGAGCACGGCGGCGGTGATCCCCGACCCGCATGTCGTGACGATCGGTTTGCCGAGGTCCACCCCCGCGCTGTCGAAGGCCGCGCGCAACGCGTCACCCGTCTTCCAGCTTCCGTCGGCGTTGAACAGCGCTGTTTGCGGCAGATTGGCCGATCCGGGAATATGGCCGGCCGCCGTGCCCGGTCGCGGATCGCCCTCGGCGCCGGTGAACCGTGCCGCGGACCGGGCATCGAGTATCTGCTCCCCGCCACCGTCGAGATTTGCCCTGATCTGGCCGAGGCTGCGTACCCCGCTTCGGTCTTCGGTGACCGTAAAGCGAGCGGCGCGCGGCGCCGGGATGCCCGCCTCGACATCGCGCGACTCCGCGCGCCACTTGGCGAGCCCGCCATCGAGAATCGCGACGTCGCGCGCGCCGAACAGCCGCAGCATGAACCAGGCACGCGCTGACGTATGCCAGGGCGACGTGTCGTAAATGACGATGCGATCGCCATCGCCAATCCCGAGCGCCTGCATATGGGCGCCGAATTGCTCGGCCGAGGGCAGCATGTTCGGCAAGTCGCTCGCGGTATCGCGCAACGCGGCAAGGTTCAGGAACACCGCGCCTGGAATATGCGCTGCGGAATACTCCGCAGCAGCATCGCGTCCCTCGGCATAGGTCGCGTCGACGATCCGCAGATCGGGCGCGCCCAGTTCGTTCGCCAACCACTCGGTGCTCACCAACGCGTCCATGCTGAATCCCCTGTCGTTGCCGCATCGTCTAGACAGCGATGACGCGCGCGTCGAGCAAGCGCTGGCGTCGGGCGCGGCATCTGGCCCGACCGCGCGCCAGCCATCGCGCGCTATCGTTTGAAGATCAGCCCCACCGTGACGGCCAGGCCAATGAGCGCAACCATCTGAACCGTCGGCCAGTCGATCCAGCCGACCGCATCGGGATCGCGCCGCAAGCGGCGGCGGCGCGCGCCCAGCCCGGCCGCCACGGCGAGCGCGGCACACCCGCCGCTCGCTGCCCACAGACCCATCGCCATGTCAGGATCCGAGCTTCTCGACCTTGTCCTGGAGATTGGCGAGTTCCGACCGCAGCGCAGCGATCTCGTCGTCCTTGCTCGCTGCGGGCTTGGCCCCTGGCGCAGCACCCGGCGCGGCAGCGCCGTTTGCGGGTGCGAACGCCTGAGCGGCAACGTCGAACATCGCGATGTTGCGCTTGGCGATGTCGGCAAACGGCGAATGTGCAAACGCACCCTCGACCGCCGACTTGAACTGTTCCTGATTACGACGGAAACTGTCCATCGAAGCCTCGAGATACCCCGGCACCATCTTCTGCATGGAGTCGCCGTACATCGAGATAAGCTGACGGAGGAAATTCACTGGCAACATCGTCTCGCCGCGGCTTTCCTCCTCCATGATGATCTGCGTGAGGACGTTGTGCGTGATATCCTCATCGGTTTTGGCATCGACGACCTTGAAGTCGCGCCCTTCGCGCGTCATCGTCGCGAGATGCTCCAGCGTGATGTACGATGACGTCTCGGTATTATACAGTCGCCTGTTGGCGTACTTCTTGATGACGACAAGCCCGTCTACCGTGCCTTGCTTCTTCATATGCAGCCCCTCCACGTGACTAGACCGAACGCTACGCGCTTTGACATTGCGCCGCAACATGGTCCACGCCCGCTGCCCCTGTTCCTCAAAATGCTGCGCAGCGAAACCGCAGCATCGGCGGCGACACGGGCTGCCGCGCTCGCGGGCCTTAGGGCATTCCAGTCGGCACCCCGCGCCGCGCCGATGCCCGCCCGCCCGGTGCTCGACGCGGTGGGGCGGGTGACGCTGCGGAGCTATGGCGAACCATCGGCGGGGAAACCGGCGATCGTCGTGGTCCCGTCGCTCATCAACCCCGCGGCAATCCTCGACCTGTCCGAACGGACGTCGCTCATGCGCTGGCTGGCAGACCGGGGGTGGCAGGCTTGCCTCGTCGATTGGGGAACACCGGGCGATGCAGATAGTCATCTCGACCTGACCGCGCATGTCGAGCAGCTGCTCGTGCCGCTGCTGCGGCGTTTCGCGACGCCGCCGGTCGTGGTGGGCTATTGTCTGGGCGGGACGCTCGCGATGGCCGCCGCCGCGGCGATGCCCCTGGCCGGGCTCGCCACGATCGCCGCACCATGGCATTTTGCAGGATATGGCGACCCCGCCCGCGCCGACATGGCGAGGCTGTGGCGCGCGGCCAAACCCTTCGCAAAGGCGCTCGACATCCTGCCGATGGAGGTGCTGCAAAGCGGGTTCTGGCGGCTCGCGCCGGCGCAGACGATTGCCAAATATGCGGCCTTTGCCGATCTCGTCCCCGACAGCGACGAGGCGCGTGCGTTCGTCCGGCTCGAGGACTGGGCAAATGGCGGTGCACCGCTGCCGCGCGCCGCCGCCGCAGCGTTGTTCGAGGACATGATCGCCGCCGATCTCCCGGGACGCGGCCTGTGGCGCATCGGCAACCGGCGTATCGATCCCGCCGCGCTGTCCTGCCCCGCCGTCGAGTTCGTCTCGCGGAACGATGCGATCGTGCCTGCCGCTACCGCAGCGGGGCTACAAGACCGCCGCGACGTCGCTGCGGGGCATGTGGGGATGATCGTGGGGAGCAAGGCGCGCGATCAGCTCTGGGAGCCATTGGCGAACTGGATTGGCGCGCTCGAGGCGCCTACATAAAACAAAACGAAAGGACCCGTCATGACCAGCAGCCCGAACGACATCGTCATCACCGCGGCCAAGCGCACCCCCGTTGGCAGTTTCCTGGGCGCGTTCGCCGCGGTACCGGCGCACGAGCTCGGCCGGATCGCGATCGAGGCCGCGCTCGAACAGGCAGGCGTCGCAGGTGCCGACGTGTCCGAAGTGATCCTTGGGCAGGTGCTGACCGCCGCGCAGGGCCAGAACCCGGCGCGCCAGGCATCGATGGCGGCGGGGGTCCCGAAAGAGGTCCCGGCATGGGGCGTCAATCAGGTCTGCGGCTCGGGTCTGCGCGCGGTGGCGCTCGCGTGCCAGGCGATCCAGACCGGCGATGCGACGATCGTCGTCGCCGGCGGACAGGAATCGATGTCGCTTTCCGCGCATGCGCAGTCGATCCGCGGCGGGCAGAAGATGGGCAATCTCAGCCTCGTCGACACGATGGTGAGCGACGGCCTGACCGACGTCTTCAACGGCTATCACATGGGCATCACGGCAGAAAATCTTGCCGAGCAATATCAGGTCACACGCGGTGACCAAGACGCCTTTTCGGTCGGCTCACAGAACAAGGCGGAGGCCGCGCGCAGTTCCGGGCGCTTCGCCGACGAGATCGCGCCGGTGACGATCAAGGGTCGCAAGGGCGACGTCGTGGTGTCCGACGACGAATATATCCGCGCAGGCGCGACGATCGAGAGCGTTTCCGGGGTGCGGCCCGCGTTCAAGAAGGACGGCACCGTGACCGCGGCGAATGCGAGCGGCCTGAACGACGGTGCGGCCGCGCTGGTGATGATGCGCCGCGACGAGGCCCAACGCCGCGGCACGCCCGTTCTGGCGACGATCCGCAGCTGGGCGTCGGCGGGGGTCGACCCCTCGGTCATGGGGATCGGTCCGGTCCCCGCGACCCGGCGTGCGCTCGAGAAGGCCGGCTGGCAGATCGGCGACCTCGACCTGATCGAAGCCAATGAGGCATTCGCCGCGCAGGCGCTCTCGGTCGGCAAGGAACTTGGCTGGGACGCGGACAAGGTCAACGTCAACGGTGGCGCGATCGCGATCGGTCATCCGATCGGCGCAAGCGGCGCACGCGTGTTGACCACGCTGATCTACGAGATGCTCAAGCGCGATGCGAAGAAGGGTCTCGCGACGCTGTGCATCGGCGGCGGCATGGGCATCGCCATGTGCCTCGAGCGATAATCGGCTAACCAAATCGACGGTGGTGAAACGAACATGACGGAATCGTGACGTTTTTGTCACAATTGAAAACCAAACCTGTCCCGTTCCTATCGTTTCGCCGCCTTCGGCCTTGCACCCAAACGCATTTTTGGCGTTTTGTGATTCCCTAGCGGCAAAAATGCCGACCAAAGGGGACCATAATTGTTAAAAGTGCGCAATTTTCTTACGGCGACGATCCTCGCATCCGGTGTGCTGTTGCCAGCAGCAGTACAGGCACAGACAGCACCGTCCGCCACCGACGGCACCGTGATGGAGACAGGCACACAAGTCGCGGAAGAAGCCGCAGCGGCTCCTGCGGACGATGTCATCGTCGTGACGGGATCGCGTATCGTGCGCCCAAACCTGGACTCGGCATCACCGATTACGTCGCTTAGCGCGCAGGAACTGACGCAGACCGGCGACGTCTCGCTTGGCGACACGCTGAACAAGCTGCCCGCGTTGCGCGCGACGTTCAGCGGCTCCAACTCGACGCGTAACATCGGTACCGCAGGCGTAAGCATCCTGGATCTTCGCGGCCTGGGCACCAATCGAACGCTCGTGGTGGTCAACGGCCGCCGTCACGTCACGACGACGCCTGGCAACGCAAATGTCGACATCAACACGATTCCCGTCGACCTGATCGAACGCGTCGACGTCGTCACGGGCGGTAATTCCGCAGTTTACGGGTCGGATGCCGTCGCAGGCGCCGTCAACTTCGTCCTGAAGCGCAACTATGACGGTCTGCGCATACGCGGGCAGAGCGGCATCACGCCCCGCGGCGATCGGCCTTCCTACTTCGGCAGCATAACGGGCGGAAAGAATTTCGCGGATGATCGCGGCAACATCGCGGCGTCGCTCGAATACAGCCAGAATGATCCTCTCTATTTTACCGACCGGCGGCGGTACAGCGACGGGCGTCGTCAGTTCAACCTGACCGAAAACGTGCTCAACGAACCGGGCAGCGGCAACGGCGTTCCCGACACGACCTTCCTGACAAACGTACGTAACATCGCGATCTCCGAGGGCGGCGCGATAACGTCTGCCTGCCCAACGGCCGTGGCAGGCGATGCCGCCAACGCAGCGCGACGCGCGTTCAATTGCACCGGCGAAACCAGCAACACGGGTGCAGCACTCGGCCGCGTCTTCGTCTTCGATAACGGCGGAAACCTCGTCCCGAACAACGTCGTCAAGGACTTCCGACCATTTGGTTCGGGCAATGCCATTGGCGGGCTCGGTTCGACGCAGCGTTTGACCGGCCAGCTTCAGCCGGGCGTGAAGCGCTATTCGGCGAACGTCCTGGCGCATTATGACGTCTCCGACGCGTTCCGTCCTTTCGTCGAAGCAAAATATGTTCGTATCGATGCCATTCAGGAGGGTCAGCCGACCTTTCTTCAGGGCACACTGCCCGCGCTCTACAGCGTCAACAACCCGTTCCTGACGGATCAGGCACGCTCGGTCCTGGCGCAGACGCTGGCACCCGGCGCGACGTCGTTCACGGCGCAGCGGATCAATGTCGACTTCGGCGCACGAGGCGAAAATCATCGGCGGGAAACCTATCGGATCGTCGCTGGCGTCGAGGGCACGTTCAACACCGACTGGCGCTACGAAGCGTCGTTCAACTACGGGCATCTCGATACATTCTACACGACGCGCGGCAACGTGAATGTCGAGCGGTTTCGCAACTCGCAAAACGCGGTTCGTAACGCCGCCGGCAACATCGTTTGCGGCATCAACGCCGACGGCATCACGGGCAATGACGACGCGAGCTGCGCCCCTGTGAACCTGTTCGGGCTCGGCGCGCCCAGCGCAGAAGCGTTGAACTACTTTGTGGTGAATTCCAGCCGCCGACAGAAAGCCGACCAGTACGATGCGACGGCATTCGTATCGGGCGACCTGTCGCAATTGTTCGAGCTTCCGGGCGGTCCGGTCGCCTTCTCGATCGGTGGCGAATATCGGCGTGAGACTGCCTATTCGGCATTTGACGAGGTCACGCGGAGCGGCGCGACATTCCTCAACGCCATTCCGGTCTTCGATCCGCCCGCGCAGGTGGTGAAGGAAGCGTTCGGCGAGATCCGTATTCCGCTGTTGAAGGACGTTCCGTTCTTCAACGAACTGACGATCGATGGCGCGGGTCGTATCTCGAATTACAACATCGGCCAGACCGGAACCGTTTACACCTATAACGCGGGTCTCACCTGGTCGCCGATCCGCGACGTCCGGTTCCGCGGCAGCTATGCCCGCGCGGTGCGTGCGCCCACCCAGTCGGATCTGTTCGCTGCCCCGAGCCAGACATTCCTCAACGGCCTGGTCGACCCCTGCAGCCAGAACAACATCCGCAACAATCCCAACCGCACGGCCAATTGCGCCGCCGCGGGTGTGCCGACGACGCAGACCTTTAACGGCATCACCGAACCCTTCACCAATGTCCCTACGGCGGGCATCAGTGGTCTGAACGGCAGCAACCAGAACCTGCGCGAGGAAACGGCCGACAGCTTTACTGGCGGCTTCATCCTTCAGCCCAGCGCAATCCCAGGCCTGACGCTGTCCGTCGATTATTATAACATTACGATCGACAACGTGATCTTCGCGCTCGCGCCGCAAACGATCATCAACCAGTGCTATGACAGCCCCAGCGGCATCAACAACCAGTATTGCGCCGCACTCACGCGCAACCCCAATGGTACCTTCGCTGGCCAGACCGGCGTGACCAATGGTGGCGTACAGGTGTCGTTCCCGGCAACCGGTCAGTCGTTCCTTTCGGGTCCCTTCAATTTCGCGAAGCAAAAGACCTCCGGTATCGACGCCGACCTGAGCTACAGCCGTGATATCGGTGGTGCCAAGGTAACGGTGCGCGGCATCGTCAGCTATCTGATCAATCGCGACAACTACACCGACATCAATACGCCGACCTTCATCGACCAGCAGAAGTTCGAAGTCGGTGACCCCGAATGGTCCGGGTCGTTCACGACGAACGTGGATTTCGGCGTGTTCGATCTGAACTACAACATGCGCTATATCGGCAAGCAGACGGTCGCCGCGGAGTATGAAACGCAGAACTCGGTTCAGGGCCGTCCCGCTCGCGATCCGGATGCGTTCCCGTTCGTCTTCTATCCCGACGTGACCTACCACAACGTTCGGATTGGCGCGGACGTGAACGAAAAGTTCCGTTTCTACGCCGGCATGGACAACGTCTTCGATCGCCAGCCGCCCTACGACCTCACCGGCACGACAGGAGCCCAGGGCATTTACGAGAATGTCGGCCGGTTCATGTACGCCGGGTTTGAAGCCAAGTTCTAAGACACGGATCGTTGTATACTCGGGCCGCCTCCAGTCAGGCGGCCCGTTTTTTTGTCACCGCGACGAAAGCGACGAACCGGATCAAGCCCAGAAGCGATCGTATCGGCTGCCCAGGCTCGTCAACAATTCATATTGCGACATCTGGCTGCTGGCGGCTGCCGTCGGCAGGTCGAAGTCGAGCGATATCCATTCGCCCTCCGCGATCGGCCCGGCATCGGTGGCGTCGATGGCAAGCAGGTCCATCGACACGCGCCCGACAACGGGGGCAGGATTGCCGGACACAAGTGCCACTCCACGATCCGAGAACCCTCGAAAATACCCGTCGGCATAGCCGAGATTGACGATCGCAACGATGCTGTCGCGGCCGGCGGCCCATGTCGCGTTATATCCCACAGTCTGACCGGCCGGCACCGTGCGACATTGCAGAACCTGCGCTTCGGGACTCGCCACCGTCTCTATCCGGCTTGCGTATTCCGCCCGCGGCACGCCGCCATAGAGTGCAAGTCCGGGACGCGTGAGATCGAACGCATAGCCCTCCCCCAGCGCGATCCCTGCGGAGTTCGCCAGACTCATCCGCCGCGCGCCTGTCGCCCCGCTCAACGCGGCGAAGCGATCGCGCTGGACGGCGTTCATCGGCGAGCGCTCGTCGGCGCAAGCGAGGTGGCTCATCGCCGTTTCGATCGCGAGTCCGTCGAGCAATCCGTCCGCAATGTCGTCCGCCGAAACGCCGAGCCGGTTCATGCCCGTATCGACCATCACGTCGCATGCCCCACCGCTGGCGGCTTTCCACCGGGCGATCTGCGCGGGTGTGTTCAGGACGGGGCGGGCAAAGCCTGCGAGCGCGGCGGGCATGTCCTCGGCGCGGAGGCCGTGCAGCACCGAGACGGTCAGGCCGAGCGGCGCCAGTTCGGCGGCCTCCTGCCAGTTCGAGACGAAAAAGTCGCGACAGCCTGCCGTTGCGAGACGGGCGGCGACCTGCGTCGCGCCGAGCCCGTAACCATTCGCCTTGACCGCCGCACCGCAGGCGGCGGTCCCGCTCATGCGGTCGAGCGTCTCCCAGTTGCGGACGAGAGCGTCGCCGTCAAGGCGCAGGCGGAGCGGGGCAGGAATGTCGATCACCCGCGCGGGATAGTGCGGTCGCGCGGCATCGTCGATGACCTTCGGACCCGGCGGCGCGGACTTGCGCCCATCCGAGCGGTGGCTCTGCCCCCGGCCACGCGGGCACCGCCCCCTCAAGGCCGCGCCGCATGCGTGCTATCGAAGCGCGTAGCGCAACCCGAGCCATACAGTGCGCGGCGTCGCGCGCTCGACCACCGTACCGCTGCTGATCCCCGCCTCGACGATCTTGTCGAGGAGGTTCTCCGCGCGGGCTTCGACGGTGAGCGCGCGGGTCAGCGGCATTGCGGCAAAGGCATCGATCGTCGTCGCGGGATCGAGACTGCGGCTGTTCTGGTCGTCGTCGAACTGGCGTGCGACATGGCGCAGCGTCAGCGACAGCGCGGCGGCGTCGCGGTGCCAGTCGACCGTGCCCGACAGCTGATCGCGCGGTGTCTGCGCGGGGCGAAGGCCGTCCAGGGGCAGGGCAGCCCCCGACGCGTCGACGCGCGATACGACATGCGACCATGACGCCCGCAGCCCGAACGGTCCCGGCCGATACGCGGCATCGAGCTCGAAGCCATGTGCACGGATGGCCTCGAGGTTGCGCCGGACGCGCGACGCGCTGGTCGCGGTCGTCGACAAGGTCACATTGGCGATCGCGTCGTCGAGCTGGTTGTAGAAATAGGTCGCCGACAGCGTTCCACCGCGTACGGGCGCGAGCGTCACGCCCCCCTCGACCCCCGTCAGACGCTCGGGCGCGAGCATCGGATTCGCCGCGGTCGTATCGTTGCCGACGCGGAATGGCCGATACAGCTCGTTGAGCGTCGGCAGCCGCCAGCCGCGATAGCCTGCGACGCGCAGCGTGACCGCGTCCGTCGGCGTGTAGGCGATACCCGCCCGCCCCGTCAGCTCGCTTCCATCGCGATTCGCATAGCGGAGGTTGGCCAGCGGCAGACCGCCCGCGACGGGGCGCTCCGAAAGATAGCCGTCCTCGATCTGCCACCAGTCGATCCGCCCGCCCGCGCTGAAGGTCAGGTCGCCGGCAACGACGCTGCCGTCGGCAAATATGCCGGCGGTCACCGAATGGCCTCCCGCCTCGCGACGTCGGGTGGGATTGCCCCCTGAAAAGAAGAACAGCTCCTGCGTCTTGCCCCGCACGTCGCGCACATCGGCACCGATCCGCACCGTGACCGCTTCGCCGAGCGGCGGCGCGATCTCCATGCGTGCGCCGAGCCCGGTTGCCGGGGTGTTGTACTGGTCGAGAGACTGGGCCGTCGTCGTGCGTGTCGCGTTGATGCTGCCAAAGCTCGAGGCGAACGATCGGGTCTGAAGATAGCCGAGCAACGAATAGCCCCAGCGGCCACGTCCCACCAGCCGCACACTGGCGTCTGCGCCCTCGCTGCGGTTCGCGGTGAAATCACTTCCGCGGTCGCGCGTGTCGCTGAACGCGCTGGCGTTCACCTGAAGCTCGGTGGTCGAATCCAGCCCGACCACCGTGCGGATCGCGCCCGATGCCTGTTCGTACGGCGCAGGTCGGTCGACGGGCCCCCGCGATGACGCAATAGTCGGGATGAAGCCGTCGCCACGCGCATACGCACCGGACACGACCGCGAACCCGGCCCCGCGGACCAGCGATGCGGAACCTTGCGCGTCGACCGCGTCGCGGCTGCCATAGGCGATCCGCGCCTCGAGCGGCGCGAGCTGGTCGGGTGTCGCGCTTTCGAGCTCGACCGTGCCCGCCAGTGCGCCCGGCCCCTGATATCCGCTGCCGCCACCACGCGTGACGCGGATCTGTCCCAGCCGTCCGGTTGCATAAGCGGGAAATGCAACCCAGCCGCCAAAGGGATCGGCCTGGGGAACGCCGTCGAAGACGAGCAGCGCGCGGCTTGACGCGTTGCCACCGATTCCACGCAGCGAGATCCCCTGACTCGTCGGGTTCGCGCTGCGCGAATCGGAGCGTCGGAATTGTTGAAGACCTGCGACGTCGGCCAGCACGCTCTCGAGACGATTGCTGGCATTGGCCGCGATCCGGTCGCGGTCGATCGTGACGATGTCGAATGCGCGGTCGCCGGGCGCCGTGCCGAGGCCCCGTCCCGTGACCAGGATAACCGGCGGCTCATCGGCATCCGTCGCAATTGGCGCCGGATCACCGGCCTGCGTGGTCTGCGCGGCACCTTCTGCGGGTATCAGCGCAGGAGACAAAAGGAGGGCGGCGGCGGCACGCAACGCGGGTCTGATCATGCCCGGGCGCATGCCGGTTCGCACCGCACCGCGAAACCCCCTTTGCGCAATTAAAGGTCGCTCGTCCTCACGTCCGAGGGAACGCCGCCACGCAGCGGCGCCCCCTGCCCCATCAGACCAGTTCGACGGCGACCGCGGTCGCCTCGCCGCCACCGATGCAAAGCGCGGCAACGCCGGTCTTCAGCCCGCGCGCCTTCAGCGCGGCGACCAGCGTCGCGATGATCCGCGCACCGCTGGCACCGATCGGATGACCGAGCGCGGTGGCACCACCATTGACGTTCAGCTTGTCGCGCGGGATGCCGAGTTCGCGCATCGCGATCATCGCGACCGTGGCAAACGCCTCGTTCACCTCGAACAGATCGACATCCTCGACCTGCCATCCGGCCCGATCAAGCACCTTCCGGATGGCCGATACGGGCGCGGTGGTGAACTGGGCCGGCGCATGCGCGTGTGCCGCGGTCGCGACGATCCGCGCCTCCTGCGAAAGACCAAGCTTCGCGGCGACGCTCGAACGGGTCAGCACGAGCGCAGCCGCACCATCGGAGATCGACGCCGACGTCGCCGCGGTGATCGTGCCGCCCTTTGCAAAAGCAGGCTTCAGCCCGGGAATCTTGTCCGGCTTGGCCTTGCCCGGCTGTTCGTCCTCGACCACCTCGACGTCGCCGCCGCGCGTCTTGACCGTAACCGGCACGACCTCTGCGCGAAAATGCCCGTCGGTGACCGCCGCGGTCGCGCGCGCCAGGCTTTCCAGCGCGAACGCGTCCTGTTCGAGGCGCGTGAACTGATAGATCGCCGCGGTATCCTCGGCGAACGCGCCCATCGGCTTGCCCTTTTCATAGGCGTCCTCGAGGCCGTCCATCATCATCGAATCGGACACGACGTCATGGCCGATCCGCGCGCCGGACCGATGCTTGGCGAGCAGGAACGGCGCGTTGGTCATGCTTTCCATGCCGCCCGCGACGACGACGTCGACGGTACCCGCCTTGAGCGCCTCGAACCCCATGATCGCGGCCTGCATCCCCGACCCGCACATCTTGTTGACGGTGGTCGCCTCGACGGAGTCGGGCAGGCCTGCGCCGAGCGCAGCCTGACGCGCCGGCGCCTGACCGAGCCCGGCCGGCAGGACGCACCCCATGTATATCCGGTCGATCAGCGTGGGGTCGACGCCCGAGCGCTCGACCGCGGCCCTGACCGCGGTGGCCCCCAGTTCGGTCGCGGACACGTTCGCGAGCGCGCCCTGAAACCCGCCCATCGGCGTACGAGCAAAGCTGGCAATGATGATCGGATCGTCGGTCATGCTGAATACCCTGCAGAAGCCCGCGCAGCGACGATCGCGGCGCGCCGCCTGGCCCCATGGCCCGGGCACCACCGTCATCCACGCCGCACGAGCGTTTGTGATGGCTCCAAGCCCTACGCGCGGGCCATGGCCTGTCAAGGTACCCGGCGACCTGACCGGCGCTCGTGCGCGACAGGCTGTAAAACGAAAAAACCCCGGAGGTCCGAAGACCCCCGGGGCTTTCAATGGTGGGCGTGGCAAGGATTGAACTTGCGACCCCTGCGATGTCAACACAGTGCTCTACCACTGAGCTACACGCCCGCCGGAGGGCTCCACTAGGCGAGGATTCCGCGGGGTGCAAGCGCTCAATTCAAGCCGGTGACATTATCCATTTCGAAAAGCCGATCGACCTCCGCCACCAGGTCGCGCAGGTGGAACGGCTTCGACAGCACGCGCGCCTGCGGCATCGTCTTTCCGGCCTTCAGCGTGACGGCGGCAAAGCCGGTGATGAACATCACCCGGAGATCCTTGCACATCTCGCCAGCGCGCTGCGCGAGTTCGATGCCGTCCATCTCGGGCATGACGATATCGGTCAGCAGCAGGTCGAAGCTTTCCGTCTCGAGCAGCGGAATCGCCGCGGTCCCGCGATCGACCGCGGTCACGGCATAGCCCGAGCGTTGCAACGCCCGCGTCAGATATTCGCGCATGACCTGATCGTCCTCGGCCAGCAGGATTCGCAACATCGATATATTCCCGTGATGAGGCGCCGCGTTACCCCAGAATCGGTTAAGATTTCCAGATCGTTTGCCCGCGATCACGATGCCCCCTACCCTGTATGCGATGCCAGACTCCCCGTTCGACCGCTTCGGCCAGACGCCGCCGACCAGCCCCTTGGTGATTTCGGTCCCGCACGCGGGACGCGACTATCCGCCCGAGCTGGTGACGGCACTGCGCGTCCCGCTCTCGGCAGTCATGACGCTGGAGGATCGACGCATCGACGCCGTCGCGATCGCCGCACGACGCGATGAGACGATGATCGTCCAGACGCGCGCACGCGCCTGGATCGACCTGAACCGAAGCGAGATGGAACGCGACGCGCGCGTCGACGAAGGCGCCGACCCGACCGCCCAGCCAAAGCCCTCCGCCAAGCTGCGCAGCGGCCTGGGGCTCGTACCGCGTCGCGCGAGTGCGGCCAGCGATCTGTGGCGGCGACGGTTCACCGACGCCGATATCGTTCGCCGGATCGAACAGGATTACCGCCCCTACCATGCCGCGGTCGGTGACGCGCTAGCCGCCGCGCACGCCAGGTTCGGGATCGCGGTGCTGCTCGACGTGCATTCCATGCCGCCGCTGTCGGCAAACGGCAACGGCGGCAATCCACCGCCCAGGGTGGTCATCGGCGACCGGTTCGGCCGAAGCACCGCGCCGCGGTTCGTAGCCCGGCTGCAGGCGGAAGCAGAGGATGCGCGCCTGCCGGTCGCGATCAACGCCCCCTATGCCGGCGGGCACATTCTCGAACGCCACGGACGGCCGTCGACCGGGATCCATGCCCTGCAGCTCGAGTTCGATCGATCGCTCTATCTCGATCGCCAGTTCGATGGGCTTGGCACGGGTTTCGACCGGGTCGTGCACCTGCTGAAGGCGATGCTCGCGGCGCTGGGCGACGAGGCTCAGGCGACACCCAGACTGGCGGCGGCGGAATAGGCCGGGGGCCGCAGACCAAAAAAAACCACCTCGCACATGATAGCGCGAGGTGGCCTAGGTTCAGGGAGGAGGTACGCTAGAAGCGTACCGTACGGCGCCGCGAAAGGGGGGGACACGATGCCGTACAGGGATAAAATGGGTGAGCCTCGTTTTGGTTCAACCCTCCGCCCAAAAAAATCGATCGCAGCGGTGACCCCCGCCCCGCTGCGATCGATTCATCAGCCGTTGAGCTGTGGCTGGGGCGTCTTGCCGAGCTGTACCTGGCGCGCGAAGATGTCGCGCATCAGCGACAGCGAGAACAGGTGTGCGTAGAGCAGCGGCAACATGCCGGACTTGCTGATCTTGCGCAGCGTATCGCCGCGCAGGTCGATCAGCTTCTCTTCGTTGACCATCTGGAAGCCGCGATAGACGAAGGGCTGGTCCGCGCCGTCGGGCTGGATCGAGACCTCGCCGTCCATCAGCAGATCCATCTCGCGCAGCTCCTTCATAAAGTTCTGCGTGCGGGCGCCAGCCTGTTCGAACGATTCGTTGAACGCGAGGATCGCCTTGGTGACTTCGGTCGGCTGGCCGTTCTCGAACAGCGCATCGCCCTCGTCGGATTCGCCCAGCGCGTCCGAGGTCGGATCGAAGCAGAGCGAGAGCTCCTGCGCGTCAGGGTGAAGGCGGGCGAGCATGTAGGGATAACGGCGCACATAAGCGGGCACGTAGAAGGTGTTCTCGGTCAGCTTGCCGTCATCGCCCATGAAGACGTTGACGCCCTCGTTCAGGCCCATCAGCGCGAGCGGGATCGCGTCGTCACCGACCGAGAAGACGATCGGCATGTGGCGCTGGACCAGCGGGAATTCGTCGACGGTGATCGGCACCGCATGCTGGCCGACGAGGAAGGGTGCGCTGTCCTGCGGGCGAACCTTGTACTTGGCATGCGTATCGCTCGAAAGCGGCTCGAGGCCGTTGTAGAAAAGCGGAAGCTGGGCTGCGCTGGCCATCATGGGTCTCCAGTAAGTCGTGAGAGGATCTTGCCGCCAGGACGCCGGCGATTGGCGCGAGGCTCTATGGTGTGACGCGGACGGGTGCAAGCGTGACAAGCTTGCCGGGGTTGAGCAACCCGTGCGGGTCGAACGCCGCCTTGACCGAGCGGAGGATCGACATCCGGGCCGGCGACGAGAGGCGTTCCAGCTCGCCGATCTTCATCTGGCCGATGCCGTGCTCGGCCGAGATCGATCCGCCGACCGCAACGACCAGATCGTCGACGAAACGCGTCACGACCGCCGCATCCTCGCCGTACCATCGCGCGGGATCGGTCCCCTTTGGCGCGCGGACGTGGAAATGCACGTTGCCGTCGCCGAGATGCCCGAAGCCGCTGGCACGTGCCCCGGGGAATCGCGCCTCGCAAGCGGCTGACGCGTCGAGCATGAACCGTGGCATCGCATCGACCGGGATCGAGATGTCGTGCTGCGTCGCCGGCCCCAGCGCACGCTCGGCGGCCGACAGCGAATCGCGAATACGCCAGAACGCTGCCGCCTGTGCCTCGCTGGCGGCGATCACCGCGTCCTGGGCGAGGCCAGCCTCGAGCGCGGAACCCAGAAGCCGCTCGAGAAGCGCGGCTGGCGACTCACCCTCCGTCGACGGCGCGGTTGCCTCCACAAGGACGTGCCACGCATGATCGCCGTCGAGCGGCGCGCGGGCCGCAGGATCATGCGCGATCGCGGCGGCAAGCGTCTCTGCCGGCAGGATTTCAAAGCTCTCGATCCGGTCGGTCGCCGCCTGCAACCGGCGAAGCAGTCGCAACGCGACATCGGGTCCGCTGAGGCCGATCCACGCGACGGCGCGGGCTGCGACTGCGGGCACCAGTCGCAGCGTGGCCGCGGTAATGATCGCGAGCGTGCCCTCGGATCCGATCAGCAGCTGATCGATGTCATACCCGCGATTGTCCTTCTTGAGGGCGGACAGGCCGTCATGCACCGTACCATCGAGCAGCACGGCTTCGACACCGGCGACCAGCCCGCGCATCGTGCCGAACCGCAGGACCTGCGTCCCGCCCGCGTTGGTCGAGACGAGCCCGCCGATCGTCGCGCTGCCGCGTGCCCCCAGCGTCAGCGGGAAGCGCAGACCGTGATCGCGCGCCGTCATGTCGAGCGTATCGAGGATCACGCCGGCCTCCGCGATGGCGAGCCCGGCATCCGCATCGACCGCGCGGATTCGCGCCATGCGTCGCATCGAAAGCAGGAACGCACCGCCATCCGCAGGCGGCGTGGCGCCGCCGACCATCGACGTATTGCCCCCCTGCGGCACGAGTGGCACCCGGTGGTCGCGCGCGGCGACGGCGATCGCGGCGACCTCCTCGGTCGAGCGCGGCGCCAGGATCGCAGGCGCCGCGCCATGAAAACGCCCACGCCAGTCGACAAGCCAGGGCGCGATATCCGACGGATCGATTATGATCGACTTGTGGTCCAGCTGCCGTGACAGCGCTTCAAGCATGTGGGACTGTGCGGGTGTCATCGACGCGCGGCTAAACCCAATTCACCTCTCGTTCAACGCTACACCCTAACGCTTGCAAACGACTCATGGCCCACCCTCGATTTCACACCGCGGCATTGCTCCGCACCGCGCTGCTCGCCGTCGCCGCTCCGGCGAGCGTCGCGGCGTCGTCCGAACCCCGCGTCGGCGTCCTGCCGGTTGCCATGCAGACGTCGATCCATGAACGGATCATCATCCGCGTGCCGCGCATGCTCCGCCGCTCCCAGCCGCAACCCGGCCGCGTGCCGATGTCGGTGCCGCGGCGGTGGAAGGAGCATAAGGGGCCGAAATGCATCGTGGTCGGCGATGTTGCAGGCGCCGTGCTCCGCGACGAACAGGCCGTCGACCTGCTGATGAACGACGGCCGCCGGTTGCGCGCGAAGCTCGATGGGGACTGCAGACCGCTCGATTACTATTCGGGTTTCTATCTGCGACCGGGCGAGGATGGGCTGATCTGTCGCGATCGGGATGCCATCCGGATGCGTTCGGGCGGCAGTTGCGAGATCGACGATTTCAAGACGTTGACCCCCAAACGCTAGCTCACACGCGAAAAATGCGCGTTTTCAGAAGTACACCAGCCGCTTTCCTTGACATTTTGCCGTAAATCCGCGAGCGGCGAAGCGCCTGAGGGAATATGCGCGCCCTCGCTTTCCCGGACATATAAATGAGCTTTGCCGATCTCGGCCTTTCCGAAGAACTCCTGAAGGCGGTTACCGACGCCGGCTATACGGAGCCGACGCCGATCCAGGCCGGGGCGATCCCGTCGGTCCTGATGATGCGCGACATCATCGGCATCGCGCAGACGGGCACCGGCAAGACCGCGTCGTTCGTGCTGCCGATGATCGACATTCTCGCGCATGGCCGCAGCCGCGCAAGGATGCCACGATCGTTGATCCTCGAGCCCACGCGCGAGCTGGCGGCGCAGGTCGCGGAGAATTTCGAGAAATACGGCGTGAACTCGCATCTCTCGATGGCGCTGCTGATCGGCGGCGTGTCGATGGGCGACCAGCTTGCCGCACTCGAAAAGGGCGTCGACGTGCTGATCGCGACCCCCGGACGGTTGATGGACCTGTTCGGCCGCGGCAAGATCATGCTCAACGGCTGCTCGTTGCTGGTAATCGACGAAGCCGACCGGATGCTCGACATGGGGTTCATCCCCGATATCGAAGAGATCTGCACCAAGCTGCCCAAGTCGCGACAGACGCTGCTGTTCTCGGCAACGATGCCGCCCCCGATCAAGAAGCTCGCCGACAAGTTCCTGTCGAACCCGAAGACGATCGAGGTATCGCGTCCGGCCTCGACCAACCTCAACATCAAGCAGTATCTCGTCCCGGTCGCCAGCCAGACGGCAAAGCGCGAGACGTTGCGCCGCATCCTCGCGCAGGACGAGGTCACCAACGCCATCATCTTCTGCAATCGCAAGACGACGGTCCGCGATCTGAACAAGGTGCTGAAGCAGGCCGGCTACAAGTCCGGCGAGATCCATGGCGACATGGAACAGCCGCAGCGCCTCGCCGAACTGGAGCTGTTCAAGACGGGGGCGGTGACCGTGCTGGTCGCCTCCGACGTTGCTGCGCGTGGCCTCGACATCAAGGGTGTGTCGACGGTGTTCAACTATGACGCACCGTGGCACCCCGACGACTATGTCCACCGGATCGGTCGCACGGGTCGCGCGGGTGCGACGGGCACCGCCTATACGTTCGTGGCACCCGATGATTCGGAGAACATCCAGAACATTGAGAAGCTGACCGGGCAGACGATCGAGCGGCTGAAGGTTACAGAGGCCCGCAGCGCTGTCGCTGACCCAGTCGCCGACACCGCCGATGAGAACGATCGGGCACCACGCCGCGAGCGGCCACGATCGCGCCGCGTGCCACGCGCCGACACGGTCGCGCATGCGGTCGAGGCCGAGGTCATCGCTGCTGCCGAAGCGGCCGCACCCGAGCCGGTCGCCGCGCCGGCCAAGCGCTCACGCTGGCAGCGGACGCCGATCGACGAACCGGTTCCCGCCGCACAGCCCGTCGTCTCGCGCGAGCCCGCCCCGACGCGGTCACAGCCCGTCGAACCGGTCGCGGCGGTCGCGCCTGATCGCGCCGACGACGTCCACAAGGCGGTGCGCGCAGATACGACACCGGTCGAGCGCGATCCGGCCGTGGCGCGTGATAGCCGGCGCGTTCGCCCCGATCGCAAGCGCGGCGAACGCGCTCGCCCGGAGGCGGCCGCTTCGCCTGCCCGTCCCGCATCCCCCGCATATCAGAGCGAGCCTGCGCCGGACGCAATCAACAGCGCGTGGAACGGTCCTTTCCCGGACTTCCTCAACGCCGTGATCGGGGGACAGTCCTGATGCGTCTTCGCCGCAGCATCATCCTGGCGCTGCTGGCCACCGCCGCTGCCGCGCCCGCCGCACCGCGTGCGAAGATCGTCGCCCCGCATGTCGCGACGACGAGCTTCGAAAGGCTGCCGACCCCGCTCCCTTTGCCGTATGACGAGAAGGCGGATGCGAACGCGCAGATCGCGGCGGCACGCATGCGCGCCGCCAAGGCAGGCAAGCGTCTGCTGATCGATCTCGGCGGCAACTGGTGCCTGGATTGCCGGCTGCTCGCAGGGACCATCGAGCTTCCCGAGATGAAGCGGTTCGTCGCGCGACATTTCGTCGTTGTCACGGTCGACATCGGTCGCTTCGACAAGAATGGGCAGGTCGCGTCCGGCTATGGGGTTCAGGGACGTCTCAAAGGCGTACCCGCCGTCCTGATCGTCGATCCGCGCACCAACCGTCTGCTGAACGCCGGCCACGAGACCGAGCTCGCCGATGCGCGTTCGATGGGACCGCAAGCGCTCGCCGACTGGCTTGCGAAATGGGCAGCCTGATCCGCCTGCGCCGCGCCTGACTAGGCCGGCAGACGGATCAGCCCTGCCGTCGTTCGATGCTATGATGCTGCGGGGGTCATCAGCGCATCGTCGAGCGCGGCGGCGCGGAGATAGGCTGCGCGTCCGGTCAGCTTCGCCGCGTAACGGACAAAGCCATCGGTTTTCGGCAGCGACCCGAATTGCAGGCCCCAGATCACCTGCGACCCGACATAGACATCGGCTGCCGTAAACCGATCGCCAGCGACATAGTCATGGGCTGAGACCCCGCTTTCGAGCGTCGTTATGGCGGCGTCGAAACTGCCATAGCCGACCATCCGCTGCTGATCGTCGGTCGGGACGACCCCGAGCGAGCGGTTGGTGATCGCGGCTTCGACCGGACCCGCGGCGAAGAAAAGCCATCGATAGTAATCGGCGCGTTCGTCATCGCGCGGCGCGAGATCCGCCCCCGGAAACGCGTCGGCGAGATACGCACAGATCGCCGCGCATTCGGTGACGACCTTGCCGTCATGGACGATCGCGGGCACCTTCCCCATCGGGTTGACCGACCGATAGGCCTCTGCCTTCATCGTCGACGCATAGTCGAGCAACACCGCCTCATAGTCGGCGCCGACCTCCTCCAGCATCCAGCGGGCAATCCGGCCGCGCGACATCGGGTTGGTATACAAGATCAGCGTCATGATCGGCTCCCCTGGAACGTAAGGCGAACATCACATGCGGAGCACGAGGCGTCAAGCGTGACGCCTCGCCCGCATGATGGAAACCATTCCGGGGCCGGACGCCCGCCCCTGCGAACTCAGTCGATCAGACCAGCGCCCGGCCGAACAGCGCGAGCATGCGTCCCCACGCCTTGTCCGCCTGGACCGGATCATAGACCTTGCTGTCCGGGGGGCACCAGCCATGCATCGTCCCGGCATAGACCTCGATCTCCGCAGGACGCTTGGCGGACGCGAAGGCCGTGCGCAGCGTGTCCTTTTCGGTCGGCGCGCGGGCATCGTCGTTCGCAGCGATCGCGATCAGATACTGCGCCTGCGTTTTCGGGATCAGCAGATGCGGGCTGTCGGGCGTATCGGTGACGAAGCCGCCGCCGTGGAAGGTTGCCCCGGCGCGGATGCGGTTCGATACCGCCGCAGCGGTGCGCAGGACCATCGGCCCGCCCATGCAATAGCCCGTCGTCGCCATTCCCCGCTTGCGATCGACCTGGGGCTGCGCGTCGATGAACGCGGCAAAGGCCTTGGCGTCGCGGACGGTTGCGTCGGGCGTGAGCGCCTCGCGGAACGGCGCGATGCGCGCGCGAACGGCCGGCTGGTCATACGACTCACCGGGGGCGAGGAACGGCGATCTGGTCGAGCGGTAGAACTGGTTGACGACGAGGACGGCGTAGCCCGACTGCGCGAGCCGGTCCGCCATCTGTCTGAAGGCAGGACGCAACCCCATCACGTCGGGCCAGACAAGGACGCCCGGATGCCGGCCGGTCGCGGGTGCGACGAAATAGGCGTCGGCCTTTCCGTCCGCCGTCGTGATGGTCACATCGCGCCCGGCGATTGCCGCGGCATTGGCAGGTGCGGGAAGCAGCATCGCCAGCCCTGCCGCACCGGTCATCGCACCGAATTGCCTGCGCGAAACGCCGGCGAGGAATATCGCGTTGTCGTCAGCGGTATGCTCGTCGCACATGGGCCTCTCCTGCCGATTTTGCGGCACGCTAGACTAGTCGGCGCGCCACCACCACACACCATCGACGATTTCGCGGACCGCGCGCCGCTCCACCTCGAGGCGGCGCAGATGCGCCAACGCCTCGCCCGTCGCCATACCGAGCATGTCGGAGCCGATCGCGCGACGGAACAGGCGCGAGAAGCAATCCGTCGCACGCCGCGGCTCGGCCAGGAAGATGGCCAACTCGTCTAGGCGTTCGCGGTGTTCGCGGTCCATCGCATCGAGCCTCGTATGAAGCCCGGTAAAGGGATCGCCGTGACCCGGCAGGACGAGCAGGTCGTGCGGCAGCATCTTCAGCTTAGCAATCGAGGCGAACCATTCGCCGAGTGGATCGGCCCCGGGTTCCGTCACGCCAAGCGATACGTTGGGGCTGATCCGCGGAAGAACCTGGTCGCCGGCGATCAGGATGCCGTCCGTCTCGTCGACAAGACAGGCATGCTCGACGCTGTGCCCAGAGCCGGTGACGATCTGCCACTGGCGATCACCGATCTCGAGACGATCTCCGTCCTGAAGCCGGTCGTAGCTCAGCGGCAATTGCGTGATGATCCTGCGGAAGCCCGCCCAGCCCTTTGCAGCGGCATGCGCGATCTGTGCATCGTCCCACCCCGCGCCGCGCCAGAAGGCCAGCATCGCGTCCGGCACCGCATCGCGCGCATCCGCCGCCAGCATGCGCGCGGTAAGCCACTCGCCCCGGG
>Ga0308158_10001610_pt1 | contig 23579 bp, 22 predicted proteins | sample PhyBR2_FD_201038 | JGI IMG/M metagenome (GOLD analysis project Ga0308158, IMG submission 201038) | Phyllosphere microbial communities from UC Gill Tract Community Farm, Albany, California, United States - DLSLB.R2 | ecosystem: Host-associated > Plants > Phyllosphere > Unclassified | place: USA...
GCAAGTTCGTCAACCCGATCACCGATGTCTGCTGGTCCTGCCTGTTCCCGCTCTCCGTTGGTGGCCTGAAGATATGGCCGAGCAACCGCCCTGATACAGATAACCCAAGCCTGCCGGTCTGCGCCTGTGGCTCGCCCGTCCCGCGCATCGGCATCGCGGCCGGCTTCTGGGAGCCGGTGCGCCTCGCCGACGTGTCCACCAAGCCGTGGTGTTTCGTGAACCTGGGCGGCACCAAGATCTCGCCGGGTTTCGACATCGGCCAAGGCCAGCTCTCCGGGCCCTCCCAGAAGGGCGGCAACGGGCAGAACACGTCCAAGTGGCACGTCCACTGGTACGTCTACCCACTGCTTTACTGGATGGAGATCCTGACAGACTTCGCGTGCTTCGAGCAGTCGTCTTTCGACATCGCCTACATGACGGAGGTTGACCCGCTCTGGCAGGATGACTCGCTCACCGCACTCATCAACCCGGAAGCCGTGCTCTTCTCCTCGCCGATCGCGCAGGCCGCGTGCGCGGGCGATTGCATCGCGTCCACAGCCAAGCTGCCGCTCGATGCGACGTTCTGGTGCGCCGGCTGCCAGGGACCGATGTACCCGGTCAACGGCAACATCGCCGCCTCGATCGGCCATGTGCAGGCTTCGCGGCTCGCGCTCGCCCGCTTCGCCTTCAAGATCCACCGCGAGGGCCTCGCATGGGGCACGATGGGCTCGAAGGGTCTGTGCAACAAGTATCCGATGCCGGTGCTGAAGAAGCAGCAATACCGCGTCCAGATGACCAACCCGATCCCGACCGTCAGCGGCAAGGCGGCATGCTCGCCGCTCGGCGCATCGACGATGCCGCCACAGGCAGGCCGCGCCTTCCCCGTGAAGGGCGAGGACATGGGCTACCTCGTGTGGCGCAAGCGCAACTGCTGCGTGCTGTGAGGAGACCCTGATGCGCCGCTTCCTCCTTGTCGCTGCCGCGGTCGCCGGGCTCGTCGGCATCCAGGCCATCGCGCAGACGGTCGACGGACTCGACCTTGACGCGATCAAGCGTCGCTCTGCCGCCATGCAAGGCGATGCCGAGACCTTTGCCGAGCAGGTCCGCAACCGCGGCGATGCCTTCCGCCAGGAGGCTGTCGCGGTGCAGGACAAGGCGACCGGCAACCTCACAGAGCTCGCCAAGGCCGATCTGCCGATGAACGGCGATGGCACGTTCGACTTTGACGAGATCATCAAGGGCGCCAGCCAGAACGTCTCGTCGACCGGCCGCGGTGACGCACCGCAGTTTATCGCCTTCGCGAGCCTGTCGATGCCCGCGCCAGCGCTACGCCAGCTGATCGCCGACACGGCCAAGGCGGGCGGCGTCGTCGTGTTCCGTGGCTTCCCGAACAACTCGATGAAGGCCTTTAGCGAGGCGCTGAGCAAGGTCGTGACCGAGAAGGACCAGCTCTCCAACGTCGGCATCGACCCGCGCCTGTTCCGCGCCTTCGACGTCCAGGCGGTGCCGACTTATGTAGCAGTCTCGTCCGACTTCAACCTCTGCTCCGGTCTCAACTGCCGTACCGCGGTCCCGGCGTACGATCGCATCACCGGCAACGTGTCGGTGCGCTACGTGCTCGACACCTTCAAGGATACGCACGGACCTGGTGCTGGCGTTGCGGCCGTAGCGCTGCGCAACATGGCCAAGGGCGCGTAGGTGAAGCGGCTCGCCGCCTCGCTCTTCCTCGCCGTCATCGCGGGCGGCGCAAGTGGCGTCATCGCGCAGACGACGATCGAGCAGGCGCGCCAGGAAGGCAACGCCATGGGCAAGGCGATGCGCGCGGACGACAGCCTCGGTCCAAGCGACGCCAAGCTGCAGGAGTTGCCGGGCTACGGGGGCACCGACCTGCCGGAGAAGGCCTATTTCGACGATCCCGACAAGCTGACCATCGACGGCAAGGGCGCTGCGCCCTCCAGCGACGCGTACGGCACCGTCGTGGACACCGCCGGTACGCGACCGAGCTTCAGCAATGCGGAGATCTTGGCTGCCACCTCGCGCGGCACCGCGATCGAGCAGGATCCGGAAACCTACCTCGGCGGCCAGAACATCGGCGGCACGACCGGCACCTGCAGCCCGCTCCCTCCGTCGGTCGGCTTGAAAGGCTATTACGAGGCCACCTGCAACAAGGGCTCCAAGGTTACGCAGGCCGACGAGGTCTGTCGGGGCACCATGGTGCCCCATGTCGTGAACACCTCTCGCTGGTTCTACTATGGCGCGCCCGACAAGAACGAAGGCAACGGCTTCGCGCGCAACACCGTGATGCATGCCAAGGTCGCAGCCGGCGTGTGCCGTGCCGAGCCGGTCTCGAAGCACGTTTGTGACGCGCAGATCGAAATGGGCGCAGGCGGTACGAACGTCGAGGATTACCGGAAATGGTGTAAGGGTAAGTTGAGCGGCACCGCGCAGCTCTACTCCTGCTCGACCGAGATTCCGCAGAGCGAGATCCCTGCGCATTTCAACTCTGCCAAGGGGACCGTCTTCCTCAAGAAGGAGGGCGAGACCACCGTTTCCGTCAGCCGCAATGAGGGCACATGCCCGGCGTTGGCAGCGGACACGAGTTGCACATCTCAGACGGCGGAGGTCTGCACCGAAGGTCCAGAGACGCGCACGATCGAGGGCGTGCCAGTGACGCAGAGCTGCTGGGCTTGGTCACGCACCTTCACCTGCCAGCGGCTCCAGCCGGCCAGCGACTGCAGCGCGCTTGACGACAACAAGCAATGCAAGTTCCTGCGCGACGAGTGCCTCGACGACCCGCAGTCCGGTGCGTGCAAGGTATCGCAGCGCGTCTACAGCTGCCCGCTCCCGGACGATCCCGCGTCCACCGACAAGCAGTACGTCTGCGGCAACGACGTCTACTGCATCAACGGCGACTGCGAGCAGATCGAGCGCGAAGCCTCGACCGAGTTCAAGGACGCTCTCGTGGCGCTCCATGCGATCGGCGATGCCGGCGCACAGTTCGACCCAGACAAGCTGACCGTCTTCTCCGGCGAGCGGAATACCTGCAACAAGAAGATCTTCGGCGCCTCCAACTGCTGCTCAGGCAAGGGCGTGCCGCTGCTGACGCCTTGGCTGTGCAGCTCGGCCGAGAAGCAACTCGACGAGAAGGACGACAAGGGGCTCTGCCACAAGGTCGGTTCCTACTGCTCTGACAAGGTTCTCGGCATCTGCGTTACGTCGAAGGACGCCTACTGCTGCTTCGGCAGCAAGCTTTCCCGAATCCTGCAGGAGCAAGGTCGACTGCAGATCAACAAGCCATGGGGCAAGCCCAAGGACGAAACCTGTAAGGGCTTCACCATCGAGGAGTTCCAGCGCCTCGATCTGTCGCGAATGGATTTCTCCGAGGTCTACGCCGAGTTCATGGATGCAGCGAAGCTGCCGGATGAGGTCAGCGTAATGACCGATATCCAGCAAAAGATTCAGGGGTATTATGACCTTCACGGGGGCAAATGATATGGAGGGTCCGGGGGGACCTTGCTCGGTCGACATGTCGGTGCTCGACCTGGCGATCTTCTTGCGCGTCCACCGTTCTGCGCGGGGTACGTCGGCCGGCGAGGTCGCTCAGACAATCGGACACTGGTTCCAGTGCGACATCGACCCGCGGGAGATCGAGCGCTCTTTCCCGCGCATGGTCGACGCTGGCTGGCTGGTCCGCCGGCCAACCGGCATGCGCGCCACGGTCAAGGGCCGCAAGCACGGCCGCACCCACCTGCGCGGCATTGTCCGCATGCTCGATCAGGGCACCAAGATGCTCGACGTCGCGCGGATGATGTCGGTCCTTCAACTCGCAATGATTGAGCTCGACGGGGAGCATGACGATGACGACGATCAGGGATAACCGCCGCGGCCGGGTTGCCGCCACGCTCCTCATGCTGCTCGCCGCGGCCGCGCCGATCGCGGCACCCGCGCAGTCGCTGGACCTGCAGTCGTCCGCCATGGCGGACGCCGGCGAGGACGAGGCGACGGAGATTCAGCCGCAGCCGGAGATCCTCGAGGCGAGCACGGCCGCGCCCGCGCAGGGCGGTGACTTCTACTGCGGCCAGCGCCGTCTCGGGCAGTGGTTCTATTGCGAGCGCCCTAAGGCACCACCCAAGAGCCCGGAGGCCGCACAGCAGGCTCAGAGCTCGGCGACCGACCGAATGAAGGCGATCTCAAAGCAGCTGAACGAGCTGAAGAACCGCGCCATCCTCGAGCCGACCGAGGCGAACGTGATCGCCTATGTCCGCTTCCAACGTGAGCAGCTCGATCGCGCCTCCGTTTTCTCCGACACCTGGCAGCGCGCGCTCTGGCAGAACCCCGATATCGACTACACGCTACAGCGTCCGGTCTCGACGGTCGGCAAGCGCGCTTGGACCGACAACCGCAGTGCGACCCGCGACCAAGCGCTCGCGCGCATTGGCCAGCGGTATGGCATGTTCTATTTCTTCGCGCAGAGCTGTGCGGCGTGTGAGGTGTTTTCGCCGATCCTGCGCTCGGTCGCCGACAGCCATCGCATGACGGTGATGGCGGTCTCGACAGACGGCGGTCCCAGCCGCTCCTTCCCCAACTATGTCGTCGACAGCGGCCAGCGTGAGCGCATGGGCGTGCCCCTCGCCACGCCGGCGCTCGTGCTTTTCGACACCGTCACCCGCAAAACCGTCCCTATCGGCTTCGGCGTCATGTCGGCCGACGAGATCATGGAGCGCATCTTCATGCTCACCAACACCAAGCCGGGCGAGGACTTCTGATGTCGGCTCCCTCCCCTCGCCCCTCACGCATCCGCGCCTTCCTGCGGCGCACCGCCGCGACCGTCGCGGTGCTCGGTGCCACGAGCATGATCCCGGTCGACATCGCGCGAGCGGACGTCGCCGGGCAGATGAATAGCTTCTTCCAGGATGCGGGCGGTGCAGCCAACGTGACGGGCCCTAGCGCCTATCAGGGGCAGACCGCGGGCTATTACTCGATGGGCAACGTCTGGACACGCTTTCCGCAGAAGAGCGTCCAGCCCTTCAACCTGCAGATGCCGAGCGTGCGCGCCGGCTGCGGCGGCATCGACATCTTCACCGGCTCCTTCTCCTTCATCAACGGCGCCGAGATGGTCGCCATGCTTAAGGCGACCGCCAACAACGCGCTCGGCTTCGCCTTCCAGCTCGCCATCGACAGCGTGTCGCCGGAGATTGGCAAGGTCATGGACGGCATGGCCAACAAGGCGCAGCAGATGAACCAGATGAACATCTCGTCCTGCGAGGCCGCGCAGGGCCTGGTGGGTGGCCTCTGGCCCAAGATGGCGGGCGCGCGCTCGAACGTCTGCGCCGCGATCGGCAACAGCGAGGGCATGTTCTCCGATTGGGCGCGCTCGCGGCAGGAATGCGGACCGGGCGGCAAGCAGGAAGCGACGATTGACGCCAGCAAGGACCCCAAGATGGCCGAGAACGCGGCCGGCGCGGCGCGCAACTACACCTGGGACGCCATTCAGAAATCGAACAAGTTCGGCACCTACGATCAGGCGTTCTCCGAGTACCTGATGACGCTGGTCGGCACGATCGTCGTCGATCCCAAGGGTGCGCCAGACGGCGGCCCGCTGGTCGGTTTCCACGGTCCCGCCGAAGAGGCTGTCGTTACTGCTTTGCTCGACGGGACCGGCAACGGCGGCACACCGGTCAAGTTCCTGAAGTGCGATGAGCAGCTGAAGTGCCTCAAGGTGACGGAGCAGCAGCTGCAGATCGCCGTCGGGCTGCGAACCAAAATCAAGGGAATGATCGACTCGATTAACTCAAAGATCCGTACCGACAGCGCGCTCGACGTGGCGGAGCAACAGCTGCTCAACATGACCTCGCTGCCGCTTTACAAGATGCTTGCGGTGCAGGCGATGGCGCATCAGAGCTTCAACCCTGGCGAGACCAGCGCGCTTGCCGAGATCGTTGCGATCAACCTGCTCTCGGCGATGATCGACAACATGCTCGACCGGATCAGCCAATCGTCGGTGCAGGTGCAATCGGGCGATGTGGACGTGAGCAAGGCATGGCGTGAGCAGCTTGCGGCTGCGCGCGAGCGCTATGCGCAGCGTGACTTCAAGCTGAAGGACACGCTTAACCAGACGATCTTCCTCATCAACAAATCGGTGATGCTCGAGTCGACGCTGCAGAACAGCATGTCGCCGGCGATGGCAGCGTCGCTTAACTTCTCGCGCGGGCTGAGCGCGCAGGGCCTCAACTAAGGACAGCGAGCGATGGTCGAGGTCTTCACGATTGGTGGCGGCGAATACATCGTCAACACGTTCAATGCGGTTGCCGCGTGGACAGGCGGAGGCGGCTACCGCGCGCTGCTACGCGTGGTGATGATCCTCGGCCTGATCTACACGCTCATGTCCGTCGCGTTCACGATGAACTGGCGCGTCTGGATGAACTGGTTTCTCGGCTCGACGCTGATCTACTCGTGCCTCATGGTGCCGACCGTTAGTGTGAAGGTCACCGACCGGATCAACCCGTCGCTTGCACCGGCCACGATCGCCAATGTGCCGCTAGGGCTTGGTGTGATGGCAAGCTTTACCAGCCAGGTCGGCGACTGGCTGACGCGGACGGCTGAAACCGTCTTCACGATACCAAGCCAGCTCAACTACTCGACCAACGGCATGGTCTACGGCGCGCGCTTGTTCGACGCGACGCGCAACTTCGAGATCCGCGACGCCGAATTCGCCACCAACCTCTCGGCTCACTTCAAGAACTGCGTTTTCGGCGACATCATGCTCGGGCAGAAGTCGATGACCGACCTCGCCAATGCGAAGGACCTGTGGAGTGCCATGGGGCCCGGCTCCGTTGCGCGATCGCAGCCGTGGACCAGCCGTGCGGGCGCGGCAGTCACGACCGACATCATTACCTGCAACAACGCCTACAACCTGTTGTCCGATCAGTGGACACCCATGATCGCGGCACACACGCCGCTCTGGTCAAAGCAGGCCTACCCGAAGCTGTCGACGGCAGTCGCCTCCGCCAAGCTTCGGGAGGACGTGCCCATCGTCAATCAGGCTTTCACTGCCGCGAGCCCCAACTTCGAGGCCGTGATGCGCCAGAACACGGCCATCAACGCCTTCATGCAAGCCCGCGACGGCATGGCGGGAGGTCCGGGCGCGGCCTCGATAGACACTTTCGCCACCACTCGCGCGGACATCCAGGCGCGCAATACGTATAACTCGATTGCGCAGCAGGCGATGAGCTGGGTGCCGATTCTCAACATCGTGCTGACCGTCGTGTTCTACGCGATGTTCCCGGTCATCTTCCCGCTATTCCTGATGCCTCAGACAGGTGTCGGAGCCCTCAAGGGCTATTTGACGGGTTTCTTCTATCTCGCCTCGTGGGGGCCGCTCTACGTCATCCTGCACATGATCTGCATGACACGCGCCACGATCGCGGCGAAGGGCGTGGCCGAGGGCGGCATGTCGCTCGGGACCTATGCCGGGATCGGGGCCGTCAATGCCGAGACGGCGACGATCGCAGGGTTCATGCTGATGAGCGTGCCGTTTTTGGCAGCGGGCCTAGCAAAGGGGGCCATGAGCATCTCGGGTCAGGCGACATCGATCCTAAGCCCTGCACAGAATGCCGCGGAGGCCGCAGCCGCCGAGCAGACGACCGGCAATTACTCGTATGGCAATACAAGCTTCGCTAATTCTACCTCGAACATGCGGCAGAGCAGCCAATGGCAAGATGCTCCGATGTTTTCGTCTGGTGCCGCTGGCTCGTCGTTCAGGTATGACAGCGGCGCAACTGCTAGTAGTTACGGCAATGGCCATTCGGTTATCGATACTGGGGGAGCCATTTCCAAGTTCGAGAGCACTCCTTCTATAAACGAAGGCTTCCTTTCCGATATGAAGACCGCAAAGAGTGCTTACGATCGCTCGGCTGAAAGCGACGAGGCTTCTGCAGCGGCCTTGACCACTTACAGTCAGACCGGGCGATGGACTCAAGGATCCTCAGCTGAACGCTCGCAGGGTTGGGAGAATGGCTCAGGCTTTCAGCATGCCGTGTCCACCGATCAAAGTGTTCGCAACAGCAGCGGCACGTCCACGGGACTTGAGGATCAGAGTGCCATATCTCAGAGCGCGAGGCTTACTGATGGGCATAATCGTAGCGCCGAGACGGTTGATACTGTTCGCGGGACGATTGGTGCCAGCATCGGGGGCCCTCGGCGCGGTAGTTCCGGCACCGATGCTCGGGCGTCTGCGACAGACGGCGCGCCTCAGCCTGGTACGGGTCGCGGGGGGCTGGTCGGAAGAGCTCTTGGAGCTCTCCCGTCCATCGGTGGTGAGGTTTCTAAGGCTGGGATTCAGGGCGAGCGTTTGAACCAGAACGCCGATCGGTCGCGTGGAACTGATGACCGGAGCTCGAGCACGCAGGGCGTTCGGGACGACACCACGGTGGCCAACGGTGCCAGCATCGGTGACACGGAAACCACCCGCGCAAGCGAGTTCAGCCGCGGTAGCACAACTCAAAGTTCCTCGCTCTCCCGCGAAGAGGCGCTGGCGCGGGCACACTCCTTCGAGCAGCGGGCACGTCAGTCTCGCGAGAAAGCTCAGCAGCTGTCTCAGGATATTAGCTACGCTGAAACCCACAGCATGCAGATGGGCACTAATCTGAGCGCCGAACTCGGCGATTGGTATGCACGAGAAACCGCTAAGAGCCCCGGCCTCGACGCACCCGGACTGCACGAGGTCGGTCTCACGGGTCACCGGCGGATAGTGCGCGACAGGCTTATCGCTCAGTTTCTCTCCGAGCGCCGCGAAGGGATGTTCGATGAGGTTCAAAGTCAGCTGCATCTGAACAACCCTCACGAGTTGAACGGTCCCGCACTATCCGGTCCCGGCGCGATCGAAGCGATGTATCGTCCGGGTGGCCTCATCAATGCTGGCAAACCGGGTGGAAGCACGACCGCAGTTCCAGCGGCGGAGGCTATCGAGGCAGGCTCCATCAAGGTCCAGGACGCCCACACTTTAGCGACATCCCAGCGAGCTTCGTCGATCGCAGCAGCGCAGCCGGTGAAAGCCGAAATCGACGAAAAGCTTGGGAAGGGATTTTTTGTTGATCCGTCTCTTAGAAAATGATGTTCAGCTCCAGAACCAACATAGCAGCGCGACAAAGCAAGCTGCGTACACCGCTAGGTAGGCCAGCTGCGAGCTTTTGGGTGCATCAGCGTCAGGCGCATCTACGGTCGGAATGTCTGATGACGGTGTGGCGATCACACCGCCCGACCCATCGGCGTCGCGCGTGATGAGATACTGGGTAAGGTCATAAGCCATGGCACATCGCTCCCGGAGGAAAGCTACAGCCTTAATGGGCATCCATCAAGGCCCCGCGATCGGGAGACAGAATGTCGGTAATCAAGCTAGTTGTGAAACAGCCGGCAGTCCGATCTTGGGATTTTCTTGGTTTCTGGTGATAGCGATAGGAGTCATGCCGATCGTAGAGGCTTCGCTGGACCGATCACCCTCTATTACAATGCCGGCAACAATAGCGTTTTTCGTGGCTGTAATTAGTGGCGCCGCTCTAAAGCAGCGCCTTTCTTGGGTAGGCGTAGTCCTGCACATCTACGGCCAGATAGCGATCTGGCTGTCACTATTCGTGATGTCACTTGCCGCTGTTCTCGCATTGATCGGTTCCCGCTAGACGGCTTAGTCTAACAGGGCACAAGCGGGTCGGGTTCGTGAAGCCAGTTTTTGAACTGGTCTAATGGCCTGGTGATGGCACGTAGGGGTGTGCCTGCCGCACGATCTCAGCCGCCTTCGCAATAGCCTCCAATTCAGCTGGCTTTCCCTTCGGCTCGATCCTCCAGTTGGACCGCGGATGGAACACGACCGGCAGCGCGGTCACCTCGCCAATTAGCTTTTTCCAATGTGCCTCGGTTTTGCCCGCAGCGCCGGCGAGCAGATGCGCGAGGAGATCTCGGATGTCGTCGGTGCTCTCCGGCGCGTCGTGCTTGGCCATACGTCATGCTATCTCGCATTGCGGAGACGCGCGATAGATTGCACCAAGTTGGCCGCTACCGCTTGCGGCGGGGAACACCGCCGTCTGGCGGCTGTTCTGCTGATGACCGACGCCGACCTCCTAGCGCCTGGTCCGATTGGCGCCCTGCTGCTCCCTTCCCCCCCCCCCCCGAGGCAGCGGGGCGCCACTCACCTGCGATCTCTCAGTCTTCGGCGTCTGCTTTGCGCGCGCGACCTCGCTCGGTGGTGTCTCCCCTCTGGGCAAGCCGCTCCCAATTTGCGGCCGCGGCTAGATGTCGCTCCTGCACACGCTCGAGGGTCGTCTCGGCCGCGGCGCGACGCTCAACCTCTGCCCTGTTTCGGCAAAACGTAGCGGATTCCATCATGTTTGTTCCTCCCGTGTCACAAACGCGTTCGAGAGGAACTTGGTTCGCCTGATGTGGAGCGAGATCGATGTCAGACGTTTTGAGCTTACCCAACCAGAGAGGCCACCTGTGAGCGACACCGCCGCTATCAACGTCAACGAGGCTACCGCCGAGGAATTGGATGCCATTCCGGCGCTGAAAGGCCACGGGTTCGAGATCGTACGCTATCGAGGCGAGCGCGGCCGCTTTACCGATTTGCGGCAGCTCGACGAGGTGCCCGGACTGACTGGGAAGGCCGACGATGGTCGCGCCGCACTGACCGTGGGGGACGCCTGAGGATCTGTAACTAGGCCTTCTTCTCGCCGGCTAGCTCTTCAAGCATCTGCACGAGGGCACGCGCGCCGGCGAGGGCCTCCTCGGCGCGGCCGTGAACCTCACCCAGGTTCTCGACATCGTGGCTCTGACGCATGGCAACGAGCTTGGCGTGAGCCTGATCGAGCGCCGCCTGCGTCTCCTCGATCTCTTTGAAGGTGTTCATCGGCTAGGCTCCCACGAAGCGCCAGCAAGCCGGATTGCGCTGTCATTGCAATGGAATGAGACCAGAGCGGAGGCATCTCCTCGCACCCGGTTTACAGACGACGTGCGCGCGCTCCAAGCCGACTAACGGCGCAGTCTCGGAATTGCCGAAAGGGAGGCATGGCCGCGCCGACCGCAGCCACGACAGCGTAGCCGGATCATCTTGGCAGCGACCTCACCGTCACCCTTAAAGCGCTCGAGGATCCTCTCCGCCGGGAAGTTAATGGTGCGGCCACACGCGCAGACGATCCGCATGTCGGCGCGATCGGCCGCCCACTCGCCAAGCGTTCGATAGGAGGTGTCGTTCGTCCGTCGGCTGCTCACAGCGGCGAAACGTCCTCGTACCTCCCTGCTTTCCGCAGCTGCCGCACAATGCCGTTGAAGGCCGCGGTTACGCCCTGGGCGCGCCCAATCTCGTTCGCCTGCGAGGCGGCGTCCCAGTAGAGCTCAAGCGGCCAGCGCTCAGGGCAGTGCGGCAGCAGGCAGCGCAGCGCCAGGCGCACCTCCATCCCGTCGACCGTCGTCTCCGAGCATTTCGCCACACCGGCGCGCAGGATGTGCACCGACAGCGCGATCACAACGCGCTGGTGCCGAGGCAACGTCGACACGGATCAGTGGAAGTCGTGCGACTTGAAGCGCACGACGTCCTCAGGATCCATGCCCTCGGCATGCGGCGGCCAGTAGCAGTTGCGCGGCTCCGGGCTCCACTCTTTGTCACCGCGATCGGGCGAGCCGGGGTGCTGGGCGGCATCGCCGCGGCCGGTGCGATGCGGGAAGGACATCTCACCCACACGGTGGAGCAGGTCGCCGTGGTCGACGATGCGGTCGCAGATGACGTGGATGACCTCGCCTTCCTTCTGCACCCGCCCCTTCAGGCCGACCATAGACGCCGACATCACGGTGCGGCGCTGCGCTTCGAAACGGTCGGGCCACAGGATGCCGTTGGCGATTCCGGTCTCGTCCTCGATCGTGATGAACAGCACACCCTTGGCGGATCCGGGCTTTTGCCGAACGAGGATGATGCCGGCGACCTCGACGTGGCGTCCGTCGCGGACGCTGGCAAGATCCGCGCAGCGCGTCACACCACGGCGCGTCAGCTCGTCGCGCACGAACGACAGCGGATGCGCGCGGAGGGAAAGCTGCAGATTGCGGTAATCCTCGATCACCTCACGCCCGTCGGTGAGCGAGCGGAGCTGCACCTCGGGCTCGATCCCCTCGGCGCTTTGCGTCTCGGCCGCTCGGTCGGCTGCAGCGAACAGCGGTAGCGGCGCCTCGCCGAGCCCCCTCACCTTCCAAAGACCCTGCCGGCGATCGGCACCGAAGCTATGGAAGGCATCGCCATCTGCCAGCTTCTCGATCGCGGCGCGCTGCGCGCCGGAGCGGCGCCACACATCCTCGACGCTCTCGTAGGGGGTGGTGCTGCGCGCGGAGACGATCTTGGCGCCGTCTGCGTTGGACAGCCCGCGGATCTGCCTGAGACCGAGCCGCACGGCCAGGTATCGTCCGCCTGTCCGTTCAAGCGTGCAGTCCCACCGGCTCGCGTTAACGCAGGGCGGCCGCACCTCGACACCGTGCTCACGCGCATCGCGAACGATCTGGGCGGGCGCATAGAAGCCCATCGGCTGAGCGTTCATCAGCGCGGCACAGAAGACGTCCGGATGGTGGTGCTTCATCCACGACGAGGCGTAGGATATCTTGGCAAAGCTGGCGGCGTGGCTCTCGGGAAAACCGTAGGAGCCGAAGCCCTCGAGCTGGCGGAAGGTGCGTTCGGCGAACTCGCGCGGGTAGCCCCGCTCGACCATGCCCCCGATCAACTTCTCGCTGAAGTGGCTGACGCCTCCGGTGAACTTGAATGTCGCCATGGCGCGGCGCAGCTGGTCCGCCTCGGCCGGCGTGAAGCCGGCGCCGACGATCGCCACCTTCATCGCCTGCTCCTGAAACAGCGGCACGCCGAGCGTTTTCTCGAGGACCGCACGTAGCTCGGGCCGCGGGTACTCGGGCCGTTCGAGACCCTCGCGTCGGCGCAGGTACGGGTGGACCATGTCGCCCTGGATCGGACCCGGCCGCACGATCGCGACCTGGATGACGAGGTCGTAGAAGCGTCGCGGCTTCATGCGCGGCAGCATGCTCATCTGTGCGCGGCTCTCGATCTGGAAGGTGCCGAGCGTGTCGGCCTTCTGGATCATGGCGTAGACGTCGGGGTCATCGTCCTGCAGGTCTGCGAGCCCGACGCGGATGCCCTTGTCCTGCTCAAGCAGGTTGAAGGCGCGGTTCATGCATCCAAGCATGCCCAAGCCGAGGACGTCGACCTTCATAAACTTGAGCGAGTCGATGTCGTCCTTGTCCCACTCGATGATCTGCCGATCTTCCATCGCCGCAGGCTCGATGGGCACCAGGTCGTCGAGGCGGTCATGCGTCAGCACGAAGCCGCCCGGGTGCTGCGACATGTGCCGCGGCACGCCGATGAGCTTGCGCGCGAGGTCGAGCGTCAGGCGCAGGCGTCGATCGGCGATGTCGAGGTTGAGCTCGTCGACCTGCTTCTCCCCGACCCCCTCGGCCGACCAGCCCCACACGAGGCCGGCGAGCGAGGAGGTCAGATCCTCTGGCAGGCCGAGCGCCTTGCCCACGTCGCGCACTGCACCGCGCGCGCGATATCGCGTCACGACCGCCGTCAGCGCGGAGTGGTTGCGACCATAGGTCTCATAGATCCACTGGATGATCTCTTCGCGGCGCTCATGCTCGAAGTCGACGTCGATGTCGGGTGGCTCGCGGCGCTCGCCCGACACGAAGCGCTCGAAGAGCAGCTCGTGCTTGATCGGGTCGATCGAGGTGACGCCGAGCACGAAGCACACGCAGCTGTTCGCGGCCGAGCCGCGGCCTTGGCACAGGATCCCGCGCCGGCGCGCCTCGCGCACGATGGCATAGACTGTCAGGAAGTAGGGCGCGTAGCCAAGCTCGCCGATCAGCCGCATCTCATGCGCGATCTGCGTGGTGTAGGCTTCCGGCACGTTGCCATCGAACATCCGCTCGACCGCCTCGGTCGCCAGCTTCTGCAAGGCCTCCTGTGCCGTCAGCCCCTCGATCAGGCGCTCGTGCGGGTATTGGTAGGCCAGCTCGCCGAGATCGAAGGTGCAGAGCTTGGCGATGTCGACGCTCGCCTGCAGCGCGTCGGGATAGGCGCGAAAGCGGCGCACCATCTCGTCGGGCGATTTCAGCGCGCGATCGGCGTTCACCTCGCGGCGGTAGCCGAGCTCGTCGACGGTGCATTTCTCGCGCACCGCGGTGACGACGTCCTGCAGCAGCCGCGCGTCGGGCGCGTGGTAGAGCACGTCGCCGGTCACGACGGCGCGCACGCCGGCGCCGCCCGCCTGCCGCGCCAGCGCATCGATGCGCACCGCGTCGCCAGGCCGGCGCCGCTGGTAGAGCGCCATGTAGCCACGGCGCCCATAGACCGCCTTCAGATCCTTCAGCGCCGCCAGGTTCTCCTCGTCCGCCTCGTGCGGCAGCAGGATGGCGATGACGCCCTCGGACCATGGCTCGAGGTCGTGCCAGTGGAGCAGGCACGCACCTTTCCCTGCCCGCTTCTTCCCGACGGTGAGCAGCCGTGTGATCCGTGACCAGGCGGGTCGATCGGTTGGGTAGAGCAGCAGGCGTCGACCGCACGAGAGATCCACGCGCGTGCCCGCGATCGAGCGAACGCCGGTCGCCTTCTGCGCCTCCCAGGCTCGCACGACGCCCCCGACGGTGCCGATGTCGCTGATGCCGATCGCTGGGTAGCCGAGCAACGCCGCGGCCGCGAACAGCTCCTCGGGCGATGACGCGCCGCGTAGCAGCGAGAAGTGGGTGAGCACCTGCAGCTCGACATAGTGGGTCATCCGAAGACCCCGTGCATCCACCAGCTGAGATCGCCGGTGTCGTCCTCGAAGCCGTCTCCGCGACGAAACACCCAGTAGCGGCCGCCCTCCTCGTCCTCGACGCGGTAATAGTCACGCACCGCCCACACCTCGGCGTCGCGCCGCCACCACTCGCCATGGACGCGCTCAGGTCCATCGCCCGCGACGACCTTGTACGTCTTTCCGCGCCACTCGAAGCGGCGGGGGGGTTGGTCGGGCATCAACGCCATGACGCGCGCGAGCGGTTCCGGCCGCGGAAAAAGGCGGATCGGCCGCGGCCACTTTGGCCAGGGTCCGGGCGTTGCGTTCGGGTCGGAGCGGGCGACGGCTCGCTCCGGCACATGGCTCTCGACCGGCGCGACGCGGAAGACGGCCCGTGTGCCAATCCTGCCGGCGATGACGTCGACGAGCCGAGCGGGGTCGCGCACCAGCGTCTCGCCGGCAAGCACCGCGCCGAGGTCGACCGCGTCGAGCGGCTCAGTGTGCGGCGCCACGAGCCAGAACTGCTCGAGACCCATGCCGGGGTCGATCCGCTCGATCTTGAGCTTAAGCAGTCGCAGCAGGTGCGGCACCTCACGCGTCGGTCGTGACGTGCCAACGGCAATGACCTGCTCGGTGCCGTCGACGCGCAGGCCGGTGAGCCGCAGCGCGCGCGCGCCGAGCCCGCGTTCCTGCAGCACGCCGGCAAGATCGCCGAGCAGATCGCCCATCACCTGCTCGATCGCCTCGGCCGTGCCGATCGGCTCGAGGAGCCGGCGCTCGACGAGCGGCACCTCGGCGTCCTCACGCGGCGTGATCGGCTCGGCGACCGCGCCAAGCGCTTGGTCGAGCCGCGTAATCGCCGGCAGGCCGAGCCGGCGCGCGAGCGGCCCGCGCGCGACCGGCAGCAGATCCGCGACTGTCTCGAAGCCGAAGCGACGCGCAGCGCTAAGCGCATTCGGAGCGAGGCGCAGCGCCACGATCGGCAGCTGGGCGAGCGCGCTAGCCGTTGCGCCGGGCTCGGCGCGGATCAGGTCGCCGCGGCCGAAACGTGCGAGCGCGTGCGCGGCGCCGGGGGTGTCTGCGACTGCCACCCGTGCGGTGAAGCCCGCCCGCCGACAGAATGCGAGCAACCGCCGGCAGAAGCGCTCCTCGCCGCCATGCAGGTGCTCGCAGCCAGCGAGATCGATCCATAGACCATCATTCGGGCTGACCGCGGCGATCGGCGACCAGCGGCGTACCGCCAGGAGCGCGAGCCGATCTAGCAGCGCGACGTCGGCCTCCGGCTCGGCGGGGCGGAAGTCGAGGTCTGACACGAGCGCGCGCGCGTGGGTCGCCGCCATGCCGGGATGCACGCCGAGGGCGCGCGCGCCGTCACAGGCTGACACCACCTCTTCGCGTCGGCCAACCTTGCCGATGAGCGCGAGTGGCGCGTGCTCAAGCGGCTTGGCGGCAGGCACGCTGATGCGAGGGGCTGGTGTTGCCGCCTTGTATGGGTGGCTAGCAACCTCTGAGCGCCGGCCGAGCTCGCGCATGGGTGGCTGTGCGTGCGTCGGCAACGTCGCGATCTGCGCCTCTACGTCGCCGCGTGACGGCAGGCTTTCCCGCGCCCAACGCGCACCTGGCCGCCATCCCCCGCCCCGCGGCACCGAACAGGCGCCGGGGTCGTCGTCTACCGGCAGCTCGAGGACAGGCCGTTCAGGCTGCCGCGAAGCGGACCGTTCCAACCGTCTCAACCGCTCCACGGCCAAGCTCGGCAGGAACAGCGAGACGACCCGTCTCATCGCTGCCCTCCACAATTAGGGAGAACCCCTCACCCCCACGCTGGCGAACGCACTCCACCGCCCACCTCGCCCTTCCCACTCCCGCGACCTCCAGCCGTTCGGACGGCGCTGCGCCGATCCGCCAGCGCGTCCATGCGGCCGAGGGTTCAGCGAATGCGTCTTGGCTGGGCCCACGCACCCGGCGAAGCAGCAGCACCGGCATGTCGGCGTCGGCCGCGACCAGCTGCAGACGGCGTGTTGCTACCATCGAGATCTTGCTCGCCTCCGCCACGATTGCAGCCGGCGTGCCGTCCCGCACCGCATCCTCGACAACCGCCAACAGCGCCGCGTCGTCGTGTGGCTGGGCGTAGATCACGTTCGCCGATGGCAGGCCGGCTTGCTCGAGCGCGGGTGCATACAGGTCGGCGCGGCAGGTGGCCCACAGCACCGGTCCGCCAGCGTCTGCCGCCTCGCGCGCAGCAATACCGGCAAGGAAGAGCGTGGTAGCGGCATCGTCGACCAGCGCGGCGCTCCGCGCAGTCGCCTCGTGTAGCGCGCCGGCGCGCAATCCCCCTGCCCCAAGCCGACTGTCGAGCGCGTCCACGCCGAAGGGCATGACGCGATAGTCAGCGGCAGGCGTAGCGATCGTCCGCAGGTGCGCTATGCTTGGCGCGAAGGAATCGAGGGCGGCGGACATCGTGTTCTAAGACTCTACTCGTTCCCTTTATGTTCCGTTAATGGCTGGCGTTGGTCAAGCTCCGATCGGCTCGGTTCATCGATTTCAGGAGAACGGCACCGCAACGAAACGCCAACAAAGAGGGAAAAAGGCGCTTTCCAAGAGCAGTGGCGTGACTCATAGAATCCAGATGCCGATCCGCGCCGAAAACCGTTGGCTTTACCCGATCGACTGGCAGCAGCTGTCAGGCACGATCCGGTTCGAGCGCGCCGGTAGGCGCTGCGAGCAGTGTAGCCGACCGCACCTTCAGCGTGTTGCCCATCTCGGTGACGGCCGATGGTGGGACTCGGAGGCGGCTTGCTGGCGTTCGGATCGTGGCAGGCGGATTGCCGTGAAGGGCGGCTTCACGCTCGCCAGCGTACGGGTGACTTACGTCGTCCTAGCCTGCGCGCATCTCGATCACGATCCAAGCAACAGCGCACCCGCCAATCTCAAGGCGCTATGTCAGCGGTGCCACATGATCCACGATGCCGCGGAGCATCGCTGGCAGCGTTGGTGGAACGCGTTCCGGCTGCGCGCGCTGCGCGACTTGTATGAGGATCCCAGGATCACAAGGGAGCGCCACGTCGCACGGTGATCGTTGGTGACCGGCTATATTCGACTGGCCCCATCCTCAGTGCTCGACGAAAGGCGCTTTAGGCGTGCCATCTAGCTGTTGAGTGAACTGCGCCCTTCCCTCGTCACAGTGCCGACGAGAAACAACGCGGCCTCCTCGGAGCACGGCGACGCCAGCCTCAAAGCTGGGATCGTTCGCGCCGGTGAAGCTGGTTCGGACGGTTCGCTCGTAAACGACGTAGGTCCACGGACCGCTCCGAAAGATGGCCTGCAACTCGCCTCCGCCTGAAAAGCCCTCCTGCGCGGATCGTCCACCGGCTATCTCCAGCTCGAGCTTCCCTCGCCTGAGCGATCGGTAAACCAGGGCCGGGCCAAGCTGCGCGACCATTGCCGTTCGATCACCTATCGCGCAGGTGAAGACGGCCCGCTCGGGGGTAGAAACCACTGCTGCGAGCAGAAGGGGAAGGAACAGCGGCATCTCGCAGGCTCAGAGGTCGATGTTGCGACCCTTCATCGCCTCCGCGGCGAGGTCGCCGATCGGACCAGTGCCTCCTACCATCTCGAAAACGACGGTGACGTCGTGATCGTCGAGCTTCGAGAGCATGAGCTTGATCGCATTGGTGCTGGCCTCATCCAGCACGGTCGTTGTGTCGTCGCTCGCCATCGGTAAGGTCCCCACGCTTTCAAAGGGAGTACGAATAGCATGAACGTTGGTGAGCTGGCTAAGGGCGTTGCGGCTGCAACGGGCACGAGCGAGGCGGACGCAAAGAAGACGATCACTGCGGTGTTCGACCAGATCGCGGCTGCGGCCGCGAAGGGAGAGGAGGTCTCGATCAATGGCTTCGGCAAGTTCACCGTCAAGGATCGGCCGGAACGCGAGGGCCGCAATCCGTCGACCGGCGAGAGCATGACGATCGCGGCGTCGAAGAAGGTCGCGTTCACGGCTGCCAAGGGCCTGAAGGACAAGCTCTGAGGCATGCGCGCCGGCGGGCCAGCTCGCCGGCGCCGACGGGAGGCGCGGATGTGTAATCGGTATCGGCTGACGGCCAAGCAGGCCGAGGTAATGGCAACGTTCGGCATCCGGCCGCACTATGAGCCGGACGAGACCTTTCCGGCCGGTGACATCTTCCCGACGGGCAAGAAGACGCCCTTCTACGGCGCCGTGATTGTCCTCGATGGCGACGAACGCCGGCTCGAACGTATGGAGTGGGGCGTCCCAACCCAAATTCCCAGCAAGCGCGATCCCGCGGTAAGGCTGACCAAGTACGTGACCAACGTGCGGAATCTCAGTTCGAGCTTTTGGCGATCGATGCTGACCACTCCGGCGAGGCGTTGCCTGGTGCCCGTCACGTCGTTCTCCGAGTACGGTATCGCTCCTGGCGAGGACGGCAAGAAGCCGCTGCACTGGTTTGATGTTCCGAGCCGGCCGATCTTTGCCTTCGCTGGCATTTGGCGTCCGACCGAGCGTGGAAACGCCTATGGCTTCCTGACAACCGAGCCGAACGCAATCGTGGCGCCCATCCATCCCAAAGCTATGCCCGTCATTCTTCATGAGGAGGATCATACAGCTTGGCTGAGCGCATCCTGGGATGAGCTAGCAGGCCTAGTCGCCCCATATCCATCTCAGTTGATGACGATCACTAGCGACTAGTTCTCGTCGAACAACCTTGACTCCTTATCGGCGATGCGATGCACTCTAATTCCGCTTAAGGAGGCACGGATGGCACGACGTCGGAGGGATAGGATCACTCTATCGGACATGGCGGACGCTTTTAGTAACGTATATGTCGCGGCCGTATTGGCGACGGGTGGCACTGCGATGCTAGTGCTCTACTATGCGCTCGAGCCGGCTAATGCCACAAGCTCAGACCCCTTCACTCAGCTATCTCATATTTTCTGGCAGTATGGCCTGCTAGCCGACTTTCTTCTAGGTTGCTGCATTTCTGCCGTCGGCTATTTAGCGCTGGCATACCACTTTGGCAGGCACATTCTATCTGACCGGGTTGGTTCCTAATCAGAGAGGAGACCGCGGCGCCTTCAGCGAAGGCGCCGCATAAAAGGTTCAATTAACAATCCGCATGGCCTTGTCGCACATCGATCGCCGCAAGCGTCGCATTAGCGCTGCTGCGCTGAGATCATTGGCCTCAAACATCTCTGCCGCCTCGGGACGCCACAAAAGCGGGCCATTCGATACGCTTGGCCGGAGTTGCCTAAGCACGCTTAAGGCGTTCTTTGCCCAAGTCCGATAATCATCGGCATTCCAGTATGCGACTGGACTTAGGTGAGGTTCTGCGCCCGACTTTGCCTTATCGGTTGGGGTGACTAGAACAGGAAGGATGTCACTTCCTGCCACGTGCGGAAGGTTCTTCGATATCCATGCCGGGTGACCCGCAGCTTGCCGGGCCTTCTCCGCTCCGAGGGGACCGCCTTGGTTGCCCACATAATCCTCGAATACAATACAGGCGCCTTCTGCTATCCACCATGGATCTGGTGCAGCGTCGGACTCGACATTTCCTGCCTCAAAGCCGAGTAACTCACCAAGAATAACTTGGGCCTGCTCGAAGCGGTCGTTATCCTCGAGGCCCTCAAGTATCTCACGCTCCTTCTTGGCGAAACCGCGATCGTGCGTCGTGCCGAGCTTCTTCAAGACTTCCTCTACCCTCTCGACCTGCTTGCGAAGGCTTGTGTCCTCGGAAGATGCCGGCACGGCGTCCGGATCGAAGCGCGCAAGCTTTGCCAGCCAAGCCAGGTCTTCTGCAGCGTTCATCGATAAGCGGTACTGGTCGCGAGCACGTCCGCGCATGCCTCCCGCGTTTCCTTCCTTTAGATCCTCAGCGTGAAGCCAAGCGCTGCTGCCGGCTAGGTAGTGCCATAGAGCCCGATAACCTTTTAGCTCGGTTGATCTAAGAACACCTAGTACGCTTTCCGCCGCTTCGAGGGCTCCGAGGTAATCGCGGTTCCACAGTTTGGTTTGGTATAGAACCTCCAACTTTGCTGCGGCGGCCAGCTCGTCCATCACTGGCAGGGGCTCTTGTTCGAACTTAGGGCGTTCGTTGAGGATGATGTTGTTAGCCGCCTCCCACTCGTCACCGTTCGCAAGGAAGGTGTCGAGGTCTAGACCGAAGTCATCATATGTGGCTCTTGAAGACTGATCTAATCCGAACCAGAGTTCTGCCTGGAGCTCGGGATGAAAGTGCCGGCTACGTCGGGCATCTGCCAGGTAGTCGGTCAGATCGGGCCCTAGCACGATCACGGCTGAGTAATCCCTGAGAGACCTAGTGCACCTTCCGATCGCTTGCAGCACGCGGGTTTGCAGGCGATCTTCAAGAATTTGACCTCCTCCCATGCGATCCTCTATGAAACGCTCCTGCAGGTTCGCGGCGGTGGGTTGGCCGTCTACCAAAAGCAACCGACAATCCTCATGAGGAAAGTCTATGCCGTCGTAGCGGTTTGCTACGATCGCGACGGCCTGTGTTTCAGCGACAAATGGGGCTTTGGATTCCTCCAGATCGTCTGCATCAAACGTGGGAAAGCCAAGCGTCTTGTCTACTTGTTCGGATACAGCCGCGGCGCTAGCCAGGCTCGGCACGAGTACAAGGGATCTACCAGCCTTTCTCATCATTTCGGTCGAAAGATCGGGAAGGCGATCCGGCTCGACCGATAGCCCCGGAAACATAAAGAGGCGACGACCTATCCCTTGCTGATCCCAACCATCGGGGACTGGTAGCCGTTTGATCGACCGCCGCCCCGTCGTCCTTTCAAGATCTCCGCCCGCCCCAAGCGTGGCGGACATGTAAATACGTTGCTTAGCGCCGCTGAAAGGCGAGAACGCCTGAGTGGGCGGGATAATTGGCCGTATTACGATCGATGACGCAGATAAATACATGTGACAGGCATAAAGCCGATCGCGAAGAACCGGCCATCGATAGCTCAGATCGTCTCGGCCGTTCGCATGCGCGTCTAGGATAGCCGTAACATCGGCGGCCATTTCTATCAGGTAGGGTGTGGGGATTTTATCGACCCAGCCTTTTTCGCTACCAAATCTACCTTCTAGAACGGCAAGATCATGAGTTTCGATGTATGGCTCTATCACGCTTCGGAGCGCGGCGTGCAGAGCGGCATGTTGTAGCCGATCAATTTGGATTGTCCAATGAGCCGCGACATAGTTCTCGGCAGCGTGTGCGTCGTCAAGGATGATTAGATCTGGACTATCGAAGAACGGTGATACATTGAAAAGGCTACTATAATTGGTGACCGCTACTCGCGACGCCCTCTGATAGTTAGCCTTCGCCGACGCGCTGTACTGATGCTTTGAACCGGTAAATGGCTCGACAGTCAGACCGTACTGAGAATTGGCCTGCTCCGCCACCTGATTAACAAGCTGGTTTGTAGGACAGAGGTAAACAACACGCTCGTTAAACTTCCGTCTGCGCCACTCCGCGATGAGGAGGCCCACTAGTGTTTTACCAGAACCGGTAGGCAGCTGCAGCGCAACATCGGGCTCTTGCAAGGCGTGCTTAACATAGTCACGCATCATCTCTCCTTGGTGAAGGAGAACGCCGGTTATCTTCCGCCTGGGAAGAGTTAGTAGAACCGCCTCGGGGCTTGCAGGTACGACATCACTCGATTGAGGGGTTCGAAAGGGCATCGTCTACTCGCCTCCGTGGCACGCTGTGCAGCGCCTAAGAGCTAGGAGGTGCCGTAGGTGGGTCGCCGTGGTCAAGCGGCCTTTATGACCACTTCGGAGGCGTAGGATTGGCCCGATGCGCTTCTTCTATTGGCCCTCGTCGTGCTCTTTGATCGGCTGGCCATTTTCTCCGACGAAGCGGTAGACGGTGCCCCGCGATATGCCGAGCTGGCGTGCTACATGCGCTGGCCGCATCCCTTGCGCCAGCAATGCTCTAACGGCCTCAGGATTGATACGCGCCTTCCCGCCTTTGTAAGCGCCACGAGCTTTTGCCGCCTGGATCCCTTCCGCCTGTCGCTCGCGGCGCAAATTTGTCTCGAATTCGGCAAATACGCCGAGCATGTCCAGGAAGGCCTTGCCTGCGGCCGTGCCGGTATCGATCGGCTGTTCAGTCGCCTTCAGTGTGATCCCCCTGCCCTTTAGCTCGTGTACGATGTCCTGAAGGTCCTTCATCGATCGCGCGAGGCGATCAATCCGGGTTACCACCAGCGTGTCACCTTCGCGTAGGAAGTCGAGTAGCGTTTGAAGCTCGGTCCGTCCTGTCCGCTCCGACCCCGACTTTCTTTCCGCCCTGATCGTCTGACACCCGGCGTTTCGCAAAGCCACTTCTTGAAGACTTACGTCTCGATCCGTGGTCGATACGCGTGCGTAACCAAAAAGCGCCATGTAAGCCTCGACTGTTCATACAGCGTCTAGACCCTCACCGCGATGTGTTCAATATCGCTGCAAAGGACCCTGAGTGAACGGGAAAACTGTTCAGGCTTTGACGTTTCGCCAGGGTATTAGCTACTTGCACGAGAGACCAGCGCCGGAACTTCGAGCTTACGACACATCAGTATCCGTCACCCGACAACCCGCTTGGATCATCGGCATAGTCACCTGGAGCAGCTCGCCTGTGGTGACGAAGACGACGAGGCCCGTCGGGATGCCGGTGACCTCCAGATAGCGGCAGACCTGCTGGCGATAATGATCGGCCACCGCTTGACTTGGGCTGACGTCGCTCTTCCAATCGATCACCAGCTCGGGCGTGCCGTCCGCGCCCAAACAGAGCGCGT